>Ga0134127_10000042_pt1 | contig 190040 bp, 197 predicted proteins | sample KB31753_FD_96459 | JGI IMG/M metagenome (GOLD analysis project Ga0134127, IMG submission 96459) | Terrestrial soil microbial communities with excess Nitrogen fertilizer from Kellogg Biological Station, Michigan, USA - KB3-175-3 | ecosystem: Environmental > Terrestrial > Soil > Unclassified ...
GCACAAAATCGACATTGAAGGGAATCGCGGCCGTACCGATCGCCATGGGAATATTTTGCTGATGAGCTTTTTCTAAGAACTCGTGCAACCCGGGTAAAAGCTTTAGATGTGGCAAAAATTCTTCCTGGTACTTTTTCTCTTTTTCCAGCGACAGTCTGTCCATCTCTTCCAGCGTAAACCGGTTGGGGCCGAACATCCGTACCAGCACTTCCTGGTTTTTGCCGTACATCTGCCGCTTTACCTCGTCCCAGCTAAAATTGCCGCCTAATTGGTTGTTCAGCAGGTTTTGCCAAGCGCGGGTATGATAGGTCATATCGTCGATCATGGTGCCGTTCAGGTCGAAAATAAAAGCTTTCATGGGTGGAGTTTGCGGCAAAAGTAGGGTTTATGAGATTAGCTGTAAAATAAGAAAATATGGCCGCGTCATTTAGGTCTAAGTATCCCGATCAGAAAATATTCGGATTTGCAACCTCGGAAAATATCAGTACGGATTGCAAATCCGGACTAACCGAGGGATACATAAATTTACGAAGTGCTATTTGAAAATCATTACAAGTCCGCACATTATAAATATGATTCCACCATCTAGTAATCGATAATCAAAGCCCAGTTGATCATCCTTCCTGGCTCGTATTTTTCTTACCTGGATTATTGTAATAATTATACCCAAAACCAACAAGGCAAAGCCTTCTAACAAATTTAACCTATTATTCATTTTATTGTTATTATTCAATAACCACGCAGCCTGTTTAAGTTATGACCTTTAAATATACAATTTCCGCATCAACCCTTCACTTTTGCCTTTCTCCTTTCACCTCCTTTCTGTTTTCACCTTTTTTTTCCATCTTGCATGCATAAACCGGGATCGTGAATAATAAAATAAAATCGTTAAAGGAAAAACGCGAACAGGCCTACCTGGGCGGCGGCAAGGCCCGCATTGAAAGTCAGCATAAAAAGGGTAAGCTTACGGCGCGCGAGCGCCTGCACTTTTTGATGGACGAGGGCTCGTTCCAGGAGATCGGGATGCTGGTGGCGCACCGCTCTACCGATTTTGGGATGGAAAAGGAAAAGTATCCCGGCGACGGTGTTATTACCGGTTATGGTACGATCAACGGGCGGCTGGTGTATGTTTTTTCGCAGGATTTTACCGTCTTCGGTGGGTCGCTGTCGGAAACTCATGCGGAGAAGATCTGCAAGATCATGGACCTGGCGATGAAGAACGGCGCACCGGTAGTCGGGTTGAACGACTCGGGCGGGGCGCGGATCCAGGAGGGCGTGGTATCGCTGGGCGGCTACGCTGATATTTTTTACCGCAACACCATGGCCTCGGGCGTGGTACCGCAAATATCGGCCATTATGGGCCCTTGCGCCGGGGGCGCGGTGTACTCACCTGCTATCACCGATTTTATTTTGATGGTGGAGAATACTTCCTATATGTTCGTAACCGGACCCAATGTGGTAAAAACGGTGACGCACGAGGAAGTGACATCGGAAGAATTGGGCGGCGCGACTACCCATGCCACCAAATCGGGCGTTACGCATTTTGCCTGCGCCAACGAGATCGAGGCTATCCAAAACGTCAAAAAACTTCTGAGCTACATGCCGCAGAACTGCGAGGATACCGCGCCCGCATTGCCTTACGAGGTGAAAGACGAGATCAGGGAAGAACTAAATACTTTAATGCCGGAAAATGCATCGCAGCCGTATGACATCCGCGAAATTATAGATCACGTGATCGATGGCGATTCCTTTTTAGAGGTCCATAAAGATTTTGCAGAAAATATCGTGGTTGGGTTCGCGCGTTTGGCGGGACGCAGCATCGGCATTGTGGCCAACCAGCCGGCGTTCCTGGCGGGGGTGCTGGATATCCATTCATCAACCAAAGGGGCGCGCTTTGTGCGTTTTTGCGACAGCTTTAATATCCCGTTACTGGTATTCGAGGATGTGCCCGGGTTTTTACCGGGTACCGACCAGGAGTGGAACGCCATCATCACCAATGGCGCTAAACTGCTTTTTGCTTTTTGCGAGGCGACCGTGCCGCGTATCACCGTGATAACCCGGAAGGCTTACGGCGGCGCTTACGATGTGATGAACTCCAAGCATATCGGCGCCGATATGAACTTCGCCTGGCCCACCGCCGAGATAGCTGTTATGGGGGCCAAGGGCGCTGCCGAGATCATTTTTAAGCGCGAGATCAACGCGGCCGAAGACAAAGAAGCCAAATGGCGCGAGATGGAACTGGCTTATTCTGATATTTTTGCCAACCCCTACCGCGCCGCCGAACGCGGGTTTATCGACGAGGTGATAGAGCCCGCAGAAACCCGGTTAAAGCTGATCCACGCATTTAAAATGCTCGAAAATAAGGTGGTTAACAACCCCAGGAAAAAGCATGGGAATATTCCGTTGTGAGGAGGTGAAAGGTAAAAGGATAAAGGCGAAAGCCCTGTTGTCTCCCTAAAATTTAATAATCGTATTTTCCATACCCTTTATCCTTCACCTTTGACCTTTCGCCTGAATGATCTCCATCGAACAAATCACACCCGAACTCACCTGGCGATTGCGGCGTGATGTGCTATATCCCAACCAAAAAATATTTGAGATGGAAATGGATGAGGATGCTGAAGGCATCCATTTCGGAGCGTTTAAGGATGATCAACTGGCGAGTGTGGTTTCCTTATTTCAAAAGGGGTCCGATTTCCAGTTCCGTAAACTGGCGGTCGATCCATCACTTCAAAAAATGGGTATCGGTAGCAGCTTATTAAATTATATTACCGAACATGCGATGGAAAATAATGCGGCACGCATCTGGTGCAATGCCCGCTCAACAGCGATCGGGTTTTACTTAAAGGCAGGGTTCGTTCAAACCGGGAACTGTTTTTCAAAAAATGGGTATGATTACGAGGTGATGGAAAAATTTGTCTGAACCGTTGATTTACCTGATTTTTTGATTTCGCTGGATCCATAAAGGCAGATTTTCAAAACTTTTGCTTTTACCCCTGCCTGCCGGCAGGCAGGTTTCGCCTTTATCATTATATTTGCCTGCGCCTATAACTACGGGCGTATTCTGCCATGGCCAAAAAAAAACCGGATGCTCCAAAGCATATCCCTGTTGTAACCGAGAAGTCGTTATCATTTTTCGAAAAATATATTAATAACCCTTCGCCAACCGGCTTTGAGTGGCCCGGGCAGCAATTATGGCTCGATTATTTAAAGCCGTACATCGACGATCATTATGTAGATAATTACGGCACAGCTGTCGGCATCATCAATAAACATGCGCCCTACAAGGTGGTGATCGAGGCCCATGCCGATGAGATATCATGGTTCGTCAACTATATCACCAGCGACGGGCTGATCTATGTAATCCGCAACGGTGGTTCCGACCACCAGATAGCGCCGTCAAAAAGGGTGAATATCCACACGGATAAAGGTATCGTAAAGGCAGTATTTGGCTGGCCGGCTATCCATACCCGCACACCCGGCGAGAAGGAAGAAGCGCCCACCCTTAAAAATATCTTCCTCGACTGCGGCTGCACAACGAAAGAGGAAGTGGAGGCCATGGGCATCCATGTGGGCTGCGTGATAACCTACGAAGACGAGTTTATGGTTTTAAATAACCGCTACTATGTGGGTCGCGCGTTAGACAATCGTGCAGGCGGGTTTATGATCGCCGAAGTTGCCCGACTGCTAAAAGAAAATAATATTAAGCTGCCGTTTGGTTTATATATCGTAAACGCGGTGCAGGAAGAAATAGGATTACGCGGCGCCGAGATGATTGCACATCGTATAAAACCGAATGTTGCTATTGTAACGGATGTTACCCACGATACGCAAACGCCGATGATCAGCAAGACGACACAGGGCGACCTGGCCTGCGGCAAGGGGCCCGTGGTGTCATACGCGCCGGCGGTGCAAAACAATTTAAACAAGCTGCTGATCGAGTCGGCCGAAAAGGCCAATATTCCCTTCCAGCGGCAGGCCTCGTCGCGGTCGACGGGGACAGATACCGACGCGTTCGCGTATTCGAACGACGGTGTTCCTTCCGCGCTGATCTCGTTGCCGTTGCGCTATATGCATACCACGGTAGAGATGATCCATAAGGAAGACGTGGACAACGTGATCCGTTTGATCTATGAATCGCTGCTCAGCATTAAAGCGGGCCAGGACTTCCGGTATATTAAATAATGCACCGTTAAAAACATTTTTGTAAGTATTTCATTATTCTACCTGTATTAATCATCCGCAAAAAAGAATGAAACCGACACTACTTATTTTAGCCGCAGGAATGGCAAGCCGTTATGGAAGCATGAAACAGATAGATGGCTTTGGCCCGCATGGCGAAACGATCATTGATTATTCCATTTACGATGCTATTAAGGCAGGTTTTGGTAAGATCAGCTTTATTATTCGCGAAGAATTTGCCGATGCATTTAAGGCGATCTATGAGCCCAGGTTAAACGGTCGCGTTGAAACGGATTATGTTTTTCAAAGTTATGACCTAAAACCATTTGGTATTGATAAAACCATCGAACGGGCAAAGCCATGGGGAACCGCACATGCTGTGCTTGCCGCCCGCAACCAGGTAAGAGAGCCGTTTTGCGTGATCAATGCCGATGATTTTTACGGATATGATTCGTTTAAAAAAATGGCCGATTTTTTAACCACCGAAGTCGCCGACGACAAGTATTCGCTGATCGGGTACCAGGTCGATAAAACCTTGTCCGATTATGGATCCGTGTCGCGCGGTGTCTGCAAGGTTGACAATAAGGGTAATATGGTGGAGATAAACGAGCGTACCGAGGTGTATTTTACCGATGGCGGCAAAGTTGCTTATAGAGATGCTACCGGCGAACATCCATTGCCGAACGATACCCGGGTATCGATGAACTTTTGGGGCTTTACACCGGCAGTATTTAAACAAAGCGAGCCAATGTTTAAGCGCTTTGTTGAGGCTAACGAAAATAACCCGAAAGCGGAATTCTTTATCCCGCTGGTTGCCGATGAGCTGATAAAAAGCGGCACCGCTACCTTTAAGGTTATCCCGACCGCGTCCAAATGGTTTGGTGTAACTTATAAGGAAGATAAGCCGATCGTCCAGGAAAACATTTCCCAGCTTGTGAAAAACGGGACTTATCCCAAAAATCTGTGGCCGTAAAAAAATAAATTTTGTGAATGTCGATCCCGCTTTCGCGGGATTTTTTGTTTGTAGTTTTCATTGTATCTTTATTGTGCTATAGCATTATATGAAATTATTTTCAACTGTATTGCTTCTCTTTTTTTTCAACAACGCTTATTGTCAGAAAACTCAAAATACCATTGAGGATGCTAACATTCACATTGAAAATAAGCTTAATAGGATTTATTCACTAGGCTCAGCGAGGCAATTACAAAAAACATTTGGTAACGCCAAGATAATTAAAGACACAGATGAGGTTTTAGGCGGATATGCTTACACCTACAAATACCGGGGATTTGAAACATATTTTAACGAACACAATTGGGAAGCAACAACCATAAATAGCCCCGATTATACCATCTTACTGAATGGCATTCCTTATAAAGTTGGAGGCCAGATTAGCAAATTTAGGAACCATTTTTCAATATCATACAAGTACAGACAAAAACGATCCCGAAATGACAATGGACTTTCGATTTCCATTGTACACCAAAAAAAGTATACAGATGCTTATATATTCATCGCTTATGATGATAACGGTTACATTACTGAAGTAACGATAGGTAATGACAACAGTTAATTCCAGGTTCGTATACTTTCAGCCTTTGCAAGCCATTAAACTTTCGGATTGTTCAATCGGATATGCAAATACATACTTTAGGAAACGGCAAAGTGTTAGAGGACTTGCGACATATTTCTTTTAACAACCGGGTAGGCTGAAGGACATGAAGGCTTTTTGCCGGAATGGGGCCTGCTATAAGCGGGATTTTTTGTCCAAAATTTTCCGGTAACGTTCCCGGTGATTTATTTATTTTTGCATAACCAATTTTCAAAACCATGAAACGTTCCGGCTGTTCTCTCCTTATTCTGCTATTATTTTATTCAACGTGCTTATTGGCGCAACAACATATGCAAAGTGAAATTTTAGGAAATACCGAAAGCGTTAGTAAAAACGGCAATGTCCTGGTTATAAAAACCCGCGAGGCTGAAGCGCGCGTTTGGGTTTACAGTCCATCGGTTATCCGTGTAAGCATCAGCAAGGAACACAGCGCGGATACTTCTTTTGCGGTGATCCGCGACCCGGAAAGCAAGCTGGACTATACGGATTCGGGAAATGAACTGACTATAAACACCGGCGCGCTGGAATTGCAGATCAATAAATCGCCGCTGCGTTTTAAATTTTATACCGCCGACGGGAAAGCGTTGAGCGAGGATGACGAGCGCTTTGGTGTAAACTGGCAGGGACCCCGGGTGATCAATTACCGCAAGCTATATAAGAACGAGAAGTTTATCGGTTTAGGTGAAAAAACCGGCGATCTTAACCGGCGCGGCTCCTCATATACTAACTGGAATACCGATGCGCCGGAGCATAACCCGAAATCGGACCCGCTGTATGAAACGTTCCCGTTTTTTGTAGGCTTGCATGACGGGCTGACCTACGGACTGTTCTTTGACAATACCCATAAAAGTTATTTTGATTTTGGCGCGAGCACCGACGACCAGATGAGCTGGTTTGGCGCGGACGGCGGCGATATGAATTATTATTTCTTTGGGGCGCAAAGCGTAGCAAAGATCATTGAAGATTATACCTGGCTGACCGGCCGGATGGAAATGCCGCCCCTATGGAGCCTGGGTTACCAGCAATGCCGCTGGAGCTATATGAGCGCCGACGAGGTGCTTAGTGTCGCGGAAAACTTCCGCAAGGAAAAAATACCCGCCGACGTAATGTACTGCGACATCGATTATATGGACCAGTATAAAATATTTACGTGGAACAAAAAAACCTTCCCCGATCCGAAGGGGCTGATCGATAAGCTCAAGGCGATGGATTTTCACCTGGTTACCATCGTTGATCCGGGGATAAAGATCGAAAAGGGATATAAAGAATATGACGAGGGCGTAGCTAACAACTATTTCGCCACTTATCCAAACGGCGAGAAATACATCGGCAGTGTATGGCCCGGCAGGTGCCACTTTCCTGATTTTTATCGTGACGATGTGCGCAAATGGTGGGGCGCGTCATTCACTGCACTGACCGAACCCGGCGTGGAAGGTTTTTGGAACGATATGAACGAGCCGGCAGCCTGGGGACAGGATATCCCATGGATGGTAAAATTCGGCAATTACTATATGCCCGAAGTGCGAAACGCCTATGGTATGCAAATGGCGCGCGCAACGTACGAAGGCACCCGGAAGATACTAGGCAATAAGCGCCCGTTTGTGCTTACGCGCGCGGCTTATTCGGGCACGCAGCGGTATTCAGCAGTATGGACAGGTGATAATTCGGCTTACGACGCACACATGCTGCTTGGGCAGCGCCTGGTGAATAGCCTGGGTATAACCGGCATGTCGTTGGTGGGGGTGGATATCGGCGGTTTTATGGGCGATCCGACCCCTGAGTTGATGGTGCGGTGGAACTCGTTGGGCGTATATACCCCGATGTTCCGCAACCATGCAATGAAGGGGACAAAATACCGCGAGCCATGGCGCTGGGGCAAAGAGAATGAGGCGATCATCAAAAAAGACATTGAAGAGCGGTACCGGCTGCTACCCTATATTTATTCCGGCTTTTACCAATCGCACCAAACGGGTATACCATTGAGCAGGACGCTCGCTATTAACTACACCAGGGACGAAAACGTATTTGATGTAAAATATCAGAACCAGTTTTTGTTTGGCGACGCGCTATTGGTAGCCCCGGTTGAAAGCACCAAATTCAGCGAAGAAGTTTACCTGCCGAAGGGCGACTGGTACCGGTTAAGCACCGGGGAGAAATTTACAGGCGGAAGATCCATTTTAGCGCCTGCACCGTTAACCGACCTGCCGGTTTTTGTTAAGGCCGGCGCCATTATACCGATGCAAAATGTAATACAAAGCACGAGTGAAAAAGGCGACGGGATTTTGGTGCTGAATGTTTGGTACGGCAAGGAAGCGAACAGCTTTGTTTATTACGAGGATGACGGTTCATCGTACGATTATGAAAAAGGCGGTTATTATAAAAGAACGATCAGTTTTGATCCGGCAAAAAATATCATCAGCCTGTCGGCCGTCGAAGGTTCGTTCAAATCAAAATACATGCAAATTAAATTGGTGCTGCATGGGTTTAAAGCAGGCGGCAAGAGTTTAAAGGTTAATGGTAAAACGATGGCCTTAACAGCAAGTGCTGTGAGCTTTAATAATGACGGTCACGAGATTAAAATTGATTTTTAACTCCTCCGTTTTTTGTCGTTCTGAGCGAAGCGAAGAATCTTCTTCAATGAATGCATAAGCCTCTGTATAGCATGCGGTTGCTTCGGCGTTTCACTTCTCGCAATGACAATGGGCGGCATAAAACAACAAACCCCGGCTAACGAATTAACCGGGGTTTATTATATAACCTTAGGAGGCTGGATTATTTCACTTCTTCAAAGTCAACATCGGTCACCGTGTCGGCGTTACCTTCGTTATGACCGCCTGCGGAGGAACCTGCTGCGCTACCGTCGGCTCCAGGTTGCCCCTGGCCTGCATCGGCGGTTGCTTTATACATCTCTTCAGATGCTGCTGTCCATGCAGTATTCAATTCGGCTTGCGCGGTATCGATATCTTCGAAGTTTTTAGCGGCATAAGCTTCTTTAAGCTTGGTTAAGCCAGCTTCGATTGGCGCTTTTTTATCGGCCGATATCTTATCGCCATACTCTTTCAGCTGCTTTTCAGTGCTGAAGATCAAAGCATCGGCGGCATTTAGTTTTTCAACCTCCTCTTTTGCCTTTTTGTCAGCATCAGCATTTGCTTCAGCCTCATCCTTCATTTTCTTAATCTCGGCCTCGGTCAGACCTGACGAAGCTTCGATACGGATCTTTTGTTCTTTACCGGTCGCTTTATCTTTTGCCGAAACGTTTAATATACCGTTTGCGTCGATATCAAAAGTTACTTCGATTTGTGGCACACCGCGCGGTGCAGGTGGTATCCCATCCAGGTGAAAACGGCCAATCGTCCTGTTTCCAGAGGCCATAGGGCGCTCACCCTGCAGGATATGGATCTCAACAGACGGCTGATTATCAGACGCGGTAGAGAATGTTTCCGATTTTTTGGTCGGGATGGTTGTATTTGATTCGATCAGTTTGGTCATTACGCCACCCATGGTCTCGATACCTAAAGAGAGCGGGGTAACATCCAGTAACAATACATCTTTTACTTCGCCGGTTAACACACCGCCCTGTATAGCTGCACCAATGGCAACCACCTCGTCGGGGTTTACCCCTTTGGAAGGCGCCTTGCCAAAGAATTTTTCAACCGCTTCCTGTATCGCCGGGATACGGGTTGAACCGCCCACCAATATTACTTCGTCTATATCGGAAGTGCTTAAACCTGCGTTTTTTAAAGCAGATTTACATGGCTCGATGGTCCGTTTTATTAAGCCGTCGGCTAACTGCTCAAATTTCGCACGGGTCAAAGTTTTAACCAGGTGTTTTGGCACACCGTCGGCAGCGGTGATGTAGGGCAAGTTTATTTCTGTTTGAGCTGAGCTCGATAATTCAATTTTTGCTTTTTCAGCCGATTCTTTTAAACGCTGCAAAGCCATTGGGTCCTTACGCAGGTCAACGCCTTCATCGTTTTTAAATTCATCAGCTAACCAGTCAATAACTACCTGGTCAAAGTCGTCACCGCCAAGGTGGGTATCACCATCGGTCGATTTTACCTCGAAAACGCCGTCGCCTAATTCAAGTATGGATACGTCATGCGTACCACCACCGCAGTCGAACACGGCAATTTTCATATCTTTATGTGCTTTATCGAGGCCGTAAGCCAGGGCAGCAGCGGTAGGTTCGTTTATAATACGGCGTACTTTTAAGCCTGCAATTTCGCCGGCTTCTTTTGTGGCCTGGCGCTGTGCGTCGTTAAAATATGCCGGTACGGTGATAACCGCTTCGGTCACTTCTGTTCCTAAGAAATCTTCAGCTGTTTTCTTCATTTTCTGAAGGATCATCGCTGATATTTCCTGCGGGGTATATTTGCGGTCGCCAATTTCAACACGCGGTGTGTTGTTATCGCCTTTTACCACTTTATAGGGTACGCGGGCAACCTCTTTAGTAACCTCGTTAAACTGGTTACCCATGAAGCGTTTAATAGAATAAATAGTTTTGGTCGGGTTAGTAATAGCCTGGCGCTTGGCCGGATCGCCAACCTTACGCTCGCCGTTGTCAACAAAAGCAACAACCGACGGTGTAGTACGTTTACCCTCGCTGTTAGCAATAACGACAGGCTCGTTACCTTCCATTACCGCAACGCAGGAGTTTGTTGTTCCTAAGTCGATTCCAATTATTTTAGACATATGATTATAATTTCGTGAGTGAATGATTGATTGTTCATTCACTATTTAACAAGGGTTGTGCCAATATGGATTTGGCAGGACTTTTTGAGAAGAAACGTGAAAGGAGAAAGGTGAAAGGTTATTATTCGTCAGGAAACCCAGGGATAACGGTGACAGGTTGGCAGTAATTGAGGTGAAAACTTAAAGGTGAAAACCGAAATCCTAAGTTACAAAGGCTATTTAAGACTATGAACCACAATTACTCGCGTCCGACATTAATTTTAATTCCCGCTTTTATCAATAGTCCAGCTCACGGCAGGCAAAGCCGGCGGTCTGCAGCAAGGATTCGATATACGCGGGCGGGATATCTTTTGCTTCAATCCTCAGGATATTATCACAATCGTCCAAATCGAAATTCCAATCCTTAATGGCCGGGACAGCAGTTAGCAAGGACTGAACATCGCTAAGCTGCTCCGGGTTTTCGATATTGGTTATAAATACGAGTACGTCCATCTTTAGTCTAAAGTTTTGAGTCGTTAGTCTATAGTCGGGTTATTCGACTTTGGGCTCAGGGCTACGGACTTCAGCCTTGTCATCCATATCCCATTTGTCCCAGCCGCCGCAACTTGCCCACTTCTCTTTGAACTGTGCCCGTTCTTCAGGGGTCATGTGTTTAAAACGATCGGCCAATTTGTGGCGCATCCAGTACGCACCACGCGGACGGCCCACTTGTTTAAAATCAAATAATATTTTGCATAAAATAAATATACCGATCGCCTGCCAAAAAGTAATGGTGGTTACATGAAGTATAGAGGGAAGGATTTGGTTCCATAATGTCATAACCACATATCCAATGATTGCCATAAATGCCGCAATACCCAATGGAAGTAATGCGAACCTTTTTCTGTAAAATAAATTTTTCATTGTTATTAATTTAGTATTCTGTTATTTCGTCATACAATTGATGTAACCGCTTTCGCAGGTGCAGCACTGCGTAGCGCTTTCGCGATACCAGGGTTTGCACATTTTCTCCTGTAAGTTCAGCTATCTCGCCGAACGGAACGTCCTCAAGCTCGTGCCATATAAAGACCTGCCGTTGTTTTGCCGGCAACTCTTCCAGCGCGGAAAACAGCTGATCCCAAAACAAACCGCGTACATATTCGGTCTCGGGGGTATCAGCCTTCGTTATTAGGATGGCTTTAAAATCGGGGCCCTCATCATCATCGAGATTATCCGAAAGCATGTCGTCCAGCAATAGTTCCGAATGCTTTTTATGCTTATCAAGTATCTTATTTCGGGCAACCTTATATAGCCACGCGCCGGTTTGCTCGATGGGTTCCGAATTTAAAACCGAGCTGAACTGGTACCACACATCCTGCAGGATATCTTCGGCATCAGCGTCGCTTTTTACCCTCCGCCTGATAAAGCCCAGCAAATTTTTACCATATGAAGTGATGGCTTCTATAATGGTGCTGTTTTTTTGTTCAGGCATCAGGGTGGTTATCACTGTATTGTATTTAAAGATAAAGACGATTGGGAGATGAAAACATTTTAAATTGTTTAATTTTGAGTTGAGGACGCTGATTAAGTTACACAACCGATACGTATGGCATATAATATCAAATTAGCCAATCGAATAAGAGAAGCGCTGGCGTACTTACCGGACATTGAAGAAAAGGAGATGTTCCGCGGGATATGTTTTATGGTAGACGGAAAAATGTGCGTTTGCGTTAGCGGGAACGAAATGATGTGCCGCATCGGCGAAAGGCAGGTTGAAAAGGCTTTGGAAAATAGTTATGTGCGGCAAATGGCCATGCGCGACCGACCGGCGAAGGATTATATTTTTATCAGCGAAGAAGGCTACCACCGTGATGCCGATTTTGATCATTGGATAAAGCTGGCGCTCGATTTTAACCCGCAAGCGAAAGCATCTAAGAAACGAGCCAGGGGTTGATCGAGCCAGGCTAGTTACTTATGTTTATGAACGAATTTTATTTATCAACCATGACGTGTATCACCACCAAAGTCAAATCTATTTTTGTTGCTGCCGCCCTGGCGCTGTGCCTTCTTGGTAATAACGCACATGCACAAACGGCACCCGCCAGCGACCCACGTGTTAAGGAAATTGTCAACGCTATGAACCATTCGGCAGATGAATGGAACAAGGGCAATCTTGAGCCTTTAATGGACCTGTACGATTCCTCGGCGACGATGTCGATGCCTACCGGTCTTGTAGGGCTTGATGGTATCCGGGCGGTATATGAAAAGTATTATTTTGTGGGTAAGATGCCGAAACAAAATCTGCGATATAACGATATGAAAGTACGCTTTTTGGGTAAGGATTATGCATTGTTAACCGGCGGATTCACCTTGTACGGCAATAACTTACCTGAACGTTCGGGCAGATATTCACTCGTGATGGTCCGCAAGGGAAAGACCTGGAAAATTCTTCATGATCATTCAGGATAGCAAAATAGCGTACTATTTTGCATCCGGCGCATATCTTTACTTTTTTATAAACGGCCTTTTCGGCGTTATCAATCAACAAAAAACAGCAACGCAGGTTGTGGTACAGGTATTGCTATAAAGGGTATATTTTAAAAAAGTATTATATGTCAATAAATTCCGTTCAACAAAAATTCATTTTTCCGATACTGATAATTGTTTCCTGCATTTTAATAACGCTTCAAAGCTGCAAAAAGAAAAGGCCTGAAATGGCTAACAAACTTTATAAGGAAACCCATAACAAAATTTTTAAGCGTATTACTCCCGAGGGGTTTTCGGAGGTTTTTAAAACCGTAATTGACAGCGAGAAATCAAAGCTTGCATACCCGCAACTGATAGCTAACTTTTATGAACAAAACGACTATGATCCACAATTAATAATGGATCATCTGTTCAATCATGACCTGAGTATTGCCGCCGCTTATTTTATGAAGGCCGACGAGCACGGGCTTAATCCCACTATGTTCCATACCGACGAGATAAGGGACCTGTTAAAAAAATTCTATGATAAAAAAGGGATTAAAACCGTTAACGAAGCTTACCACGACATGGCCGAGCTGGAATTGCTTTATGCCAATTCCCTTATCAAATATTCGACAACGCTGCAGTACGGGCTGCTTAACCCGAAAAAAATATATGTGCGGTATTATACCGATACCAAGTTGCCCGACACTGCAACGATGACAAACGTTATCCGGGCCAATAGCTTAAAAAATTACCTGGATAGCATACAGCCAAAGGACCACCAATATGTCGCGTTGCAAAAGGCGCTTACCGATATCCTGCATTCCGGCGATTCATCGCAGGAAGCAAAGAAGCGGACGATCATAGTTAACCTGGAGCGCCTGAGATGGAAAAACAAGCCCGCTGCGCCCAAATATGTGATCGTAAATATCCCCGATTATACACTTGATGTGATGGAAAACGGCCAATCGGTATTAAGCATGAAGGTATGCGACGGTGAAGGACGAAATAAGGATAATCAAAATACAATCGTGGCGTATAATGATACCGCTGCGACCGACAGGCCGTTCCCCCGCGAAACGCCGCAACTGAATAGCCTGATACGCTACGTGGAAGTTAACCCGGTATGGAACATACCTGAAAGCATTGCCAGCAAGGAGATTATGGTTGAAGCAGCGAAGGACCCGTATTATCTTGGCAATAAAGGCATTGATGTGTACAAGGATGGCAAGTTGGTGGAGGATCCTGAAAGCATCGATTGGTCAACCGTTCCAAAAGGTAGCTCGGAATATGAGTTTAAGCAAAAGCCCGGCGATGACAATTCCCTGGGTAAAATTAAATTCATATTTCCCAATAAAAGCAATGTCTACCTTCACGATACGCCCGCAAAATCGGCATTTAAACTCGCCGCCAGGGATATAAGTCATGGCTGTATACGCCTTGGCGAACCCCAGCAGCTTGCGCTGAATTTGTTTGGTCCGGGGCCAAAATATAATCTCATTGCTAAAGATATGGCTTTAGACAATCCTGAGCCGACAACCGTTAACCTTCCCCGCAAAACGCCGGTTTATATAACCTATGTCACCTGCTGGGCCGATAATAATGGGACATTGCAAACCAGGCAGGATGTTTACGGGCTGGATATTGTGTTGTATGCAAATATGAAAAAAGCAGGTATCTAAGCGTTTAATTTGCAAGCGTAAAAATGTTTGGGTATCGTTTAGGCCTGTTTGGGTGTCATTAAAACGCATTAGTTTACGTGCTTAATTTAAATAGAAAACCCCGTACCGGTATCGGTGCAGGGTTTTCTTGTATATCAAATCTATTTATTTTTTACTTTGTATGGTTAGCGGCTGCATCTATACTGGCGATGGTTTGAGCTGAAGAATCGGGCATGAACAAGTTTTTTGGCAAATCCTCGTCGTTCAGATATTTAGAGGTATAGCTGCTGTCGTTACCATTGATAAACAAAACGTTTTTGCCTTTAATGGTATTGATCACCAGGTCCGATACTTCGGGAGACACTGCGGGGCAGCCAAAGCTGCGGCCTAAACGACCTAACTGGTTAATGGTTTGCTGGCTTACATACGGTGCAGCATGCACTACGATATCGCGCGAACGGGCGGCACTGTTAAAACCTTCATCTAAACCATCCAGCCTTAACGAGCGGCCATGTTTACCGTAATATATATCGTCGGTTAAATAAAAACCTAAGCTGCTTTGGTGCGATTCATTATTATTTGAAAAGTTGTTCGCTAAATCGTCGCCGCTGCCTTGTCCGTGTGCAACCCAGGTATTTAAAACAAGGGTTTTATTAAGCACATCAATAATCCACATGCGTTTTTCGTGGCTTGGCTTGCTTAAATCCACAACGGTGAGCATTGAACTATTAGCCGACAACATATTGTCCTTTTTCAAGTTAAAAAAGCCTGTAAGCGCCTTACGGAACACATCGATATCCAAACCGCTTTGCTGTAAATGAGCCGCCTGGTAAATATCTGAAACGTATGCTGTAAACACGTCCTTTTCAGAAGCCGGTATTTGTTTTTGAGTAGTTGTTGCAATCGCAGCCGGTTGTTTGGTACCAGCGGATGTCCAGCTTATTACGGTAACCGACAATACTAATAACGCAATAAGCGACCACATCAAATGTTTTTTCATAATTTATCTTGGTTTAATACAACAGTTTAAATCGCCGGAGTTATACGCCGAAGACCAACATTAGGTTTGTAATTTTCAATACAAATGTATAAACTTTTAGTTAATTAATTGTCATCAAATTATAATTTATGCCGTATGCATAAGGTAATTTAACGACTAATAAACGAAATTATTATTAATCAACAGATAGGGGGGAACCGTTGCGGATCAGCCTCATTCATAAGGCCATAAGCAGCTTCGATGATATCATCCAGCGAAGGTTTGCTAAAGTAATCGCCGTCTGATCCGTAAGGCGGCCGGTGAGCTTTAGCGCAAAGCGTTTTTGGCTGCGCATCCAATGAATAATAACCTTTTTGATCCTCTAAAATATGCTGCAAAATATATGCCGAAGCCGCGCCGGGCACATCTTCATCAACGATCAATAGCTTGCTGGTTTTTTTAAGGGAATTTCCGCAAGTGTTTTCAAGGTCGAAAGGATACAATGTCTGCGGGTCGATCACCTCCGCGCGGACGCCCATTTTCTCCAGTTCGTCGGCGGCCTCGAGCACTATCCGCAAGGTAGATCCGTACGAAACTATTGTCAGGTCGGCTCCCTGTTTCAGTACCTCTGCTTTGCCAATAGGAACAGTAAACTCGCCTACATTAACCGGTAATTTTTCTTTTAAGCGGTAGCCGTTCAAACATTCAATAACCAAGGCGGGCTCATCGCTCCGGAGCAAAGTATTGTACATGCCTGCGGCCTGTGTCATATCGCGCGGGACACAGATATGCAAGCCACGCATTGAACTTAGTATCAATCCCAACGGCGAACCCGAATGCCATATACCTTCCAGCCTGTGCCCCCGGGTACGTACTATAAGCGGCGCCTTTTGCCCGCCCCTTGTACGGTAACTCAGGGTGGCAAGGTCGTCGCTCAGCACGTTTATCGAATATAAAATATAATCCACGTATTGTATCTCGGCAATGGGCCGCAAACCGCGCATGGCAAGGCCAACACCCTGGCCTATTATTGTAGCCTCGCGTATGCCGGTATCTGTCAATCGTAAATCGCCGTATTTATTCTGCAAGCCGGCAAAGCCCTGGTTTACATCGCCAATGGCCCCAACATCCTCGCCAAAAGCCACAATGCTTTTATCACGCTGAAAGTTGGCATCAAAGCAGGCGTTCAATAATTCGCGGCCGTCAATCATGCGCGAATCATCGTCATATTCAGGAGATACCACGTTAGCTTTAAGTGGCGACTGGGGGGTATCGGTAAATAATTTTGAATTAAAGCGGGCATCGTTTACTTTATTTTCTTCGGCCAGCCAGCCAATCAATACTTGCCTGTTCGGTGAGTCGTGCTTTGCGGTAAGGCGCAAAGCTTTCCGTACGGCGGTAAACACATCTTTCCGTCCCGGATCGGGACAATCGCGCAATTCCGATACAACGGCCATTAACTGATCTTTATTGGCGACTGATGATGTCAACTGTTCTATCAGGCGGGCGGCCTCATTCAACTCGGTTCTCACTTCTTCGCCCAATGCATTCCACACCTGTCGCTGGCAATCGCGTACATATGTTTTTGCTGTGGCTTCCAGCTCGTCCATTTCGGCATCTGTGGCTATAGCCGAAGCGATCATCCATTTGCGCATCTGCAGCAGGCAGTCGTGCTCTTCCTCCCAGGCAAGCCTGTCCTTCGATTTATATCGCTCGTGCGACCCGGAGGTGGAATGACCCTGCGGCTGCGTCATCTCATTCACATGGATCAATACCGGTACATGTTCTTCGCGGCAAAGCGTGATAGCGCGCTCATAGGTTTCGCAAAGAGCGACGTAATCCCAGCCGCGTACCTTGAATATTTCGTAGCCGTTGGTGCCTTTTTCACGCTGAAAGCCCTTTAAAATTTCAGAGATATCTTCCTTGGTGGTTTGCAGTTTGGCCGGGACGGATATCGCATATTCATCATCCCACACGGATATCGCCATGGGAACCTGTAACACACCGGCGGCGTTCAGCGTTTCAAAGAACAGCCCCTCGGAAGTTGAGCCGTTGCCGATGGTGCCAAAAGCCACCTCGTTCCCGTTTACGGAGAAGCTGCTTAAATATTCCAGTTCTTTATTTTGGCGGTATAACTTTGATGCGTATGCGAGGCCCAGCAGGCGCGGCATATGGCCGCCTGTAGGTGAGATATCGGCCGAGCAGTTCATTGTTTCGGCCTGGTTTACCCAGCTTCCGTCGTCATTCGCGAATCGGGTGGCATAGTGACAGTTCATTTGGCGCCCGGCGGATGCGGGATCCTTGCTTACATCCGGGTAGGCATATAACTGTGCAAAAAACTCCGGCAAATTGCTCATACCCGTAGCAAACATAAACGTTTGATCACGGTAGTAGCCGGCGCGCCAATCCCCTTTGCGAAAAGCTTTGGCCATGGCCAATTGCGCCACTTCTTTTCCGTCGCCAAATATCCCGAATTTTGCCTTACCTGTAAGTACTTCACGGCGGCCTATGAGGCTCGCCTGCCGGCTTTCAAAGCCGATCCGGTAATCATTAAGTACTATTTTTTTAAAATCTTCAAAACTGAGCTCTGCCGCATTGAAATTGACAGTGCCGTGTAATGCAGTTTCGGGCATATATAATTTTGTTTGGCGGGTAAAATTATAAAATTCTATTCTGTTATCAGCAATCGATACAAATATTACATACAAAACACAAGCTGTTATCGAATAGTTTTTAAATTGACTTTAAACCTTTTATATTTGTAATAATCAATACAGCTATATGAAAAAGATATTAATGATTTGCGCGGTAGTTTTAGGCTTTGCCTTTACCGCATCGGCCCAGGATAACGAAAAGGCGGAGTTTAAGTTTAATGAAGAAAAGCACGATTTTGGCAAAATTCCGCAAGGGACACCTGTTACTACCGTGTTTGAATTTACTAACATCGGCAAAGAACCGCTGATATTAACAGAGGTTAGGCCAACATGCGGCTGTACCATTGCCGACTACACCAAAACCCCGGTAAAAAGCGGCGATAAGGGATTAATTAAGATCACTTACAACGCAGCCGTGGCAGCACCTTTCAACAAAACTATCGTGGTGACGTCGAACGCCAAAACCCCTCAAAAATATTTGAATATTGTGGGTGAGGTTGTGGCGAAACCTGCGACGAGCAGTAAGTAAAAGCCCAAGCCCCCTCTAAATCTCCCCGGAGGGGGAGACTTTGTGAATCTTTTAAAAGACGCGGATAACGCGTCTTTTTTTGTTTGTCAAGGCTTGCTTCCGCCTTTGGCACTAATTAGTTAATTTTGCACATGCCAAAAATTTCGCACAAAGGGCGCGATATGCCCGCATCGCCTATTCGAAAACTGACGCCTTATGCCGACAGGGCCAAGCTGGAAGGTAAAAAAGTTTATCATTTAAATATCGGTCAGCCGGATATAGAAACGCCGGAAGGTATGCTGAACGCAATAAAGAATATCGATTTCAAGGTTTGGGCCTATACCGCCTCGGAAGGGACGCTGGCCTATCGCAAAAAACTCACCGAATATTATAACAAAGTGGGGTACAATATTGGTCCCGATAATATCATTGTCACCACCGGTGGTTCCGAAGCGATCACTATATCGATGATGGCCTGCCTGGACCCGGGTGACGAGGTGATCATACCCGAACCCTTTTATGCTAACTATAACGGTTTTGCGTGCCAGAGCGACATCGTGGTAAAACCTATTTTGTCGTACATAGAAACCGGGTTCGCCTTGCCGCCGATCGCCGAATTTGAGAAACTGATAACCGCAAAGACAAAAGCGATCATTATTTGCAGTCCGAATAACCCAACGGGGTATTTATATTCGAAAGAAGAACTGGAAGCGTTAAAAACACTCGTTTTAAAATACGACCTGTATTTATTTGCCGACGAGGCTTACCGAGAGTTTTGCTATGACGGGCGGAACTTTACCTCGCCCATGCACCTTGAAGGGCTGAACGAAAACGTGATCGTGATGGATACGGTGAGCAAGCGTTACAGCGCCTGCGGCGCCCGCCTCGGGTGCCTGATCACCAAAAACAAAAGCGTGCTGGCGGCAGCGTTAAAATTCGCCCAGGCGCGGTTAAGTCCGGGCATGGTAGAGCAAATAGCCGGTGAAGCGGCGGTGGATACCCCCGACTCGTACTTTGAAGCCGTTAACAAAGAATACACCGCCCGCCGCGATACGCTGGTAAGCGCATTGAACCGGATGGACGGCGTTTTTTGCCCCAATCCGGGCGGTGCCTTTTACGTGGTGGCACAGCTGCCAATAGACAACGCCGACAAATTTTGCCAGTGGATGCTGGAAACGTTTAGCTATAACAACCAAACTGTGATGATGGCGCCTGCCACCGGTTTTTACAGCACCAAAGGCGCGGGGCTGAACGAAGTGCGAATGGCATACGTTTTGAATAATCAAGATTTGAAAAAGGCAATGATTTGCCTGGATGAAGCCTTGAAGGTGTACCCGGGAAGGGTTGATGTTAGTCTGGAGTCTTCGGTCCTGAGTCCGAAGTCGGTATAATTTCGTATATTTGTACTGACTTAAGACTTAGAACTCCAGACTTAGGACTCAAAAAAGGGGTCGACCGGAATTGACAGGATGGAGATAAGTAGGTAAGCATGCAGCGCGTTGGGTGAATTAGCGCTTTAATCTGAACGCTCAAACTTACAAATGGCGAAAATAACTACGCCTTAGCTGCTTAATTTAGAATTTAGCTAGCTTTTGTCCCGCCGGTTTTCTGTTTTGTTGGATCGGCACCAGGGGCATCGAAAAACAAAACTGGTCCCGCCAGCGGTGCGATGACGGGACGAGATAAAGCACCTAAGGAAGACGGTACAGGTAAGCAACTGACCTTCCCCTTCCCTACAATTTAACAGTAGCTAAGCATGTAGAAAGCTTACCTTATACCATGTTTGGACGAGGGTTCGAATCCCTCCGGCTCCACATTAAACAAAACAAGCTTGCCCTTTCGGCAGGCTTGTTTTGTTTGGGATCGAATTGGTAATTCGGCACGGCGACGGAAAACGTGCGCTTTTATTAAGCCGGTTCGATGTGATGCGACCGCATTATTTTTACGAACGCTTCTTTGTCCGGCCGGCCGTTGAGGGAAGCCAGGTGAACGTTTCGGAAAAATTGCTCCAGGCCGGATGGTCTCGTAACCATCAGCAGTTTACCCATTGTTTCGCCCACATTTTTAAAAGTATGCGGCACCCCTTTGGGGCCATGCGCAAATCCACCGGCGCCCAATTCTATCGCCGCTCCGTTCAGGGTGAATGCAAAGGTTCCCTCTACCACAAGCCACCACTCATCCCATGCCGTGTCAATATGCAAGCCCGGCCCCACGTTCGGCGGAACGTTTAACTCGAAAACGCTGTACGAACCGGCGGTCCGGTCGCCGCCAATGATCACGTTAATGGTATGCCCAATTACCGAAAGTGTTTCTTGCCGCCCCCCGGGCGCAATTACAGGTGTTGAAAAATCCGTTTCCATCATTACAATTTTTTTATCGAACGATGCAAATTAATGGACTATATTAACGCATAGAAATCCCTGAAAATGGTGATTTTTAAACGGTTTCTTCACCGGGCAGCATCATGGACTGGTGTACCATCTCGGGTGAGTTTTTTACGCTTAACTTGCGCAGGATGTGTTTCCGATGGCTTTCAACGGTATGCTTGCTGATAAACAGTTTGCAGGCGATCTCTTTGGAAGAGCAGCCCTGCGAAACCAACGACATGATCTCTTTCTCACGTCGCGTAAGGGGTGCAAACGCTCTATTTGCAACTGTTTGCGTCTCCTTTTTTGTATGAGCGGTGCTAACAGGCGCCAGCAAGTCCAATAATTTGCTGCTCTTACGGCTTTTTTCCACCTGAAAATTGTGACGGGTTAACTGCGCCTGTTTTGCGATGGTGCAATCGTCAAATAGCAGCAGCACATGATCAATGTGCCGTTCGGGCGTTACCGACAGTACAATCACTTTTTGGCTGAGCCATATCCATTGGCCGTTTAAATGTCTGAACCTGGAACAACATTCATGCACGGCCCCCGCTTTGGCCTCTTTCCATGGCACGGCGTGTAGCGTAGCTGTTTCGGCAAAATAAATAAAAGCCTGCAGGTCGTCGGGATGAATATGTTTGATCAAAAAGCTCAGATCACCTTGAATAAAATGCTTTCTTGCATAACCGAATATCTTGTTAAAGTTGCGGCTTAAAAAAGCTGTGCCTGTCTTTATGCCGCAGCGCGTAAAGGCAGCCACGGTGTTTTCATTCAAATCAAGGCTGTCGGGCAGGTCACTGCACATATCCGCATACCCGTCATTCAATCCAATAAACCGCCTCAACTCATCTCTTACCATTTCGTTTTTAGCAAAAATAATAATACTGTACCTACTGAAAAAGCCAATATAAAGCTATTACTTGCATGCACATAACCGCTTCCGCCGGACATCCTTTAAGACACCCGAGCGTAATGCGCCTTAAATGACCCTTGAACTTGCATTTTAGCTGGTAAGCTTAACAACGCATACTTTGTATCTATAATATAAAAGAAAACAGACTCAAACGGATATTATTCGAAAATTTACGATAAATCCCGTTCAAGAAATTCTCTCGATCAAACAAACCGCATAGGCTACTACGCCTTCCTGGCGACCGATAAAACCCATTTGCTCGTTGGTAGTGGCTTTTATCGAAATATCTTCTTCACTGATACCCGTGGCCTGCGCGATGTTCGTCTTCATGGCGGGGATGTGCGGGTTGATCTTAGGCTCTTCCAGGCAAACCATCGCGTCGATATTGCCGATTTGCCAGCTTTTCTCTGTTAAAAGTTGCATCACATGTTTCAATAACAACAAGCTGCTGACACCCTTCCATCGTTGGTCCTTATTTGAGAAGTGAAAGCCTATGTCGCGCAGGTTAGTTGCACCCAGCAGAGCGTCGCAGATGGCATGCACCAACACATCGGCATCCGAATGCCCGAACGCACCCGAGTGGTGCTCGAGGTTAACTCCTCCCAAAATAAAAGGATGGGCCTCCCTCAGCTGATGCACATCAAATCCAAAGCCTACCCGTATGCTACCCATTATTTTTTTGCTGCATTGGTTACGCCGCCAAAGTTAGCACTTAACGTGAAACGTAGGGTATTGGCTAAAGGACTGTTTTGCTGGCTCGCCGATAAGTAGGAGAAATCGAATGTATAATCGCTGTATTTAAAACCTATGCCAAAGGTTAAATATTGCGCCCCGCCCTTATTGGGATTTTCGTAAAAATAGCCGGCCCGCAAGGCAAATGCACGGTTATACCAATATTCTATCCCGGGCGAATAAGTGATCTCCTGCAAATTCTCGCTAAAGCCGCCGGGTGCATCAGTAAATGAGCCGAAGATACCCGCAGGCACAGATACGTTATCATCCTGGCCTTTAACGATGTTGCCGTTTGAATCGCGTATGGGCGGTGTTGGGACGAGCAGCTTATTCAGGTCGAGTGTGATAGTAAGCTGGTTATAATCGTCGAGGTTCCAGGTATTGGCCGCGCCGATCTTCAAATTGGCCGGAAGAAAGTAGGAAGTACCCACATCGCTGTAGCTAACTTTCGAACCGATGTTGGAAATGTTAAGGCCGAAGGAAAAAATGGCATCCTTGCCAAATTGCTGTGTGGGTTTATTATAATATAATGATACGCCTGCCGCAAGCGCGTTGCCGGCCTTGGCTTGCTGGCCTGATCCTGTAGCGAAATAGGCGTTTGATAAATTGGAATGAATAAAGCCCAGCGTTAACCCCAATGAAAACTCCTCTCCAAACTTGCGCGCGAACGCCCCGTTTATGGCAAACTCGTTCGGACTGTAGGTGCCCTGGTTATTTTGGCTTGCATCGGTTAACTGTATGGTGCCATAATTAAAATACCGTAACGAGGCGCCAATGGAATTCCGGTCGTCAATTTTATGGGCATAGCTCAAATAAGATAAGCTTATATCGGGTACCAGTTGCCGCAGCCATGGGCTGTAGGATATAGAAATGTCGTTATTATTCTCAAGAAAAGCGAGCTTAGCAGGGTTCCAGTAATTTGCATTAACATCCGGAGATATGGCAACCCCGGCATCGCCCAGCGCGCCCGAACGGGAGTCGGGCGTTATATTTAAAAAAGGTACTGCCGTAGGTATGGCTGATGAATTTGTGCCATTGGTATTTGACCCATAACTCTGACATAATACGAACAACGGTAACCATAAGATACTAAAAAATAAGATGCTTACAGCAAAAAATTTCATTGTTGCAATATAACGCTATTAATAATAAATATTAACAATTGGAGTTATACAAATGGCCGGCGAACTAAATTTTGTAGTAAAAATTAAAATATATTGAAACTACATTTAAAATTTTACGTTTAATTGCTATAGCGCATATAGTCTCCTTAAAACAATCGGGATATTATGAAAATTATATGCAAAATATATTAAATTTACCCTTTCAAAAATAACTGTAACCAAATGAAAGTACTTTTTACTAAAACTGCCATGGTGCTGTTCGGCATTGGGACTTTGATGAGCAGCTGCGGTAAGCACGAAAAATCTCAGAAGACAGGAATAACTTATAACGACAAAAATAATGGCGGATATGAGCGTTTCCGTCAATCGCATCCATCGCCCGGACCCGGTCTTGTGGCTATAGAGGGCGGTACCTTTGTAATGGGGGGAAGCGCCGACCAGGATGTTACTTTTGATTACAACAATGTGCGCCGCAGGGTTACTGTGCCCTCTTTTTACATGGACGAAACAGAGGTGGCTAACCAGGACTGGCTCGACTACCTGCACTGGATAGCCGTAACCTATCCGCAGGACCGCGAGCTTTATTATGACGCGTTGCCCGATACACTGGTATGGCGCAAGCCTTTATCATATAACGAGCCTTATGTAGACAACTATTTAAGGCACCCGGCATTCCAGGATTATCCCGTTGTCGGCGTTTCGTGGGACCAGGCGCAGGACTATTGTCAATGGCGTACGGACAGAACCAATGAAAATCTTTTACGTGAAAGCGGCAGAATGATGGCATGGAAGGATATGGCCGGCGGCAAAGGTAAAAATGGTCAGACAGCCACAGCCGGTAAAGAACCTTTCAACACCGATATTTATTTAAACGGCCAGTTAACCGGCCCCGGATATGACGGCAAAAAGATGATGCCGAATTTAAGTCCCAATGCCAAGGTAACCGCCGGCGCAGGCGGTAAAGCAGGCAAAGCGGTAAGGCCGGTACGTATGGAAGACGGTATTTTGAAACAAGCTTACCGTTTGCCATCAGAAGCCGAATGGGAATACGCGGCTTTGGCGCTTATAGGAAATACACAATACGAGAATATAGACGATGGAAAAATATATCCGTGGAACGGCATGGGCGTACGCTCTCCAAAAAGATCCACCCGCGGATTGATATTGGCTAACTTTAAACGTGGCGCTGGCGACAACATGGGCGTTGGCGGTTACCTGAACGATAAGGCTGATATCACCGCCCCGGTACGATCCTATCCGCCAAATGATTTCGGTTTATACAATATGGCCGGCAATGTAAACGAATGGGTTGAGGACACTTACCGCCAAACATCGTTTGAGGAATTTGACGATTTTAACCCATTCCGCGGAAATGAATATACCAATAAGCGTTTGGCCGACGCCACTAAAGGATTATATGCTAAAGACAAATACGGACGGCCTATAAAGGATCCTGCAAAGGCAAACAAAAAGATGAAGTATGCAGATATGATCGCTATGCAGCAGGCTCAAAAAAATAACGCAGCAACCACTCCGGCAACAAACGCAGCGGTTACCACACCTGCTACAACAGGCATTGTTACCCCGCCGCTTACATCGCAAAAGAATTCGTTACAGGGAAAACCATTTAATCCCGACCTGAGGGGCTATGGCGATACCGTAAATACTTCGTTATACGGTACCACCACCCTGGTAAACGACCACTCGAAAGTTTATAAAGGCGGCTCGTGGAACGATATGGCTTATTGGTTAAACCCGGCCACCCGCCGTTTTATGGACGAGGACGAAACCAGCGCCGAAGTTGGTTTCCGCTGTGCCATGACGCTTGTTGGCGCGGCCGAGATACACCGCGAAGGCAAGCCGCACTACTCGGTAAAAAAACCTAAGCAGTATAAAGCAAGATAATTTTAGAGATATAAGATACAAAACAAAAAAAGCGGGATCACCCCGCTTTTTTTGTTCATAGCCTAAGCTTAAAACATAAGCAGCACCTGGCCCTTTTCCACTTTATCGCCTGGCTTTATTTTAACCTTTTTTACGATAACATCGGCCGGGGATTTTATAATGTTTTCCATTTTCATGGCCTCGAGTATAAATAAGCTATCGCCCTTTTTAACTTCTGTACCCTCGTTAACAAAAACCTTGAGTACCATACCAGGCATGGGCGCTTTTATTTCGCTGATCTTAGCGGTGTTTAAGTTACTTAAACCTAACTGATCAAGCAGGATATCGAACTGATCTTTCGCTGCAATGGTGTAGATATTGTTGTTGACCTTAATTTCCGCAGTTTTTTCCAGGCTGTTAAAAGAAATCACCTCCACGTTATAGGATCGCAAGTTGTTGATCACATGCCAGGAATCATTGTTTAATTGCTGTATGTCCATGGTTGCGGTATTACCGTTGACCGATAGATCTTCGCCGGTTTTATCGACGTTGAAATCATATTTGCCGTTTATTTTGAGCTTGTACATAGCGTGCGATCAAATTAATTGATCAATAGAATAAAAGAACAACAAAAAACATCGAAATCAAAATTATTGAATCAGGAGATTGAACGGCATTACTGTGTCAATACGTATTGCACCAGGTTTGCACCCATTTTCAACGCTTTTATGCGGGTTTCCTGAGTATCGCCTGCATAAGTGCCGTAATCTTCCCATCCGTTACCGAGGTCGCATTCGTAGGTGTAAAAGCACACGAGGCGTCCCTTGTAGATCAGGCCGAATCCCTGCGGGCGTTTGCCGTCGTGTTCATGCACCTTCGGTAATCCAAGCGGGAAGCTGAATTTTTGATGAAAAATAGGATGGTTGAGCGGCAATTCCACAAAGTCGAGCTCGGGGAAAACTTTTTTCATTTGCGGCCGAACATACGGGTCTAATCCATAATTGTCGTCGATATGCAAAAAACCGCCGCCAATTAAATATTTACGCAAATTAGCCGCCTCCTGCGCCGAAAATATCACGTTGCCATGGCCGGTCATAAAGATAAACGGGTAATTAAAAAGTTCAGCGCTACCCACTTCGACTACCTCATCTTCGGGTTGAAAATTGGTCTTTAAATTCTCATTGCAGAACTTTATCAGGTTAGGGAGCGCGGTTCTGTCGCCATACCAATCGCCGCCGCCATTATATTTTAGCTTGGCCATTTTATAGGTAGGCGGACTAAAGCCGCATACCATTAACACAATCGCGGCAATTGATATATATCTTATATAGGAATGTCTTTTCATTACCGATTTAAAAAATTTATCTCAAAGCAAGCTTCCAGCGCTGCAGTTTCCGTTCTCAGCCTGCTTTCGCCTAAGGTTATGGCTTTATAGCCATTTTGCATGGCGGCACCGATCTCGTCCGGGGAAAAGTCGCCTTCAGGCCCTATCAAAATTAAATAGCTGCCATGTTTATTTATGGCGGCATTGAGCACAATCTTTGGCCCTGTGTCGCAATGGGCGATAAATTTTTGCCCGTCGAAGGGTTTTAGGAGCAATTGGCTAAAGCTCACCGGCTCATTTAAAACCGGGTGGTACGCTTTGACGGATTGCTTAATGGCCGACGTTATAATTTTATTAAGCCGTTCGGTTTTTAGTTCCTTACGTTCCGAACGCTGGCAAATCACCGGCGTTATTGCGTCGATACCAATTTCCGTCGCTTTTTCAACAAACCATTCCATGCGTTCGATATTCTTGGTAGGCGCTACCGCTATATGCAAAAAGTGGTTTCTTTTATTAAACGCCGTTACCACCGAATTTATTTGAAGAACCGTTCTTTTTGGGTGAGCATCAACAATACGTGCGTTATAAAGGCCGCCCTGACCATCGATCAGCTGCACCTCTGCGCCTGCTTCGAGCCGGAGCACACGTATGCAATGTTTGCTTTCGTCTTCGTTGAGAATATAATTGGAATGAGCAGGATCGATATCGGGTGTATAAAAGAGTTGCATAGCAGATCAATGTAAGTCTACGGCATCTTCCTCGTTTATAAGCAGCTCAAGTTTAACCGACTCGATATTTTGCTCGGACTTTTTTAATACCGTGATATTGTACCCGTTTGACTCCTTTTGCTCGCCCACCTCGGGTATTTTCCCAAATATATCACCCAGCCAGCCCGACACGGTATCAAAGTCCCCGTCCTCGGGCAGGTCGTGTGGTAAATGTTCGTTGACATCATAAATAGGCGCCAGCGCATTTACGATAAACTCTCGTTCGTTTATTATTTCAACGATGGGCTTTTCTTCATCGTATTCGTCCTGTATCTCACCTACCAGCTCCTCCACAATATCTTCGAGGGTAACCATCCCGGCTGTACCGCCAAATTCGTCCAAAACAATGGCTATCTGGATACGCTTTTGCTGCAGCTCGGCCATCAGATCGTTTATCTTTTTGGTTTCGGGAACAAAATAAGGCTTGCGTATAATGTCTTTTAGTATGATCTCTTCGTTTCGTGCCAATAATGGCAGAATATCCTTAGCGTGAACAATCCCCACAATTTTGTCAATAACGTCGTCATAAACCGGTATCCGGGAATAGCCTTCCGTTATCAGCAGCTCGATCAGTTCATCCCTGCCTGTATTAATATCTACGCCGGATATTTTAGTGCGGGGCACCATGATGTTTTTAACTACGCGCTCATTAAAGTCAAAAACGTTTTGAATTAATTCATGCTCATTGGAATCGATCGCACCCGTCTCTTTTCCCTGGTCGAGTAAATACTGCAGCTCCTCGGAACTGTGGTGTGCTTCGCCCTGTATGGTTTTTATCCCGACGAGCCTCAATATCAAATTAGCAAAGCCGTTTAACAGCCATATAATAGGTTTGAAAACTACAAAAAAGAACCTGAGCGGCACGGAAACGGTCATCACGGTCCATACAGATTTTTGAATGGCGATCGATTTAGGGGCGAGCTCGCCAAATACAATGTGTAATATGGTGATGAAAGCAAAAGCAACAACATGACTGGTGTTGATGATGAAGCTAGACGTAATAACTACGCCAAACGCCGAAAACAAGTTCAGCATTAGTTTGGTAGCCACATCCTGGCCTACCCAGCCCAAACCCAGCGAGGCGATGGTTATCCCCAATTGCGTAGCTGCCAGGTAACCGTCGAGGTTATGCATGATGCCCCGCGCAATTTTCGCCACCGGGCTGCCGGTTTTTGCCTTTAGCTCGATCTGCGACCCGCGCACACGCACCATGGCAAATTCGGCAGCCACAAAAAAGCCGTTGAGCAGAACCAAAAAGAAGGTGAGAAAAAGGTATAAACCGCTTATATCAGTGTCGGGGTGCATGAATTTTTATTGATAAACCGGGAAAGTAGAAGTGTACAATGCTAAACTTTCCTTAATCACTTTATGAGCATAGCTCATTCCTAACAAATGCTCAATGGTCACGTTTTTTTCCTCAAGCTTTTTGTAATCCTTAAAAAAACGGACTATTTCTGTCATGGTATGCGGCGGCAGCTCGGAGAGGTCGTTGATGTAATTTACCGACATATCGTTTTTTGCTACTGCAATGATCTTGTCGTCCTGTTCGCCGTTATCTACCATGTGCATTACGCCGATCACTTTAGCTTCTATGATCGACATCGGAAATACATCGATGGAGCAAAGCACGAGGATGTCTAAAGGGTCGTTATCGTCGCAGTAAGTTTGCGGTATAAAACCGTAATTAGCAGGGTACATTACGGATGAAAACAAAACACGGTCGAGTTTTAGTAAGCCCGATGGCTTATCGATCTCGTATTTAGCTTTTGAGCCTTTGGGGATCTCGATAACCGCGTTAACTATTTCAGGAACATGATCACCGGGCGAAACCTGGTGCCAGGGATGTTGCGTACTCATTAATCTCTTTTTATTTTAATTCATTAACGTTTTCTCCGGTCGAAGCTTTTCTTTTTAAGAAAGCAATAACCAGCGGAATTGTTGTAACTATTATCAGGCCCAATACAATATATTCCAGGTAGCCTTTTAGTTGCGGATATTTTCGACCGATAAAAAATCCGCCCAGGGTAAATGTACATACCCACGCAATGCTGCCGATAAGGTTATATAGTGTGAATTTCTTCAGGTCGACTTTAACTACACCTGCAAAGATAGGTGCAAAAGTTCTGATAATAGGGAAAAATCTGCCTAAAATCAGGGCCATGCCGCCGTGCTTATCATAAAACTCTTCGGCGGCGGCCACATACCGGCGTTTAAAAAACAAAGAATTATTTTTTGCAAACAACCTGGGTCCAGTGCGGTATCCAAACCAATAACCGGCATAATTGCCTAAAACGCCTGCTGCGATCAGCGATAAAACAAGGGTATAGATCGATACGTTGAAACGGCCCGTCGAGCATAACAAGCCTGCTGTAAATAAGAGATAATCTCCCGGCAGAAAAAATCCGAAAAACAAACCAGTCTCAGCAAAAACAACGATAAGCAAAAAGTAAAACCCAAAGCTTATGATGGATTGAGCGTCTGTTAAATTTTGCAGGTATTCCCAAAAATTAGTCATTCACTTATCCGTAAAACTACAAATTTAAATCAATTTGTAATACGTACGTTACAGATTAAATAAGCTTAGCTATAAAAGCGGGGAAGATGCCGATGAAAATAGTGGCCAGCGCCGAGATACCCAATACAAATTTGTAATAGCCCGGGATAGCCACTTCTTCGCGGTCGGCGTCGCGAAAGTACATGGCGATGATGACGCGGAAATAATAAAAGATGCTGATGATGGCGTTAATTACCGCCAGGATGACCAATAAAACCTGGTATTGCCTTAGCGCTGCCGAGAACATAAAGAATTTACCGATGAAGCCGGCCGTAAGCGGGATGCCCGCGAGCGAGAGCATGGATATGGTTAATACGAGCGCCAGGAACGGGTTTTTGCGGGATAGCCCGTTAAAGCTGTCGAAGCTATCGTTTCCGGATTGCTGCTGAACAAGAATAAGCGCTCCAAAAGCAATGATAGATGCGATGGAATAGGCTGTGGCATATACAAATACCGAATTGGCCGAGCTTGCTCCCAACGCCACGATAGCAAACAGCAGATAACCTGCATGGGAAATGCTGGAGAAAGCAAGCATCCGCTTAAAACTTTGCTGGTAAAGGGCGGTGATGTTACCGATAAAAAGGGTAGCGATGGTAATCACGAGCAATACAGGCACCCAAAAATCGGACATTGGCGCGAAACATGCCGTAAACAAACGAAGGAACGCAGCGAAGCCGGCAGTTTTTACAACCGTCGACATGAATGACATTACTAATGTTGGCGAGCCTTCATATACATCGGGTACCCAAAAATGAAAAGGCGCAGCACCCACTTTAAAGCAAAGGCCGACAATAATTAAAAGGACGCCGGTATAAAACATCGGGTCGATACCGTGAGGATGCTCAACCACCCAGCTACGTATCGTTTCCAGGTTGAACGAGCCGGATGCACCGTATATCAGTGCGATGCCGAATAATAAAAACCCGGTTGAAAACGCGCCCATCAGGAAATATTTTAGCGAAGCTTCGTTAGACGCGAAGTCGTTCTTTTTAATGCCCGCGAGTATATATAAGCTAACCGACATGATCTCGATCCCGATAAACAGCATCGTAAGGTTATAAAATGAAACCATTACAATGATGCCTGCCAGCGAGAACAGGATAATAGCATAATACTCGGCGATGTGGTTGCTTATCCGCTCGAAGTAGCCGCTCGATAAAAGTAAGATGAGTAAAGTGGAAACAATGGTAATGACAGAAAACGCGACAGCAAAATTATCAAACAGCATCATCCCGTGATAAATAGGCTGAGCGCTGTTATTCCATTGCGCTATCGCCAGGCCGGCTGCAGCCAGCAGGCCAATAACGGTAACCGGCAACAATGACCGCTGAGCTTTGTATAAACCTAAAAACAGGAGCAGTATAGGTAAAACGGATATGACTATTAACGTATTCATTATTTTACTTGCGCAAATTTTTGATTTACCGAATGGATTAAATTACTAACCGATGCTTCGGAAATATGAAGTATGGGCTGCGGGTATATCCCGATAACGATGATGAGGCAGCAAATAATGCCGAGCACGAGCTTTTCGGAGCCGCTTATATCGGCAAAGACCGTGGTTAATGCATTGGTTTCGCCCTGCATCACCTTTTTATACATGCGCAGCATATATACGGCGCCAAATATCATGGTAAGGCCTGCAAAAACGGCCAGCCAAATGTTAGCCTGAAAAACGCTGTTCAACAACAAAAATTCACCGATAAAACCATTGGTTAATGGTAAAGCCACCGTACCCAGCACGACAATCAAAAATGCCAGCGCAAATTTGGGCGCCACTTTGGCTATGCCGCCTAGTTCGCTGATCTCCCTTGTATTTAAGCGCCTGCTGATGATATCCCAAACGAAGAATAACCCAACCACGTTGATACCGTGGCTCAGCATTTGTATCATAGCACCCTGCAAACCCTGCATGGTCCAAACAAATATACCGGCTGAAATAAGGCCCACGTGAGCGATGGAGGAATAGGCTACCAAACGCTTGCCGTCTTTTTGCTTAAACGCGATGACAGATGCGTAAACGATACCGATGACCGAAATAATAAGCGCGAAATTGCGCCATTCCAGAAAACCTACCGGGGCATTGGGTATCAGCCAGCGGATAACGCCATAAATACCCATTTTTAACATAATGCCTGAGAGCATCATGGTTCCGGCGGAAGGCGCCTCGGTATAAGTATCGGGCTGCCAGGTGTGAAACGGAAATATGGGCATTTTGATGGCAAACGACAGGAAGAAAGCCCAAAATACCCAGCTTTGATGATGCGCATCCAGGTTTAAGCTATAAAAATGGGACAGATCATAGGTCCTTTCGGGTGTTTGCAGGTAGAGGTAAATAATACCCAGCAGCATAAATAACGAACCGGCAAACGTGTAAATGAAAAACTTTAAGGTAATGCGGATGCGGTTTTCGCCGCCCCATAAGCCACAGATAAAATAAATAGGTATCAATGCAGCTTCCCATCCCATGTAGAACAAAAACCCATCGAGCGCGGTAAACACCACCAGCATACCCGCCTGCATCAGCAGGATAAGCGCATAAAAAACGGGGGCGTTTCTGTACTCATGCTTATAGGTGGTTAATATAATGAGGGGCACCAATAACGTACTGAGCAATACCATCATCATGCTGATACCATCGATACCCGCATTAAAATATATCCCCAGCGAAGGCATCCAGGGAACGTCGACGGTAAATTGCACCGACGCATCGGCCACGAAACGGCTTAAAAATACGCCTGCAACGCCGAGCTCGATAACGGAAAAAGCTAATGCCGCGTGCTTTGCCGTGCCGTTTTTAAATAATAAAACCGCGAAAGCTGCAATTACCGGTAAAAAAATTAAAATACTAACCGTCATTTTATGTTGTAAACACTAATCGTTATGCTTTAAATAAAATATACATCAATATGGAGATGATACCTGCCACCATCATAAATATATAAAAGCCCACATTACCCGTTTGCAACAGGCGCAGGCCCTTGCTTGCTTCTATACTGGTTTTGCCAAACCCGTTTACGATGCCATCGATACCCATCCGGTCGATCACTTTATATAAAAATACAGAAAGCGCATCCAGCGGCTTGCGGATAACGGTATCGTATAGCTCGTCGACATAAAATTTATGGTAGGACCAATTAACAAGAGCAGGGCGTTCTTCTTCGTCCCTTACCGGTACATGCGCATTTTTGATATATCTTGAATAGGCGTAGCCCAGCGCTATGAGCGCCCCGGCCACGGATATGGCCATCAGCACCCAGTCGGTTTGCTGCACCGACGGGACAGCATGAAGACGTTCTGCCGAATTACGAAATACGGGCTCTAAAAAACGCTCGAGCCAGTGCGTACCGCCCAACGATTTTGGTACCCCAATAAAGCCACCCAAAACAGATAATATTGCTAAAACGATCAGCGGCAACGTCATGGTTGGCGGCGATTCGTGAAGGTGATGCTCCTGGTCGGGGGTGCCTCTAAAGCTTCCGTAAAAGGTGAGATACAGCATGCGGAACATATAGAACGACGTAAACATGGCTGTAATAACGCCTATGATATACATGAAGGGGCTCTGTACAAATACATTGCCCAATATTTCGTCTTTTGAGAAAAAGCCGGCGAACGGCGGGATGCCCGAAATGGCCAGCGTTCCGATAAGCATCGTCCAAAAGGTAATGGGCAGTTTGCCTTTGAGGCCGCCCATGTTACGCATATCCTGCTCACCGCTTACCGCGTGGATCACCGAGCCGGCGCCAAGAAATAATAAAGCCTTAAAGAAAGCGTGGGTTAAAACATGGAAAAACGCGCCCGTATACGCACCAACGCCCAATCCTAAAAACATATAGCCCAATTGAGAAACGGTTGAATAGGCCAGCACCTTTTTAATATCAGTTTGCGTTAACGCGATCAGCGCGGCTACAACGGCGGTACATAAGCCGACAATGGCAACTACGTGCAGCGTATCTGGGGCCAGCGTAAATAGAATATTGGAGCGGGCTATCATATATACACCGGCCGTAACCATCGTTGCGGCGTGTATCAGCGCCGATACGGGTGTGGGGCCGGCCATCGCATCGGGCAGCCAGGTAAATAACGGAAGCTGTGCCGATTTACCGATAGCGCCTACAAAAAGTAGTAAGGTAATAAGCGTAAATGGCGTATTAGCATATTCGGGCAATACCGCTTTTGGGAATATATCCGCGAAAGCGGCACTTTTAAAAAAGTTTATAATCAGGAAGACGCCGATGATAAAGCCCAGGTCGCCGATGCGGTTCATGATAAAGGCTTTTTTTGCAGCATCGGCATAATCGGGATTGGTGTACCAAAAACCAATAAGCAGGTAGGAGCAAAGCCCCACGCCTTCCCAGCCGATAAACATGATCAGGTAATTTGACCCCATTACCAGCAGCAGCATAAAGAAGACAAACAGGTTGAGGTAGGCGAAAAATTTTCCGTAACCGGCATCGTCCTTCATATACCCCACAGAGTACAGATGGATAAGAAAGCCCACTCCCGTAATAATAAGCAGCATTAATGCGCTTAGCTGGTCGATGAGAAAAGCAAAGGCAATTTTAAATTCGCCGATGGCGAACCAATTGAATAAATGGACATTAAATGCGCCCGATGACCGTACCTGTAAGAAAGCCCCGACGCTTAAGCCAAAAGAGGCTAATACCAGGAAGCTGCCGATAAACCCAATGGCGCTTTTCGACAAGATATTGCGGCCAAGGCCGTTTATAATAAAACCGGCTAACGGCAGTATAGGAATAAGCCAGATATATTTATCCATGTGTTATATCAATTCTGTATGTCATTGCGATCCCGATGACTATCGGAAGAAGCAATCGCGAACTTTTTATTTCGACTTGCATCGTTCGCGATTGCTTCGTCGTTCCTCCTCGCAATGACATTGTTTGTATGCGATGATCCAAAATTAAATTACCATTTCAACCTGTTGAGCACATTGGTATCTATCGAATTTGTGTTGCGATAGATCATCACAATGATGGCCAGCCCAACCGCTACTTCGGCCGCTGCAAGCGCCATAATAAAAAAAACAAAAACCTGGCCCGTAGCATCACCGCGGTAAACGGAAAATGCCGTAAGCAACAGGTTCACCGAGTTGAGCATCAGCTCGATAGACATAAAAATTACGATGGCATTGCGGCGTATCAAAACCCCGATAACCCCTATGGCAAAAACGATAGCGCATAACAGGATGTAATGATTAAGCGGTATCGACTGTATATTATTGGTTAACGTTTCCATCAGGCGGTTTTTGGATCTTTTGTTGCCAGCAACACAGCGCCCACCATAGCTGATAGCAGCAATATGGACGATACTTCAAATGGCAATAAATATTCGTTGAATAGTATTTTACCCAGGTTTTTAACAAGGCCGAGGTTTGGATCGTGCAATACAACCGGCTCCGAAACTTTGAATGCTTTTAATGCGGCGACGATGGTGATCAAAAAGCAGCCGCCGGCTATCACCCCGATAAATTTTACCAGGTTTGATTTACGCGGTTCCGCTTCCTTGTTCAGGTTGATGAGCATCAGGGTGTATAAAAACAATACCAATATGGCGCCCATATAAACGATAAAATTAACGATCGCCAAAAACTGGGCATTCATTAAAATATAGTGTATCGTGAAGGTGAAAAAAGTAAGTATGAGGTATAAGATACTGTGCACAGGATTTTTTGCCGAAATAACCAGTATTGAAAAGAATATGGACAAAAATGCGATGAAGTAAAATGTACTCATGGTTGTATTTGCAATACCTTTACCCCTGAAAAAGGTAGGGGCAAAGGTATAAAAGTTCTTTATTGATTTAAAGGCGCCTCTACTAATTTGTCCTTGCCGTAAATAAAATCCTTGCGTAAAAATTCCGACGGTACAACAGGGCCGTCAAGGTAAATTGCTTCCTTGGGGCATGCTTCCTCGCATAGCCCGCAAAATATACAGCGCAGCATATTTATCTCGTAAACCGCAGCGTATTTTTCCTCACGATACAAATGCTCTTCACCTTTCTGGCGCTCGCCGGCTATCATCGTGATCGCTTCGGCCGGGCATGATAAAGCGCATAGCCCGCAGGCGGTGCAACGTTCGCGGCCGTCCTCATCGCGTTTAAGTGAATGCATACCGCGAAAATTTTCCGAAAACTCGCGCTGCTCCTCGGGATAGCTGATGGTTACCGGCTTTTTGAAAAAGTGCTTCATGGTAATGGCCAGCCCCTGCATAATGGAAGGCAGGTAAATGCGCTCCCAAAAATTGAGCGGTTTTGATTCGATTACTTTTCGTTTATTACTTAATGATTCCATATGAGCTCCGATCTATTTAAGAAAAGTAATAACAACTCCTGTGATAATAATATTGGCGATTGCCAGGGGTATCAGCGACTTCCAGCCGAGATCCATTAACTGGTCGTAACGGAAACGCGGAACGGTCCAGCGTACCCACATAAAGAAGAATATGAAAAAGAATATCTTGGCAAACAAGGCCACTACACCCAAAATGGTCACCCAGTTTTCGGATAATCCCAAATGGTGCATGAACGGGAAATTATAACCGCCAAAGTATAAAGTAGCCATCACCGCGCCCGATATGAACATGTTGATATATTCGGCAAACAAATAAAAACCCAGTTTCATGGACGAATATTCGGTATGATAGCCGCCCACCAGCTCAGTTTCGCATTCGGGAAGGTCGAAAGGCGTGCGGTTGGTTTCGGCAAATGCGCATATAATGAAGAGTATGAAACCAAGCGGCTGTTTAAATACATTCCAGGTAAACCATCCATGCGACCAAAAACCGCGCTGCTGCTCGGCTATTTCGCGTAAGCTTAATGTACCGGTAACCATCAGCAGCGCAATGATAGATAAGCCCATCGAGATCTCGTAGCTGATATTTTGCGAAGCGGCCCGTATGGCGCCAAGTAACGAATATTTATTGTTGGATGCCCATCCGCCAATCATGACGCCGTAAACACCCAGCGATACAACACCGAAAATGTATAATATCCCAACGTTGATATCGGTAACCTGCAAATCAACAATATGCGACCCGATGGTTAATTTTTGTCCCCACGGTATTACAGCCGAACCGATACAAGCGGTTAAGATGGCAATTGACGGCCCCACGATAAAAAGAAAACCGCTTGCGTTTGTGGGAATGATCTCCTCTTTCAGGAACATTTTAGCACCGTCGGCGAGTGGCTGCAAAATTCCGAACGGCCCGGCGCGGTTCGGGCCCAGCCTGTCCTGGAAAAACGCCGCAATCTTACGCTCGGCATACGTAGAATACATAGCGATCACGAGGCTGATGCTGAAGATGATCACGATGAGGACAAATTTAATGACGATATCTGCGGTTCCCATTATAAGCGTATGTTGTCTCGTTCAAATTGATCTTTATTTGCCTCTTTTAGCTGCGGATTGGTTTTCACCACCGGCAAAGGCTTAAATACTTCATAGTGGTTGGAGCTAATCACCGACTTATGCGATATCTTGGTCGGTTCCTCAAGTACCCAATCTGCGGTTTTTTTGGTTTCGAAGCGGCAGGTATTGCAGATGTACTCCTCTACCTCGCCGAATTTGTCCTTGCGCGCGGTTACGCGTAAAACCTCGTCGCCTTTATACCAAAGGGTTACTTTTCCGCAGCATTTGTCACAATCGCGGTGCGCCTGTACCGGTTTAGTAAACCAAACGCGGTTTTTAAACCTGAATGTTTTATCGGTCAACGCGCCAACGGGGCAGACATCGACCATGTTCCCGGAAAAGTCGTTATCGATCGCCTTATGAATATAGGTAGATATTTCGGAATGATCTCCGCGGTTTAATATGCCATGTATGCGGTGATCAGTGATCTGGTCGGCTACAAAAACGCAGCGGTAGCATAAAATGCAGCGCGTCATGTGCAGCTGGATCTTATCGCCCAGGTCGACCTTTTCAAATGTGCGGCGGTCAAACTCATAGCGTGTTTTCACAGCGCCGTGATCGAAAGCAAGGTTTTGCAGATCGCACTCGCCGGCCTGGTCGCAAATCGGGCAATCCAGCGGGTGGTTGATCAATAATATTTCGACAATGCCTTTGCGTGCCTCCAGCACTTCGGGCGAGGTGATGTTTTGCACCTCCATGCCGTCCATTACCGCGGTGCGGCACGATGCCACCAGCTTGGGCATAGGTCGCGGGTCTTTTTCAGAACCCTTACTTACCTTTACTAAACAGGTGCGGCATTTACCGCCGCTATCTTTCAGCTTGGAATAATAGCACATGGCAGGCGGAACAATATCACCCCCGATCTGCCTCGCGGCATTCAGGATGCTTGTTCCGGGTTCCACTTCTACCGGTATTCCGTCTATGGTTACTTTCATCTTATTGACGACTATTTATTAGTCAATTCTATCTTGTCATGCTGAATGAAATGAAGCATCTTCTTCGCCTTGCTAACCGTTCTGCATATTCAAGAAGATTCTTCGCTGTCACTCAGAATGACAAAATGCGTTGTTATGCTGTTTCTTTTATCTCCAATGGATCGGCGTAATGCGCCAATCCATAATTTCTAACCACTGCTTCTGAAGCATGGGTAACGTGCCACTCAAATTCATCCCTGAAATGGCGTATGGCGCTGGCCACCGGCCATGCCGCCGCATCACCCAGCGGACAAATCGTATTTCCTTCGATTTTTTTCGATACATCTACCAGCAGGTCCATATCGCTTAAATCGCCATGGCCGTGCTCTAACCGGTGCAGCACTTTCTCCATCCAGCCGGTTCCTTCGCGACAAGGTGAGCATTGGCCGCAGCTTTCGTGATGATAAAAGCGGGTGAAGTTCCAGGTATTGCGAACAATGCACTGGTCCTCGTCAAAAGCAATAAAACCGCCCGAGCCCATCATGGTGCCGCTCACAAAACCACCCTCGGCCAATGATTCATAGCTCATCAGGCGCGCTTCGCCTTTTGCCGTTTTCATAAACAGGTTGGCGGGAAGAATGGGCACCGACGAACCACCGGCTACCACAGCTTTCAGGCGCTTGCCGTTGGCGATGCCGCCGCAATACTCGTCCGAATATAAAAATTCCTCAACAGGCAGGCCCAGGTCGATCTCATATACGCCCGGTTTTTTGACGTTGCCTCCGGCCGATATGAGCTTTGTGCCTGTACTGCGGCCAACACCGATCTTCGCATATTCTTCGCCGCCATCATTGATAATAGGTACAACTGCCGCTATCGACTCTACATTGTTTACCACCGTAGGGCAGCCGTATAGTCCCGCTATAGCGGGAAAAGGCGGCTTGATGCGCGGGTTGCCGCGTTTGCCTTCCAATGATTCCAATAAAGCAGTTTCTTCACCGCAGATATAAGCGCCGCCGCCCGGCTGAACGTACAGCTCGAGGTCATAGCCCGACCCTAAAATATTTTTACCAAGAAAGCCGGCGTTTTTTGCTTCCGCGATCGCTTTTTCAAGTATCCTGATCTGCGGCATCATTTCGCCGCGCACATAGATGTAGGATACTTTTGCGCCCAGCGCAAAGCTGGAAACGATCATTCCCTCGATCAAAAGATGCGGGAGATAGGTCATTAAATAACGATCCTTGAACGTGCCGGGCTCCGATTCGTCGGCGTTGCAAACCAGGTAACGGGCAACACCCTCGGGCTTAGCCAGGAAACTCCACTTCATCCCGGTAGGGAAACCAGCGCCGCCGCGGCCGCGCAAGCCCGACTTTTTAACCTCCTCGACCACCGCATCGGGCGACATGGTTTTCAGGGCCTTTTCAACCGATGCATAGCCGCCTTTTGAGCGGTAAACATCAAAAGTGTTGATGCCGGGTACGTTTATATGTTCTAATAATAATTTGCGTGCCATTACTGGTTAATATATCCTCCTGGTTAACTTGTAATAGTTTATATGTCGTATAATGCAGGCTGCAAATGCAACAACTACGAGAAAATTTAATGCCGCCGGATTGTTTTTGAAACCACCATTGTATTGCATCGTCATAACGGTAGCAATAAACAATGAATCCGCCAGGATTAAAGTTGCCCGCATGTTAACCATGGGCCTTTGCTTTTAAATCTTCTATCAGTTTATCAACCGAATCGCTTGTTAAATTCTCGTAAAAAGTATATTCCGGGCCAATCTGCAATACGGGCGCATAGCCGCAGGCGGCCAGGCATTCCACCCCGCGCCAGCTAAACAAGCCATCGGGTGTAACATCACCTTCTTTAACGCCAAGCCGTTGCTCTAAATGATCCATGATCTTTTCGGCGCCTACCAGGCAGCAGGGCCCCGTGCGGCAAACTTCGAGCATATATTTGCCCTGGGGGCGTAAAAAGTACATGCTGTAAAATGTGGCCACCTCGTATACCTCGATGTCCTGCAGTTTCAGGTACTCCGCAACTTTGTTCATAGCCGGTACACTTACCCAACCGAACTCGGCCTGCACCAAATGTAAAATGGGCAACAGGGCCGATTTTTGCTTTCCTTGCGGATAACGGCTTACCACCTCATCAAACTTGCTGATCAGTTCCGGTTTAAACTCAACCGGCTGCTGAATTTCGTTTACGCTAAGCATCCAATTCTCCGGCTATAATATTTAAACTACTCATGTTAATAATCGCGTCAGACAACAGCATGCCCTTGCTCATGGGCGCATACATGGCATAGTTGATAAAGCTGGGCCTGCGGAAATGCAACCGGTACGGCGCACGGCCCCCTTCATTTACCAGGTAAAAGCCTAATTCGCCATTGGCACCTTCCACCGCATGGTAAACTTCCGAAACGGGGGTTGGCACTTCGCCCATCACAATTTTAAAATGATAGATCAGGGCCTCCATATTGTTATACACTTCCTCTTTTGGCGGCAGGTAAAAATCGGGCACATCGGCATGGAAAACATCCGACGGCTCATTTTCCAGTTTCACCAAAGCCTGCTCGATCAGGCGAAGGCTTTGCCACATTTCTTCGTTACGAACCAAAAAGCGGTCGTAAACATCGCCGGTGCTGCCAACGGGTACTTCGAAATCAAAATCTTCGTACGACGAGTAAGGTTCCATGGCGCGCACATCGTAATCCACGCCGCAGGCGCGCAGCAACGGCCCGCTCCAGCTATAATTCAGCGCTTCCTCGGGTGTAACCGCCGCAACCCCTTTCGTGCGGTCGATAAATATCCGGTTGCGGGTTAAAAGGGCCTCAAACTCTTTTAGCGCTACCGGGTATTCCTTTAAAAACTTACGCAGCTTGTTAAAAGCGATCACGTTAAAATTACGTTCGAAACCGCCTATGCGGCCCATGTTCGTGGTTAAACGCGCGCCGCAAACTTCCTCGTATATTTCGTATATATGTTCGCGGTATACCATCAGGTAAAGGAACCCGGTAAAGGCGCCGGTATCTACCCCCAATACACTATTGCAGATCAGGTGATCGGATATCCGCGCAAGCTCCATAATGATCACACGCAGGTAGTCAACGCGTTTAGGGGTTTTGATGCCCAGCAATTTTTCGACCGTCATGTGCCAGCCCATGTTATTAATAGGCGACGAGCAATAGTTAAGGCGGTCGGTAAGCGGGGTTATCTGGTAAAAGGGCCGGTGCTCGGCAATTTTTTCAAAGGCGCGGTGTATGTAACCGATGGTAGAAACGCCGCTTACGATGCGCTCTCCATCCAGCTGCAGCACATTCTGAAACACACCATGCGTGGCAGGGTGTGTTGGCCCCAGGTTAAGGGTCGAAAGCTCGTTTTGCGGATCGTTATCAGTATATACCGGATGATTCTTCATCTGTTATCTTCCAAAAAAATAATCTTTTTTATCAACGCGGTTTGGGTCTTCCAGCGGGTGCTCTTTACGCAGCGGGAAGGCCTCCATGTCGTCAACATTCAATATCCTGCGCAAATCAGGGTGCCCGTCAAATATCACGCCGAAAAAATCGTAGGCTTCGCGTTCCATCCAGTTTGCTGCATCCCAAACGGTGGTAGCCGTCAGGATATGCACATCGTCAATGGTTAAAAACACTTTCAAACGTAACCGCACATTGTTTACCAGGCTATGCAGGTGATAAACCACGGCCATCGATTTTTCCTGATCGGGATAATGGATGGCGGTAAGATCGGTCAGAAAAATAAATTGCAGGGCGGCGTCATTTTTCAGCCACGATAGCACGTCGATGATCTGCTCTCGTGTAGTTTCCATCGTCAGCAAGCCGTAAGGCTCACCAAGTACGGTCACCTGGCCCGGAAACTGGCCCTCGATGCGTTTTATTAGCTCTTCGTTTGTTATCGTACCCATTATTGTATCCCGTATGAAGCCAGCAACTCCTGGTATTTAGGTTCGCTTCTGCGGCGCAATGATTCGGTCTGCACCAGTTTTTGAATATTCATAAAGCCATCGATGATCGCTTCCGGGCGGGGCGGGCAACCGGGGACATATACATCGACGGGTATTACCTGGTCGATGCCCTGCAAAACCGAGTACGTATCAAATATGCCGCCGCTTGTCGCACAGGCGCCTACGGCAATAACCCAGCGCGGCTCGGCCATCTGCAAATAAACCTGCCTTAAAACAGGCCCCATTTTTTTGGCGATGGTACCCATTACCATTAAAAGGTCGGCCTGACGGGGTGAGAAGCTTAAACGTTCGGCGCCAAACCTGGCAAGGTCGTAAGTCGAGGCCATGGTGGCCATAAACTCAATACCGCAGCAGGAAGTGGCGAAGGGCAGCGGCCATAGCGAATTTGAGCGTGCTACGCCGATCGCTTTATCCAATGTGGTGGCAAAAAAACCAGCGCCTTCCACGCCCGGCGGGGCTTCAACTAACTGAATATCACTCATGATCTATATCATCAAATTGGTGAGTAGTCAGTGGTCATTAGTGAGTTTTAATTGCCTTGCATGACTTAACTCTTAACTAACGGCATCCCAAATGGTTTGGGGTGACTACAAAACACGGCGCAAATTTACAACAAAATCCAATGTATCAGGTACACTATGCGGGCGTAAATATATTTAGAAACAGTCTAAACAGCCCCCTCTAAATCTCCTCCGCCGGCTGGCGGAGAGACTTTCAAACCCCGTTCTTTTATTTTTAAAACCCTCCTACTGGAGAGGATTGAGTGGAGCTGGCTTAATCCCAGTCCAGCGCGCCTTTTTTAATTACGTAAATGAAACCCAGTAACAGCGTACCCATAAAAATGAACATTTCTATCATGCCGCTGCTGCCCAGTTCCTTAAAGTTTACCGCCCAGGGATACATAAATATCACCTCGACATCGAACAGCACGAACAGGATGGCCACCAGGAAATATTTGATGGATATGGGTGTGCGTGCGTTGCCGATCACCTCGATGCCCGATTCAAACGGCGTTAGCTTATCCAGCGTTTTTCGTTTGGGGCCTATCTTGTGCGTTACCAGCATTACTACCACCACAAAAGCCAGCGCCACCAGCATCTGAAATATGATGGGTAAAAAATTGACGGGCAAACTATGTACTTCCATGCCGCAAATATACAAATGGTACAACAATAAAAAAGTTGATAACAGGGAAGTCCGCCGTCATGCCGAACTTGTTTCGGCATCCCATCAGCAGGTCCGCTTGCTTAGTATACGAGCACAAGCTATATTTATCATATGATCGGCACACTATTCAAAACAGGCTATGTCTATATCATGTCAAACCAATACCGAACAACATTTTATATTGGCGTTACAAGTAACCTGGAAGGACGAGTATGGGAGCATGTCAACAACGAGGGCTCGGCATTCGTAAAAAAATATAAATTGTTCGACCTGGTCTATTATGAATATTTTGAACGGATCACCGATGCGATTGCGCGGGAGAAACAGCTAAAAAACTGGCACCAGGATTGGAAAATAAATTTGATCAGGTCGGAAAATCCTGAAATGAAAGATTTAAAAGAGGAATTGGGGTGGTAATTTAAATATGCCGTTGGCTTGTCCTGTGGGATGCCGAAACAAGTTCGGCATGACGGGTGGGGTGTAAGGTGGGCGTTTGGCTTGTCCTGTGGGAGGGCAAATAAATTTGGCATGACGGTTCCTTTTATCGAGGGCCTTTCAATCAATTAACTAATTTTGCCGCGAAGGAATTGAATACTGATGAAAAAAGCTACCCCGACTATATTGGTTGTAAATGACGATGGTATTACGGCGCCGGGTATCAAGGCGTTAATAGATGCAATGGCGGAAATCGGCAGGGTGGTGGTTGTGGCGCCGGACAGTCCGCAATCGGGCATGGGGCATGCGATTACCATTGGGAAGCCGCTGCGCCTGGACCAGGTGGATATTTATGAAGGGATTGAAATGTACCGCTGCTCGGGCACGCCGGTTGATTGCGTAAAGCTGGCGGTGAACAAAATATTAAAGGGAAAAAAGCCCGATCTGTGTGTATCGGGGATCAATCACGGCTTAAATAATTCCATTAATATATTGTACTCGGGTACCATGTCGGCGGCGGTTGAGGGCGCTATCGAGAGCATACCTTCTATCGGTTTCTCGCTCGACGACTATACGCTGCAGGCGGATTTTGGTCCCTGCCTTAAATTTGTAAAGCAAATTGCGCAGCAGGTGTTAAGGAACGGCTTGCCGACGGCAACTTTGCTCAATGTGAACTTCCCCGGAACAAAGGACATAAAAGGTGTCAAAATATGCCGGCAGGCCAATGCCAAATGGGCCGAGGAATTTGACGAGCGGTTAGATCCGCATAACCGGCCTTACTACTGGCTGACCGGCGTTTTCCAGATGAACGACAGTGGCGAGGATACCGATGTTTGGGCGCTGGAACATAACTACGCATCTGTAGTGCCGGTACAGTTTGATATGACCGCGCATTATGCCATACCGGTGCTGAACGGATGGAAATTTGAGGAATAGGTCAAACGCAGGTAATACCTCTCTTCTACAATATTGATTTCTAGTTGTCCGGGTGTTTCCTGCCGGCAGACCTGTGGAACATGCGCTATCGGAGTTTTCCTTTAATAACACCGTTTTCGAGATCGGAAACAGTTAAGCTATTTTTAGCAGGGTTTATCAATCTGTATAAAAAAGTGCCGCCTTCAGGACTAAAATAGTTAGCTATGTTAAATTCAGAAACATCTACATCAAACCGTTTACTATAAGCTTTTATAAGTTCGAACGCATCATCTCCGTAAATTTTTAAGTCCTTTTCCAGTCTCGAATTCTTTGATATTCTTTTCGCCGAAATCCCCGTCTGCTCACTGATAAAGCCTTTTATATCTTCAGATAAAGTGTTGTTTTCTCTTTCCATTACAATCGGCTGCGTCAATTAACATTATTCTTTTATCCCCGTTAAGGTGATATCGATCCCCGCACCGCTGGAGGTCTTTCCGCGGTATATTAACGGGAAATCGGCGTTATTGATCACCCATATCTCGTATTTGCCGTTACCAGTCGCTGCGTGGAAGACGTCGGCGGGTTTGTTATTGATCTTGTACGATGCCGTATCTGCAACGACTTTTACTTTCAGGCCGTTCACTTCCGCCGCCTTGTCGGTTACCAGGCTGTTAAAAATAGCTTTCGACAGCACAATGATCGTTTCATTGTCCTTTAGCTTGGTAACGCCGTCGGGATTGGGCTGTTTGAATACCAGCTTTGTGCCGGTTTGCATGGCTTTCGCCGGAATTTCGAATGTGCCAGTTCCGTAGCCTTCCACATCCCATTGCAGAACAACCGGGTCGCCGAGGCTTTTAACCGTAAGCACAAGCGGGATATGCTGACCAAGGCCTACGGAATACGCGTCGTAATTGATCACTGTGCCTTGTTTTATTACGGGTATATATTTTTGTGCAAAGGCAACCGAATACAGGGCGGCAAAAAATGCGAATGCTATTATTTTTTTCATTGAAGTAAATATCGGGTTGTTTACAATTACAATCAAACTTAATTGCCGGCCATTAATTGTACCTGCAAAAAATAAAACGCATAAAATGGTTTTACACGCTTACTTTTGGCCAATGCTTAAAAAGGACAACCTGATTACCGGCGTTTTAGCATCGCTTATTTTCCCGGCGCTGGCATGGGCGGCCGAATATTTATGGAGGGACGCGGCCTATGTAATAAACCGACCGCTGGTACCCTATTTTTTTGCCATCGGTTTAAATTTAATTTTATTGCGGCTTGGACTAAGGTCGGGGCGCGAAAAAATGGCAAGAGGAATTATGCTGGGCACCTTTATTTTGATGCTGCTGCTTTTTATATTTAAAATTTATCCTGCAAAATGAAATATTACCTAGTAGCCGGCGAAGCCTCGGGCGACCTGCACGGGGCGAATTTGATGAAAGCGCTGAAGGCGCAGGACAGCCGCGCAGAGTTTCGTTTTTTCGGCGGCGACCTGATGCAGGCCGAAGGCGGAACAGCGGTTAAGCATATCGCCGATATGGCTTTTATGGGTTTTATCGAGGTGGTGTTTAATTTAACCACGATTTTTAAAAACCTGACGCTTTGCAAAGAAGACATTTCAGCCTGGCAGCCTGATGCATTGATCCTGATTGATTTCCCCGGTTTTAATTTGAAGATTGCGGAATTCGCAAAAAAAAATAATATCCTGGTTTGCTTTTATATCTCGCCCAAGGTTTGGGCGTGGAACCAGAAGCGGGTGCTGAAGATAAAAAGGGTGGTGGACCACCTTTTTTGCATCCTGCCGTTCGAGGTTGATTTTTACAGGGAATGGGGGATGGACGTTGATTATGTGGGCAACCCGTTGCTGGATGCGATCGACGCGTTTACGCCTGATCCTGCTTTTCTGGAACATACCGGCGCGAGTAAACCTGTTATCGCTTTACTGCCGGGCAGCCGCAAGCAGGAGATCAGTAACCTGCTGCCCGAAATGATCAGGGTAACCGACAGATTTCCGGACCACCAATTCGTTATTGCGGGAGCGCCTACCTTTAATAAGGGGTATTACGACCAATTCACCGGTCAGAAAGATATCCCGGTGGTCTTTAACGCAACGTATGATCTGCTGGCGAATGCGAAAGCGGCGGTGGTGGCTTCAGGAACAGCGACGCTCGAAACGGCTTTATTTAATGTGCCGCAGGTGGTAGTTTATAAAGGGCACCCCGTATCCATAGCTATTGCGCGCGCCGTGGTTAAAATAAAGTTTATATCGCTGGTAAACCTGATTATGAACCGGCAGGTAGTTAAAGAATTGATCCAGCAGGATTGCACGGCCCCGACAATAGCCGCCGAGTTGCAGTTGCTGCTAAACGACAAAGGTCACCGCGGAAAAATGCTTTCGGATTATGATGAGCTGGACCAAAAGATGGGCAAGCCCGGGGCCTCAGCCAAAACTGCCCGCCTCATCATTCAATACGCCACAAAAAAATAACGCCTCCTGTTGGGGAAGCGTTACTGTTTGCATAGGTGTTGTTGTAGAATTTATAGGTAGATGTATATGATGGTCAGGCTACGGATAATGTATGTTGAGTTATAGCCTGTTTGTTGCTGCTAAAAAATCGATTTTTTTCCATGAAGGAGTTTAAATCGCTGGTTAAAATGTCCTTTAATTCGTTGTCAAAACGGATCAATAATTTTGTTGCCGAGGGTCTTTTGTAAGTTTTCATAGCTGTGTGCGTTTTAGGTTTCTATTTTTTTATTTTTTTCTGTCTGATCTTCTTCTGTCAAATTATTTTTCCTTCGCTTCGCTTCTTTATACTGGCGTAATAGCTGCTCCTTGTCCCGCTCGTCCGACGTTTGGGTCGGGTTCAGTGGGTTTTCCCATTCCTTCTCCTCTTCCGCACGTCCTTTTTTAAATCCAGGTGCCATTCTAAAGCCGCATTTGATAACTTATATTCCAAATCAATGCCAAAGTTTAAAACCGCAGTAAAAAAAAGTACAGCCGGCCGGTATTTGTTGGACAACCGGATATAAAAACGCGGTTTTAGCTATAAAACAAAAGGAATTGTTTTTGCGTGCGGGTGTATGGAATTGTGTAAACAGCTGTTGTAAACAGTAGTCACCTGCTATGCTTTTTGTACACCCCGGCCTTTTTTATGATTGGCAAAATGGACGATGAGGGTTAAAACAGACAACGCGCCGCCCACCGCGCATACGCCGTTCCACTGGTAGTTTTTCCAAAGGACAGTTGAGAAGAAGGTACCGGCGGACCCGCCTATAAAGTAGGTGACCATATATATGGTATTGATGCGGTTGCGTGCCCCGGCATCCAGGGCGAAGATAATGGACTGGTTGGAGATGTGCGTAGCCTGCACGCCCATGTCCAGTATAATAACGCCGATAATGAGTCCGGCTATGCTGTGGGCCGAGAAAAAGAAAACGATAAATGAAACTATAATGAGCGAAATGGTAAAGAAGGATAATTTATAAGCATCCATTTTATCGCTCAGCCTGCCCATCATGCCGGCGGCCAGCGCGCCAAATGCGCCGACGAGCCCGAATTCGCCGGCCACGGCGCTGCCCATATTAAAATTTTGCTTTAACAAAAAGACAATAGTGGTCCAGAATGCGCTGAAGCAGGCAAAGCACAAAGCGCCGCGCAGGGCGGCCAGGCGCAGCTTCGGCTCGTGCTTAACCAATTGGATCAGCGATGACATCAGTTGCCTGTACGTCCCGTTATAGTCGGGCTCCACTTCGGGCAGGAACAGCCAGATCAGCAGCCATATTACCACCATAAGCCCGGCGGCGGTGTAAAACACCGAGCGCCAGCCAAAATATTCGCCGATAAAACCGCTGAACGTTCGTGATAACAGTATCCCTATTAAAAGGCCGCTCATCACCACGCCGATCTTTTTTCCTCTTTCCGAGGGGTTGGCCAGATGCGCGGCCATGGGCACCAGCAGCTGCGGGATCATGGATGAGGCACCTACTAAAAAACTGGCAAATACCAATACATGAACATTCGGGGCCAAAGCCGCCAGCAGCAGCGAGGCAACGATAAACACAAAAAGGATGATCATCATCCGCTTGCGCCTGATCATATCGGCCAGCGGCGCCAAAAAAAACATGCCCGCGGCATAACCCAGTTGCGTTAGCATCGATACCCGGCCGACTGTCGCCCTGCTTACATTAAAGGTGTGCGCCATATCTTCCAGCAGGGGCTGGTTATAATACAGGTTAGCAACGATGAGCCCGGTGGCGGCGGTCATTATCCACAAGGTGAGCGGGGTGAGCTCGGGGTGTTTACGTTGAGTTGACATAATGATAACCTGCTTGCGCCGCAAAATTGTTAAAGCTTTTTAATAACGGTGTTATATTTGCGCAATTTTTTACACCGGCTTAAGATACCGCGATAAAAAGTTTTGATAGCCTGAGCGGCAACGATCGCCTGAATTTTTAAAAATCGCGATTTGATATCATTTTTAAACAAAAAGCCCATGAAATTTAGGGAATCTTGAATAGATTTTATAAAAATGAATATAAAAATCAAAATATATCGACAAAATTCATGTGAATTTTGTTTTATATTCTATTTTTTTGGCAAAAATGGCATTTTTTTCACCTGTTTATTTAAATATGTAAAAATTTGCAATTGATTTTTACACGAAAATGCGCCATTTACGATCTGTCAAAAATATTTTCAAAAAATTAACATTATTTTAATAAATAGTTTGTATAATTGTAAACCAAATAGGCGCGACAACGATTTTTACAAAAATATTACAAAAGTTTATTTGGTCATGTTAAAAGTTAGTGTTACTTTTACACCGTAATGCAAATAAAGTAGTCTTCTCATAATTTAGGTTTATAATTGGTTAGTAAAGGCCCCTGCCCATCAGGGGCTTTACTTATTTTAGGGCGGGAAGAAGTTTTATGCTATAATTTCGAATATCGAATTTGGAATGTCGGATTTAGAAGTAGCAAGGGAAACGAAGTTCAAGTTTGATATTTATTTTTTCACAAATTTTATTATTTTTGCCATCCCAAAAGGGGGATTAGCTCAGCTGGCTAGAGCGTTTGCATGGCATGCAAGAGGTCATCGGTTCGACTCCGATATTCTCCACTCAGATCAGATCGCCCAAAAGGCGATCTTTTTTATGCGCGATGTTTTACTGCTACATTTTATACTCGCCAAAGTTAGACCGGTATTATGTGGGCCATACCCAGGATGTCGATTTACGGCTCGTTCAACACAATTCTGGAATCTCGCTTTTACAGCGAAAGCCGACGATTGAATTGCCTGTCATATAAAGCGTTTGTATGTATCGGCCAATGCAAAAGAATGGAAATAATTCATATTATTAATACAAGCTGTTTGTTAAGAAACTATTTTTACCGGTTAAAGCAAAGGCTATTTGTTAGCCATTTCGCGGTGAACGCTGATCATCATTAACACTCCGCAAAACACCAGTGTAAAGCCTGCCAGGTGCATCCATTGAAATTTTTCATGCAACAGGACATAAGATAAGATCAGTGCACTAACTGGCATGACACCCATAAAACTCGCGGCAACGCTGCCTTCAACCCAGCTGACGCCTTTATACCAAAGCACAGAACCAAGTCCCATCGTAACAAGACCGTAAGCGGCCAGATAAAGCCAATTAGTGGTATCGATTGTTTCAATATGCAGTTGTGGATATTGCCAAATGCAAAAGGGAATAAAGCAAATCACTGCGATGAGCGCCGACAGGCCCGAAATTTCCTCGGGCGGATAAGTTTTCGTGAGCGCTTTTCCCATCAGTGTATAGGCGGCCTCGCAGCAGACGGCGGCAAAGATCAGTATTACGCCTATCCAGGGATGACCGCCGGAAGTTTGCTGATTTCCGCCCTTCAACTGTAATAATAAAACGCCGCTAAGCGCTAGCGTAAGCGCTAATATTTTTTTCCAGGTAACCTCGTCCTTGAAGAATATAATTGACAGAATAGCTGTTACCGCCGGCGTCATACTCATTATCACGCTGCCAGTTACGCCGCTGACCAGTTTCATGCCATAAAGCATAAAGGCTGTAAAACCGAGAACGCCGAACACGGCGATGGCGAAAAGCAGCCAGCGATCGGGGCCCTTATATTTTTTCAGGTTACCAATCTTAATAAATGGCAGCAAAACAAAAAAAGCTAACAGCACCCGTAAGCTACCCGCTATGAATACCGGGAAGGCCTTCGTTACCAGTTTGCTTAAAGGCGTGGCGCTGCCGAACAGCGCCATACCAAAAAAGAGCATGAGGTAAACGCTGAAAGAAATTTTGATAGGTTGCTTTTTCATTTTTTTATCCCGGTTTTTCAACCTGGCTTTTTATGATGTTTTGCGGGCTTCCTTTGCCGGCGATCCTTTTTCGGACGGCGGCTTTTAGTCATAAGCTATGCCACACCGCATGGTTTGCCTTTGGCCAATGTGCCGTTGTAGCTGTGGTAATATGGCGGCGCATAAAGTTTAAAAATTAACATAAAGCTTAAAAATTAAAGGGATAAGTTTCCGGTACCTGGTGCCCGTCGGGCCGGATGTGCAGCGGATGCACAGCGGTAGTTTGGTCGATATACAAAAACGCGTCATAACGCCGGTTCATCACGGTCGGTACATAATTGCCATATTTTTCATGGTATGGTTCATAGACCACACCGATGGCGCGATGCGGCATGGTGCCATCAAAAATGCTGTCATGGCGGTGATCAAAGAGCAACAGGCGGTTGTCGTTATACTGTTGATGGAGCAGCGCTTCAACGCTGTCTTCCTTAGCCGGCGGCACCGGCATCATTTGCATGGGCGCACCCCATTCGCTGCCGGCGATAACGCTGCCCTGGTAACTGCCGAATCCGATCAACACCGTCTCCGATTCGCCAAATTGCTCACGGGCCAATTGCCCGGTATTGAACAAACCCTCCCGTTGCATGGGCGTGTACCGGGCGTCGCCAATATGCGTATTGTGTTCCCACACGACGGCTTTGGCATCGGGGCCATAAAAGTCCATCACGCGGTGCAGGGTCTCCATCATGTGCGTATCGCGCAGGTTCCAGGTCTTATCATCAAAGCCCATCATTTTGCGGTAATACTCCTCGGCATTCACGGCGATATGCGCGTTCTGTTCGGTATTCAATGCGGCTTCCGGATCATGATCATATACAGGCGCTTTTTTCCTGATCTCACCCAGCAATTGGATAACTTCACGTTCGCACGAACTTTGAAAACGGTAATTGGCACGGGCATACAGGTGCGGGTCTTCTTCGTAAGGCTCAAAACAATGCAGCGCTTTTTTAGCCAGTTTCGCGGCTTCCGGGTCGTTGGCCTGGAGATAGCTTACCAGCGCTTCCATCGATTCCCAAAGCGAGTAAACATCCAGCCCGTAAAAACCGGCCCGCTTATTGGCCGGTTTGCCCACATTATAATTTTTCAGCCAGTTGAGCAGGGCATCCACTTCCCAGTTGGCCCACATCCACGTCGGCCAGCGGTCAAACGCGTTCAGCAATTCATCCGACTTTTTTTCCTGGTCGGCGTAACCCTTTATCCAGCGGTTCAGCCGGTAACAATCGGGCCAGTCGCCCTCGACGGCGATAAATTGAAAGCCTTTTTCTTCGATCAGGCGCTTGCTGATGGCAGTGCGCCAGGTATAATATTCATGCGTGCCATGCGTGGCTTCGCCCAGCATCACACAGCGCGCATCACCGATGCGTTCCAATAAGGGATCCACGTCGGCGGCATTGGCCAATGGATAAGCAGGTTCATTAACGGTCCAGGGATCGGTATGATTACGCATGATCTTTTCTCCTTTTGTGGTAAACAAAAAAGTGGTGAAACGGGTTTTTTGAATAAGAAAATTGATAACGGTGAAGAAATTTGGCTTTTTGGTGTTAACCGCTCTTCTTACCGCATGCGGTCCGCGCGGGCCGCTGGCATTGTTCCAGAAACTATCGCTGCACGACCAGTATGCCGCACGGTTAAAGAGTGCGGGCTTGGATAAGTCTGCTATGGGCAACAGGTGGCTAAACTTAGCCGACCAGGTTTATAGCCGTCCGCTGGACGTTGAGCTTCCTTTTAAAGAAACCGGTTATTTTGCCGCTGAAAAGGTAAATGCCGCCGCATTGCGTTTTAAAGCTTTGCGGGGTCAGAAATTAAGAATAAGTATTACCACAAGGCCCGCCAACAGCTTTGCGCTTTATGCCGACCTCTCACAAGTGAAAGATGACGGCAGCCGCAGGATCGTGGCTTCCGCGGATTCGGGCGAATTAATCAGTTGTGAAGTGAAAAGCAACGGCAGCTATGTATTGCGCTTGCAGCCCGAATTACTAAGCGGCGGCGAATACACGGTGACAATCACGACCAGGCCCTCGCTTAACTTCCCGGTGGCGGTTTCCGGCCATCCGCGCATCGAAAGTTTTTGGGGCGACAGCCGGGATAACGGCGGGCGGAGACATGAGGGTATCGATATCTTCACGCCGAAAGGCACACCGGCTTTAGCGGCGGCTAAAGGCACGGTTATCCGGGTTGGCACCAATAAACTGGGCGGTTTAGTAGTGCTTATGCAACCGGACAACGAGGACTACAGTTTATATTATGCCCATCTTGGCAAACAACTGGTGCACGACGGGCAGCAGGTGATGCCCGGTGATACGGTGGGTACCATTGATAATACAGGAAATGCGAAAACCACGCCTTCACATTTACATTTCGGCATTTACACAAGCGAAGGCGCCGTAGACCCGCTGCCTTTTGTGGACCGCAGGACTGAAGAACCGCCGGCGATCAAACTGTCGCTGGCCCGCCTGAACGATACGATGCGGAACAGCCGCACGGGCGAACCCGTAGTAATAGCGGCAGCCAGCGCCGACCGTTACCAGGTAACTGGAATAACCGGCCGGTTATTGTGGCTTGCCGCCAATTCGCTTTCGCCGCTTGCCGCCGGCCGTACCGTATTACGCCTTACCGAACCGCTTTATGACCGCCCCGATACGACCGCCGCGCGAAAAGCAATGCTTAAACCAGGCGCTACGGTTTCGGTTTTGGCCAAGTATGACGCTTTTGAGTTGGTGCGATATGGCGGTGTCACGGGGTGGTTGTATAGACGGTGAAGCAAAGAGTAGATGCCGGTAACACGAATAATGAAGATAACGTTAAAATGCTAAATTGCGTTACCTTTTATGATTAAATCGAAATACGATACCTATCAGTTTATCGGCCAGTTTGTAATGACGGGGTTGTTAGTTGTATGTGGCTTTCTATTTTATGTCGGTTATTTCGGCAAGAAGCCTTACCCTTTATTTTCTGGCACAGGCATATTTCTATTTTCCTTTACTATAGTACTTCCCGTCTATATTATTGCCCAAATGAAATTGAATTATAAAACAATCATTATTGATACCGAGTTGAAAACGATTTCTTTTAGGATGTTTATATTGCCGATCACTCAAACTTATTACCTGGATTATTTTGATGGCTATGTCAACACGATTGTGAAAGATAAGTACGGGGATTACAAGTGTTTTTATCTGGTAAAAAATGGCAAGTTAATGTATATGATGTCGGGTCGTTTTTACAGCAATATTGATGAATTACATCAAGGCTTATTTCCCTTAAAAGATTTGGGCTTCATAAAATATTCGGTTCCTTTATCCATAAAAATAGCTTTTAGAAAAAAGATTTTATCAAGTTCGAGTATCACGTCCCAATAACCGCGCCACGCACACTACCATTTGGAGCTCATCAATTTCAGGTAGGGCCTTTAATTTATTTGCCGGGAGTGCGCCTGCACTTTTTTTACAAAATGATCCAGGTCGAAGGGTTTGCGTATAAAATCGTCGGCGCCACATTCAAGGCGGATGTTTTCGATGTCCATGTTGGCCGAAACCAGGATCACCGGTATATGCTGCAGGTCCTTATGACTTTTAATGTATTTGCAAAGCGATTTGCCGGTTTCGCCTTTCAGGTTTATATCGAGCATGGCCATATTCACTTCCTTATCGTGCAGTTTTCTCCTGGCCCGGCCGGTGTCGGCAAGGCTCACCACGCTAAACCCCTCTTCTTCCAGGATGATGCTGATCATTTCGGCAATTACCGGCTCATCCTCTATTACAAGTATTTTTTTCTTCATATAATAACTAACATATTAGCTATATGCAATTATAGAACCAATTATGCTTAAAAATGCGTGAAAGGGCACTGTTGTTATTTGCATGACCGGTTATGCGCGGATATTGCGGTTTTATACGGTTTGCGTGACCGGGAACCTGCGAAACATTTTTTGCAACCGCAGGCCGGGAGCGCCCGGACTTACAAAAATGTCTACAAAAATAATCGACTATGTTGGTTAATTGTGTTGAGGTGTGTTCACCTGTGTCCACGTGTGTTGATGTGTGCCGGGCGGCACGGGTGCGAGGATATTCACACAATTGCCTCTTTGTGAAATTTCGACAGCCTGGCGATGTTAATTTAACCAAAGAGAAATATATTTAATTCCAATGGTTGTTTTGGCATGGATTTTATGAGTTAGGTAGATGCAGGTAATCTGTTAAAAGAAATAACTTTTTATTAAAAGGAAACCAAAACAAAGTTATTTACGTACAACACGATTATAGTGCGAACAGGAAAGATAAAAAGAAGCGTTTTCCTGAAAGTTAATATTTACCAATGATAAAATTATACGAATAACATGGCAACCAACAATCCTTTCGGAATAGAAGATGATGGAAGAACAGCAAGTTTACTTAGCTATTTCTTTGTTTTAGGATGGTCGATCTCTTTTTTTACTTTTCATTTGAATGAAAAAACAGAACGAAGCAGCTTTCATTTACGTCAAACTTTAATGTTATATATATCCTACATCGTTATCAGGTATGGTATCATAACCCTGCTGAGCGCGATATGGCCCAACCTGGCTTTCTCGGTAGAGTACCTTGTAATATTTGTAAACTTATCGTTTGCAGCATTGTGGGTAACAGGGTTAATATCGGCAACTAGCGGCGAGGACCGGTATATACCGTTGTTTGGCCGACCGGCACAGGTGATATTCGCCGGTATTTAATAGTTCTCTTCTTTTTATTTTATAATATAAAGACAGGAAACCGGGCAGCTATGGCTGCCCGGTTTTTTTATGCTTATTTGGGTAGTGCGTATTATTGCAATAACGGCTTCCCGGAATACGTAGCCGATCTTAATATTTTTTCGGCAACGGCTACCGCAGCCGGCGAAAGTTGTGCGTAATTAAGGCCGGTGCAAAATTTTTGACCGTCGTGGGTGTTCCACCAAAGCAGGTCGACCAATTTTTTTGCCCTGTCTATGCTCCTATTATTATAATTTTGTTCTTTATATATCAGCGCCCATGTAAAACCACTGATGGGGTAACCGTCCTTAGCCTCGGTGTCTGTTAATGAAACCTTTGCATCGGCAGGTATGGATATATTGCCGGCGGCACTGGTTGAGGCTACGGTCGGCATGATGAAACTGCCGCTTTTATTGCATATGCCGGCATAGCTCATTTTGTTTTGGATGGCATAAGCCAGCTCGATATAGCCGATGGCGCCGGGCGTTTGCTTGATAAGGCCGGCTACGCCCTCGTTGCCCTTGCCGCCCAGCCCGGCCGGCCAGTTGATCGCCGAGCCTTTTCCAGGCCCACCGGCCCATTGAGTGCTGACTTTTGCGAGGTAGGTGGTGAATATATTGGTTGTGCCGCTTCCGTCCGACCGGTGGGCGATGAAAATAGCTGTGCCGGGCAGCGTAATACCGGGATTGATGTTAACGAGCCGCGGATCGTTCCATTTAGTGATCCTGCCTAAAAATATGTCCGCCAGTACATCCGGTGTTAACTTGAGCGGTGTTTTTAGTTCGGGTAAATTATAACTGATAACCACTGCACCCGAGCACATGGGTATATGCAGCACGGGCACGCCGATCTTTTTAGCCTGGTCGTCGTTCAAAGGGGCGTCGGAATCGCCGAAGTCGATCGTTTTATTGGTTAGCTGTAAAATCCCTCCGCCGGAGCCGATCGATTGGTAATTTACTCTTACGCCGGTTTTTGTCGCGTATTCGGCAAACAGCCTGGAGAATAACGGGTACACAAAAGTACTGCCCGCGCCCAATAAGGTATTCGATTCGGAATTTGAACTAGGTGCGCCTGCATTGCTATCGTTGGCGGTTTTACTATGGTTACCGCCGCAGCCTGCAAATAGTGATGCGGTTAAAAATGCGGTCGCAAGGGCGGTTTTGGTGAGTGCTGAACGATTGAATTTCATTTTTTTAAGTTTTTAATAGTTAACAGCCAACAGGACGATTGGTGTTTTTTGCGGGCAACATAATTACAAAGTGTACAAATAATTATGCATGCATAGTAATTTTTTAGGCAAAATCATACACATTCTGTATCCCGCCTATATAATATAAAGTGCAAAATGATCATGATAAAAAAAATGTATCGGAGCAATGAAAATTACCATTTTGATAATTATATAAGCACTGATCGAAAAAAAATAAAATTCAACCGGGCATCCGTTATAAGTCTCAACTCCGGCGGGCATTGCGAAACTATAAACTGGCATTGATTTAGCAAGTTAATGCTGAAGGGTGGTTGAGCCTTCAATATTTTGTTCATTTAGTTTTAAAGGCCATGATTTTAGATCTATTAAAAATATGCGCAGTAGTGGCGGCATTGGTAGTTCCGTTGTTTTTTCCGGTTACGAAAATCCATACCATCAGGATACCTAAAAACCACAACGATACTTCCGACGCCCATTATGCCATCAATGAGCGCGGCTGTCTGGAAGAGATCAGCCATAACAATATTTCAAGCCACGAGCTGAAATGATATTAACCGTTTTATATTTGTTCTTGTACCATCCCGCCGGTTTATCCGCCGGGATTTTTTTTTGATCGACCCGCCAACCCGCGCCTGATTTTTTGGTTAGATTTTAATTCGTTAAACTTGATGGGGTTTTCGTCGGTTTTGCTGAGGTTAACGGATGCCGAACGTATAAAGATCTGTAACTCCGTTTAAACACGGTGACGGCGGTGTGACACCGCGAAGACTGTTACAATGGCCAATTAAGCATGAAATTACAAGTATATAACGACTACGATAAAATGAGCCGGGCCGCAGCCGACCTGATCGTTAACCAGGTAAGGCAAAAGCCAGCTTCGGTGTTATGTTTCCCTTCCGGGGATTCGCCGGTTGGGGTATTTAATTATTTGATAGCAGACGCCCTTGCGGGGAAGGTTGATTTTAGCAGTTGTTATTTTGTAGGGCTGGATGAATGGGTAGGTTTGGGCAAGGGCGACGATGGCAGCTGCACGCGGTCGCTTTGCGATACCTTCTTTAGTCCGCTGAATATAAACCCCGGCCACGTGCGGTTTTTCGATGCAAAAGCCGCCGACCTGGACGAGGCCTGCCGCCAAATGAACGACTTTATAAAGGAGAAAGGCCCGCTTGATATCATGATGGTGGGTATCGGCATGAACGGTCATATCGGCCTGAATGAGCCCGGTACAGATTTTAACCTTTACGCGCACCATGCGCCCCTGGCGCAAATCACTATTGACGTTGGGCAAAAGTATTTTAAGCGACAAACAGCCCTGCACGAGGGTATTACCCTTGGCCTGAAGCATCTGCAGGAAGCAAAGATCGCTCTGCTGATCGCCTCCGGTGAAAAAAAAGCGGGAATAATTGCACAGGCGCTGGAAGCAAAAATTACCGAACAAATGCCGGCTTCCATCTTTCAGACACTTCGAAACGGTTATGTTTTATTAGACAGCGATGCCGCATCGAAGCTTTCAACACGGTGATCGACCGTTATGCGGCCGCTGTTAACGACTTCAAAAGCCGTTGTGGCGGCATGCGGTTATGTCCAAATTTTACCGCGGCCGCAACAAATTCCCGCTAATATTGTTGATAGTTTGAAATCCCGGATGAATGGTGCGTATGCGGCGGGAAAATATAAAAATGAACACACAGGAACTATTGAACACCGTTTCGGGAATGCTGGCTGATTGCAAGGGCTTGCTGGCCATGGACGAAAGCACTCCCACTTGCAACAAGCGTTTTGAAGAAGTGGGTATCCCGCAAACGATCGAGTACCGCCGCGCTTACCGCGAACTGATAGTTACCACGCCGCGGTTAGGCAACTATATAAGCGGCGCCATTTTGTACGATGAAACTATTCACCAGTCTACAAAGGACGGACATTTGTTTATCGATATTCTTAAACAGGCCGGTATTATTCCTGGCATAAAGGTTGACGAGGGCACGGTTGATATGCAAGGTTTCTCCGGAGAAAAAATTACGGAAGGGCTGGAGGGCCTGCACGGCCGGCTGATTAACTACTACGGGCTGGGTGCACGGTTCGCAAAATGGCGCGCCGTAATCGGGATAGGGGCTAACATTCCTACTATGGAATGTATTGAAGCCAACATGCATACGCTGGCCGTCTACGCCTCGATGTGCCACGAGGCCGGGCTGGTGCCCATTGTGGAGCCGGAAGTATTAATGGATGGCAAGCACGACCTGAAGAGATGCTACGATGTAACCGAAAAAGTGCTGCACGTGCTGTTCGAACAGCTGGATAAGCAAAATGTAGACCTTTCGGCTGTTATTTTAAAGCCAAATATGGTATTGCCGGGCTTGAGCAGCGGGCGGCAGGTAAGCGTGGATACCGCAGCAGAGGCCACCGTTACCTGCCTGTTAAAATCAGTGCCGGAAAGTGTGCCCGGGATAGCGTTTTTGTCGGGAGGCCAGTCGCCCGAAATGGCCACCGCTCATTTAAATGCCATGAATCAAAAATATAAGGATGAGTTACCCTGGGTACTAACGTTCTCGTTTGCGCGGGCCATCCAAAAACCCTGCCTCGACAAATGGCAGGGAAAGGACGAAAACGTACCTGCTGCACAGCAATTGCTTCTGGAACGCGCCCGGCTTGACGATACGGCCCGTTGCGGGAAATACAAACCGGAAATGGAGGAGGTGCAGAGCGTTTAAGTATTACGTGACAAATCAGCCTAAGCTAAGTCTATTACCAAACTCATACAATGGGCTTCAAGGCTGTAGTTTATAATATAACCAGATATGAATGAACCCGGGCTTTACCCGTTAAAATTTGAACCTATTTACCAATACCGCATTTGGGGCGGACGACGGCTTGCAAATCTTTTAACCAAACCCCTTCCAGCGAATGATCCGATCGGCGAAGCCTGGATATTAAGCGATCGGGACGATCATCCCAGCAAAGTTTCGGAAGGGCCGCTAAAAGGTAAAACGATCAGCCAGCTATTTCACGATTCGCGCGACGAATTGATGGGGAAACATGCGGGCAGTTTTAAACGCTTTCCGCTGCTTTTAAAATTCCTGGATTGCCAGCAAGTGCTTTCGGTGCAGGTGCATCCTGCAGATACCATGAAAAAATATATTCCGCCGGGCGAAAGCGGAAAAACAGAAGCCTGGGTTGTGCTGGAAACCGGCAAGGATGCAGTTATTTATGCCGGCCTGAAACTGGGGACTACAAAGGAAAAGCTAACAGCCTCGCTCAAAAATCATTCGGTGGCTGATTACCTGGCTAATTTTGAACCGAAAGAAGGCGATGCCGTGCTGATAAAAGCAGGCACCGTACACACACTGAACGATGTGGTGGTTTTTGAGGTGCAGGAAAACAGCGATATCACTTACCGCTTGTATGATTGGGATCGGATAGATAAAAAGACCGGCAAGCCGCGCGACCTGCAGGTGGCGGAAGCGTTTGCCTGCGTTGATCTTTCCAAAACCGATGTTCAGCCGGTACCACCTGTAACCGAGGTAACGGAACGGATATCATGCGAAAAACTGGTAGAAGACGAGCATTTTACGGTTTGGCGCTATATCGGCGATAATTCGTTTTTAGTGGGACGAAAGGCTACGCCGCGCGTATTGGTTTGTATTGACGGTTCGGGAGATATTGAGTACGACAATAAAAACTATCCCTTAGCTAAAGGCGAAGTAATGCTTTTGCCTGCCGTTGCAGGCGCCTGCCGCTTTGAACCGAAGGGCGATGTGGTACTGCTGGAGGTAGCCTTGCCGGGTACCACCCATGAGGTATAACCATGGCGGCTATCGCAAAAATTTAAGGCGCCCAAACATTTTACCGGCAAGTTTGCTATGGACTATGATATTTTGATGAACGAATAACTACATGAAAAAATTAATTGCTTTTGACCTGGATGGGACGCTTGCCGAAAGTAAATCGGCTATCGATAAGGAAATGTCCGTCCGGCTTGCGGGTTTATTAAAGGTGGCACAGGTAGCCATTATTTCGGGCGGCGACTGGCCGCAATTTGAAAAACAGGTACTGGCCAATTTGCCAAAGGGTGCACAGCTCGAAAACCTATCCATTTTGCCGACATGCGGTACAAAATTTTATCAGTATGAATCGGGATGGAAGCAACTTTATGCCGAAAATTTTACCGACGCTGAAAAAAAGAAGATCACCGATTCGCTTGAACAGGCCGTGAGCCAGCTGGGCTATAAACCTGAAAAAGTTTGGGGCGAGATCATTGAGGATAGGGGCAGCCAGATAACTTACTCGGCCCTGGGGCAGCAGGCTCCGTTGGATGCGAAGAAAACCTGGGACCCGGACTTTGCCAAGCGAAAAAAAATACAGGCCATAGTTGACAAGCTCATTCCCGAATTTGCGATCAACCTGGGTGGAGCAACGTCTGTCGACGTGACAAAAAAAGGCATCGACAAAAAATATGGGATGTTTAAGCTGCGCGACATTTTGGGCATACAGGTTAGCGATATGATATTCATCGGCGATGCGTTATTCCCCGGGGGGAATGATTATCCCGCAAAGGAATCAGGCGCATATTCTGTTTGTGTAAGCGGTCCCGACGAAACAAAACGGGTTATAGAAGGCATAATCGGCGCGTTGGATAACGGAAGCTTTGGCCAGGGATTTGAATGAACCTAATATGATCGAAGTAAAAAAAGAAGGCATAATACTCCAAAAGCTAAACCTTGATTTCGAAAACGAAAGCGTATTAAACCCGGCGGTAATGCAGGCGGGGAATAATGTTCACCTGTTTTACCGGGCGGTGCGCTTTAAAAATTACTCCGCCATCGGCTATTGCAAAATGGACGGCCCTTTATGCGTAAATGAACGTGATGACAAGCCTTTTTTGGCGCCGGAATTTGATTATGAATCACACGGTATGGAAGACCCGCGTATTGTACAGATCGATGACTTATATTATTTGACTTATGTCGCTTTCGACGGAAAAAACGCACTTGGCGCCGTTGCTACATCAGAAGACCTTGAACATTTTTCGAAGCGTGGGATTATTTCACCCGTTATAAAGTACACCGATTTTGACCGTTTTACGAAAAACGACAGTGACCTGAATAAAAAATACCTGTATTACAACAAGGGCGCTGATATTCTTGCCGATAAGGACGTGGTTTTTTTTCCGAGACGGATAAATGGCAAACTCGCTTTCATGCACCGCATAAAGCCCGATATACAGCTGACTGTTGTCAACGACCTGGATGGACTCACCGCTGAATTTTGGCAGGATTATTTTTCGCATTTCGGCGAACACATTTTGCTGGCCCCCAAATATGACCACGAGGTTTGTTATATAGGCGGCGGCTGCCCGCCGGTTGAAACGGAACATGGCTGGCTATTGATTTACCACGGCGTAAAAACCGCCGCCAAGGGGTTTGAATATTCATGCTGCGCGGCTTTGGTCGACATTGACGATCCGCGTAAGGAAATTGCCCGCCTGCCATATCCTTTGTTTAAACCCGAACTGGACTACGAACTAAAAGGTGATGTGGACGATGTGGTTTTTCCAACCGGCACGGCTTTATTTAATGACCGGCTTTACATTTACTACGGCGCCGCCGATGAGTTGATCGCATGCGCATCCGTTAGTTTACGGGGATTGGTGGACGAGCTTCTGAAAAATAAAATTTGATCGCCGCGTCAGGCGGATAAAATCACCATCATGGTTATCCGACATTTCGGTAGCCCGCAAAATTGGTTACATTTAGTGCAACCAATTATATTGATCTTATGACCTCGAGAAGGGATTTTCTACAAAAATCGGCTATCCTGGCCGGAAGCGGGCTGCTTACCCAAGCGTTGCCAAACCAGGCATTTGCGATATTTAAAAACCGCGTCGCGCCAAGCGACCAGCTGAATATCGGCTCGATCGGTATCAACGGCATGGGCTGGACGGACACGTTATCGGCTTTAAAGATCCCGGGTGTAAACCTGGTGGCCGTGTGCGATGTAGATAAAAACGTAATGGACAGGCGCATGAACGACCTCGCCAAAATGAATTACGATACATCGAAGGTGAGGCGGTACGACGATTATCGCCAGCTTTTGGACCAGAAGGATGTCGATGCAGTTATCGTAGGTACGCCCGACCATTGGCATGCACTGATCATGATGCATGCCTGTGAAGCAGGGAAGGACGTGTATTGCGAAAAACCGGTCGGCAATTCGATCGACGAGTGCAAGGCGATGGTCAAAGCGCAGCAGCGCTATAATAAAGTCGTGCAGGTGGGTCAATGGCAGCGCAGCCAACAGCATTTTAAGGACGCCATCGACTTTGCAAAAAGCGGTCAGCTGGGGAATATACGTACCGTAAAGGTGTGGTGCTACCTGTCGTGGGCCAAGCCCGCGGCGGTAATACCCGACACCCTGCCACCGCCCGGCGTAAACTATGCGGGCTGGCTGGGTCCGGCAAGAATGGTTCCGTTCAATGCCAACCGGTTTCATTTTAATTTCCGGTGGTTTTGGGATTATGCGGGCGGATTAATGACGGATTGGGGCGTGCATTTATTGGATTATGGTTTGCTGGGCATGAACTCGCCGATACCAAAGTCGGTTTCGGCTGTCGGCGGGCGGTTTGCCTACCCCGAATTGTTTGAAGAAACGCCGGATACGTTAACCACTGTGTATGAGTTCGACGGTTTTAACATGGTGTGGGATTCGGCCATGGGGATCGACAACGGTCCGTATGACCGCCAGCACGGTATCGCGTACATCGGCAATAACGGTACACTGATTTTAAACCGCGATGGGTGGGAAGTGATAGAGGAAAGCAGCAGCAAAAATAAAGTAAGCAAGCCCCTGGCCCTGGTATCAGACAACGGCATCGATAAGCATTGGGAAAATTTTGTAAGCGTGGTTAAGTCGCGCAAGATGGAAGACCTGCACTGCAACGTGGAGGCGGCCGCGCATGTGGCTACCGTGGCGCAAATGGGCAATATTGCCTACCGGAGCGGTAAAAAATTGCAATGGGACGATGCCCGGCATGAGTTTACAGACCATGCGATCAATAAACAATACCTGATGAAGGAATATCACAACGGCTATAAGCTGCCGAAAGTTTGACCGTGAAGAAAGTAAGTTCGTAAGGAAACAACTAAAGCGAACCGTCATGCCGATGGATATCGGCATCTCACATGAAAGGTAAAATAGGTGCGTGACTAAGAAACATAAAGCCCTGCACCGTGTACGGCGCAGGGCTTTATAATCCGTTTTAAGTTACCGGTTCTTTAATTCGGTAATGGCCACTTCCGGTGTTAGCGCCTTATGCACTTTTTCGGTAACTATCGCCTTTGCCAAATTAAATGAAACCGTTTTTTCGATCTGGCGCGACGAGGTGCCGATCTTTGCTTTATACTCGCCCGCATCTGCGATCCATTCTTCTTTATCCGGGTTAAACGAGGCGAGGTCGGCGGCACGCAGCGTAAACACCATAAACTGCGACTGGCCAGGCGCCAGCAAGTTTGTTTTAGCAAATCCCTTCAGCTCTTTTTCGGGCTTATCAATGGTGTTGTTAGGCGCCGTTAAATACAGCTGCACCACTTCGCGCCCGGCTACACTGCCGGTATTGGTAACCGTTGCTTTAACTGTTACGCTTCCCTTGAAATTGGACGAGCTCACTTTTACATCGCTTATTTTGAATTTGGTATATGATAATCCATACCCAAACTCATAGGCGGGTTTAATTTTAAACGAGTCGAAATAGCGGTATCCAACATAGATCCCTTCCTCATAAGTAACTTCTGTCGGCTTGGCGACGGGTGTGCCCGGGAAATTTTTGGCGGAGGGCTCATCTTTATAATCCATTGCGAAAGTGGTTGCCAGCTTGCCCGAAGGATTTACTTTACCACTTACAATATCGGCAATAGCGTTGCCTGCTTCGAGTCCCGGTTGCCAGGCCAGCAAAATTCCGTCGACACCATCACGCCAGCTTGCCACTTCGATCACACCGCCGATGTTCAAAATTACCACAACCTTTTTGCCCTTCGCGTGGAACGCATTGGCTACATTATTGATCAGCTCTTTTTCGGTTGCCGAAAGGTAATAGTCGTTTTCCAGCTTACGGTCGGCGCCTTCGCCGGCGTTACGGCCTATGGTAATAATCGCTGCATCCGCGCCATCGGCTTCCTTAGCCACTATGCTGTTCACATCCATCTCGGGGATCACAGGCGGCGGCGTAAAGAAATTCCTGCGCTTGGGCTGTTTGGATTTGGCATCCGCAATATAATCCTCATAGCTTTTCGCGAGGGTTTCCTGAACCTTATAGCCGGCGTTACTTAATCCCTGCACAAGCGATATTGTATAGGCTTTATTTACATCGCCGCTTCCGGTGCCACCGGCAATAATATTGTACGACGTATTGCCAAATACAGCTACGCGTTTATTACCGGCAAGCGGAAGCGCATCGTTATCATTTTTCAATAATATCATACCCTGTGTGGCCGCCATGCGCGATACTTTCGCATGAGCTGCCAGGTCGGGCTTATCCGAATATTTATATTTCCTGAATGTAGGCGATTTAAGAATGATCTTCAATATCCGCTCCACGTTGGCATCTAACTGCTGCATGCTTAGCTTGCCGTCTTTAACCGCTTGCATAATCGCTTCAGACTGATTTGGGTTACCCGGCATCAGCAGGTCGTTACCCGCATTCATTTGCGCTACTGCATCTTTACCGCCAAACCAGTCGGTCATTACAAACCCCTTAAAGCCCCACTCATCCCTTAAAATTGTAGTAATCAGGTCGCGCCGCTCGGAAGTATAGGTGCCGTTTAACTTGTTGTACGACGACATGACCGTCCAGGGCTGCGATGCTTTTACGGCAATGGAGAACCCTTTAAGATAAAGCTCGCGCATGGCCCTTTCGCTTACAATGGTATTGATGCTGTTGCGCTGGGTTTCCTGGTTATTGGCAGCATAATGTTTGATAGAGGTGCCTACCCCATTCGATTGTATGCCTTTTACAATGGCAGCTGTCATGGCGCCTGCCACCAGCGGATCTTCGGAATAATACTCAAAATTTCTTCCGCCAAGGGGATTGCGATGAATATTAAGTGCCGGGGCCAGTAATATGTCAACGCCATATTCGCGTACTTCGTTCCCAAAAGCTACGCCCACCCGCCGAACCATAGTGGTATCCCATGTAGAGGCGAGCAGCGTGGCCACCGGAAAAGCGGTTGCATAATAGGTTTTGTCGTCATTCGGCCTCTTTGGCTGAATCCGCAACCCTGCTGGTCCGTCGGACACCGTTATAGAAGGTATTCCTAAACGGGGAATAGCATGTGTGCGGCCTGCCGCACCAGGAACCCTTTCGGGCACATTATATGCATCCGGATCAGACGGCGGTAACTTAAAGCCCCCGATGTCAGTGGATTGCGGCTTCTGATCCTTTTTTGGCGGAGGGACGCCGGGCATTCTAAAGCCCATGCCCACTACCAGCTTCGCTTTGTCCTGCAAGGTCATCGCATTTATTACTTCCTTCAAGCTGCTTTTGCCAAGCTGAGGCACAGGCTTTTTGTTTTGAGCCTGGACGGAAAGATAAAAAGAACTGCCCAGTATCGTTAAAACGACGGCAGCGGTAAATTTGTAGCCTAATTTCATGTTTATAATTTAAGTGTGACCGGATAATTTGATTTGACAACCATTGTGTCATTATTACACAATAATAAAAATTAAATTTTATAATAGCAAGGTAAATAGATGATTACAGCGCAACAGCCGACCTGCAGCTGTTTTTAAACTATCAACAGCCCATTAAACACCAATAACTTTACAATTTGTTTGTAAAACTTTTGCCGACGCTATTCATGCTATCAAAATAGCGGTATTTTTAGCAAATAAATACTGCACACATGCCCAACAGATCAACCTACCAGGCGGCTAAAATAGCGGCACCCGCGATTGCACATCACTTCGCGCAGCTTTTGGCCGCTGCCGCCGCGCAAGGTGAGACCGATCTGGCGCCCGAGCCGCCCTTAAGCTGTATAGAAACGATGATCGATGTGGCGTTTTGGGCAAGCCTGCGTAAGGAAGAGAGCCGTTCGCCAAAAATATCGCTTGCTTATGTGCCGCCTTTATTGGCAGGCCAGCCACTGATATTTGAAAACCGCATACTGGTGACGCCTTATGTACTTACCAAGCTGGCGCCGGCGGTAGAGCGATCGGGCATTCACCTGGGGGTTTGGGATGAAGACGGCGAATTATATATCTGGGGTACCACGCGGTTAATACCCGATTGCTGTTTTGTGCTCGAAGTTGTTGAACCGGGCTTGCTGGTAGTTAAACACCGCCGCATTAATGGCTTTGGCAAATTCATCAACGTTGCAGTGCTTAAGGGCGATGAAATTAAAATAATTGACGAGGAGAGCAGGACGCTTCCCGATTGCCCGGACATGCTTACCTCGTTACTTGATTATAATACATCGCCGGGCTGGAATAGTCCGGTAAACATATTGGTGCAGCTGGCCGCTTCCATGCGTGCGCATGGGCACGGCGGCTCGTTGCTGGTGGTGCCGGCGGGCAGCGATGCCTGGCGCGACTCGATCATACGGCCCATCACGTATCCGGTAACACCGGCGTTCGACGAGCTAAAAAGATTGATGGAACAGCCGGTTGATGAACAAACGATCGATGTTTGGCAAGAGGATGTTAACCGTGCTGTTGAAAGTATTGCCGGCCTTACGGCGGTTGACGGCGCCACCATCATAAACGACAAGCTGGAACTGCTGGCATTTGGCGCCAAGATCGGCTTATCGTCCAACGGCGTTCCGGTAGAACAAATGCTGGTAACAGAGCCTATAATCGGAACCGAGGTTACCATGATACATCCTTCGCAAAACGGGGGAACACGGCACTTATCGGCCGCACAGTTTGTATTTGATCAGCGTGATGCCATTGCTCTTGTATCCTCGCAGGATGGGCGGTTCACCATTTTTTCATGGTCGCCATGCGAAAATGTAGTTCATGCACATTATGTTGATGCGCTGCTGTTATAGCAAATTAGAGCCAGGAGTCAAGAGCCAGGAATCAAATGCACTGCGGTTGCTAAGCAAGTGCCTTCGGAGAGCATTGTAGTTACCTGATAACAAAGTAAGTGAGTTTATAGCGTCGAAAATGTGCGCTGCGCCTGTTCGCCGATAAATGGGATCGGTTTTTTCTCGCCGTTAATAGCGCCTATAATGCCGATGATCCACATAATAAAAAATATAAACTCAACGATCCTTAGAAGGTAATAAAGCGAAAAGAAACCATCAGACAACCAGAGAGGGCCCAAAATAAAGGAAAGCCCGTAGCGGATCACCATAAAGCTGATATGAAAAAACAGCGTTTGCCTTAACTGGTAGCTGCCCAGGCTGGTGCGATGATTGCGATGAAAACCGAAATAAGCAATGATCCATCCGAAAATGGTAAAATAACTGATGATCGCGGCGGTTTTGCCTTCGCGGTTTTGCCCTACATCATGCACAACGTTTTTAATGGGTTCCATAATTGAAAAATTAGTAAGATAACGAGTATCACTAATTAACCATCAGCCGCCCGGTTTGTGTTAAAAAGAATCGTTGAATAAACTTAGCGGTTCGGATGATAATCAACCAACACCTGCCTTGCCTCGCCCAACCCGTCGACACCAAGCTCGACAACATCGCCCGCCTTCAAATAAACATTCGGTTTCATGCCCAGGCCAACGCCGGCCGGGGTCCCTGTCGAAATTATATCGCCGGGAAGCAGCGTCATGAACCGGCTTGTATAGGATAACACCGCCGGGATATTGAATATAAAATTGGAGGTGTTGCCATCCTGCATGGTTTTGCCATTGAGCTTAAGCCATAAGCGCAGGTTATGGGGATCGGGGATCTCGTTTTTGGTAGCAAAGAAGGGGCCCATGGGTGCAAAGGTATCGCAGCTTTTCCCTTTTACCCATTGCCCGCTGCGCTCTATCTGGAACTCCCGTTCGGAAACGTCGTTCAGCATTACATAACCGGCAACGTAGCTCATGGCGTCGGCTTCATCAACGTAACTGGCTTTTTTGCCGATCACAAAGGCCAGCTCCACCTCCCAATCGGTTTTTTTTGAATTTTGGGGAATGACGATATTGTCATTCGGGCCAACAATAGCCGTGGTCGCCTTCATAAATATTACGGGTTCAGGCGGCGGGGCAGCATTGGTTTCCTTAGCATGATCGATATAATTTAAGCCGATGCAAACCAGCTTCGACGGCCGCGCCAGGGGGCTGTCGAGGCGTGTGTCTGCCGGAATTTCGGAAAGCTCATTATCGTTAATGAATTTTTCCAGGCGCATTAATCCATCCGTTTCGAAAAACCGCTCATTATAATCTTCGCCAAACGCTGAAGTATCGTAGTTTTTACCGTTAATGATAACACCGGTCTTTTCTTTGCCCGGCTCGCCAAATCGTATTAGTTTCATAGATGTTTGTTGTGATATTGATTATTTCTAGCCTCACCCCAACCCCTCTCCAAAGGAGAGGGGCTAAGAATTTACAGCATATTAGTTATTCAACGTGATAAATCCGCCGTCAATGGGGTAATCGCAGCCGGTAATAAAGCCTGCCTCATCCGAACAAAGATAGAGTGCCAGGGCGGCCACTTCTTCGGGCTGTGCCATACGGCCTATGGGCTGCGTTTTGGAAAGCTTTTCGAACATTTCCGCTTCCTTGCCGGGATAATTCTTCGCGATAAAGCCGTCCACAAAAGGCGTATGCACCCGCGCGGGCGATATGGAGTTGCAGCGGATACCCTCGTGTAAAAAGTCGCGGGCCACGGATAAGGTCATGGCGCGGATAGCGCCTTTGCTGGTGGAATAAGCAAACCGGTCGGTAATGCCGACACTGGCTGCTATGGATGCGGTGTTTAAGATTACACCGCCCTTGCCGGCTTTCATCAGCGGTATGGCAGCGAATAAGCAGTTGTAAACGCCTTTTACGTTAACGTTGTAAATGCGGTCGAAATCCTCTTCAGCGGTGTTGTCCGCGCGGCCAATATGCGCAATGCCGGCATTATTAATAAGAATATCGATCCTGCCTATTTTTTCAAAAATGGAAACCACCTGCTGCTGGTTGCTTACATCGCAGGGATAACTAAAGGCTTTGCCGCCGTTGGTCTTTATTTCTTTAACCGTTTCATCCGCAGCATCATTATTTAACTCGATAATGTGTACTTCGGCACCTTGTTTTGCAAAAAGTACCGACATGGCTTTTCCGATGCCGCTGCCGCCGCCGGTGATAATAGTCGTTTTATCTGTTAGCTTAAACATTTAGCCCCCCTCTAAATCTCCCCCGGTAGGGGAGACTTTATTAATTGTTTATACCCGTTGGCGTCCATCCCGTTTGAGTATCAATACAGCGTAAGCTCCACCACCGGTATTTCGTACAACGGCTTGTGCACGGGGAGCGTCAACTCCGCATCTTCGGCGCTTGCGGCCGGCTTCATGATCACTTCCGAATGATCGTTAATAAACTGTGCATATTTTACCTTGCCGCCATAGCCGGGCAGTAGCAATCTTCCATCGCGCGGATAGTTATATATCTGTATATACAGGCGGCCGGTTGTTTGGTTATAGGTTAGCTTAGTGCCTTCAGGCGCTTTGTATTGAGCCGGCGCGAGGGTGCAATTGTATATCGACGGACTGTTAGCGTGCATCCAGTAGCCCAGGCTATCAAGCGCGCGGGTGGCGCGATAATCAAATTCACCACGGGCGGTGGGACCCACGTTCAGGATCAGGTTGCCGCCGTTGCTTACCGAGGTGATGAGCAGGTCGAGCAGCTGGCGGTGGCTTTTCCAGGTGTTCTCATCGCGGTAGTAGCCCCATGACCCCGAAAAGGTTTGACACGTTTCAAAGGTCTTGCCCTTGTATTTATCCAGTTCGGCAGTACTTACCTGCTCGGGCGTTTCAAAATCGCCGCCGTCACTATATTCTGTAAGGCCGAGGCGGTTATTTACGATGATGCCCGGCTGCAGCTTACGCACCAGCTTCAATAACTCCACCGATCCCCAATCATCCTCGCCTTTGCCATGCTTCGCGCCTTTATCCCACGACCAGTCCAGCCAAAGGATATCGATCTTGCCGTAATTGGTAAGCAGCTCGGTGATCTGGTTGCGCATATACTGCCGGTACTTGGCCATATCACGGCCTTTGTTCAGGCGCTTATAGTCCTCTTCGCTATGGTGTACCTGCATCAGCGGGTGGGCATCGTCCATGGTATAATCAGGGTGGTGCCAGTCAAGCAATGAATAATAAAAGCCGATCTTTAATCCCTGTGCCCGGAAGGCATTCACATATTCGCGCACCAGGTCCCGGTGAGCTTTTGTATTGGTTGCCTTGTAGTCGGTGTATTTGGAGTCGAACAGGCAAAAGCCCTCATGGTGCTTGGTGGTAAGCACCGCGTATTTCATTCCGGCGGCTTTCGCCTGGCGAGCCCACTTAACCGGGTCGAAGAGATCGGGGTTAAACTGGTCGAAATATTTTTGATATTCCTCGTTGGTCATATGCTCGTTGTGCTTTACCCACTCGTGGCGGGCAGCGCCCGAATACAAGCCCCAGTGAATAAACATGCCAAACCGCGCGTCGGTCCACCATTCCATGCGTTTTTGTTTTTGAGCCTCTGTTTCGGTACCAAGTTTTTTTTGCTGTGCGACGGCAGGCGAAAGAATAATTGCACTGAGCAAAAGGGCCATCTGTATTTTTTTAAGCATTGTGTTTGTATTAACGTTTGCGGGTTGGGTTGGTTTATAATAGTTGACCGATTGTATCGGGTGATAAAGGTAGGAGATTTACTTGCTCGCAGCAAACTGCATATTTTTCCGATCTATTGATCTGTCGCCTAACTGACGAGAGTTGGCAGCAAGCGCGAATAATCATTGCGTAAAAATGACACAATATGTACCCATGTCACCGTATAAGTGTAGAAGAAAAGCCCCCCTATGATCTCCCGGCCAGTGAATGAACTGCAATAAAGGGGTTTTTGCAGTTGGCACGACTTTGGCGAAGATGAAAAAAGCAATGTATATTCTCGAACACCCTATCTTTTCAATTTTCTTAACCATCGTAACTCTTATCGCCAGTGTTTTCATCGGTGATATCCTGGTCACCACTTTTAAATACCGGGGAGTGGTAAAAGCCCCCGAAAAAAATACCGGCCTGGCCGTATCAAAACGGTTGCTTTTCGGCCTTTCATTTATCGGCATCATCGCGCTGATCCTGCACGAAATATTTAGTTAAAGTTGAGCCATGCTATCCATTTGTAATCGTCTATCGCATAATAAAAAGCTCGTGCGCGCCAGCTGCGGGGTATGCGGCAGCGCCCGGCTAAAAATTTTCAGCAGGAAGAGATATTTAATCACAGCCGGCGTGTACCTGGCTTTATCCGGACTGTTCTTGTATGTATACCTGGCCGGCCATCACTTAAACTTATATCTTGGATTGTTGTCAGGTATGTTGCTAATAGCATCGGTTATCGCATGCATGTGGTTTGTTCTGCTGGCTTGCACCCGCAGCGAAGCCACTTATAAATAAATGCCGGTCGTGCGGCTACTATGATTGGCTGGATTCCTAAGGACGGGCGGCCGTGCTTATTACAATTCAAATATCTTGCGCATCAGCACCCACTTTTCGCCTTTGAGGGCGTTTTTAACCGGCTGCTGGTAGTTCCACATCAGGGTTTCCCATTGCTGCACTATGGGGTCGGCGGCATCGGCAGCGGCCTTTTTTTCGAAGCTGAAGCGCTCATCGGTTTCCATGATCATAAACAGCCGGGTATCAAACCGGTATATTTCCATGGCGGTTATGCTGGCATCCAAAATGCTTTGCCGTACCCGTGGCCATACAGCCATGTGGTGGCGTTCATATTCGGCTATTAATTCCGGGTCGTCTTTTAAATCGAGGGTTAAGCAGTAGCGCATGGGTGAACGGTTGATGTATAGTGCTTAAAAGTAAGAAAAGTGCAGGAATCCGTGGTGTTGACTAACCCCAAAACTTTTTCGCTTAAGCGCTTGAATATGAAAAAATAATGCCTACCTTTGCAGTCCTTAAAATAAGTGTGCCGTGTTGGCAACGTAAGGATAAAAAAAATAAAGACAAAAAAGCAAAAATGCCTACTATTCAACAATTAGTTAGAAAAGGTAGAGTAGCTCTGGTTGACAAGAGTAAGTCGCCGGCGTTGGACAGCTGTCCACAGCGAAGAGGCGTGTGCACCCGTGTGTACACCACTACCCCTAAGAAACCAAACTCAGCAATGCGTAAAGTTGCCCGTGTGCGCCTTACCAACGGTAAAGAGGTGAATGCCTACATTCCCGGTGAAGGTCACAACTTACAGGAGCACTCGATCGTGTTGATACGCGGCGGACGTGTTAAGGACCTTCCAGGTGTACGTTACCACATTATTCGTGGTGCGTTGGATACATCGGGTGTTGCGGGCCGTAACCAGCGCCGTTCAAAATATGGTACTAAACGCCCTAAACCAGGTCAGGCCGGCGCGGCTCCTGCGAAAGGTAAAAAGAAATAATTAAGGAGGATAGATAGCAATGAGAAAGTCAAAACCAAAAAAGAGAATTATCCTTCCTGATCCAAAGTTCAATGATACTTTGGTTACAAGGTTTGTAAATAACATGATGTACGACGGCAAGAAATCGACCGCGTACGCAATATTTTATAACGCAGTTGAAATTGTTGAGAAGAAAACCAGCGAAAACGGCTTAGAGACCTGGAAAAAAGCTTTGAACAATGTAATGCCTGCCGTTGAGGTAAAGAGCCGCCGCGTGGGTGGTGCTAACTTCCAGGTGCCAACCGAAGTGAGAGCCGAGCGTAAGATAGCCTTAGGGATGAAATGGCTGATAAGCTATGCCCGCCGTCGTGGTGAAAAAACGATGATGGAGAAATTAGCCGGCGAGATCATGTCGGCCGCAAAGGGCGAAGGTGCTGCGGTAAAGAAGAAAGAGGATACGCACAAAATGGCCGAGGCCAACAAAGCATTCTCGCACTTTAGATTCTAATAATTAGTGAATGGGTGATTTAGTGAGTTAGTGAATTTTAATTTACCAATTCGCTAAACCACTAATTCAACAACTCATAATTGACATGTCAAGAGATCTTAAATATACAAGAAATATAGGTATTGCCGCTCACATCGATGCCGGTAAAACCACTACGACCGAGCGTATCCTTTACTACTCGGGGGTTAGCCACAAGATTGGCGAGGTGCACGAAGGCGCGGCTACAATGGACTGGATGGCACAGGAGCAGGAGCGTGGTATTACCATCACTTCGGCTGCTACCACCGTTAACTGGAAATATCGCGGCCACACCTACCACATCAACATTATCGATACACCCGGCCACGTTGACTTTACCGTTGAGGTAAACCGTTCGCTGCGTGTACTGGATGGTTTGGTGTTCCTGTTTTCGGCCGTTGATGGTGTTGAGCCACAATCGGAAACCAACTGGAGGCTTGCCAATAACTATAACGTTGCCCGTATCGGTTTCGTTAATAAAATGGACCGTTCAGGCGCCGACTTTTTAAATGTTGTAAAGCAGGTAAAAACCATGCTGGGCAGCAATGCTATCCCGTTGCAGCTGCCAATCGGTGCGGAAGAAAACTTTAAAGGCGTTGTAGACCTGATCAACTGGAAAGGTATTGTTTGGAATGAGCACGATAAAGGGATGACCTTTACTGAAGTTCCGATCCCTGCAGATATGATAGAGGAAGCGACCGAGTGGCGGGAGAAATTGCTTGAATCGGTTGCCGAATATGATGAAGGCCTGATGGAGAAATTCTTCGATGCGCCCGATACCATTACCGAACGCGAAGTTTTAGATGCTTTGCGCCAGGCTGTGCTGGATGCCAAGATCGTTCCGATGATCTGCGGTTCGTCCTTTAAGAATAAAGGCGTGCAAACCATGCTTGATTACGTGATGGAGTTATTGCCTTCGCCATTGGATACCAAAGGTATTGTAGGCCATAATCCTGATACCGGCGAAGAAATTGTTCGTTTACCGTCAGAGAAGGAGCCATTTGCCGCATTGGCGTTTAAAATTGCGACCGACCCGTTTGTAGGCCGTTTGTGCTTTATCCGCGTATATTCGGGTAACCTGGAAGCAGGCTCGTATGTGTATAACATGCGTTCGGAAAATAAAGAGCGTATATCCCGAATATTCCAAATGCATGCCAACAAGCAAAATCCGATCCCCAACGTAGGCGCGGGTGATATTGCGGCTGTGGTAGGCTTTAAGGATATTAAAACAGGCGATACGCTTTGTGATGAGAAACACCAGATCGTGTTGGAGTCGATGAACTTCCCCGAGCCAGTTATCGGTTTGGCGATCGAGCCAAAAACACAGGCCGACGTAGATAAATTGGGTATGGCCCTTGGTAAGTTATCTGAAGAGGATCCAACGTTCCGTGTAAACACCGATGAGGAAACCGGCCAGACCGTAATTTCGGGTATGGGCGAGCTTCACCTGGACATTATTATGGACCGCTTAAAGCGCGAGTTTAAAGTGGAAGTTAACCAGGGCGCGCCACAGGTGGCTTACAAAGAAGCCATCACAGGTACTACACAGCACCGCGAGGTTTACAAGAAACAAACAGGTGGTCGTGGTAAGTTTGCCGATATACAGGTGGTTATTTCGCCAAGCGACGAAAATGCACCGGGCCTGCAATTTGTGAACGAGATCACCGGCGGTTCCATTCCGCGTGAATTTATACCGTCTGTTGAAAAAGGCTTCAAAGCCGCAATGGACAATGGTGTATTGGCGGGTTATCCGTTGCAGAATATGAAAGTGCGTTTGATCGACGGATCGTTCCACGCAGTCGATTCAGATGCGTTATCGTTCGAGATCGCTGCCCGCACCGCTTACCGCGAGGCGTTGCCAAAATGTAAGCCGGTGCTGCTGGAGCCGATCATGAAGATAGAGATATTGACGCCTGAAGAAAACATGGGTGATGTGATCGGTGATATGAACCGCCGCCGTGGCCAGCTTTTGGGTATGGACTCGCGCGCAGGCTCGCAGGTGATTAAGGCTACGGTGCCGTTATCAGAAATGTTTGGTTATGTAACCCAGTTGCGTACCATCACTTCGGGCCGTGCCACTTCGACCATGGAGTTTGATCATTATGCCGAAGCGCCGCGTAACGTACAGGACGAAGTGATCGCTAAAGCGAAGGGTAAGAAGGCCGCAGCGAATGCGTAGATAAGTTAAAAGGGTTGTAGATGTTGTAAAAAGTTAAAAAGGTAAACATTTACAACGACTGCAACATTTACAACCATTACAACTAATATAAACGACAGGTCGGTATATAGTTAATAGCTCTTATAGCTGACCAATTAATAAATCGGTGAAATCAACCCTAATCGGTGAAATCACTTAAATAAAAACAAGATGAGCCAAAGAATCAGAATTAAACTAAAATCGTACGATTACAACCTGGTTGATAAATCAGCCGAGAAAATCGTAAAAACAGTGAAGCCTACGGGCGCTGTAGTTAGCGGACCACTGCCGCTGCCAACCGAAAAGAAAATTTTCACCGTGCTGCGTTCACCGCACGTGAACAAAAAAGCACGCGAGCAGTTCCAGCTTTGCTCGTACAAGCGTTTGCTCGACATCTACAGCTCCAACTCCAAAACAGTTGATGCTTTGATGAAGCTTGAGTTGCCAAGCGGTGTTGAGGTTGAGATCAAGGTGTGAGGTTTTAGAGCCAGGAGTCAAGATACAAGAGTCAAGACGATATACCAAGCCATTCCGAAAGGAGTGGCTTTTTTGTTTACCGCAAACCGGCCCGCGCGTCATTGCGAGGAACGAAGCAATCTCTAAACTATGCAATCAAAAGAACAAACTTGTTTTGCGTATTTTGCAATGTGCTATTTCAAAAAGGCGGCTGCGTCTATATCATGACCAATAAATATCATAATGTCCTTTATGTCGGAGTTACCTCTGACCTGATCGGCCGCGTTTGGGATCATAAAAATAAAACTTATCCAAAGAGCTTTACCGCAACATACAATTGCGATACGCTTGTCTATTATATGTTCTATTCGAGAATTGAAGAAGCGATCGCTAACGAGAAAGCATTGAAAGGTGGTAGCAGAAAAGCGAAACAGAATCTTGTTACATCTATCAATCCCGACTGGAAGAATTTATATGATGATCTCATTAAGGAATGAATGCTGTTTCATTTGCTTAAAGGGAGATTGCTTCGTTCCTCGCAATGACGCTTTTTTATTAAATTTATTTTTATTAATATATTTTGTCTCCCTGCAACGTCGGCAATCTTCCCGGCGTCTTATCTAAGTGAATTTCAAACCCGGGGGATATGCTTAAAAATTACTTCAAGATCGCATGGCGTAACCTGCTTAAGAGCAAGGTGTATTCGTCCATCAATGTTTTAGGGCTCGCCTGCGGCATGGCCGTCGCCATGCTCATCGGTTTCTGGATGTTTGACGAGCTAACGTTCGACCACTATCACGCCAATCATAAAAAGATAGCGCAGATGATGATCACCCAAACGTTTAATAACCAAACCGGCACCGGACAGGCCATGGCTATTCCGCTGGGTATGGAACTGCGCAATAAATATGGGTCAGATTTTAAGTATGTAACGCTTTGCTCGTGGAATTTCGGGTTTATTATCGGCACCGGTGAGAAAAAACTTTCTAAATCAGGCATGTGGGTTCAGCCGGAATTCCCGGTAATGATGGGTCTTGAGCAGTTGCGCGGCAATTTAAAAGCGTTAACCGACCCTTCATCCATCCTGATCGATCAATCGCTGGCTGTGGCGCTTTTCGGTACCGATGCCGTAGTCGGCAAAACGGTGCGCATGAACAATAAATACGATTTTAAAGTTGCCGGTGTTTTTAGTGATATCCCGAAAAACTCATCGTTTAATGATACACACTTCCTGATGTCGTGGGATAAATACATGACGACAGAAAGCTGGCTGAAGCGCGCCCAAACGCAATGGGACAATCATAGCTTCCAGATATTTGTGCAGATGAACGACCATGCGGATATGGCCAAAACATCCGCCAAGATCGAACTGATCACCCAAAAATACGTGAAGAAAGAGGAAGGGAATGAGCACCTGCTGCTGCACCCGATGGATAAATGGCGGCTATACAGTGATTTTGAGAATGGCAAGCTCAAAGGCGGCCGTATTCAATATGTTTGGCTTTTTGGTATTATAGGCACGTTTGTGTTGCTGCTGGCCTGTATCAATTTTATGAACCTGAGCACGGCACGTTCTGAAAAACGGGCAAAGGAGGTGGGTATCCGCAAGGCCATCGGCTCTGTGAGGCAGCAATTGATCACCCAGTTCCTGAGCGAGTCGGTGCTGATGGCCGGGCTGGCCCTGGTGCTTTCTACCATCATCGTGTTGGTTTCGCTGCCTTTTTTTAACGAGATAGCTGATAAAAGCATGTCAATTCCGTGGGACCACCCGGTATTTTGGGTGGTGGTGCTTTTGGTTACCGCGTTTACGGGATTCGTATCGGGCAGTTACCCGGCGTTTTACTTATCAGGCTTTAACCCTGTGACTGTATTGAAAGGCACGTTTCGCGCGGGCCGTTTTGCGGCGCTGCCCCGCAAAATACTGGTGGTGCTGCAATTCACCATATCGGTTACGCTCATCATCGGCACCATTATCGTTTTTAAACAGATACAATTTGCCAAAAACCGGCCGGTAGGCTATTCGCGCGAAGGGCTGATCTCTATCGACATGAACACACCCGATCTATTTGGGCATTACGATGCCATAAGGAACGACCTGATCGCGACAGGCGCGGTCGACAATATGGCCGAATCATCCAGCCCGACTACCGGCGTTTACAGCAACCAGATCGGGTATGAGTGGGATGGTAAAGTGGCGGGAACCAACCCGCTTTTTGGCACCATTGCCGTTACGCGTGATTTTGGCCATACCATCGGCTGGCATATACGCCAGGGACGCGATTTTTCGAGAGATTTTGTAACCGATACCAGCGCCATGATTCTAAATCAAAGCGCCGCTCAACTTATCGGTTTCAAAGATCCTATTGGAAAGATCATACGTAAAGACAAAAAAGTGTACACCGTCGTCGGCGTGATCGATAACATGGTAATGCAGTCGCCTTATACGCCGGTGCAGCCTACCATCTTTTTTGTGGATAATAACTGGGCGAATATCATAACGATCAGGATTAAGCCAACAGCTCCCTTACAGGAGGCGCTTGCCAAAATAGGCGGCGTTTTCAAAAAATATAATCCGGCCAGTCCTTTTGATTATCACTTTACCGACGAGGAGTATGCCAAAAAATTCTCAGATGAGGAACGCATCGGGAAACTGGCGTCCATATTTGCCGTACTGGCTATCTTCATTTCATCGCTTGGTTTATTCGGCCTGGCTTCCTTCGTGGCTGAACAAAAGACCAAGGAAATAGGGGTACGCAAAGTCCTCGGCGCTTCGGTGATCAATCTTTGGGGCATGCTGTCAAAAGAATTTGTGATGCTGGTAACCATCTCCTGTGCGCTAGCGGTGCCTATCGCCTGGTATTTCCTGGCGGGCTGGTTAAAAAATTACCAGTACCACACTACCATATCATTTTGGGTATTTATCGTGGCATGTGCCGGTGCGATGGCCATTACGTTGCTGACGGTAAGTTACCAGAGTGTAAAAGCGGCGGTGGCAAACCCGGTGAAGAGCCTTCGTTCAGAATAGTTTAAGTTGCAGTTGGCAGTAGTAGCGGTTTCCTGGCTTGAATATTATTGAAAAGGTTCGAGAGGTGGAAGTCAGGAACCAGGTAATAAGCCATTCGTTTATGCGGGTGGCTTTTTTGTTTAATTAGTTAAACTCATTATTTGGCGAGGGAAATCCGGAATATCTTCATTAGTTTTTGGTTCATTATTCAATGATAATTGAATGAGAACCGGCTGGTTGTTAACTACGGCATAAGCAAGTATTCGGTATCTGATTCCATCATCAGTTTTAAAACTAATTTCATAACCTTTCGCGGGTTTTTTCAAGATGTACACTTTTAAAGGAACTTTTTTAACATCCTTCAACCCGGTTTCTATCTGGCTGATAAATTGTTCAGGAAGATTGCCCCTAAACATCTCATCGTTCATATATAACCAACTCATTGTATAATCATTACAGGATATTTGATATTCAGATTCAGCCGTGCAATTAACAGGAACTTTGTATTTTAATGAACAAAAATTTAAAGAATCAACCTGTTTTTTTTCTTGGGCGATAACAACTTTCGATATTATTGCAAATATTATGATAAGAATAGTTTTCATGAAAATTTAAATTTATGTGAGCGGTTCAGCGATTACCCCCTGCCCATTAGCTCATCCACTTTGTTCCGCTCGGTTTGCAGCTCGCGGGCCAGTTTCTTCTCTTTATCGTTGGCCTTGGTTTTATAGGCCTTAAACTCATCTTCCAGTTCCTGGTAAAGCTGGGCCTTCTCTTTGGCTTCGTGCCGGTAATTAGCCGACCGGGCAATAACCGAAACCGCGGTGACGCCAAATAACAGTATCAAACCCCAGGTAATAAGGTTGTATACCGTTTTTGACAGCGATAATCCAAGGATGTTAACTTCGTCGGCGCGGGCATGGGAAGTGCTAAGCGTTTGATCTTTGCTGGCGGCGTCGGCCTTTAAGCTATCGATGGTTTTACGCTGAATGGTTAGTTTACTTTGTGCGTCCTTTAACTGGCGCTTGCCAAAATTTAAAGTATCCATAGCGCTCTTCCATAATGCCGAGATCAATGGCTGCTGGTAATGATAAACTTTGGTGAGCAAAAATTGGTATTGGCCATTAAGACTTTTATCAACAGGGACTGCAGGAACCACAGCCATAGGTTTTACAGCCGCTGTATCGCGGGCGCCGTTTTTAATTTTTGCAGTGTCGGTTTTTCGGCTATGATAGCGGTATAAGTAATGATGAGTTTTTAAATACTTATTTCTTTTGGCGGTATCAGTGATGCGGGTATGATATTTAGCAACCTGCTTGTATGTTTTATACTTTGTAGCAACCTTTACCGGCGTGGCCTTTTTGGCAGTGTCCTGCGCATAGCTAAATAACAGAATGCAGCAAAAAAATAGGGTAACAGGTATCCGGCACATGTGAATTGGTTTTATAAAGTAAATTTAATAAAAAGTAATTCTTATAAACAACTATTAACTATTAATCTATATTGAAGCCACCTAAATCTCATATCTCATCCCGATCGCTATCCGGACTAACATCTCAAATCTATATATTAGCCGTATGAATATAGGAATCATCGGCTTAGGCGACATGGGCAAGTTATACGCAAAAGCTTTTTCGAAGGTTGGTTATAAAGTTTGCGGCTGCGACCTGCCCGAAAACCAGCAGAAGCTGGAAGAAGAGCTTTCGCCTTTCAAAATAAATATCCTCGACAACGGAAGGGATGTATCGCGCACCAGCGACCTGATCATTTATTCTGTTGAAGCCGACAGGCTGGCCGGCGTAGTAGCCGAATGCGGTTCTTCCACCAAATACGGCGCGATCGTCGCCGGGCAAACATCTGTAAAAACGCCCGAGATAGAGATATTTGAGAAGTATTTGCCGCCCGATGCGCAAATTATTACCTTCCACGCCATGCATGGGCCGGGTTTTGAGCCGAAGGGGCAAAAGCTGATACTGATACAGCACCGTGCCGATAAAAAAGCTTACCAGCGCATGCTCGACCTGTTTACAGCGGTCGGAACCGACATTGTTGAAATTCCCAATTACCACGACCATGATAAAATTGTAGCCGACACGCAAGCCGTTACGCATGTGGGCTTTGAGAGTATGGGCACGGCCTGGAAAGCCGCCGGTTTTTTTCCGTGGGAAAATGCTTCGTACATCGGCGGCATCGACAACGTCAAAATATTAACCACCCTGCGCATATTCAGCTACAAGGCCCACGTATACGCCGGGCTCGCGATATTGAATCCGTATGCCAGGCAGCAGGTGAAGCGGTATGCGATTTCAGAATCGGAATTGTTCAAGCTGATGATAAAGGAAGAAGAGGCCGATTTCAGGGCCAGGCTTTACCGCGCCCGTGATTTCGTATTCCACGAAAGCCGTAAACCCATTATGCTGAACGACAGTGTAATGAAGGAGTTTTCGCTTTCGCAGAAACCCGAGCAGCAAAAACCCAATTCGCACCTCAGCATTTTAAGCATGGTCGATGCCTGGTACCACCTGGGGGTAAATCCTTATGATAACCTGATCTGCCAAACGCCGCCGTTCCGGCTGCGCCTGGGGATAGCCGAATACCTGTTCAAGAATGAGGACCTGCTTGAAGAATCCATAAAAACCGCGCTATACGATAAAACCATCCGCGGCGACGATTTAGAGTTTCATTCGGCCGTGCGGGAGTGGTCATCCATTATCGGTTACGGCGATATGGAGGGTTATAAAAAACATTTCAACGATGTGCAAACCTTTTTTAAAGGCCGGCTCGAAGAAGGCAACAAGCAAAGCGCGGAACTGATCAGGCGGCTGATGATGGCATAAGTCTGAACCGTTGATTATATATGATTGAAGGATTTCACTGAACGGTTGAAATCAGCGCAATCATCACCATCAAAAAAATCAGCGGTCCGCCTTAAACAGCGTCCACGGATATGCCTTCATATCCCGCAAATATTTACCCTGCGTTTTAAAATACTCCGGATGTTTTTTAAAGAACGGTGCTGCCAGGAAATCAGCACCGCCGGGGTGACCCATATGTGCCCATAACTCCATTTTGTTAGCCAGGTCGGTACTTGTTACTTTACCTTGTACTGCACCCATTGGGAAAAATGCCGGCAGGCTCCATTCCTTAGCCGCTATCGGGTCGTCCTCTAAATGGCCGTCGATAACGCAGCGGTTATAGGCGTTTTTCCGGTCCAGGGCATCGTAGGTATCGCCTTCTATGGTTTTTCCGTTTGCATCGTCCAGCTTGCCTTTATAGTCCACCGCCACCAGTTTTTCCATTCTTAACCGCCTTGCATTCGGCGAGCTGCTCTTATTATTTACATCGAAGGTGGTTTCGTCCTTGATCAGTTTCTTATCGATCGGGAAATTTGAGCCGATGATCGCGGTGTCTTTCGACCGCCAAACCTTGTAATCTTTTAGCCCCAGCTCCAGCTTGGCAACTTCATTGGTTTTGGTGTCGCCTATCAGCCAGTCGTTGGCGTAGCCGCCATTGTTATCGGTTGTCATGATCCTTACTACGTCGTCAATGCTATTGCTGTATTGTGCTGCCTTCCGTGCACGAACAAACTCGGGTGTGCGCGTGGTATCAAACCCCTTAAAGCCCGCCATTGTCGTTTCGGTGATGAGTATGCCGCCCGACGTTTCCACAAAATCGTCGCCGCTATGAATAAAGCCCGGCGCGCAGTCCATCAATATATGGTTACCCTTTTCGGGCTTTATATCTGCAATAACGTTCCAGCGCTCGCCAATGATGTAATCAACCCAGTTGTTATGGCCCATCACAATTTTATGATCTTTGGTGAAGCTGCCGGTGGCAATAAAAGCGCTGCAATTGCCCGGGGCCTTGTTATCGCCGCTGCCCGGTTTTACTTTATTCATTAATGCGGGCACGTAATATTCCGACAATTCCAGGTAAGCGTTTAAGGCGGTTACGTCCAGCGAATCGTATTTCATGCCTTTTGCCTGCAGCCCTTCCGCTATGCCCTTCAGCTCATCCTGGTATTCCGTGCCCACCTTTTTCCACAAAAAGCGCCCGGCTGCCGCACGGTAAAAAGCCCAGTCTTTATTGGTAATGCTGGGTAAGTAATATTGCATTACTCTTAATAAAGTATCGATCTCCTTCGCCGCCAAAAAACCGTGCTGGTAACCAATGTCGGCCGGCGAGCCGGAAAGGTGAAGATAGATCCAGCCGTTTTTGTCTTCGCGGGTAGCCTTGCCCAGCCGGTCGGACGCTTGTGCGGATGGCTCTTTTTGTTTACAGCCACAGATGAAGGCGATAACGACTAAAGCGCAGATAGTTTTTAGTTTCATGATGATTTAATTGAGATAAGGTAAGTTTCTTTTTTCCGGTGTCTAACCAGTTTAGGATCGTTAAACGCCGGATTATAAGGTTCGGCAATTTCGATCTTTTCAGGATTGAACGATTTTCCGATAATTCGCTCCGCATCATCGGCGGGGTAAAGTTTGCCGTTTATCTTAAACACGAAGCCATATCCGGAGGCGATCAGGTTTTCCATATATATCCTGTTTGTTTCCATGGTAAAATTTATCGGAATGATATATTGCACCTTTACAGGTCTTCCATTTTTTATAGCCGGTTTCCAGGGTTTTGACCGCTGCACCACTTTAACTGCTTCCGCTTCGCAGCCGGCACCCAGGCAATTGATGGCGCTCACATCCGTCACCCTGCCTATTGTATCAATAGAAAATGAGACGTAGACCTTTCCGTTGATGCACATCAGCTTAGCGGCATCGGGATAATGAAGATTCCGGGTCACGTACCGATTAAACGCAGCCATGCCGCCGGGATAACGAGGTTCAATAGTAACCGATAAGAATACACGTTTGGCATCGGATTTTTTAACCGTATCGGTATTTGCCCCGGAACCCGCGTAGCACAAGCAGCCATAAAACACCATCCAGAAAAACACGAAAAAGCGCTTCATATAGTAAAGATAAAACATCTGTAAGCTTTTACACCACCAACTTAAAATCAATTATTTTATAAAACACTTAGCAACAGTTGTTTCAAACTATTTTTTTTATTTTATTTGAATCAACAACCTTAATTCCTTTAATATGAAACCTTACATCATTATTTTAACAGCCCTCGCGTTTACCTGGGCATTAAGCTCTTGCTCCACAAAGCCTGCTGATCAAACAAACGAAAACGTTAAGCCGTCAAAAGACAGCCTTGTTAAACGAGGAGCCTATTTAGTAGCCGCCTCCGGTTGCAACGACTGCCATTCGCCGAAACACATGGGCCCTCGCGGACCGGAGATCGATACTTTGAATATGCTGTCGGGTTTTCCGTCCAACCGGCCCATTCCCACAGCCGACCCCAAAATAATTCAAAGCGGTATGATCGTATTTAACAGCGACCTCACAGCCACGATCGGCCCATGGGGGACCTCTTTTGCCGCGAATATCACTTCGGACGAGACCGGCATTGGTAACTGGACCGAGGCCCAGTTTAAAAACGCGTTACGCAACGGGAAATACATGGGGATGGATGGCAGCAGGCCGCTGATGCCGCCTATGCCATGGCAGGATTTCCGCAACCTGACCGACGGCGATATCGAGGCTATCTTTTTCTATCTCAAATCAACAAAGCCATTTAAAAATGTGGTGCCTGCATACATACCCCCAGGGGTGAAGAAGTAACCATGCGAAGAACAAATTGGGTTCGTTACTGCGCCGGCAAAACAGGGTTTACAAAGGTTTACACTTTTTAAGGTATTTTCAAGTTAAAATATTGATTATCAATTTGTTAACAAAAATGTGTGTAAACCATAAAATAATGGTTTTTGGGGATAGTAAGGCTGTTGTCTTCATTGACCAGCTTGCCAGGCCTGATCACTGTTTAACTAACCGCTAATCACTGCTACCGGCCTGTCACAGTGAGCCTGCCGAACCGCGGGATACCATTGCGTCCTTTACGCGTGCGCTAGTAATAGGGGAAAATAGAAGAAAAGAAAAATATGTAAATGTAATTTAGATTTAATAAATAACTTTAACTAAATAAACGGAGTGCCATGCCAAATCTAAATGTACAAGAGTCTGAGCGTATTAAAGTTGAGCCATTTATTGGTGAATTAGAAGTGATCGCCACCGGCTTGGTTCATTCCAATGATAGAAGTCCATTACTTATTAAGTTGGACGATTTGGAGATGATATTTAAGTTCGCTACTGATAAAAACACAAATGGGTCTCTTGTCAATAGGGTAGTAGAAGGGAATAGGTTGATTTGGACTTTAATTAATTTTAAAAATATTAACGGCGAGGGCCTCATTGAACCCGTTGAATTAGGGTCGGCTTATAAAAGAACTTTTTATGCTTCATTTTGGATTTGGACTCCAGTCCCCGAAAGCGACGTAAGATTGATAAATTATGTACTTTATCTAGGGAGGATCGTAGATGAGTAGCTTTATTAATACGAACACAACAAATGAAGAGAAAAAAAGCAGCAAGTTTACGAAATCCAAAGATGAAATTGGAAAAATAACGAGCACTTTAGGAACAGGGGAAAATGCGAAAAATTCGTTGATTTATCTAACAATAAAATATGCGTTCGGAACCGGAGTTGTGCTATCAATTTTAATTGTAGCAAATTATTGGTTTTTCAGGGAAAAGGAAAAGGTCCCGGATTTTATTGGCGACATAAGAACGGTATGGGAAGTAGTAATTCCTGTTATAACATTGGCATTAGGCTATGCATTTGGTAAAGCACAAAAATAACTCGCACTCTTATGCAAATTTAATTTAGCTGATTCTGCACGGGCCGTCATGGCGAGCGGTAGCGCGGCAATCCCTTTACATATAAGTCGATAATGTTATTAATGTGCACTAGTACACCAATGCTATTGGCCTGCGCTGTATAATCGCGCCAGGCTGGAGTCTATTATCCTATTAGCTTTACCACCGTTTTCCTGTTGGGATCTTCACTTATCGATAATATTTTATACTCTACTAACATTTTTACTTTGACTTGGCCATTTTCAGCTGGTCGAAAAAAATACCTTTCTTGACTAAATATATTCCTTAAAAAAGCGAAGTTTCTTTCATTATTAATCACAGTTACAATACCAAAATTGGAAAACTTGTCATTAAAGTTTAGCGTTGTTAAAATACTTACAATTTTACCCATTCTCAGATTGAACTTGTTGAAAAAGCTGATTAATATGTCTTTTTCGATTTTTGTATCCTTTAAATCGTACCCTAAGTCATTTAACAAATTGACGTTTTCAAAAATGGGATGAAAATTCACTTTCTTTACTAGGCTATTTATCGCTAGATCCAAATAATTAAACAATGGGAAGCTAGGAAACAATTGGCCAAATTCAATTATTGGCTTGATTTTCCCATCGTTAGCCATAGAGGCGTAAATAGCTTCTATTTCTTCAGCTTTAAATTCGCTATTTAAGTTGAAGCGTTTAATAAAGAAAATCGTTAAGCCATAGTACTTTTTATCAATACAAAATCGTGCTGCTTTTAACACTAATTGACTTTTTACTAAGCTATCTGGAAGTTCAGTACAAGCAACAAATAATGAATAGCACATTGGGCCATCTATGCTATTATCGTTATCCAATCTTTCTATTATAAGTTCAATATTTTCAGAAATGAAGTTATTATTCCCGGCAATTTGAATAGCTTTTCGCCAAATAGACGATTTTATAGACACGTTTGAGATAATATAGTTTATTACTCTTTTAATGGTGCTTTTTGCTTTGTTGGAAATTCCTATATCTTCGATAAGTTCCAAATCTCTATATTCAATTAATTGTTCAGCCTCAAATAGTATTTTTTGTGCATTCGATACTTCGTCGCTATTTAAAATAGAAGAACTTATCGGCTTTTTGTAGAAAACGCTTAAGCATTGTCGTACCCTATTTTTACCTGTAAGGCCAAATTTCAATAACTTAAGCACGGCCATCTCAGGCCTTTGACAATTTACAATTCCTTGAACTAGTGACTCTTCGAGCTTCGTGGGGAGTTTTATTATAACTCTAAGTGCATCAGGTGTCCCTAGTTCGAGCAAACAGGTGATTGCTGCTGATTTTCCCTTATTTTTCTTTTCTAAAACTGCAGTAGCTGTTAATATCACCTTTTTTGTTACTTCTTGAGAAACAACCGCTCCTGCACTTATGCATCTTGCCGCCAGTATGATATTCGATTTATAAATCGATGTTATTAGACTTGTTGCATCGTCCATGATGCCAGAAAGCATTATTAATGGTTCTGACCATTCAACCTTTGTAAAGTATGATTTTTCTAGTTCGCCATTTTCCAATCTGTAGTTATTCAGTTTTACCGCCGCGAAATATTCTAGAACAAGTTCATGAAAGAAGATAATTTTTGCAGTACTATCAATTTCCAAAAAGCTATCAACTAATTGATGATATACAGTTATTAAATCGCCTGTATAGTTCCATTTATCCAGCTCGTCCTTGATATATTGCAGTAGGTCATTTTTGCTTATAGATATTTGGCCTTCCGAGCGCATTTTAAACGCTACAGTTGCAAGGACTTTTTCTGTTAAAACAAAATCAATAACTTGAATTTTATTTTCCCTTTGGAAGAACCAATTTGTAAAATAATAGAAGAGTTTTCCTCTATTTTCGGGTGACTTGCCAAATTGTATAATCACCTTTATGAGCATTTGCAGCATTAAAGGATTACGAGCAAAATCTAGAATTAAGCTATTAGAATTTTGAATAATTAAAACAACTTCGTCTGCTTTCTCTTTAACCGGAACATATCTTCTAACATATTCTTCAATCATCTTTTCAGTTAAAGGAAGCAATTCAAAGACTGGATAGCCAAACAGCTCTTTGAAACCATATTTGCGAGCAGAAATTATAATTTTTAATTGCGGAACCTCATCGAACAAAGCTTCCAAATCTCTTATTGCATTTGCTTTTTCTGGTTTTGAAATTTCATTAAATCCGTCTAATAAAATCAACACCGGATTAATTGCAACAAATGAATCAAATGCCTCTTCATTGATTCTTAAGTTTTTAATGACTAGTTTTTTGAAAGTTCTATTTGAGCTAAATTGGTTTGCAACTATGTAAATCGGATAAACACAATTTATAGCGCCTAAATCCATAATTTTCCTTGCAAAAAGCAATGCAATAGCTTTAAGGGAAAATGACTTTCCGGCACCAGGCTCTCCAATTATCCAAAATTTATCGTATATTGATGGCAAATCAAATACGGATATTTTCTCATAGTTTTTTCTTGACCTGTCATCATTTTGAATTTCATCATCAAGAGATTTTGGTTCATAGATATCTTCCTCATTGTCTTTCCACTCCAGTGCTTCTATTTCGGGAAGCCTATCCCTCATAATATATCTTTCCTCGGAATCTAACTCAATAACCTTGTTGGCTACATTTTTAAATTCATCTTGTATATTTTTAAGGTATTTGAAAAGAGGATTAATGTGGCTATTAATAAGCGATAAATTTTCTTTAATTGTAAAAAGGTAAGCAGCTACTACTTGCCTAAATAAAACCATTGTTTCAATTAAAGGCCGTTCCTTTGATAGATGCACATCATTCCTTAAATTCTTTACAGTAAAGTAAGTGAGTTCGGATATATTTGTTGGATTATTACTATAGCCGACTATTGGAATTATCGGAATTGAAAAAGTGTTGTCTCTAGGATTAACCTTATCAACTTTACCCATCATTAAATTTCCCAAAGTCGTATTTAATAAACCTTTAATATGAATTTTGTCTCCATATAATCGTTCATCATCTATTCCTTTAAATTTCAGTATGGCTATTTTTTTTAAAAAACTTTCAAAACCGGTTGACAATTGTTCAAGGGCCATTGGAAGTTTGCTGCTATTCAATGATTCCTTTGAGAATTCATATAACGACGCATATAATTTACTTGTTAAGCCAGCTATTGATACTTCATGAACATCATAAGCTACAAGATTTATTAAAGTATCAACCAAGTATTCAATATCTGCGATAGCTTCTGAATACTCACCGATCTGGTAATTTTTCAGTTCGTTAATTATGAAGTGTCTTAGCTGTATCGATTCGTTCATATGTAATAATGGTACATATAAAATATTTCATTTCAAATTATAATTTCAATTGTGCCATTTTAATAGTTTCTCGTCGTTATAGGAAGCTTTTAAATTCGGCTAATCTTTCCATGCTTGCGGCGCACGCATCACACGTATGTGCAAATCACCCAGCGTTAAGGATTGCAACGCCTGCCTGCCGTCAGGCAGGGATACCGGCCCGCGGCTAACGCCCGCGCAGTATGAGTGGAAAGCCTGGTGCGCCTTCGGCGCAAACGCCCCAAAAAACACCCCGCTCAAACCCCACCCTGTCATTGCGCTTCACCAGCCTGCCGGCAGGCTGGTGAAGCGCCTGTCCGGGCACTTCGGGAATGAAGCAACCTCGTAGATATACATGGCGGATATCCATTGGCGACGAGGTTGCCGCGCTTCGCTCGCAATGACAAAGTTTAATATAACAAAACGCCCCCGTCCGCTCGCTGCCTAGTCATAAACGGGACGAAATGATACATTACACATTACACCTGTTTTTATATTGGATATATCCCTCCATTCCTATTAAAACCACCTATAAAAAAATAACTCATCATCTATTTGACAATTAATCTAAAATATCTATCTTTGCCGTCCCTTAACGGGGGATAATATGCTTTGAACGAAGCCCTACTGCTTCGATGAGCACAAAAAAATATAGAAATGTCAGGAATAATTGGTAAAAAAGTAGGAATGACCAGCATTTTCGACGAATCAGGGAAAAACATTCCCTGCACGGTTATCGAAGCTGGCCCTTGTGTGGTAACCCAGGTCAGGTCTGTCGAAAAAGACGGATATGATGCAGTTCAGCTGGGTTATGGCGAACGAAAAGACAAACACACCTCAGGTCCCCTAAAAGGGCATTTCCAAAAAGCCGGTACTACCCCAAAACGCAGGCTGGTTGAATTCAAAACTTTCGAAGATCAAAAGAACTTAGGTGACACTGTTTCGGTGGACATTTTTGAGATCGGTGATTATGTTGATGTGGTGGGTACCTCAAAAGGTAAAGGTTTCCAGGGCGTGGTAAAACGTCACGGTTTTGGCGGTGTGGGTATGCAAACCCACGGTCAGCATAACCGTTTGCGTGCGCCGGGTTCAATGGGTGCTTCGTCATGGCCTTCGCGCGTATTTAAAGGTATGCGCATGGCCGGCCAAATGGGTAACGAGCGTGTTAAAATTCAAAACCTGCAGGTGGTGAAAATTTACACCGAGCAAAACCTGCTGGTAGTTAAAGGTTCAATTCCCGGAGCTAAGGGTTCATTCGTAATAGTGGATAAATAAGATGGAAGTTAAAGTAGTAAATGTATCAGGCAAAGAGACAGGTGCAAAAGTGCAGCTTCCTGATTCCGTATTCGGTATTGAACCAAACGACCATGCGATCTATCTTGACGTAAAGCAGTTTTTAGCTAACCAGCGTCAGGGTACACATAAAGCAAAACAGCGTAACGAAATTGCAGGTTCAACCCGCAAACTATATAAGCAAAAAGGTACAGGCGGCGCCCGTGCCGGCAGCGTTAAGTCGCCGTTATTTAATGGTGGTGGCCGTGTATTCGGTCCGCAGCCGCGCGATTACAGCTTCAAGTTAAACAAAAAGCTTAAATCGCTGGCGCGCAAGTCGGCCTTATCATACAAAGCACAGGATAACAATATCGTGGTGTTGGAAGATTTTAGTTTCGACTCGATCAAAACCAAAAACTACGTGCAGCTTACCAACGATTTGAAGGTAAATGATGTGAAAACATTATTGGTGCTGGGTGCTGCAAATAACAATGTGTATTTATCAAGCAGGAACCTGAAGAAAACAAAGGTGATCACTGCCGATCAGCTAAACACCTACGATGTGTTAAATGCCGGCAAGCTTTTGTTAACCGCAGGCGCCCTTAAAACTTTGGAGGAAGCATTAGCTAAGTAATATGGAAATTTTAAAGAAACCCTTACTTACTGAAAAAGTAACTCAATTAACCGAGAAGCTTAATCGTTATGCTTTCAAAGTTGATCACAGGGCCAACAAAATTCAGATAAAGGGAGCGATAGAGGCAATGTATGGTGTGAACGTTAAGGCGGTAAATACCATGAAATACGTTGGAAAGCTGAAGACACGCAATACAAAGGCAGGCGCCGTTAGCGGCCGTGCTGCTACGTACAAAAAAGCGATCGTAACGCTTAAAGACGGCGAAGTAATAGATTTTTATAGCGGAATATAAATAAAGAGATGGCAGTTAAAAGATTTAAACCGGTTACGCCGGGTACCCGCTTCAGAGTTGATACCGATAGTTCGGATATCACAACAAACGTTCCTGAAAAAACGCTTGTGGTGTCGCATAAAAGATCGGGCGGACGTAACAACAGCGGTAAAATGACAATGCGCTATATGGGCGGTGGTCATAAGCAGTCATATAGGTTGATCGACTTTAAACGCGATAAATTTGACATCCCTGCAAACGTAGCGACTATCGAGTACGATCCTAACCGTTCGGCCCGTATAGCCTTGCTTCACTTTGTTGATGGCGAAAAAAGATATATGCTCGCTCCTGAAGGATTAACCGTAGGAATGGTTGTATTATCCGGCGAGAACGTAGCGCCCGAGGTTGGTAATACATTACCGCTAAAGAGCATCCCATTGGGTTCTATCATCCACAATATCGAGTTAAACCCCGGCCAGGGTGGTACCATCGCACGCAGTGCAGGTACATACGCCCAGCTTTCGGCACGCGATGGCAAATATGCCATCATCAAATTGCCTTCAGGCGAAACCCGCATGATATTGTCAACTTGTTTGGCAACCATCGGTACGGTTTCAAATGGCGAGAAAGCGAATGCAGTATTAGGTAAAGCAGGCCGTAACCGCTGGTTGGGCCGCAGGCCGCGTGTTCGTGGTGTAGCCATGAACCCGGTAGATCACCCTATGGGTGGTGGTGAGGGACGGGCCTCGGGAGGTCACCCCCGTTCGCGCAAAGGTTTATTAGCCAAAGGCTTTAAAACCCGCGACAAAAAGAAAACATCGGATCGTTATATCATTGAAAGAAGGAAAAAATAATGGCTCGTTCAATAAAAAAAGGACCTTACATCGACCATAACCTTGACAAAAAGGTTACGGTGCTGAATGATTCAAATAAAAAATCGGTTGTAAAAACATGGTCACGACGCTCCATGATCTCTCCTGATTTCGTTGGTCATACATTCGCAGTACACAACGGTAATAAATTTATTCCTGTGTACGTAACAGAAAACATGGTTGGGCACAAGCTGGGAGAGTTTGCGCCAACCCGGACATTCCGCGGTCACGCAGAAAAGAAAAAATAACAGGCAATGGAAGAAGCAAGAACAAAATTTAAAAAGTCTGTAATAACCAGGCAGCGTAAAGAAGAAGCAAAGGCCCAGGTGGGCGGCGCTTCTGTTGCCAAACTGCAGAACTGCCCAACCTCGCCACGCAAAATGCGCCTGGTGGTTGACCTGATCCGTGGTGAAAACGTTGAGAAAGCGTTATACATCTTAAAGTATACAAATAAAGAAGCTGCGATCCGTGTCGAAAAGCTTTTGTTATCAGCTATAAAAAACTGGGAAGCGAAAAACGAAGACAAGCGTGTTGAAGACAGCGGCTTATATGTTAAAGAAGTTTCAGTTGGCGGTGGCCGCCAGTTAAAGCGTTTACGCCCTGCTCCGCAAGGAAGGGGATACCGTATCCGCAAGCGTTCAAACCACGTACACCTGGTAGTAGATAGTAAAACCGCTAACAATTAATTTGAAATGGGACAGAAAGCACATCCAATAGGTAACAGGTTAGGCATCATCAGGGGCTGGGATTCTAACTGGTTCGGTGGTAATCACTATGCCGACAAATTAGTTGAAGACGAAAAGATCCGCAAGTATCTTTCAGCGCGTATCAACAAAGGTGGGGTATCAAAGATCGTTATCGAGCGTACTTTAAAACGCATCACAGTTACTATCCACACGGCACGCCCGGGTATCGTTATCGGTAAAGGCGGCCAGGAAGTTGACAAGATAAAAGAAGAATTAAAGAAACTGACTAAAAAGGAAGTTCAGATCAACATATTCGAGATCAAACGTCCTGAGCTGGATGCACAACTGGTTGCTGAAGGCATAGCAAAGCAACTGGAAGCGCGTATTTCATTCCGCCGTGCCATGAAAACTACGATTGCCTCTACCATGAGAATGGGCGCTGAGGGAATAAAGGTGATGACATCAGGCCGTTTAGGCGGTGCGGAAATGGCACGTACAGAGCAATATAAAGAAGGAAGGATTCCGTTACATACTTTCCGCGCAGACATTGACTATGCATTAGCCGAAGCATTAACAACCTATGGTAAAATAGGCGTTAAAGTTTGGATTTGCAAAGGCGAGGTTTACGGCAAGCGCGACTTATCGCCAAACATTGGCGGCGCAAGCTCGGCAAGCGGTAAAGGCGGTCGCCCTGAAGGTCCGGCAGCATTTGGCGGCCGTGGCAGCGAAAGAGGCGGCGAGCGTGGCGGAGATCGCAGGGGTAACGACAGGAGGCCGGGAGGCGGTAACCGCGGTGGCGGCAATCGTCCGGGTGGTCCGGGTGCAAACAGGGGCGGCGGTAATCGTCCAGGCGGCCCCGGCGGAAGAAGATAAATGAATAGATATGAGATGTGAGATATGAGAATATCTGATCTCTCGTCCAAATTGAAGGTATAGAATAATAAATAAATAGGATAGAAGATTTTTGATACGAGGCTGCCAACGGCAATATCTCATATCTCACATCTCAAATCTCAATACTAAATAAGATGCTACAGCCAAAAAGAACGAAGTTCAGAAAGATGCAAAAAGGCAGGATGAAGGGAAACGCCACACGTGGTGCTGAACTGTCATTCGGATCTTTCGGTATAAAATCACTCGAGCCGGCCTGGATCACCAGCCGCCAGATCGAGGCTGCACGTATTGCTGTAACACGTTTTATGAAACGTGAGGGACAGGTTTGGATCAGGATATTTCCTGATAAGCCGGTAACTAAAAAGCCAGCCGAGGTACGTATGGGTAAAGGTAAAGGTGCTCCTGAATACTGGGTGGCGGTAGTTCGCCCCGGAAGGATCATTTTTGAAGCAGAAGGCGTGCCTTTAGAAGTAGCTAAAGAAGCGTTACGCCTGGCGGCGCAAAAACTGCCGGTGCAAACAAGGTTTATAGTACGTAGGGATTACGTAGAAGCATAAATACAACGTTGAAAGGTTGTAATGTTGAAAGGTTGTAAAGTTGATTTATAACCGCCCGAAAGGCAACATTGAAACATTAAAACTTTCCAACATTACAACAAACAATAAAAATGAAAAACTCAGAAATTTTAGAGTTGACAACTGAAGAATTGGTTGCCAGGGTCGGCGAGGAGAGAGCAAATCTTACCAAGCTGAAATTTGCGCACGCGGTTTCTGCTATTGAAAACCCTACCCGTATTACAAAAGTACGTAAGGACATCGCCCGTTTGAATACTGAACTAACAAAACGCAAAGCGGTATCGGCTTCTGAATAATTTTAAGAATCGGGAAAAATGGAAAGAAATTTAAGAAAAACACGTACCGGCCTGGTAGTTAGCAATAAGATGGAAAAATCTATTGTGGTTGCCGTTGAACGGAAAGTGAAGCACCCTATTTATGGTAAGTTCGTTAAGAAAACTACCAAATTTATGGCCCATGATGAAGCTAACACCTGCGGTGTGGGCGATACGGTAGTGATCATGGAAACACGCCCGCTGAGCAAAAACAAAAACTGGAGATTAGTTCAAATTGTAGAAAGGGCTAAATAAAATGGTACAACAGGAATCAAGATTGAATGTAGCTGATAACAGCGGCGCTAAAGAAGTTTTAGTGATACGCGTATTGGGTGGTACCGGTAAAAGGTATGCCTCTATCGGCGATAAGATAGTAGTGACCGTAAAAAGCGCTTTGCCATCAGGTAACATAAAAAAGGGTACCGTTTCAAAAGCTGTGGTGGTTCGCACTAAAAAAGAGATCCGCAGAAAAGATGGTTCATATATCCGTTTTGACGACAATGCCGCGGTATTGTTAAACAACCAGGATGAACCCAGAGGAACACGTATTTTTGGCCCCGTTGCAAGAGAATTACGTGAGAAACAATTTATGAAAATTGTATCATTAGCACCGGAGGTATTGTAAAATGGAAAAGAAAAAGCAAGAACAACCTGCCAAACTGAAGATAAAAAAAGGCGACCTGGTAAAGGTTATCGCCGGTGATTCAAAAGGCTCGCAAGGAAAGATCCTTGAGGTTATTTTAAATAAAAACCGTGCTATTGTTGAAGGCGCCAATATGGTATCGAAACATACCAAGCCCAATGCAGCAAAGCCAAACGGCGGAATTATAAAGCAGGAAGCTGCTATACATATTTCAAACCTGATGCTGGTTGATCCAAAATCGGGCAAACCTACCCGCGTTGGCCGTAAAAGGAACGATGCCGGTAAATTAGTTAGGGTGGCAAAAATATCAGGAGAGGAAATTAAGTAATGGAATACGTACCAAGATTAAAAAGCAAATACAGGAACGAAATTCGTACCGCGCTGAAAGATAAATTTCAGTACAAAAGCGTAATGCAGGTCCCTAAGCTTGAAAAAATTGCCATTAACCAGGGTGTTGGCGGCGCTACCACTGATAAAAAGCTTATTGAAAGCACTATTACCGAGTTAACTACCATTACCGGTCAGCAGGCGGTATCTTCGAAATCTAAAAAGGATATCTCGAACTTCAAGCTGCGTAAAAACATGCCGATCGGCGTTAGGGTTACGCTTCGCGATAATACCATGTACGAGTTTCTGGATCGTTTGATCGCTGTTGCATTACCGCGTATCCGCGATTTTAAAGGCATCAATGATAAAGGTTTTGACGGAAGGGGCAACTATACCTTAGGTGTATCTGAACAAATTATATTCCCCGAGATCAATATCGACAAGATCAATAAGATACAGGGGATGGATATTACCTTTGTAACCTCGGCAACCAACGACGTTGAAGCATTGGAACTGTTGAAAGAATTTGGATTACCATTTAAAAATCAAAATAATAATGGCTAAAGAAGGTGTAAAGGCACGCGAAATTAAACGTGCCAGATTAGTAGCTAAATACGCTGAAAAAAGAGCGGCCCTTAAAGCCGAAGGCGATTATGCAGCTTTGGATAAATTACCAAAGGCATCATCTCCGGTTAAATTGCACAATAGGTGTAAATTAACAGGCCGTCCACGTGGTTATATGCGCCAGTTCGGCATCTCGCGGGTAACTTTCCGCGATATGGCCCTGGCCGGTAAGATCCCGGGGATAAAGAAAGCGTCCTGGTAGGACAGAGATTAGTGACCAGAGTTTAGAGATTAGTTATCTTCTTTCTAACCTCCAATCTCTAACCTCTAATCACTGAATATTAACCGATAGCAGGTCCACGGATACCACTATCATAAAACAATAAAATGAATACAGATCCAATCGCAGATTATCTTACAAGAGTAAGGAATGCTATTAAGGCCAACCATAGGGTTGTTGAAATTCCTGCATCAAATCTGAAAAAGGAAATCACGAAAGTGCTTTTCGACAAAGGTTACATTGCCAATTATAAGTTTGAGGACGATACAACTCAAGGCACTATTAAAGTGGCTTTAAAGTATCACCCGATAACAAAAATTTCTGCTATACGCAGCATTTCGCGCATCAGTAAACCAGGTTTGAGAAAATACGCAGGCACGGATAACATGCCGAGAGTATTAAATGGTTTAGGGATTGCCATCCTGTCGACTTCAAAAGGTGTAATGACCGATAAGGAAGCGCGCCAGCAAAATGTAGGTGGCGAAGTTTTATGCTTCGTTTATTAATAGGAGGAAATTAAGCAATGTCAAGAATAGGAAAAGCACCAATAGCCCTGCCGGGCGGGGTAACGGTTACGGTATCGGATGATAACCTGGTTACCGTAAAAGGCCCGAAAGGCGAGCTTCACCAGGCTGTAGACCCCGATATTACGGTTGTACAGGAAGATACAAACCTGCTGGTAAAGCGCCCATCGGAGCAAAAACGTCACAAAGCGCTTCACGGTTTATATCGTTCGCTCATCAACAACATGGTTGTGGGTGTTACCACCGGCTATAAACTGGAGCAGGAATTAGTAGGTGTGGGATATCGCGCCACCAACCAGGGTAATACTTTGGACCTGGTGCTGGGTTACTCGCACCACTATGTGTTTCAGTTACCAAAGGAAATTAAAGTTACAACAACTGCTGAAAAGGGTAAAAACCCTACTATTATTTTAGAATCGATTGATAAACAACTGATTGGCCAGGTAGCGGCAAAAATACGCTCGTTACGTGCACCGGAGCCTTACAAAGGTAAAGGTATCAAGTTTGTTGACGAGGTATTGAGAAGAAAAGCAGGTAAATCAGCATCTAAAAAATAATCGTCATGGGAGCTAAAGCGAAATTATCAAGAAGAGACAGAATTAAAATGGGGATCAGGAAGCGCCTGTCAGGTTCTTCAGCGCGCCCTCGTCTGTCGGTATACCGTAGTAATAAAGGTATTTACGCGCAGATCATTGACGATGTAAACGGCAAAACACTGGTGTCGGCATCCTCATTATCGAAAGACTTTACGGCAACAAAAGGCAATAAAGTAGATCAATCAGTTGCCGTAGGCAAACTGGTTGCTGAAAAAGCCATTGCTGCCGGTATTAAAGATGTGGTTTTCGACCGTAACGGTTATTTGTATCATGGCCGCGTTAAGTCGCTGGCCGACGGTGCACGTGAAGGCGGATTAAATTTTTAATTAGTGAATTATTAGATTAGCGAATGAGTGAATATCTGAGCAATTAAAAAATCATAACTCACTAATTCACGAAATCACTAACTCACTCAATAAATAAAAGAGATGTCAACAATCAATATAAAAAGAGTAAAGACCAGCGAGATCGAATTAAAAGACCGCCTGGTAAGCATCCAGCGTGTTGCCAAGGTAACCAAGGGCGGCCGTACTTTCAGTTTCTCGGCCATTGTTGTGGTTGGTGATGAGAACGGCGTTGTAGGTTATGGTTTAGGTAAAGCCAAAGAGGTTACCGAAGCCATTGCAAAAGGTATTGATGATGCAAAAAAGAACCTGGTAAAAGTTCCGATCATTAACGGCACCGTGCCGCACGAGCAGATCGGCAAGTTTTCGGGTGGTTTTGTATTCATTAAGCCGGCGGCAAACGGTACCGGTGTAATTGCAGGCGGTGCGATGCGTGCCGTATTGGAATCGGCAGGTATCCACAATGTACTGGCAAAATCAAAAGGCTCGTCAAACCCCCACAACGTGGTTAAAGCAACCGTATCGGCGTTGTCGCAGCTGCGCGATGCCCACACCGTGGCACAACACCGCGGAATTAATTTAGGCAAAGTATTTAACGGGTAATCAATCATGGCAAAGATCAAAATAACACAGATTAAAAGCGTGATCGATAGAAGTGAGCGCCAAAAAAAGACAATCGAGGCCCTTGGCTTACGTAAGATAAACCACAGCGTGGAAGTTGAAGCTACTGCAGCTATCATTGGGATGGTTAAAAAAGTTAATCACCTGGTAGCAGTAGAAAATATTTAATATCATGAATTTAAGTAATCTTAAACCTGCAGAAGGTTCTACTAAAAATAGGAAACGTATTGGCCGTGGTACAGGTTCGGGCCGTGGCGGAACATCAACCCGTGGCCATAAAGGCGCAGGGTCACGCTCGGGCACAACCACCAAAGTAGGTTTTGAAGGCGGCCAGATGCCTTTGCAGCGCCGTGTTCCTAAAGTAGGATTTAAAAACCCCAACAGGGTGGCCTATGTAGGCGTTAATTTGGATGTTTTGCAAAAATTGACCGATCAATATTCAGTTTCGTCAATTGATTTCGCAACGCTAAAACAACATGGCCTTGTTTCACGCAACGACCTGGTTAAAATATTGGGCCGTGGCGAACTGAAAGCTAAATTAGAAGTTAAGGCACATGCATTTACTGCTACCGCCCAAAAGGCGATAGAAGCAGCAGGCGGCACGATCGTAAAGTTATAATTTTCGATGAAGAATTTTTTCACCACATTATCCAATATCTGGAAGATCGACGACTTAAGAGTGCGTATTATTAACACACTCTTATTTCTTTTAATATATCGTATAGGCTCATTCGTAGTGCTTCCGGGTGTTAACGCATCGGCGTTGGTTACCAAGGATGCGCAGGGACTTGCCGGTTTATTGAATATGTTTGCCGGCGGATCTTTTTCGCGGGCATCGATCTTTGCGTTAGGGGTAATGCCTTATATCTCGGCTTCCATCGTGGTGCAGCTACTGGGTATAGCCGTTCCGTACTTTGCCAAACTTCAAAAAGAAGGCGAAAGCGGCCGCAATAAGCTTAATCAATGGACGCGTTACCTTACCATAGGCATAACCGCTTTCCAGGCAATTGCTTACCTGAAGTCGCAAATTTCGGCGGACCAAATGTTAATTACCAATCCCTATTTCACCGTATTAAATATGTGCGTGCTTACCGCAGGTACTATGTTTGTGATGTGGCTGGGCGAAAAAATAACCGATAAGGGAATTGGAAACGGTATTTCGCTCATCATCATGATTGGCATTATTGCCGCGTTGCCCGGCGCTATAAAATCAGAATTTTTAGCGCGTACTACCGGGGCAGGTGGTTTGGTAACTTTTATAGTTGAGATTGTATCGCTTATTGTAGTGGTAATGTTTACCGTGCTTATTGTGCAGGGTACGCGCAAGGTAGCTGTGCAATATGCCAAGCGGATTGTTGGCAGCAAGCAATATGGCGGCGTTAGGCAGTACATTCCTTTAAAGGTGAACGCTGCAGGCGTTATGCCTATCATATTTGCCCAGGCATTGATGTTTATACCTGCTACAGTTTCGGGATTTTTCCCCAAGGCTGCATCCAGCAGTATATTAATATCGCTTGCTCAGTATACGTCATGGGAGTATAATTTATTATTTGCGGTATTAATTATCGCGTTTACATTTTTCTATACCGCAATTACCATCAACCCAAACCAGATGGCCGACGATATGAAAAAGAACGGCGGATTTATTCCCGGTATTAAGCCGGGCCGTACAACAGCCCAGTTTTTAGACGACGTAATTTCAAAGATCACTTTGCCCGGCTCTATTTTTCTGGCGATAATAGCCATCATACCGGCTTTTGCCAGCTTAGTTGGCGTGAGCGGCGGGTTTGCCCGCTTTTTTGGAGGAACTTCATTGATCATCGTGGTGGGCGTTGTTTTGGATACATTACAGCAAATAGAAAGCCACCTGTTGATGCGCCATTATGACGGGTTAATGAAAACCGGCAGAATTAAAGGCCGCACCTCCATATCTTCGTCTGCAGGTGTGGGTCAGTCAGTTATCTGATAAGCATGTCAAAAATTCATTATAAGTCTGTCGAAGAGATAGAACTCATAAGGGAAAGTTCTTTACTTGTTTCCAAAACACTTGCGGAGATAGCCAAAGTTATAGGGCCAGGCGTTAAGACCATCCAGTTGGACAAGCTTGCCGAAACATTTATCCGCGATCATGGCGGTGTACCGGCATTCTTGAATTATCATGGTTTCCCATACTCGTTGTGCATATCACTGAATGACCAGGTAGTACACGGCTTTCCGGGGGATTATGTCCTTGAAGAAGGCGACCTCGTGTCGGTTGATTGCGGCGCCGAACTGAATAACTATATCGGCGATTCGGCGTATACATTTGCCATAGGCGAGGTGAACGATACCGTAAAAAAACTAATGCGGGTTACCAAAGAATGCCTGGATCTGGGTGTTCAAAAAGCAGTGGCCGGTATGCGTGTAGGCGATATAGGTTACGCGGTGCAGGAACATGCCGAAAACAATGGATTCGGCGTGGTAAAAGAGCTGGTTGGCCATGGTGTGGGACTGGAATTGCACGAGCGTCCCGAAGTGCCGAATTACGGCCGTCGCGGCTCGGGTGTGAAGCTTGAGGAGGGAATGGTCATAGCCATTGAGCCTATGATCAATGCTGGTAAAGCCCGCGTTAAGTTTTGGGATGACGGCTGGACCGTCTCCACCGCCGACGGCAAGCCATCGGCACACTATGAACATACGGTGGCTATAAAAAAGGGCGCGCCCGACATCTTGTCTACGTTTTCATACGTGGATGATGTTTTACAAGAAAAAAATAAAAGTTAAAATATTTTTATTAATTTTGCATCCCGCTTTTAGGGTGTACAATTAAGTAATAATCAATAAAATATGGCCAAACAAGCCTCTATTGAACAGGACGGTACGATTAAAGAAGCATTATCAAACGCGATGTTTAGGGTGGAATTGGAAAACGGACATGAGATTATTGCACATATATCCGGTAAAATGCGGATGCACTATATAAAAATATTGCCTGGCGACAGGGTGAAACTGGAAATGAGCCCCTACGATTTAACAAAGGGCCGAATAACCTACAGATATAAATAATAAAGCGATGAAAGTTAGAGCATCCATAAAAAAAAGAAGCGTTGATTGTAAGATCATTCGCCGTAACGGGAAACTTTATGTGATCAACAAAAAGAATCCCAAGTTTAAACAGCGTCAGGGATAATAATTACTGAATGACTGAATTATTGAATGTCTGAATTTAAATCGATAATTCACTAATTCACCAACTCACTAATTCAATAAATAAAATAATGCAACGATTCGTACAACGGTAGCCGCCGTTCGGTCATTGCTTAAAAACAAACAAAAAATATGGCAAGGATATCAGGTATTGATTTACCAAAAAACAAAAGAGGCGAAATCGGGCTAACTTACATATACGGGATCGGCCGCTCAACAGCGCAAAGAATTTTGACCGAGGCAGGCATCGATTTCGATACCAAAGTTCAGGATTGGACAGATGAGCAATTAAATGCTATTCGTGGTATAATCAACGACCAGATAAAAGTTGAAGGCGCGCTGCGTTCCGAAGTTCAGCTTAACATTAAGCGTTTAATGGATATAGGCTGTTATCGAGGCACACGTCACCGCAAGGGATTACCGCTGCGCGGCCAGCGTACCAAAAACAACTCACGTACCCGTAAAGGAAAACGTAAGACTGTTGCGAACAAGAAAAAAGCTACTAAATAATTAAATAACGATTAGCGGTCGGTTACCGGTTGCTAGGAATAAAAATAAATTAATGTTGTTGGGTCCGAATTATTCAATAATTCAGTAATTCAACAAATCAATAATTAAAAAACAGATGGCTAAAACCAAAAAAGTAACCAAAAAGCGTGTTGTAATAGTTGAGCCGGTTGGCGAGGCGCATATCAATGCAACGTTTAACAATATCATCTTAACCCTTACCAATAAATCAGGCCAGGCTATATCATGGTCTTCGGCCGGTAAAATGGGTTTCAAAGGTTCAAAAAAGAATACACCTTACGCTGCCTCGCAAGCTGCCGCCGATTGCGGTAAAGTTGCTTACGACCTGGGATTGCGTAAAGTTGAGGTATTTGTAAAGGGCCCGGGCGCAGGCCGCGAGTCGGCGATCCGTACTTTGCAAACAGCGGGTATTGAGGTTACCACCATAAAGGATATTACACCGTTACCGCATAACGGTTGTCGCCCTTCAAAACGCAGAAGAGTTTAATTAACAGATTTTTTAAAGCTAAGATTCGGCAGCTGCGGGCTGTTTGATACTTTAAAAACAACAAAAATGGCTAGATACACAGGTCCAAAATCAAAAATTGCGCGCCGTTTCCGCGAACCGATCTTCGGTCCGGATAAAGCGCTGGAAAGAAAAAATTATCCGCCGGGTATGCACGGTGCTTCCAAAAGAAGAGGAAAGCAGTCGGAGTATTCAACCCAGTTGCAGGAGAAACAAAAAGTTAAATACACGTATGGTGTATTGGAGCGCCAGTTCGAAAACTTGTTTCACCGCGCATCTTCCAGGGAAGGTATTACAGGCGAAAACCTGCTGAAGTTTTTAGAGGCACGTTTAGATAACGTGGTTTACCGTTTAGGCATTGCCCCAACACGTTCGGGTGCGCGCCAGCTTGTAGGCCACAAACACGTTACCGTGAACGGCGAAGTGGTAAACATAGCATCGTACCTGTTAAAGGCCGGCGATGTTGTTGCCGTTAGGGAAAAATCCAAATCGCTCGAGACCATTACACATTCGGTAGCGGGTCGTAAAATTAATAAGTATAGCTGGCTGGAATGGGATGCTGCCAATTTATCGGGCAAATTCCTTAACTATCCAAACCGCGATGAGATCCCTGAAAATATCAAGGAGAACCTGATCGTCGAGTTGTACTCTAAATAAGATATGAGATTTGAGATGTGGGCCAAACCCCATCTCATCAGAAAGTTAAACAATATGAGGTTTTAGATTGCAGATAGAAAGATACAAGACATACGGTCTCACATCTCATATCTCACATCTCAAATCTATTCACAAATAAATAAAGGATATAAATGGCAATTTTAGCATTTCAAAAACCAGACAAGGTTATCATGCAGAAATCAACTGATTTTGATGGCACGTTTGAGTTTCGTCCATTAGAACCAGGTTTCGGTGTTACTATTGGTAATGCACTTCGTCGTATCTTACTTTCCTCATTAGAAGGTTATGCGATCACCTCCGTTCGCTTTTCGGGGGTAATGCACGAATTTTCAACCATTAAAGGTGTTGTTGAAGATGTAACCGAGATCATATTAAATTTAAAACAAGTAAGGTTTAAAAAATCGGGCGACTCCGGTGACACTGAGAAAATATTCGTGATCATCAGCGGTCAGGATGCATTTACTGCCGGCGATATCACCAAGTTTTCCAACAACTTTACTGTTTTAAACCCCGACCTTGTTATTTGTAACATGGATTCGTCGGTAACGCTCGAGATCGAGCTTACCGTTAACAAAGGCCGTGGTTATGTTGCCAGCGAGGAAAATAAAAACCCCGATGCCAATGTAGGTGTGATCGCTATCGATTCGATCTATACGCCTATTAAAAACGTTAAATACACCATCGAAAACTATCGTGTAGAACAAAAAACAGACTATGAAAAATTAGTGCTGGACATTACTACCGATGGCTCGATCCACCCCGAAGAAGCGCTTAAAGAGGCGGCTAAGATCCTTATCCAGCACTTTATGCTTTTCAGCGACGAGAATATGATGCTTGAGGCACAAGCTAAAGAAGAAACCAAGGAAGTTGATGAAGAGATCCTGCATATGCGTAAGGTGCTTAAAACCGAGCTGGTTGATCTTGATCTTTCTGTTCGTGCGTTAAACTGCCTTAAAGCCGCCGATATTCGCAGCCTGGCCGACCTGGTGTCGTACGATGTAGCCGATATGCTTAAGTTCAGGAACTTTGGTAAAAAATCACTGACCGAGATACAGGACCTGGTTAAATCAAAAGGTTTATCTTTTGGTATGAACCTGGCTAAATTTAAATTAGACGAGGAATAAATTAGAGATTAGCGATTAGAGATCGGAGATTAGTTCTGAAACTTTAATCGCTAATTTATTATAAGACAAAAAGATCGAGGTTGGCAACTAATCTCTAACCTCTGGTCTCTAATCACTAAAATAAGCGAGAGCATAATTCCGAGGGCTTGAGTTGATCGCCCGACGGTATGCACGTGAAATAATTAAAAACAATGAGACACGGAAAAAAAGTAAACCATTTAGGCCGCACCGATAGTCACCGCAAAGCGATGATGGGAAACATGGCCGCATCGCTTATACTGCACAAGCGTATTACCACAACATTGGCTAAAGCGAAAGCTTTACGCGGATATGTTGAGCCACTATTAACAAAATCAAAAAACGATACCACGCATTCGTGCCGTATTGTGTTTAGCTACTTGCAGGACAAAGACGCGGTAACCATCCTGTTCCGCGAAATTGCCGAGAAAATAGCTAACCGCCCGGGTGGTTATACCCGCATCATCAAAATGGAAAATCGTTTAGGTGATAACGCGGAGATGGCGATGATAGAACTGGTAGATTACAATACCGTTTACGGCAACGAAACCGGCAAGGCTGAGAAGAAATCGACACGCCGCCGTGGTGGTAAAGGTAAAGCTGCGGCTCCCGCTGCAAAATCCGCTCCGGCCGCTACTGCAGAAGTAACGCCCGCCGACAACCAGGCTGTTGCTGACGCGCCTGTAGCAGAAACACCGGTTGCAGCGGCACCGGTTGCCGAAGCAGCACCGCAAGTTGAGGAAGCTCCAGCCGCTGAGCCGGAAGCACCTGCAGCATCTGCTGAAAACGAAGAAAACGCTGAAAAAGGCGAATAAATAATTCACGCTGAAAATAAACGCCCTTCTCAATCGAGTTGGGCGTTTTTTGTTTAGTAATTTGAAGCTCAACTGAGAAAATGACGGCTTCTATTGCAGATTAGCAAATTCTTTTAATTTTTTCAATGTCGTTTATAGTATTCTGCAAGTGCATAAAAGGCAGCCTTTGGCTCCCAGGGCATTTCTGGATAGGCGCCGCCCAGGCGATCGGTATAGACTTTAACAATGCCTCCGCTGGCCAGATCGAGATCTTCGATCGGATCTTCCCGGTGAGGTAAATCGTACCGGACAAACGTATTTACAAATACAGCGTCAACTTTTTCAGCATCAAATAAGTTCAGGAGCTCCACAATATAAGATGCCTGTTCATTTTCATCACGGGTATAAATGCCATTTAAATGATGCGCTCTTCCGTCAACCCATTCAATGATCCAGTCGGCGCGGGCGCCTTTGTCGGCCGCGCCCCGGTATGTACAACAACCAAACTCTGTAATAGCGGCTGGCTTGCCTTGACTAACGAGCGACCGTATACCCTGTTGAAAATATGGAGCGATGTCAGCAGACCTATGACCTGCATCGGTGGCTATGAAGTCGAATAAATTCCAATCCACAGCTTCGATAGGGATAGAGGCATAACTGATCTTTCCGTTAAACTTTTTACGCACCAACTGTACCGTTTTTGCAAGGAACTCTGCCACGCGGAGCCGAACCTGCGGAATCTGTTCTCGTAATCTTGCCGGGTTCTTTATCAGTTCAAGCCGTTCAGCTAATGTTTCGCCCTCAAAAAAACCGATATTACATAAGCTGACTTCCGACCCAGTCAAAAACACCATTTGGGCGCCTTTCCTCCTGATATTTTCTGCCCGTTCAGCACAATCGACCAAAAAACTTACCAGCTCGTCAATGGTCAGTCCGCAGGTGAAAGGGCAAAACCATACTTCCAGATTTTCCGCGGCAGCCAGTTGAGCTGCGACCTCCAGGCGGTCTGCGTCTCCCCCGGTTATCCGTACAGCATTACAATGCAAGTCATTTTTTATGATCTGCATTTCGCGTTTAACCAAATTTGGGTCAAATTGTTCCTTTGTGGTCACTCCGGCATTGATAAAACCGGTATCGTAAGTTATCCCTTTTATCCGCATAAAACTGAAATTTAATCTTTCGCAAGATCAGCAGCAGACAATTGTTTGACGATAACAATTGTTAACAAATGATAAGATAGTGATTCCCTTGGGGTCGATAATTTGTTATTTCCCAACCCTTTTCCTAATGCGGCTTAATGAAACGGGGGTAATACCCAAATAGGTAGCGATATAATGCTGGGGCACACGCCGGATAATGTGTGGCTTTTCGGTAAGAAGTTTTAAATAGCGCTGTTCGGGAGAATCTTTTATGAAAGAGAGTAACTGCCCCATATAATCATATTGCCGCTCAAATGCGTTATCGCGCATGTCGTCCCGCATCTGGGGTATATTGCTGATCTCGTCCATTATATTATCCAGGTCTTTTTTATAAATCCAATGTACAATAGATGGCTCAATGGCCTCAATGGTAAAAATGCTCGGGATATTCTTCCTGAAACTCTCGCCTGAAGACGCCACCTCATTCTCAAAGAAGAATTGAAAAGTAATGTCCTTGCCATTATTATTGAACCAAAGCCTTAAACAACCCTTCTCAATCACAAACGCTTTCTTCGAAAACTCGCCTTCTTTTAAAAGAATAGTGCCGGCGGCCACATCTATCCTGTGGTAATGGCTCATATGCTTATCCCATTTGTCTTTAAGGAAGGGAAACTTGTTTTTGAATTTGTTAAAGATACTTTCTGTCTGATTTAGGTCGTTTTGCGTGGCCGCGAATAGCGAAGGTTTCATTCTATGTTTATTCTATATCGATGCGGGCAATTGATAGCCCGAAGTTGAAGTTAAGATTTACAATTGGCATTTACCAGCTACTCAGATCAATTAAATTTTTAGGCGGTTTGTGATCGAAAATGATCTTTAAGGTTAGGATAAAGCAATGCTGAAAAAGGCGAATAAATAATTTCTTGTATATAGATACGTAGAGACGCAAAATTTTGCGTCTCTTTTTGTTTGTATGGAACCATCTGAGCGCAGAAATTTGTGTCTCTACACAAACTGCATAATCACCTGCTCCAGTTGGCCGGCCTGCATTACCCCGCTTTGGCGCCACTTGGATTCGCCGTTTTTGAATATCATCAGTGTGGGCACACTTTGAACCCGGTAGGCATTGGCAGCCGAAGGATTTTTATCGACGTCGATCTTTAGGATCGTCACCTTATCGCCCAGTTTATCCTTCACCTGTTTCAAGATGGGTGGCATCATTTTGCATGGCCCGCACCACTCGGCCGAAAAATCGATCAGCACGGGTTTTTCTGAAGCGATAATTTCCTTGAAATTTGCCATGATCATACGGTTATAAAAACGTAACGTCCATAAAACGTTAAAGTTTAAAATATTTGTATCTTCAATGATTCAAAAACTTATTAAACAACCTTCAATACCTTATTGCACAATGAAAAATCCGCCTGAACCCTCCGGAAAGCAGCGCATACAATCCATCGATATCCTGCGCGGGGTTATTATGCTGATCATGGCTATTGACCATTGCCGCGATTTCTTTCATACCGGCGGCCCTACCGGCGATCCGACGGACATGGCTACTACCACGGTTGTTTTATTCTTTACCCGGTGGATCACCCATTTTTGCGCACCCACGTTCGTTTTCCTGAGCGGTGTTTCTGCTTATCTCGCCGGTACGCGGCGTACACCGAAGCAGCTAAGCGCTTTCTTAATAAAAAGAGGCTTATGGCTTATCGCCATTGAACTGGTGGTCATAACCTTTGCATTTACTTTCGACCCGCTCTACCGCAGCTTTATATTGCAGGTGATATGGGCTATCGGGATCAGCATGGTGGTGCTGGGATTGCTGGTGCGCACGCCGCTGACCGTAATCGGCATCATCGGCGGCCTTATCTTTTTTGGACACGATATACTGGATTATATGCAGCTGCCAAAGACCGGCGGGGAGTACGTGCTGCTAAGAATATTTTTTACGGCCAAAGGAACGCTGATACCGCTTGGCACCAGCCATTTTATATTCGACCTGTATGCCGTTATTCCGTGGACAGGCGTAATGCTTATTGGGTATGTGTTCGGGTCGCTTTATAAGTCGTCAGTCGGTGCGGCACAGCGAAAAAGAATTTTGCTTATCGCAGGCTGCTGCTTTATCGGGTTGTTTATTTTATTAAGATTGCCAAACGGGTATGGCGATCCGGCGCGCTGGTCGGTACAGCGCAACTGGGAACATACGCTGCTTTCGTTTTTAAACGTAAGCAAATACCCGCCATCGTTGTTATACCTCTGCATGACCCTGGGGCCCGCGATCATTGTTTTAGCCCTCACGGAAAAATTGCAAAACAAGCTTGCCAAAATTTTTACAGTGTATGGAAACGTGCCGTTCTTTTATTACGTGCTTCACTTTTATTTGATCCATATTATTACTGTGATCTTATTTTTTGCATCGGGGCACACCACAAGCCAGATCGTCGATCCAAACTCGCCATTTTTCTTCCGGCCAACAAACTTCGGGTATAGCCTGGGTATTGTGTACCTGTTGTGGCTGTTTGTAATCGTGGTGCTGTATTTCCCATGCCGGTGGTATAGCAAATACAAAGCAACGCACCGGCAATGGTGGCTGAGCTATCTGTAGTGATTTCGAATTTCGTCCCGATAGCTATCGGGATCGATTTCGAATTTAGAGCGTATACTTTGGAAACATCACGCTGTTATGAAATCCTCTCCTTTGGAGCCGCTGTGTGAACGCATCTTTAGATATGCACGACTTGACCCGTAGGTCTACCGCTTTGTAGAAGTCCAAAACGCGATATTTTGCCCCTTACGGGGCTACCCTTCAGCAACTGTGTGGACTCAATTTTTATAAATATGCACGACTTGACCCGTAGGTCTACCGCTTTGTACAAATCCAAAACGCGATATTTTTGCCGCTTACGGAGCTACCCTTCACCAACTGTGTGGACACGTCCTTTATAAATATGCACTGCTTGACCCGTAGGGTCTACCGCTTTGTAGAAATCCAAAATGCGATATTTTTGCCCCGTATGGGGCTACCCCTTCACGAGCCGAACGGGCGTTGAGGATACTCCCGCACGTGTGAAACTAGGGGCATCGTCGTTTAGTGAGGCCTAATGCATTACTTTGGTTGCAAAATATTATTGTCGGCGAGCCAATCGGCCAGGCGTTGCGGCCAGGTATTGATCGATTTAAGCTTTGAACGCTGTCCCATATTGAATCCATGCTGGCCATGGGCAAATAAATGCGCTTCCACCGGTACTTTCGCATCCCGGTATCGCTGCAGCAACTGCATGACCGATATGGAACAGCAGGGATCATCGTTGGCCGCCAGCAAAAACATAGGCGGTGCATCCGCAGGTATTACTTCAGGAATATAACCAGGCCCCGGATATATCTGTATTAAAAAGTTCGGCTTAGCATCCGCACGGTCAATAGGATCGGCGGTATCCCGGTTTTCCGGATGGTGATCAAACGCAACAAGGTCCACCACTTCGCCGCCGGCCGAAAAGCCCATCATACCAATGCGGTTCGGGTCGATGCCAAATTCCGCGGCCCGGCTGCGAACCAGCCGCATGGCCCTCAACCCATCCTGCCGTGCATGTACTTCGATCTTATAAGGTGAGAGCGTATCGCGGCCAAGCCGGTATTTCAATACAAATACAGCAACGCCCAGGTTGTTAAGGAATTTGGCCGGATCAACACCCTCGGCATTAAAAACCAACAGCCGGTGGCCGCCGCCGGGGCAAATAACCACGGCGGCGCCGTTGACTTTTTCTTTGGGCGGCAAAAAGACGGTGAGCGACGGGTTATGAATATTTTTCACCCAATAATCTTTCGCCTGCTCGGGCTCATTGCGGCGGCTTTCGAAACCCGGAGCCCCTTTTTGCCACAACGGGATAACAAACGATCCGTTTTGCGCGCACAACGCTGCGGGAAAAACAAAAAACAAAAAGACAAGCGATTTAATGTGTTTGGTCATGACTAATCGGTTAACTAAGTAAAGTTAACCTTTAAAAACAAATTGAAGCGCATCGGATGATGCTTTGAGCAGCACGGAGCCGTGATTGTGTTCGGGATAGTATATATACTGCCAGCGCAGCCCATTGTTTGCGTAGCTTTTCAATATTGCGGCCAGTTCGAAATTGGAACGCACATGGAAACTTTGCTTTGAATTGTCGTGCTGCACGCTTGTGATATCCAGGCCTTCGGGGATGGTATTTGCCACACCGAGAAAAAGCGATGTCCCGTCGAAGCTTTTCTCTTTTAATATGTTCATCGCTTCACGCAATAATTTTTGATTATCCCACCAGGCGCTTGGATCAATTGCCGCGTAAGCGTTAAATAATGGCGTGTGATGTAAAAACGTGTGTATTACCGTAAGGCCGCTAAGGGAATGACCCATCAAAATTTTAAAAGCCGATGTGGGATATGCCGCGTCGATGTATGGGATCAGCTCCTTTTCCATAAATCCGATAAATCTTTCGCTGCCGCCGGAAGTCTTAAAATCGGCTATTGTTTGCCCTTCAGGTCCGAGCATAGAATGAGAGGGAGTCAGATCACGGGCTCGGTCGGTGTTGACCACAGCCACCACGATCATTTTTGGACAGCCGGCATCCTCATTCAACTGCTTTATTGTTTTCGTAACCTCAACAAAATGCGCATCTCCATCGAGCAGGTATAGTACAGGATATTTGACAGTGCCGGTTCCGGGTTCATTAACGCCCTCGGGAACGTACACCAGGATTTTCCTGTGTTCATTTAATATGGCCGACATCATCACATCGGATTTCCCTAAAACCAGGCTGTTGTTTTTAACCATCATTGCACTGACAGCCGCCAGGCTTATGATTAAAAAAAGAAACAAAATGAGTTTCATGTGTAATAATTTACCGGCAAAAGTATCTAAACCGTGCAACAAAACATGAACGTATTTCCGCCCGGAAAGGTATCACCCGGCCGTTGTGAACATTTGGGCATTTATATTAAATAAATTAATATTTTTAGGCATAAATTAAATTAACATATGAGAATACTAACAAAAGCTTTATGCGCGGCAGCCATGGTTATAGGTGTGCAGGCTAAAGCGCAAAAGGTTGAATTTACAGAATATGACCTGCCCAATGGCTTGCATGTTATTCTGCACGACGATCATCATGCCCCGGTTGTAGCGGTTTCGGTGATGTATCACGTAGGATCGAAAAACGAAGTAGAGGGCCGCACCGGCTTTGCTCATTTTTTTGAGCATTTATTGTTCGAGGGAAGTGAAAACATTAAGCGCGGCCAATTTATGAAGATCGTATCGGCTAATGGCGGTCAGAATAATGCCAACACCACCCAGGACCGTACGTTTTATTACGAGGTATTTCCCTCAAACGAGCTGGAAACCGGGCTTTGGCTCGAGAGTGAGCGCATGATGCACCCGGTGATCAACGAGATCGGCGTAAAAACCCAAAACGAGGTGGTTAAAGAAGAAAAACGGCTGAGCTTTGATAACCGCCCCTACGGTAACGTGATCAATGACATAGCCGAAGCGCTATTTTCGAAACACCCTTACCACAACGGCGTGATCGGCTCGATGAAGGACCTGGACGCAGCCAGACTCGATGAATTTAAATCATTTTTTAAACAGTACTATGTCCCCAATAATGCCGTGCTGACGATCGCCGGCGATATTGATGTTGTTAAAACGAAGCAACTTATCGAAGCTTATTTTGGCCCCATCCCGCGCGGCGAGAATGTTACATACAAGAAAATAGAAGAGCCGCCGATCACTAAGGAAATAATCGACACGGCTTACGACGCGAATATACAGATACCTGCTATACTGGCCGCTTATCGTGTACCCGGACGGGACAGCAGGGACTCGAAGATCATGGAAATGATATCCTCAATCCTGTCTGGCGGATCCAGCTCAAGGATGTACAAAAAAATGGTCGACGATAAAAAGGATGCGCTGCAGGTTTTTGCATTTAATTACGCGCTGGAAGATTACGGAATGTATATCGTTGGCGCGCTGCCAAACGGAGGCGCTGCGCCAAAAGGTTTGCTAAACGATATGGACGAGGAGATCGTAAAACTGCAAACCGACCTTATAAGCCCCGAAGATTATCAAAAGCTGCAAAATCAATTTGAAGATAACTTTGTAAGCGCCAATACGCGGATGCTTGGCGTAGCCGAGAATTTGGCTAACGGGTATACATTTTATCATAAAGACACCAACCAGGTGAACGAAGAACTGGCCGAGATAAGAACCATAACCAGGGAGGAGATAAGGGACGCCGCGCGTAAATATTTAAACACTAACCAGCGCCTTGTATTGTATTATTTGCCTGGTAAAAGAGCTAAATAATAATTTATATCACTACAGATCATGATGAAAAAATATATAATGATAGCTGCCGGAGCATTATTGCTGCAAGCTGCACAAGCACAAACAACGCTCGACCGCAGTAAACAGCCCAAAGCAGGGCCGGCGCCTGTTTTAAGCATAAAGGATCCGGTTGTTTATAAAATGCCAAACGGCATGACCGTTTTAATAGTAGAGGATCACCGGTTGCCTAAAGTTTCGGCTAATTTGGTTATCAATACCGGCCCGGTAACCGAAGGCGAAAAAGCGGGGGTAATGAACCTGATGGGCAGCATGCTGAATGAGGGTACCAAAACCATGAGCAAGGCCGCCTATGATGAGGCGGTGGAGAAACTGGGCGCGAGCGTTAGCCTTAACTCATCCGGAGGCTCGGCTTCGGCATTGACCCGTTACTTTAAAAGTGCATTTAGTTTGATGGGCCAGGGGTTAAAGGAACCTGCATTTACACAGGAATCGTTCGACAAATTAAAAACCCAGGCCATTACAGGATTAAAATCACAGGCAAAAAGCGCCCCGGCTATATCTGCAAGAGTTACGCAGGCACTGGTTTACGGGAAAAATCATCCCAACGGCGAGTTTGAAACCGAGGAAGGTATTAAAAAGCTAACGCTGGAAGATGTTAAGCAAGCCTATAGGGAATATATCACGCCATCCCGCTCGTACTTGACCATTATCGGCGATATTAAACCGGCTGACGCCAAATTGCTGGCAACAGAGGTATTTGGCAATTGGAAGGGGCGTATGTTAACGCTGCCCAAACTGCCGCTGGTAGCCAACCCGGCCAAGACTGAGATTGACGTGGTGGATGTGCCTACCGCAGTGCAATCGGAAATAAAAGTGGTTAACCTGGTTTACATTCCGAAAAGCAATCCCGATTATTTTCCTGTATTGCTGGCGAATTACATTTTAGGCGGCGGCGCCGAAAGCCGGCTGTTTATGGATCTTCGCGAAAAGCACGGTTTTACTTACGGCGCATATTCCAACATTGGTACCGGCCTGTTTCAAACCACCTTCCAGGCATCAGCTTCGGTAAGGACGGCTAAAACAGACAGTGCTGTAATGGAATTTTTAAATGAGATTAAACGCATCCGCACTGAGAAGGTGTCCGGCGAAGAATTACAAAACGCCAAAGCATTATATAACGGTTCATTTGCGCTTGGGCTCGAAGATCCGGCGCGTACGGCAACTTTTGCCAGTACCATCCTGATCAATAATTTGCCCGCAGACTTTTATAAAACTTACCTGCAAAAGGTAAACGCCGTAACCGCCGATGAGGTGCTGCGCACGGCGCGTAAATACATGAACTACGATAATACACGCATTGTAGTGGTAGGCAACGCTTCAAAAATGCTTGAGGGCCTTAAAAAAACAGGCTACCCTGTTAAGCTGTACGATGCTTATGCTAACCCCGCGGATGCTGCTGAAAAAGATAAACACGCTGGTGGAAAGTAAGGTACCGAATAAGCGTTACAACATATAACCTATTGAAAGCCTGTTGTTTGACAGGCTTTTTTGTGGTGTAATATTTAGGATATATTTTTAATCGTAAGGACGCCTACCACTTTTTCAATCGTTTGATATACGCGGTAAGCTCGTCCGCGATAAGCGCATGCTCGTTAATATCCGGATGGCCGCCGCAGCCGTTATGATACTGCTTTGAAAAGAAATATTTGTAAACCTTTTTATCACCGGTGGCATTTGCGTACGAAGTTACTGCAGTTATATAACGCTGTAAAACAGGGGCAAGCCTTGCGTCGGCCATCGGGCTGGTTAAACAAATAATGTCGGCTCTCGGATAATGCTGCCTGATGGATGAAATGAACTTAACGTATGTGCCGCAAAAGAGGGTTGAATCCTGCGGGCCGTCGTTCTGACCCAGGCAAATCGTTACAACGTTTGGTTGGTATTTTGAAAAATCCCAGGGAATGGCATCGCCGCTCAAAAATACCTTGTCGTATATCTGCGGCATCAGCACCTTCATATTGCAGCAGCTATGTACCAGTCCAACACCGGCAAGTGAGGTAAGCTGCCATTGCGCGTTGAGGTTGCGCGAGGTACGCGGGCCGTAGCTCATGTAGGCATTATGCTGATCGTACCATTGGCCCTTATCGCATGGCACCGCAGAGAGATCCATGCCTGCCCCGCTGGTGATGGAATCGCCAAAATATTCTATTTTACGCCGTGGTTTAGCCGGCAGCCGCAGCAGCTTTTCGCACCGGACGCCGATGAAATCGATGTACCCGATGTTTGATTCGGTATCCTTACAGATCAAAATCGTATGCTCGCCATCCGAAAGGCCGGGCGGTACGCTGATCGTGTTAATTTTATCAGATAGTTTTAAACGGTATGGAGGCCTGTCGTCGATAGCGATCTCTAAATAATTGTGGTTACTTCCCGAAGCCTCATCGTTGATCAATATCTCGCAGCGCGCGCCCTTAAATTTAGTGGCAATATACACGCCCGGCGCCCAGATGCGCGGTTTGGTTTTATCGCTAAAATCGATGCGGCCGGTATATTGTATCCTGGGGTTATCCGCGGCAAACAGCCGCAGTGAGTCTGCATGAGGGCGGGCAGAAGCAATATCTGTAACAATAGTCAGCAGCAAAAACAAGTATATCGGTCTATTCATGACAATACGGATTAAATCACATCCCCGCTAAACGCCAGTTCCAGCAGGACAGGGCAATGATCAGAATGTTTTGCTTCCGGCAGTATCGCCGATCGTTTTATATTTCCCTCAAGGGGCTTAGTAGCCATATTATAGTCGATCCGCCACCCCAGGTTTTTCGCGCGGGCGTTAAACCGAAAACTCCACCAGGTATAGTTATGCGGCTCCTGGTTAACATGCCTAAAAGTGTCGACAAAACCCGAATTAATAAAGTTTTCCATCCATTCGCGCTCAGCCGGTAAAAACCCGGATGAATTTGCGTTTGATTTTGGATTATGAATGTCGATCGCCCGGTGACAAATATTATAGTCGCCGGACACCACTAACCTTGGATACGCGCTTTTTACATGATCAAGATATTGCCCGAATTCATCAAGAAAACGGTATTTAAACCCCTGTCGCTCGTCACCACTCGAACCCGACGGAAAATAGACGCTCATTATCGACACGTCCTCAAAATCGACCCTTATGTTGCGGCCTTCGCGGTCATATTCGGTGATCCCGCAGCCATATTCAACTTTTTTAGGGGTTTGTTTGGTAAAAATGGCTGTGCCGCTGTAACCTTTCTTTTCGGCAGGATACCAGTAATGTTCGTAGCCCATTTGTTCAAGCAGTATCAGGTCGGTTATCACATCCGGCGTAGCCTTAATTTCCTGCAGGCAAATTACATCTGCGTCAGTGGCCTGCACCCACGCCAGCCAGTTTTTGCTCATCGCCGAGCGGATGCCATTTACGTTATAGGTGATGATTTTCATTTCGGATTTCGGAATTTCAATTTCGGATTTATATAGATGATTGCATATTAATTTTCAATTTCGAAATCGAACATTCGAAATCCGAAATAGGTCGGCCTAGCGCGAGTCGGGAAAAAGTATCTTATCCAGCTGCCTGCATTCCTTCTTGCTCAGCAACTCAACGGTCATGGGTATATTTTCAAGCGGCCGGTCGCGCTTATCTTTCTTTACCGCCGCAATACGGTCGACCATATCGATACCCGACACTACTTCGCCGTATACGGTATAGTTTTGGTCGAGATGAGGGGCCCCGCCAACCGACTTATAATATTCACGTTGCCAGGCGGGTATTTTGCGACCTTTTAAGCGGGTTTGTTCCAGTGTGTCCAGCTTGCCGTCAGTGAATCTTTTGCCTTCGACAATGTAAAACTGGCACCCGCTCGATGCTTTTGCCGGGTTATCATCCCGCGCCGCGGCCAGCACACCACGTTTATGAAACAGGCTGTCCCTGAATTCAGCGGGAACCGTATAGCCTACGTCGCCATTGCCCAATTCGGCGCCCGGTTTCGCCTTCAGTGAATCCCTCGAATCAGGGTCGCCGCCCTGGATCATGAAATTCTGGATCACCCGGTGAAATAATGTGGCGTTATAAAAGCCTTTTTTTGCCAGCTTAATAAAGTTATCGCGGTGTTTCGGTGTTTCGTTATACAAACGGATAATACACGCGCCGTAGCTCGTTTTTATGCGCACATATTGGTGTTTGGGCTTGCCGGCAAAAGCAGTAGTTACACCGAATACGATCAATAAAAAAGCAGTTAAAAAATTCTTCATTCGGTTTAATTTAAATATCGATGTCGCGAATGGTTAAATTACACGGTAATTTTGTTCACAGCTCGTCAAAATAAGTAATAATTAATGATTTTAAAACCATTTCCTGTTCCAGCAAGGTATAATTCGGAATGGCTTTTACCAGTTTCCAATGCGGCCACCCGTCCTGGTCCGTTCCCTCCAGTTCATAAAAACCCAGCATACTAAACAATTTGCATGTAGCAATATGCATAAGCTCTTCCTTTTGCCGTTTGCTGAATTTTTTCGGCCCCTGCCCAAGCTCCTGTACACCAATCAAAAAGAGCATCACTTTAATGTCCGGCTTTTCGCCGTCAAACTCATCGGCAATACGCTGCTGCAGGGCGGTCCATTTTAAATTGATCTCGGCGGGTTTCATGCAACAAATATAGTTTATAAGCCCGACTGTCTATGACTCATAAAACTAACGAATAAATTTTAAATGTAGCATTGTTGCATTAACAACATTGTTACATTGCCCGGCTGTTCCGAAACTTTTATTGGTTACTTTTGTTCGAAATTAAAAAAGCCGTTTGCTGCTTTGAAAACGCATAAAACTCATATTTTCCATTCGTGGCTGCTGCTGATCTGTTTTATTGCGGGTCAGTACCTGGTTCATACCCATCAGCATATTAGCGTAAAAAAAAGTAGTATAAGCCAAATTGCCAAAACTACAGCGCATCAAAACGTTACCGAAAAATGCTGGCTCTGCGATGTGATGCACTATAATTTTATGACTGCAGCTATAGGGTCGGTTATTATTGCCACGCCCGCGTCGCGCCATATTTTCGAAAATTTCAATTACAGTTTTACAACCGTTCAGCCCATTCTTTTAGCCGGACGGGCGCCCCCGGCAGGTATTTTTTCGGTTTAAGTTACCAGGGATCACTTTGCATCTGTTGTAATAAAGAATACTTATCTGCGTCATATCTACTAAAAATTTTAAGGAATTTAAATCAAGATGATTGGCATCAATTATCCCAAATCTTCGTTTCTGATGATACCTGCTAAAATGCGTCTTCATATAAAATATATTACACTGCTTACCAGCTTTTTAATCATTTCGGCAACTTCATTTGCCTCAAATTTCAGGCCCGGTCCGGGTGATGATATCTTAGGAACTTTAACCGGCACCGTTACTGATAAAGCGGATGGAAAAAGCATAATTGGCGCAACAGTAACAATACCTGATTTGAAAAAAGCGACTGCTACGGATATAAACGGACATTATACCCTGTCAAATTTGCCCAAAGGCGTATACCTGGTACAGGTGAGTTATTTAGGATATGCAACGTTTAACCAGCGGGTTGACTTTACCAAAACCACGACACTGGATGTTCAATTGAAGGCATCATCTATAGAGACGGGTGAAGTAGTGATCACGGGTGTTAGCAAGGCCACCGAGATACGGAGAGACCCGGTACCTATGGCTGCCGTAAGCAAGGCCTTTATCGATCAGCATTCGGCATCGGGTAATGTGATTGACGAGATAGCCAATTTACCCGGCGTAAGCGCCGTTACTACCGGGCCGAATATTTCAAAACCGTTTATACATGGCCTTGGATATAACCGGGTTATTACTTTACAGGATGGTATCAGGCAGGAGGGACAGCAATGGGGCGATGAACACGGCGTTGAGGTAGATCAAAATTCCATCGACCGTGTCGAGATCATAAAAGGGCCGGCCAGCTTAACCTACGGCTCTGACGCAATTGGCGGCGTGGTTAACCTGCTTTCGCCGCCACCAGTTGCAGAAGGCAATATTTTAGGCTCTGTTACCGGCATATACGGCACCAACAATAGCTTATTGAACGGCTCGTTCAGGCTGCAGGGCAATCAAAAAGGTTTAGTTTGGGGAACTATTATTTCTACTAAAGCTGCAAAAAATTATCAAAATGCCCACGACGGGCGGGTGTACGGCACTAACTTCCTGGAAAGAGATGCGCGCGCTATGATCGGGCTAAATAAATCATGGGGATATTCGTACCTGAATTTTTCGGCGTTTGACGACCGGCAGGCTATTCCCGATGGCAGCCGCGACTCGCTGACCCGGCAGTTTACCAAACAGGTCTCAGAGGCTGATAACTTCCGTCCGGTTGTTCCGGCATCAGAGTTAAATTCATACAGCTTATCCCCGCTATACCAGCATGTTGAGCTATATCGCATTTACGACAATAGTAATTTTACCCTCGGCAGCGGCAACCTGATCGTCAACCTGGGCTATGAATTCAGTCATCGCCGCGAATACACACATCCTTCTGAGCCAGATATACCCGGCTTAAATTTGCATTTACATACGTATACCTATGACTTTAAATACAATTTTAATTGGGGAAACGACTACGAGACGACCATCGGCGTGAACGGGCAATTTCAAAATAATACAATAGGCGGCGCTACCGTTTTCCCGATACCGGCTTATCATCAATTTGATGCGGGGCCATTTTTTGTGGTCAAAAAAACGTATGGAAAGCTGGATGTGTCAGGAGGCGCGCGGTACGATACCCGTTTCTTTAACACACAGGCCGCCTCGATCGATACCACCAATAAATATTTCCCTGCCTTATATACAGGATCGAACCCGGCATCTGCTCCTAACGTGTATACACAGTTTAACGCGATCAATAAAACGTTTTCGGGTTTTTCAGGAAGTTTTGGAGCCACCTACAACTTCGCGCCCGAGTTTTTAATTAAAGCCAATATTGCGCGCGGGTTCAGGGCGCCAAGCATAGCGGAGCTATCGGCAAACGGCCCAGACCCGGGCTCGCAGATATACCATGTGGGCAATAGCAACTTTAACCCCGAATTTAGCGTTCAAGAGGATATAGGCGCTTTTCTTACCCTGCACAATTTATCGGTAAGCCTGGAGCTTTTTAATAACAACATTCAAAATTATATTTACCAGCAACAGGTATTGAACCCCGATGGGAGCCCTGCACACAATGCGGCATACCCCTTATATAACGAGTTTACTTATACACAAAGCAGGGCGCGCATAAACGGCGGAGAGTTGGGCGTCGACATTCACCCGTGGTCATGGCTGCACTTTGAGAATGCGGCCAGCGTTACCTACGGTACCAATTTGGGCAACGGCGGCCCTGTTGCCGATAGCCTCAAATACCTGCCATTTATCCCGCCGCTGCACACGCACTCCGAGTTACGGGGCACATTTGCAAAAGGCTTCGCCGGTTTCAAACACACCTACGCCTTCGTCGGCTTTGATCATTATAATGCGCAGGACCGCTTTTTTTCGGCTTACGGCACCGAAACATATACTGCAGGCTATAATTTATTAAGTGCGGGCGTAGGGGGCGATATAGTAAATGCCGCCGGAAGGAAAATATTGCAAATATTTATTGAAGGCACAAACCTGGCGAATGTAAACTACCAGTCGAACATGAGCCGTTTAAAATATTTTGATAATCCTGTTGTGCCCGCCGGTGTGCAGCCCGGGATATTCAATATGGGGCGAAACATCAGCTTTAAAGTGGTGGTGCCGTTTGATTTATCGGCGCACAAAAAGGATATTTTAAAAGGCGACGAATAGCTTACGCCTTTATAGTGCCGATGATCTGATCGACTGTCCGTTTAACCTGTACGCCGGTTTGCATGTTTTTTATGGTGATCAGGCCGCTTTCGATCTCCTCGCTTCCGATTATAATTACATAGGGAATATTTTTATCGTTGGCGTAGTCCAGCTGTTTTTTGATCTTTGTTCCCGAGGGATATAGCTCTACGTTAATACCCTGCTTCCTTAATTGCTGCAAAATGGGCAGGGCAAATTTTTCGCCATCCTTATCAAAACAGCAGATAAGCAATTTGGTGCTTTGACCGGTGTTGGCTGGAAAACGCCCGAGCTCGTCAAGCACGTCGTAGATACGGTCGGCGCCGAAGGAGATGCCTACGCCGGTAATTCCTTTTAAACCAAACATGCCGGTGAGGTCGTCATAACGGCCGCCCCCGCCTATGCTGCCCATGGCGATCTCGTTGGTTTTTACTTCGAAGATAGCGCCGGTATAATAATTTAATCCACGTGCCAGCGTAATGTCGAGTTCGATGTTTGCGGTCTGCAGTTTGCAAACGGCAACATAATTTAAAACCTGTTCCACTTCGTCGCAGCCCTGCTGGCCCACAGGCGAATTGGCAAGCGCCTTACGTAAACTTTGCAGCTTCTGTTTGTTCGAGCCCTGGAGTAAAATAATGGGCTCTATTATTTTTATATCCGCTTCGGTAAACCCCTTTTCAAGTAGTTCGTTGATCACGCCGTTAAGCCCGATCTTGTCCAGCTTATCCATCGCCACGGTAAGCGAAATGATGTCATCGCTTTTATTTATAATACTGGCTATGCCTGATAGAATTTTTCTATTATTAATTTTTATAGTGAAATCCTTTAATCCCAGGCTGGTTAACGCCTCGTCATAGATCAGCACGAACTCTGCCTCGTTAACCAACGAATCTGACCCAACAACATCGGCGTCGCATTGATAAAATTCGCGGTAACGCCCTTTTTGCGGCCGGTCGGCGCGCCATACCGGCTGCACCTGGAAGCGCTTGAAAGGAAAGCTGATCTCGTTTTGATGCTGCACCACATAGCGGGCAAAAGGAACCGTCAGATCATAACGTAAAGCTTTTTCGGAAATTTCGGAAGCTAACCGTTTAGAGTTTAAATATTCTCTAAACAATGGGAGAATCCTTTGTTCTACGAGTCCCTGTTGCTTGCTTGCTTCTTCAAATAATGGTTTTAAACGAGCTTCATCTTCTGGCCGCACTCCTTTTTTTGTTTCGTCGTGACGTTCACGCTGTTGCATTGTTAGAGCAATAATATCCGACAGCCGATTTTCGTACTCTCTGAATGATTTTGTCTTTTCAAAAAACTCACCACTATCAAGAATCTTGAAGATAAGTTTATCGCCTTCATCGCCATACTTCCCCGTTAGGGTTGACAGATTTTCCATGGCAGGCGTTTCTATTTGCTGGTACCCATATTTGCGAAAAACGCCTTTTATAGTATCAAAAATAAAATTGCGCCGTTCCATTTCGGCGGGAGTAAAATCACGGGTACCCTTTGGTAAGGATGGTTTAATGGATGCCATAGGGCAAATCTACAAAAGTATCGGTGGAGATAATCGGATGTAATTATAAGAATGGATTAATTATTTTAAGTTGGTTCTCAATCTTCATATTGTGCTGCATATCTTCCGAATAAAGAATACTGCAATTGGCATCAAGAGCCGAACAAACTATAAGTGCGTCAAAAATCTGCAAATTATATTTTCTGACTAAATCCATGCTCTTTTGAAATGTAAATTTAGATGTGCCGATAAAATCACAATCATTTATAAGATCGTTCCACAAAAGCAATATTTGCCCCTTACTATAGTTAAATCTGCGCCTACACACATTGGCGACTTCTGTTAATACTTGTGAATTTATAAATGGGGTTCCCTGTAATATTTTTTGGGCGGTGGATCTTTTATGGGCATTGCTATCCATCAGATACAGAATTATGTTTGAATCAATAAAGATTTCATTCATAATCATTTGCTTCGTCACGGTTAAACTGATAATTATCGTGACTTATTACAGGATAACGGGAATATCTTTCCTGAATGTCCTGTATATCTTGCGATGATTTGGCTTTTGCAACCTTATCTTTAATATTGTCTATTTCAAAAGCAATAACTTCGACGGTTTTGCCAACCATTTCATTCGGCAGATTCAGGATATAAGTATTCTTTTTCGGTTTAATTACTTCTCTTACCATGATCTTTTCGTCTTTAACAAAAATAATAAATAAAAATCATTTTTATCTTGCGTTGATATTCATTTAACCATGCGCATTATCGCCCGAACGCCCCGTTTTATCATCCGTGAATTTAAAGCAGGGGAGGAAGAAACCTATTTGTCACTTTTTGAAGATGAGGAGGTAACCGTTCACCTGCCAAAAAGAACCAAAGACGAAAACCGCCGGTTATTTAAAGAAACCTTGCAGGAATACGCGGAAAATAGCCTTTGTGGCCGGTGGGGAATGTTTACGACCGATGATACTGATTGTATGGGCATGTGCCTGTTACGACATTTTGAAGGCAGCAAAGACAAAATGGAACTGGGGTATGTATTGCATAAAAAATACTGGGGCCAGGGCATAGCCACTGAAATGGCGCAGATCATGACCGAACATGCCTTTAAACAAACAGGCGCACTGCAGGTTGTGGCGGTAACAACGTTTGGAAACCTGGCATCGCAAAAGGTATTGGAAAATGCTGGCTTAAAAAGAATGGACAACTATGTAAGGGGCGGCGAAGAGGCGGCGTTTTTCTGTTTGGATCGCGTATAATATCATTTTATGTAAGAGGCTTAACTAATCCTTCCCGGTTAACTGTTTGATAATTTTCCTGCATCCTTGCTTTATCATCTGAAAAACCGGTTCGAACTGGCTGTCGTCATAATATGGATCAGGAACTATTTTATCGCCCAATAAAAGCTTCACTTTTTTAATGTCTTCCTCGTTTCGTGCCATAGCCAGAATATCGGCGAGGTTACTTTTGTCCATCACAAAAATGTGATCGTAAGTATCAAAATCACTTACCCTGAAAAGCCTGCACACCTGCCCGCTGATGTCGATGCCGTGCTCGCGCGCGGTACGCACCGATCGCCGGTCGGGCCCTTCACCCACGTGCCAGTTACCCGTACCTGCGGAGTCGATCTCCCAATTTAATTCGTTTTCTTTTGCCAGGTGCTCCATAATGCCATGCGCCAGCGGCGAGCGGCAGATATTGCCCAGGCATACCATGAGTATTTTCATTTCTTGAGGTTAAAGGTCAAAGGCGAAAGGTTAAAGGCTTGCACCCGTTCCGAACCTTTCACCTTTATCCTTTTAGCTTTTACCTTTCTTATCCAAATATTTGATTCAAAACCCCTGCCAGCCTTACGCCGGCTTTTAGCAGTTGCTCGTTAACCGTATCGATATGTGTAAAGTTATATTTGTAATTCAACATATCGCCGGGTTTTATTTCGGTATAAAGTTTATTGGCTATCTGGTTTGATTCAAATATCCATTTGCTGATGGGGTCGGCCTGCCATTCGGCGCGCTCACTTTCGGTGGTGTGATTGATAGCCGCCGCATATTCGGTATAGCTGAGTTGCTGAAAATCGATCAGCTGCGAATCCCAAACCGAATGGAGGTTTGTCGGATTGTTAAACCAGTTCACTTTAAAATCATTGCCGCCTTTATCTTCGGCATGGGCAGCATGCATGGGCTGGTGTATATCTTCTATAATATGAATAAGCATGCGCAGGTCTATCTTCCTGTTATATTTACTCAAGTTATTCTTTTTTAATTCGTCGATGAGGAACTGCAGTTTGGTATAAGCGTCAACGTTGGCGTCCTGGTTCAAATAATTGACCATTTCAGGATAAGTATATACCTTGTCGAAATCGATGTAATGCCACGTGGACAAATAACTAAAAGCTGGGTCGGACCTGACAAAGTCGGCCCAATTACCGGCCAGGGCTATCGATTCGTTTCCAAGTATCTGTTCGATCGCTTTACGCGCTTTGGGGGTTAAATAGCTGCTGGCGATCTGCCCGCAGATACGATGGCCCTGGGTTCCCCATGCCATGGATTGGAACGGTGCATAAAGAATGGCTGCGATCAACAATAATTTTTTTAATTTTTTCATGCTTATAGTGGTTTTGGGTGGCAGGTGGTTCTTTTTATTAAATGCGCATTTATAGGGATAACGTTTGATGTACTGGCAAATTGGATATTAGAACCGTTCATTTTGGTGATCTTAAAAAAGTCCTCATAATCGCCTGACCGGAAACATCCCTTGTCATCCTTCAGCGTCCAGTCCGGGTTACAAAACTGGCCCTTTAAGTGGAGCGTGTCGTTGTTTTGTTCGTACGTACCGCGCACATATTCGGTCCATTGCCCTTTTGCCATACAATTATCCGGCCCTGTATTTACTTTGCTGAACGATTTGATCGACACAAAAAACGAATCGCACGTAAACTTAAGATGATATAATGAATAAGTTATCAATCGCTTTTGCGCAGGCACCGAATCCTGCTGCCATTCGCCTTGTAAATAGCCTTCACCCGGCGTTTGCATGTTGGGATTGAACCAGCAGGAGGAGGAGAGAGCTAAAAGCAGAAAGCAGAAAGCGAGGTGAATGCTGAATGGTGAATGGTGAATGGTTTTTTGCATTTTCAATTGCTACCAAAGCGATTTAAAAGTCCCTCTCCCCCGGAGAGGGATTTAGGGTGAGGCTGCTTATTTTAAACCGCCTATCATATCTTCGGGCCGTACCCATTGGTCAAATTGCTCATTGGTGAGCAAACCTAATCCTATCGCTGCCTCGCGGAGTGATTTATTTTCTTTTAAGGCTGTCTTGGCTATTTTAGCCGCGTTCTCGTATCCGATATGTGGGTTTAGGGCGGTTACCAGCATCAGCGAGTTTTCGAGATGTTTTTTAATACCCTCGTAATTCGGCTCAATGCCCACGGCACAATGATCGTTAAACGACGTACACGCATCGCCAATCAGGCGTGCGGACTGTAAAAAGTTTGCAGCCATTAACGGTTTAAACACGTTCAGCTCGTAATGCCCGTTAGAGCCGCCGATAGAGATAGCTACATCATTCCCCATTACCTGCGCGGCCACCATGGTAACCGCTTCATTTTGCGTGGGGTTTACTTTTCCCGGCATGATCGACGAGCCTGGCTCATTGTCGGGTATATGGATCTCGCCGATGCCCGACCGCGGGCCAGAGGCCAGCATACGGATGTCATTGGCAATTTTCATCAGCGATACAGCGATCTGCTTTAAGGCGCCATGGCTTTCAACGATGGCGTCGTGTGCGGCAAGCGCCTCGAATTTATTCTCGGCGGTACGGAACGGCAGGTGCGTGAATTTGGCAATATATCCAGCCACCATCACGTCGTACCCTTTTGGCGTGTTGATGCCTGTGCCTACCGCGGTGCCGCCCAGGGCCAGCTCACCAAGGTGATCGAGTGTGTTTCTCAAAGCGCGCAAGCCATGATCGAGCTGCGATACATACCCCGAAAATTCCTGTCCCAGCGTAAGCGGCGTGGCATCCATCAGGTGGGTGCGGCCGATCTTCACCACATCTTTAAAAGCCTCCGATTTTGCTTTCAGCGTTTTGCGGAGCTTTTCAACGCCAGGGATGGTCACATCGATCACCATTTTATAAGCGGCAATGTGCATGGCAGTAGGGTAGGTGTCGTTAGACGATTGCGATTTATTCACATCGTCATTTGGATGGATAAACGTTTTGCCCTCGCCCAGCTTATTTCCCTGCAATACATGCGCGCGGTTGGCGATCACCTCGTTCACATTCATGTTGGATTGGGTGCCCGAGCCGGTTTGCCAGATAACGAGCGGAAACTCGGTATCCAGTTTACCCTGCAATATTTCATCACATACCTGGGCGATCAGGTTGCGTTTTTCCATCGGCAGCACCCCCAGGTCGGCGTTGGTATAAGCGGCCGCTTTTTTAAGATAAGCAAAAGCCGCAATGATTTCCCTCGGCATGGATGCTTCGGGCCCTATTTTAAAGTTATTGCGCGACCGCTCGGTTTGCGCCCCCCAGTATTTATCGGCGGGTACTTGTACCTCACCCATGGTATCATGTTCCGTTCTGAAACTCATCGTTATGTGTTTTGCAGCCCTAAGGTAGGGTTTTATATGGTGCGGATAAGCGGGATTTGGTAAACTTTTTAGTACAAATACCAAGCGCTGGCGGAGACATAGAAGCAACGTTAAACCTAAAAAATGAAAATCAGATTTGCGAAGTTTTCAAAACTTCACAAATCTTAATCGACCTAAAGTCCCCTTTCCATAGTTTTACCTAATTATCCAAAGCTGCCATTGCTGCGGATGGTACTTTAGCTTGTGCGCCAATAATAGCAGCAATGTTTTGATCGTTTTGATACCTAAACTTACAAATGTTATTAACAAATTAAAAAATTTAAACATTCCTTTATCCCTGCCGTATAATTGTTCATTTTCGCTTTTTGTAACCTGTGAAAATTCCGCCTATGCGATTTGTGATTAAAACGGCTTTAACTTTTGCGGCCAACCTGGTTTTTTTAACCTCCTGCTCTTCCAAACACACCGATAATAATACCGGCTCGGCCGCTTCGCCGAAACCGTTCAATACGAAAGCCCTATTAGCCTATAATCCTAAAGACGCTGATAAACGGATCGACGCTTTTATCGAGCAGCTGCACCGCACGCGCGGGTTTAACGGTAATGTACTGGTGGCAAAGCATGGCAAAATAGTATACGAAAAGGCCCTGGGCTGGGCCGATTACCTGCACCGCGACAGCCTGAAGATCAACTCGCAATTTGAACTGGCGTCGGTTACCAAAACCATGACCTCGACGGCAATTTTGATGCTTTGGGAACAAGGCAAGCTGAAGCTGGACGATGATGTAAAGAAGTTCTTCCCGGATTTTCCATATAACGGTGTCACGATCCGCTTGTTGCTTACGCACCGCTCCGGTATGATGAATTATGTTTATTTCACCGACGACCTGTACCGCGCTAACCACTGGAACCAGCGCAAGGGCATTACCAATACCGAAGAGATGGCGCTTATCGCCAAATATAAACCACATCCGTTTAACGTGCCCAACAAGCGGTTTTTGTACAACAACTCCAACTTTATGGTGCTCGGATCGATCATTGAAAAGGTAAGCGGGCAGTCGTACGCCGATTTCATGAAGCAGCATATTTTTAAGCCGTCGGGAATGGAACACACGGCGGTGTATTCAAAAGCTGTATATGATAAGATCCCCGTCGATGTAGTAGGCCACGACAGGGGGCAATGGCGTTATTCGGTTGTTCAAAATTTTTTGGACGGGCCCGTGGGGGATAAAGGCGTATATAGCACCGTAGGCGATCTGTACCTTTTTGACCGCGCCTTACGCGCAGGAAGGCTGCTGAAACAGTCAACCATGGATTCGGCCTATATACCGCGCAATCCGCTTATCCACGGGCATTTTAGCTATGGCTACGGGTGGCGCATATTTGAAGCGCCCGGGCAACAGGTAATTTATCATACCGGCTGGTGGCATGGTTTCAGGCATATTTATTTGCGCGATATCAAAGACGACATCACCATCGTGATGCTCTCCAACCTGGCAAACGGCAGCCTCCTCAAACTGGACGACCTGTTCAAAATTACCGGCATGCCCGTCGTTCGCAAAGGCGCTTATAAAGGTAACGGCGATACGAGTGATGATTAGTTGACTAAGTTTATAAGGTGAATAGTTGATTGGTTTTTGTTTTTCGGAACGATAAAACAGTTTGTTAATTGGATTGTACAATTAAAAGTTTCGGAAACTACTCACTTAATTAACCTAATCAACAACTTAACTAAACTACCATGTTCGATAAATTAATGCAGGCGCAGCAAATGGCCGGCGAAGCAAAAAAGCGGCTGGCTGCAATCACGGTAACCGGATCAGCAGAAAGCGGGAAAATTACGGTTACCGCAGACGGTAATAAAGCTGTACAATCCGTAACAATCGACGAAGAATTTTTAAAAGAGGCCGACAAAGAACAATTGGAAGAGCTATTGGTTATAGCCATCAACAAGGCTATGGAGCAGGCTGAAAATGTAAGTCAAAGCGAAATGGCTGCGATGACCAAAAACATGCTGGGCGGATTGGGTAATTTCTTCGGAAATTCTCAGCTCATTTAGCTTCGCAATGTAATTCAAAACACTAACGTTTATGAAAGCAACCTATTACGGGCAATCGACGTTCGAGATTGAGACCGGCGGAAAAAAATTATTATTCGATCCCTTTATTTCGCCAAACCCTATGGCGAAAAAGATCGATGTTAACAGTTTAAAGCCTGATTATATTTTGGTGTCGCATGGTCATGGCGATCATGTGGCTGACCTGCTTACGATTCAAAAAAACAGCGGGGCGGTGGTGATCTGTATTGCCGAAATAGCCAGCTGGCTGGAAAAACAAGGCATCAACAATGCCCACGGCATGAATATAGGCGGCGGTTTCAATTTTGATTTCGGCCGGATAAAGATGGTGAACGCTATCCACTCGAGCACTCTGCCTGATGGCTCCCCCGGCGGGAACCCGGCTGGTTTTGTGCTTTATGCAGAGGGGAAACGTATCTACTATGCCGGTGATACCGCGCTCACCTGGGATATGAAACTGCTGGCTGATGAGAAAATCGACTGGGCTATGCTGCCGATCGGCGATAACTATACCATGGGCGCCGATGATGCCGTTAAGGCCTGCGGTTTTATTAACTGCAAAAATGTGATCGGCATGCATTACGACACTTTCCCGGTCATCAAGATCGATAAAGGCGAAGTGAGGCAGAAATTTACCATGGCGGGATTGAGCTTAAGGCTGCCGGAGATCGGCGAGAGCCTGGCCTTATAAACAAAAAGCATCCGTATAACGGATGCTTTTTGTTTGTCACCTATCTTTTGGTGGTGTCTTTAATTTTTGTTTTAATCTTGGAATGAGGCGATTTAGCCTTCTGTTTCATGTTTCCATGCTTCATTTTGGTTTTTACCTTCACAGTATCGGTAACCGGTTTAACAGTTGCCGCAGAAACGGTTGCCAAACAGATCGCTGCTAAAGCAATCGTGCACATTAGTTTTTTCATAATTAAAAATTTTAGTTTTAACGGTTGATATATACATAACAATCCCGCAAAAAAATGTTTTTAATTATTTAAATAACCGTTCCGCTTGGTATTACGGCCCGTTTCTTTACAATAACAATCCCATCCTGTACCGTGTATGTGCCATAATCGCCGTTTTCAAGCGGTTCGCCGCAATTTATTTGTACATCGTCGCCAATGTAGGTGTTTTTGTCAATGATGGCATTGCGGATATGGCACCTGTCGCCGATGCCCATGATCGGCGATTTGCTTAAGTGCGATTCTTCGATCTGTTCGAGGGTTTGATAGTTATCGGAGCCCATCACATAGCAATTTTCAATAATGGTCCCAAAACCGATTCGCGTGCGTATGCCGATGATCGACCGCGAAATATGGCTGGCATTGATAATGCATCCATCGGCAACTATGGCCTTATCCACCTGGGTACCCGACATTTTCGATGGCGGCAGCATCCGTGCCCGTGTGTAAATATGGCTTTCGCCGAACAAATTAAATTGCGGAATATCGTCTGTCAGGCCGAGGTTAGCTTCAAAAAACGATGGTATGGTACCTATATCCGTCCAGTAACCTTCGTACTGGTAGCTGATAACCTTATGATCTTTGATGGATTGCGGTATTATTTCTTTGCCAAAGTCGGTGCGCTCGTTACCCTGCAGCAGTTCGTATAACAGTTTCCGGTTAAAGATGTAAATACCCATAGAAGCCAGGTAGATCCTTCCCTCGGCCTCCATTTGCGGGCTGACATCCGATACCCAGTTCTCGAACCCGCTTTTTGGCTTTTCCACAAATGCCGTGATCAGGTTATCCTCGTTCGTTTTCAATATCCCAAAGCCCGGAACGTCATTTACATGCACCGGTATGGTTGCGATGGATATCTCGGCATTCTTTTCAATGTGCTGCTCTATCATGGCCTCAAAATCCATCTGGTACAGTTGGTCGCCTGAGAGGATGAGCACATAGTCAAATTCGTGCACGGCCAGGTGGTGCAAGCTTTGCCTTACGGCATCGGCTGTGCCCTGGAACCAGGCTACACTCGAGGGCGTTTGTTCGGCCGCCAGTATATCCACAAAGGCCTCACTAAAATTGCTGAAGTGATAGGTGTTTTTAATGTGCTTATTGAGTGAGGCCGAGTTAAACTGCGTTAATACATAAATACGGTGAATACCCGAATGCAGGCAGTTTGAAATAGGAATATCAACCAGCCGGTACTTGCCTGCAATAGGCACAGCCGGTTTTGAACGTGTCGCGGTTAACGGAGATAACCGGCTTCCCTGGCCGCCGCCAAGTACGATGCAAATTACTTTTGAGGTCATATTTCAGGATTTAAGCTTTCATAGAGGTTAATATATTCCCTGGCCGAACGATCCCACGAAAAATCGAGCGCCATCATAAATTTACGCAATGCCTGCAGATGTTTGGTATTGGTATACAGATCAATTGCGCGGCTGGTAGCATGGCAAATATCTTCTACACTTGCGTTGTTAAACCGGATGCCATATCCGCCCTCATCGCCAAAATCGATCACCGAATCTTTTAACCCGCCGGTAGACCGTACCACCGGCACAGTGCCGTAGCGCAGCGCGTATAACTGGTTTAACCCGCATGGTTCCACACGCGATGGCATAAGCAGGAAATCTGATCCGGCGTATACCAGGTGGGCAAGGCTTTCGTCGTACCCGATAAAAACGTTGCACCAGTCAGGATAAAACGCCTTAAGTTCCAGCAGCTCCTTTTCTGTTTCCTTATCGCCGGTGCCGAGTATAAAAAAGTTGAATTTGCCGGGATGCTCGTTAAAGCTTTCCTCCATAGCGGCGGCCAGCAGATCGGCGCCTTTTTCAACTACCAGCCGACCAATGAACGAAATGAGCGGCAGATCGGCCGAAAAGCCAAACCGTTCGCATAAAGCCGTTTTATTTGCGCGTTTTCCTTTTGTGGGCTGCGCTAACGAATATTTAGCCGCGATCATGGGGTCGGCGGCGGGGTTCCATATTTCAGTGTCGATACCGTTTATGATGCCCACGCCTTTCGTGCGTTCCATGTAAAACAAAAATTCAAGTCCGTTTGAACTTACGGTAAGTTCTTCCAGGTACGTTGGCGATACGGTGGTATAGCGCCAGCAGCATTTTACGGCAGATGCCAGCGGGTTGATGCCGCCCGCCCAGTCGAGCAGGCCGGTTTTTGTCAGGTCGATCTCGGGCAGGTACGAAAGCTTGTCCCACCCAAATGCGCCGTGATATTGCCCGTTATGGATGGTAAATATAGTTGGCGTTAACGCGAGCCTTGTATACAGTCGCGAATGATAAAGTAGAAACGGCACCAGGCCCGAATGATGGTCGTGGCAATGGATCAGGTCGGGCGACTGCTGCGAGTAGTTGATCCAGTCTAAAAAAGCCAGCTGAAAACCGATAAACTGCTCGGTTTCGTCCGGATAGCTGTAAACCTCTTCGCGGTCCAGTAAACCGGGTATTTTTACCAGGAACAGCTCGAAGCCCAGCTTATCGGTTTGTTCCTTTAATATTTCGAAATAAAGCCTGCGGATGCCCAGCAATGTCGATCCCCTGAAAACCGTTTCAAATACATTTTCCCTGGTAAATTTCCGGTCGTAATACGGCATAACAACCGCCGCCTGCAGCCCTGCCCTGTTCTGGTATTTCGGCAATGCGCCAACAACATCTGCCAGCCCGCCGACTTTTGCCACGGGATAACACTCGGCACTCAGGTGAAAAATTTTCATTCAGGTTTATGAATCGATTAAGGTACTAAACATTTACTCATATCAACAAGCGCATTATTTAAAAAATGTGTTGCGAATGGTGAATTTTTTTCAATAAAATGCTGATAAAGAGATTTTGGTTTGTTTCTATCCGTTTGGCCATCGTCGTCATCGCGTCAGTAATGGTAACCATCAGGCGACTTCACTGCTGATAATTATTAAAAATTTAATTATTATTTTTGTATAATTAATTTCTGCACCATGAATATTCCCGCTATACATCCGCCTTTGAGTAACATCCAGGCAGAACTGTTAAAAATATTTAGCGCTGACATACCCGAAGAACACCTTGCCGAGCTGAAAAGTATCATGGCCCGGTTTTTATTAGAAAGCGCCCGGGACAAGGCTGACGCTGCCTGGGACGAAAAAGGTTATACTGATGAAAAATTGGCGGAGTTGCTTAACAAATAATGCCTCCGCTTAAAGTAGTGCTCGACACGAATGCCCTACTCCGGTCGATTTCACGCCGATCGGAGTTTACTATTGTCATCGACAAGCTTTACGAAAACGCTTATGAATTATATATCAGCAATGATATACAATTAGAGTATGAAGAGAAAATAGCCGACATATTTTCGAAAGAAACCGCAGAATTAATTGTTGGTGCATTCTTATTAATGGACAACGTAAAGAAAATAGATATTCATTCCATCTTGACCTGATAAAAGCAGATCCGGACGACAACAAATTTTCAGATTGCTGCTTTTCCGGGAATGTCCATTTCCTGGTCACAGATGATAAACATTTTAATATCCTAAAATCCACATCGTTCCCGGCTATTAACGTTATCACGCTCGGGGACTTCAAAAAGCTGTTGAGTACATAAGCTTAGTTGACCAGAGTTAGTTCTGATCAACTAAGATTCCATTATCTTACCTGGTATTTTTACCATCAACCACGGGGCGGTTATCGGCATTTGCAAGGTCCCAGGCGGTATAAAATACCAGTTGGGCGCGCTTAGCCAACAGAGGGAAATTGATCTTGCTTACCTCGTCGCCAAGGCCGTGGTAATCGGCGTGTACACCATTGAAATAGAATATGATGGGCACGTTATGTTTGGCGAAATTGTAATGGTCCGACCGGTAGTAAAAGCGGTTCGGATCGTTCGGGTCGTCGTATTTGTAATCGAGGTCGAGTTTCGTATACGTGCTATTGGCTTTTTCGCTCACGCGGTGCAGATCAGAGCTTAGCATAGACGAGCCGATCACATATACATAATTTGCTGAATCGGGCTTGCCCAGGTAATCGAAACCTATGCGGCCGATCATATCAATATTCAGGTCGGCAATGGTATTCGCTAACGGGATCACCGGGTTATCGGTATAATACTCCGACCCGAGCAACCCTTTTTCCTCGCCTACATTACCCAAAAACAAAATGCTGCGGCGTGGTCCGTGGCCCTGCTTTGTTGCGTCCGAAAATGCTTTTGCGATCTCCAGGATACCAGTCGTGCCTGATCCGTCATCATCAGCGCCATTGTTTACGCGGTCGCCTTTGATTCCCTCGGGGAGCATGCCGATATGGTCGTAATGCGCCGAGATCACCAGCACCTCATCTTTTAACTTTGGATCAGAGCCCGGCAAAAATCCTAATACATCCACCGCTTTTACATCTTTATGCACGGTAACGAATGATGTTGAAAGATCGGCCTTTACCGTTTGCGTTTGCGGCTCGCCCGACTGGTCGATAGCGGCCCTTAATTGCTCGTACGTTTTGCCCGAATTTTTTAACAGATCGTTAGCAACCTGCGGCGTGATATTAAACACCACCGCCTGGGTCCGCACGGTTGAAGGCGCATCCTTTTTGATGGACAAGCGGCCCGCGCCGATCTGAGCGCCGAACCTTTTAAGGGTGGCTTCAACGTTTGGCGCAACGGCCAAAATTAATGCCGGGTGTTTGCTTTGGATAAACTGAATGCGCTTGCCCCGCCCGGTGGTCCAGGCCGACTTATTCGCATTGCCGCTAATTTTATATACGCCGTTATTAACCGGCTCGCCATCATTGATAACCAACACTACTTTGCCCGCGATATCGGCATCTTTCAGATCGTTGTAGGCGTTATCGCCTATGCCATACCCGATAAAAACAATGTCGTTGGCATTGACCGTATTCGCGTCGGCCGATCCGGTCGCATAAAAATCCTTACCGCTGGTGAAGGAGGTTCCGTTTACGGTAAACGAATTCACCTTAAATGCATTTTCGGTTAAAGGCACATCAAAAAAATAGGAGCCGTTCACTATGGGTTTAAGCCCAAGCTTTTGAAATTCGCCCGCAATGTAATGCGCGGCTTTGTCGGCGCCGGGCTTGCCTGTTTCACGTCCTTCAAATTCATCGGATGCGAGAATACTTAAATGTTTTCTTGCCAGCTCGGGTGTAATGTCGCGCGCATACTTTACGGCGGTTGAATTTTGCTGTGCGTAAACGCCGGTTATCAAACCGGTTAAAACAAGTGATACAATTAATTTTTTCATATATGGTTCATTGGTTCATTAGTTCAATGGTTGCGGGGAAGTATCTTAATTCCTACCTTTCACCTTTAACCTTTCAGCTTTTGCCTTTTTAACAGGCTATTTTATTCACCCGGTTTGCGTGGCGGCCGCCCTCGAATGCTGTGCTGAAAAATACTTCCACGATTTTTTTTGCTTCGTCCAGCGAAATGTATCGCGCAGGGATACATAAAATATTGGCATTGTTATGACTCCGTGCCCGCTCGGCCAGTTCTTCATTCCAGCAAATGGCGGCGCGTATGCCCTGGTGCTTATTGGCCGTAATAGCGACGCCATTGCCGCTTCCGCAGATCAGGATGCCGTATTCAAACTCACCGCTTTCCACAGTAAGCGCAACCGGATGGGCAAAATCGGGATAATCGACTGAATCGGACGAGTAAGTTCCGAAATCTTTAATTTGTGCCGTGGTTAACGCTGCCGCTATGGCTTGTTTGTATTCAAACCCCGCGTGGTCGGCCCCAATGGCTATTTTTGTACCTGCTTTCATACGAATGGTTATGGCTTGATCAAGCCTTCTTCTTTCACTTTTCGGCGCTGCACGAATGCCGATACAAATATGCTGAATTCATATAATATAAATAACGGCAGCGCCACAACCAGCATGGTCAGCGCATCCGGCGATGGTGTAATGATAGCTGCCAGTATTAATATGATGATGGTGGCATACCTGCGGCTTTTACGCATAAACTGCGGTGTAAGTATGCCCAGGCTGGATAGTATATACACCACTATGGGCAGCTGGAATACGATGCCTGCAACGAGGGTGAGCATAGTTACCGATGAAATGTACGAGTCGATGCTGTACATGTTTTTAATGGTATCGCTTACAATATAATTTGCTAAAAACCTTACCGATAGCGGTGTAACCACATAGTAGCCAAAAAGCACGCCCAGCATAAAAAGAAACGAGCAATAAAACACGAAGCCGCTTGCAGCGCGGCGCTCCCGTTCGTGCAGGGCCGGCCTGATGAACCGCCATAGCTCAAATAAAAGATATGGAATGCCGCAAATAAGGCCGATCATAATGGAGGTATTGAGCTGCAGGTTAAATTGCCCGGCCAGCTCCGTATTGATCAGTTCAACTTTTATCTCCGTAACGCAAAAGCTTTTTGGGTCAAAGTACGAGCTGAGGTTATGCAGCCAGTCGCCCATATTGCACATCATGCGGTAGGTCCAGAAATTCGGCTTGGTTGGGGCCATGATGATCCCCTCGAAAATATCGTGAAAATAAATGAAGGCAACGATAGCAAATACCAATACGGCCAATGCGGCCCTGATGATGTGCCACCGCAAGGCTTCGAGATGCTGAAAAAACGACATTTCGGCACCCATCTTTTCACTCTTTTCCCTTACCGAATCTGTAAACCTGCTAAAAATGCTCATAATAAAAAACTGCCAAACTCTATTTGCGAATGGTTTGCGCTAAGCTATTAAACGTTTTTCATTTATTCGCTGTATTCGAAGGTTTCCATAAACTTCGTGGTAAAGTTGCCTGCGCGGAAGTTGGGGTCCTGCAATAACTTTAGATGGAACGGAATGGTTGTTTTTACGCCTTCGATCACAAATTCGCTCAGCGCGCGCTCCATAGTGCTCAGCGCTTCGTCGCGTGTTTGGGCCATACAGATAACTTTGGCTATCATGGAATCATAATTGGGCGGAATCACGTAGCCGCTGTAAACGTGGGTATCGATACGCACGCCATGCCCGCCCGGCGAGTGAAAGTTGGTAATTTTACCCGGCGAAGGACGGAAGTTATTAAAGGGGTCTTCGGCGTTTATACGGCATTCCACGGCATGCAATATCGGTTCGTAATTTTTGCCGGAGATGGGGATGCCTGCAGCAACTTTTATTTGTTCCTTGATCAGATCGAAATTGATCACCTCTTCGGTTACCGGGTGTTCCACCTGTATACGGGTGTTCATCTCCATAAAATAGAAGTTCCGGTTTTTATCTACCAAAAACTCTACGGTACCGGCGCCTTCGTATTTTACGGCCTTGGCGCCTTTAATGGCGGCATCGCCCATTTTTTTACGAAGTTTTTCCGTCATAAAAGGCGACGGCGATTCTTCCACCAGTTTTTGATGACGCCGTTGTATGGAGCAATCGCGTTCGGACAGATGACAAACTTTACCATACTGGTCGCCAACCACCTGGATCTCGATGTGACGCGGATCTTCCACATATTTTTCAAGATACATACCGTCATTGCCAAACGCGGCACCGGATTCGGCCCGGGCCGAATCCCATGCGCCTTCAAATTCAGAGTCCTTCCAAACAATGCGCATCCCGCGGCCGCCGCCGCCGGCGGTAGCTTTTAAGATAACGGGGTAACCTATTTTTTTTGCGATTTCGATCCCATGCTTAACGCTTTCCAGCAACCCCTCGGAACCGGGAATGGTAGGAACGCCGGCCTTTTTCATGGTGGCCTTGGCCGAGGCTTTATCGCCCATGGCGTTGATCTGGTCAGCCGTGGCGCCGATAAATTTTATCCCATATTCGGCACAGATAGCCGAGAATTTGGCATTTTCCGATAAAAAGCCGTAACCGGGATGTATGGCATCGGCATTGGTTAGTTCGGCAGCAGCAATAATATTGGGAATGTTGAGATACGAGTCGCGGCTGGGTGGCGGACCAATGCAAACGGCCTCGTCGGCAAAACGGACGTGCAGGCTGTCGCGGTCGGCGGTTGAATATACAGCTATGGTTTTGATACCCATTTCCTTACAGGTGCGGATGATCCGCAGGGCAATTTCACCACGATTAGCTATCAGGATTTTTTTAAACATAGGTTAGTTGATTATGTTGATTGAGTTAAGCAGTTGATTGAGTTAGTAACTACTCACCGAATCAACCATAAACCTATCAACCAATTACTTAGGTTCTACCAAAAATAAAGGCTGGTCGTATTCAACCGGCGATGCATTATCCACCAATATTTTTACGATACGGCCTGAAACTTCCGACTCGATCTCGTTAAAAAGCTTCATCGCTTCAATAATGCATAACACAGACCCCGGCGTTATCTCATCGCCAACATTTACAAACAATGGCTTTTCAGGACTCGCCGAACGGTAAAACGTACCTATCATGGGCGACTTAATGGTTATATATTTTGAGGTGTCTTCAGCAGGCTCGGCGGCGGCAGGCGCGGCTGCTGCAGGAGCAGGAGCGTGAGCGGCAGCGGGTGCAACTGCCGCCGGGTGTATGATGGTTGCGGTTGTACTGCCTGCCGGAGCACCCTGGTTTGTTTTTATGGTGATCTTAAAATCTTTTTGCTCGATTGAAACTTCGTTTACCCCCGATTTGGAAACAAAGCGTATAAGATCCTGTATTTGTTTAATATCCATGCCCGGTAATTAATTGGTTTTTGATAAAGTTACAATTATAATGTGTTCCGCACGTGCGGAATGCAAATATGCAAATGTGCGAATGTTTTTAATTAATACAATTTTTAAATCTATGAAAAAGCTTATAAAGTCAAGGGTATTAGGGGAATATATGCACCTTAATAAGCCCATTTTAAATAGATAGCGCCCCAGGTAAATCCGCCGCCAAATGCCGCCAGGATCAGGTTGTCGCCCTTTTTAAATTTGCTTTCCCATTCCCATAAACACAGGGGTATGGTAGCGTTGGTGGTATTGCCGTAACGCTCAATGTTTATGATCACTTTATCTGCACTAACGCCGGTTCGGTTGGCTGTGGCATCAATAATGCGTTTATTGGCCTGGTGCGGAACAAGCCAGGCAATATCTTCCGCGCTAAGGTTATTGCGTTCCATCACTTCTGCAGCTACGTCGGCCATGTTGGTTACGGCGAATTTAAATACCGCTTGTCCTTCCTGGTAAGCATAGTGCTCGCGGGCGTCGACGGTTGCGTGCGAAGCCGGTTTAACCGAGCCGCCTGCCTTTTGATGCAGGTAGGCTACGCCCGAGCCATCGCTCCGTAAAATAGAATCCATTATGCCGTTGCCTTCGTCATTTGGTTCTAACAGCACGGCGCCGCAGCCATCGCCGAAAATGATACAGGTGGCGCGGTCTTCATAATTGGTGATCGACGACATTTTATCACCGCCAACCACTAAAACCTTTTTATGCTTGCCGCTTTCAATAAACTGCGACCCGGTAGCCAGGCCAAACAAAAACCCTGAACAGGCGGCCTGCAGGTCCCAGCCCCATGCATTTTTGGCTCCGATCTTATCGGCTAATATATTCGCCGTTGCCGGGAATACAAAGTCGGGCGTGGTGGTGCAAAAGATGATCAGGTCGATCTCATCGGCGCCGATGCCGCGTTTTTTTAACAAACCCTCAACAGCCGGCACTGCCATATCCGATGTGCCCAGGCCCTCGCCCTTTAAAATGCGGCGTTCTTTAATACCGGTGCGGGTGGTTATCCATTCGTCGTTGGTATCAACCAGCCCTTCCAGCTCGTGATTGGTAAGTACATATTCGGGAACCCAGGCATTGATAGCCGTAATAGCTGCATGAATTTTACTCATTGTTGTGTTTGTTACTGAAACGCCCGCTTGATCTTATCGACAAGCAAACTTTCGACCATATTTTTTGATAAAAGTATCATATTTTTAATAGCCTCGGGCGTTGAAATGCCGTGGCCCACTACAACAGGCGCGTTCACGCCTAAAATAGGGCTGCCGCCATACGTTTCGTAGTTAAATCTTTCGAAAAACCCGTCTTTTATTCCCCTCGAGTGCGCAGCTTCATAAAATGACTCGGCGAGCTTTAAAATAACGTTCCCGGTAAAGCCGTCGCAAACATATACATCTGCAATATCGCTAAACAAGTCGCGGCCCTCCACGTTGCCGATAAAATCAAATAAGTTGGTTTCTTTCATCAGGGGGTAAGCGGCCTGGCAAAGCATATTGCCTTTTTCTTCCTCTTCACCAATGTTCATTAAAGCAACCTTCGGTTTTTTTATGCCATAAACATTTTTTGAAAAGAGGCTGCCCAGGGCGCCAAATTGCAGTAAAAATTCGGGTTTGCAGTCGGCGTTGGCCCCTACATCAACAATAATACCTAAACCGCCATTCAGTTTAGGTATAAAACTTGTTATGGCCGGGCGTAAAATACCGGGGATGGTTTTTACGCTGAACATGGCGCCAACTAGCATGGCGCCGCTATTGCCCGCCGACGAAAAGGCGTCGATAGCGCCTTCCTTGAGCAGCTTAAAGCCTACCGAAATGCTGGCACCGGGTTTATTAATAACCGCCTTGGCGGGATGCTCGGCCATGCCGATCACCTCGGTGGTGTGTTGAAATTCGAAATGACCGGGATCAAAATTATTGTCGTGCAGCAGCTGTAAAGCTATGTCTTTATCGCCGATAAGAACCAGCTGCTGATCTGCAGATAAGGCTTTATGAGCCGCAATTGCCCCTAAGATTGTTGCCTGGGGCGCAAAATCGCCGCCCATAATGTCTAAGCCAATCTTCATTTCAGAAAATTAAACTTAGGCTACAGCTGCTTTTTCGATCAGTAATTTACCATTGTAGTAAACATTACCATCAACGGTGTAAGCGCGGTGCGGTAAATGCACGGCACCGGTAGTTTTGCAGGTAGTTAAAGTTGGCGCTTCAGCCTTATAATGGGTGCGGCGCTTATCTCTTCTCGATTTGGATATTTTTCGTTTTGGATGTGGCATGATCCTTAATTAATTACTTATTTAATATTTTGAGAACGTCCCATCGCGGGTCTGTTTTCTCGTCGTCGGTGGCATTTGCTTTAAGCTTCTCCAGCTTGTCGAGCATTTCCCTGTCGCAAAAAGGGGTATTCCCCTCGTCGCCGCACGTTGTTATAAAAGGCACGGCAACATTAATATACTCATACACCAGCCCTGCTATATCGATCTCGTGATCGTTTTTACTCAGGGCGATGATCTCTTCATCTTCGGCAACCGGCTCTTCGCTAAACTTGGCTACCTGCTGCTCCTGTATATCCACCGGCTGCGGGTACTGCGCCAGGCATTTATCGCACGTGGCATCTACCGTTCCGGTGATATCGAAATCAAGGATGAGCATCGTCTCCTGCCTTTCGAGCTCCACCTTGCAAACCAGGCTGGCTTTTTTTACCAGCGAATATTCAAACTGGTCGAAAAAAGCATCTGTTATTACAAACTCAAACTGGTGCTTTCCCAGTTTAAGGCCGGTAAAAGGAATCGAAAACTCTCTTAGCGATTTCAATGAGCAACAATTAGCCCGCAAATGTAGGGATAAATTTCAAATTTGGAAAGTGTTTTTTGGGGATAAATTCCGACATCCTTTTGAGCGGCGGAATGATGCCAATGTCTTTGATTTCGTTATATTTGGTATCGGTCATCTTTCATCGGTGTTTATTATGATGCCTAAACATGTTCTCTTAACTGTACCCATCCTGCTATCGGTCGGCCTATCTGCCAATGCTCAAACGGCTCCCTTTTTAAGCCGCGCCCTAAGCCGGGTTGAAAAGCAGCCCGCTTTGGAGAAAGTATATTTGCATTTAAACAAGCCGGGTTATGATTTCGGCGATACGATATGGTATAAAGCGTATACGGTAATAGGCCAGCATCACCAGCTGTCGGCATTAAGCCGGGTACTGCATGTCGACCTGATTAGTCCAAAAGATTCTGTTGTGACACGGCAAACCCTGATGCTTATCTCCGGCATAGCCTGGGGTGATATTGCGCTGCCAAAAACGTTAAAGCAAGGCAATTACCGGGTGCGGGCGTATACCAATTGGATGCGCAACTTTGACTCGGACTACTTTTACGACCAACGGATCAGGATAGGCGGCATACAAGCGACAAGCACGGGAATAACGCAAACCAAACCCGATGTACAGTTCTTGCCGGAGGGCGGCGGGCTGGTCGACGGTGTGCGGTCGCGGGTAGCCGTAAAGTCAGTAGGCACAAACGGACTCGGAGAAAATGTAAAAGGGACCATTGAAGACGACGCAGGCAACGTTGTAGCCGACTTTGCCACGCAGCATTTGGGCATGCGCGTATTCGCCTTCACGCCGCAAAGCGGGAAAACTTATAAGGCAAAAATAAGCACGGCAGGCGAAGCCGGGTTTACGGTGGACCTGCCCAAAGCAAGCCAGGAAGGCTATACACTTGCGTTGAATAACGAGCAGGCCGACAGCATCTTTATTAAGGTCGCCGTTAATGAAAAAACGTTGAACACACAAAAAAGTTCGCTGTTCTACATTATTGCCCAAAACGGCGGCAAGATCTATTACACTACGCAGGGCAAACTGGAAGGATTGGTATATACTGCAGCTGCAAAAAAAAGCCGGTTCCCCACGGGAGTTACCCAGTTCACGCTATTCGGGCAAAACGGGGAGCCGCTGGCTGAACGCATCGCCTTTATCTGGGGCAACGACACGCTGAAGCTAAGCTTAGCCCCTTTAACAAGTATAATAGCCACCCGGCAGCCGGTAAGGATTGCCCTAAGCGCAACAGACCACGACAACAAACCTGTAACCGGGAGTTTCTCGGTATCGGTAACGAACGAAACCCTTATGCAAACAGACGAAAATGCGGAAAGTACAATACTCAACAACCTGCTGCTTACTTCGGACCTGAAAGGGACTATAGAAAAGCCCAACTATTATTTCACCAATACCAATGAACAAACAAAGTATGACCTGGACGTACTGATGCTGACGCAGGGTTACCGAAGGTTTGAATGGAAGGAGCCGTTAAACAGCGATAACAAGCCAACGATAGTATATCCGCCCGAGAGCGGTATGGCAATATCAGGCACACTCAAAACACCATCGGGCAAACCCGTGGCCAACGGAAAAATTACGTTGCTGGCGACAAAAGAAAATCTGTTGCGAGATACAACGACGGATACCAATGGCAATTTTAAGTTTACTAATGTCAATTTAGCAGATACAGTAAGCATCGTATTAAAAGCACGAAAGGCCAACAAGAACGATAATGTGATCATCACCCTGAACCCCGAAAGCTATCCGAAGATAGTTACAGCAATTAACAATGGCGAAACAACAATGCCGGCCAAAGCGGCTGAAACGCTTCAAAGGAAATACCACGATTATGAGCAGGAGCAAAAGCAGGACTATCTAAAAACGGGGATCCGCCTAAAGCAGGTGAATATCCATGCCAGCAAGCCTGAAAAAAAACCTGAGCTTACCTTTTCGTCAAACCTGAATGGCCCGGGACATGCCGATCAGGTAATTATGGGTAAAGATGTAGAGGGCTGCGTAACACTTTCAGATTGTTTACAGGGAAGGGTTACCGGGGTGGTTTTTACGCATCCCAATGCCTGGGGCGAACGAAAAGCTTATTTGATGCGCGCCATGGGGCGACTATCCGGGATTCCTCCACCAATGGTCGTTATTATCGATGGTATGATAATGGATGCCGTGCATTTAGATGAAATTAATACCAAAGATATAGCCAGTATCGAGGTATTGCGCAGCGGGAACTACCTGGCTCTTTATGGCACCAATGCACCGGGCGGCGCGTTTGTCATCACTACCAAACGCGGCGGCGAGGATAGCCGCGCGGCAACACCAAGATCATCATTAGGTTTGCTGGCCTGGCGATTTCCGGGCTATGCCATTGCTCACACTTTTTACACGCCGAAATACAGCGCAGCCAAAAGAACTGTACAAGTACCCGATATCCGAAGTGCTATTTATTGGAAACCCAACCTATTGACGGACGAGAAAGGCAAAACCTCGTTCAGTTATTTTAACAATGACACTAAGGGCACGTACCGCGTAGTTGTGGAGGGCATTGACGACGAGGGGAATTTAGGTAGGGCGGTGTTTAGGTATAAGGTGGAATAAATTCTGAATCAGGGATAATGCTATGATTATTGGGAAAAGCGTCAGGTACACCACCCCGCACCACCCTGCGCCACCTGCGCCAAATACGCCTCTCTCAGGAAATGGTGCACCCGCGCTATTCTTTAAACCTTGCGATCACTTTGCGGCCGAGGTCGTATGTCAGGCGGAAGGCTTCCTGGTTGCTGGTGTAGCCGGGCGTGCGGTGGATGGTTAATACAAACTGGCCGCGCAGGCCTTTAGCTGAAAATGAGTTGAAGATAAGATCGAGGCGGTCGTAGAATTTCTTTTCGTAAAAGGCGTCGCCGTAGCCAATTTCGGAACCCTGCCCGGCGTAAAACTCGTTGAACATCGCAAAGCGACCGTAGCTGCCAAACACGTTGGCCACAAAACCCACGGGTGTTTTGGCCCCGGTTACGCCACGCTCGCGCTGAAATGAAGCCAGTACGCCCGCTTCGAAAGATAGGGAATCGAGCAGGTGTTGTTTATGCGTAAAATCCAGGCCGAGCTTTATCTCCGCCCCGCCGTTATCGCCGATATGATCGGTGGGTAATAAAATTTCGGCGCCGGCGTCGTGCATCATAAACGCAAAATGGGATATATAAAAGGGGCCGGTAAGGCTGGGGCGGTATTTGCCTTCCTCGCCAAAAATAAACTGCTCGCGCTCTGTTTTGGTTTGCCTGCTCAGCCAGTCGATAAAGCCCAGCTGCATAAAATGGACGGTATGGTATCGCGCAAGCAAACCTTCGATATTCGGGCGGTAGTACATCAGCGTATCATTAAGCAGCGCACGCGGAAAGTTGTCAACCAGCCCCGCGCGGGGAAATTCACCGGCATTAAAAAGCCAGTTTCTGCTTTCGTATTTGTAATAAACTACAGGATCGGCTTTTATAAAAAGCGGTACGGCGCCAAATTCGTGCATGGTATTTACGCCCACTACAAAATGATTTAAGCTGTCGATGTTGAGCCCGAAATTGAGATTGGTACGCGTGCCCGAATACGTGCGTGAGCGGGGAATGAAGTCCTTGTATTCGCGGTTATCCAAAAAAGCAAGGCCGGTAAAGTTTACATCGACGGTTTGTGCAAACGCGGCGGTACAGGATATTGCTGTGAGCAGGACAAGGAAGTAAAATTTCTTCATTAAGTACTATTTCACCGTAAAGGTAATGATTTTGCTGTTTTTACTGCCGGGGAAGGGATCGGTCTGTAAAGAGAAGAGCAGTTCCATTTGGCCTGCATGCCGCGGAGCGGTGACTACAAATTTATAATGGGTGGATTGCCCTGGCTTTAAGCTGATCTGCTTAAAAGATTCAGGCGCACGTTCCACCTCTATGGTACTGTCGCCTTTAAAAAAACAAGCTTGAAGAGTGACGGGATGCAAAAACCCTTTGTCTGAAAAGTTAATAGCGTGGCGGTACGGGTTGCTTATGGTAAGATCGAACATGATTTTTTGCCCGGGCGCAGCAGTTATTTTATCCTGCGGAGTTTCAAAGTTGACCTGCTGATAGGTGCGCATATCGTCCACCCAACAGCCATACCAGGTACCGGCAGTCAATTTTATGGTGTCGATTTTGTAACCTTTTATAGGCCGATAGAATAAATAATAAACACGTTTGTGCTGGATGCTGTCTTCCATCGGCCATATGTCGAACTGTGTACGCCGGTAATACCAGGGGTCGTAAGCAAAGCATTTTAAGCTATTGGTATAATAGTCGTACTTTGAGGGATTCTGGAAACCTTCGCTCATTACCACGTAGTTGTTCCCTGCCCGTTGCTTCACTTCATGCGCCCATTCCTTAAATCCGTAATAGCTTTTTAAATGGCCGTATGTTTTGGCAAAGCCAAACCCGGCGATAATGATGATCCGCACGATCAAAATCAAACTTAAATTAATGGTCGCCAGCGGGAATAACCATCGCGGCCAACCGCCGGCTTGTTTAAAACTAATAAGCGTTAGCATTACCAACGGAGCAAACAGGATGAAGGTCCATTGGGGTTGAACGGTGCCTTTAAAGCTGCTAATCAGGAAAAAAAGTAAAGTGCCCACACAATTTACCAGCAGGCAACGGATAAACGCGTCTTTAACACGAACCGTAAAAGTTTTATAAAAAAAGAACCAGCCAACCAGCGGCCCGGCCATCAGTAACTGACCGGGCAGGTAGGAGAACGTGTCGGTAAAATTATATATCCGGGCGGAGCGCTCGAACAAATGATAGTTTACTGACGGATAACCATGGTTAATTTGCCAAAGTATATGAGGAATATACAGCGCGACCGCCAACACAACGATGAGCCAGAACGACCCGCGCCGCAACAATTTTATGTTGGATAGAACAGTAAAGCCAATGAGCAGCACGGCGTTGTACTTGCTATATAACAGGCAAGCGACGAGGATGCCGAGCACGATAGCCAGCCATAATTTATCTTCATCAATATATCGTTGATAAAAAAGATAGAACAGCACCGTAAAAAGGAAAAGCGGCGCATCGGGCGTGGTAGTAAAGCCGTAAATATGAAAAATAAAAATGCCCGAAACCACCAAAACAAATGCGCTGGAGCTAACCGCATATCGTTTTAAAATAAGCCACAGAAAATAGACGGAAGCAGAACTGGCGAGCACGGTAAGCAGCCGCAGACCAAATTCATTATGGATAATGCTGTCGCCGATGCGGATAAAAATAGCCACCATAGGCGGATGGTCGAAATAGCCCCAGTCCAAGTAGCGCGAATAAAGCCAATAGTAAGCTTCGTCGCCCTGCAATTCTAAGGTATAAGCCTGGATGGCGTTCAATAGCGTCCACAGCAACAAAAAGTAAAAAACCGATTTGTTAGCGGATAGCGATTTCGGATTTGTTTCCGGCATTATTACAGGTTAACGCCGTAAAGGTAAATTAAACGGGCTTTAAAAAATAACTTTTCGTGGTTGCGGCAACACGCCCAGTAGCAACCTTGCGGCATCTTCCAGAATTGTTTTATCGGTACCGGGAAGCTTACCGATTGCCGGTCAGTCAAGCGTTCTAAAAAAGCGATTTGTAAAGCAACAGGAAGTATATTATTTTTGTATATATCCACCAAATAAAAAGACATGAGCCTTCAATTTATTCATGACAATAAAGGAAACACCACCGGTGTGTTCATCCCTATAGAGGAGTGGCAATCTTTGAAAGATACCTATCAAGGCTTGCAAAAAGAAGAAGTCGAAAATACAGCAGAATTGGGTTCACGACAAAAGCAACTCATCGATGAAAGATTAAATGATTATTATCAAAATCCCACGGTGCTAATGGATTTCGATAAAACAATCGATGATATTGAAAAAAATCTGTGAGTTACAGTTTTGTAAACAGGCCAGCTGTCCAGGCAGATATTATTAACGCCGTTAGTTATTATAAAGCCGTTTCGCCTCAATTGGCACGACAATTTTTATTTCGCATTCGGGAGGCCAAAAAATATATAGATCGCTCGCCTTTAGCGTTTGAAGTGAAATACAAAAATGTAAGGACGTTGTTGTTAAAGCAATTTCCTTTTCACATCCATTACATTATTGATGATAGCGAAAAACAAATTGTCATTCTGGCAATTGTTCACGCGTATAGAAATCCGACAGATTACTCTATAAGATAAGTTAACCTTTGTTGATTAAGCCTATACGCCCAGCAATAACCTTGCGGGATCTTCCAGCAATTGTTTTACCCGTACCAGGAAACTTACCGATTCGCGGCCGTCAACGATGCGGTGGTCATAAGATAATGCCAGGTACATCATCGGCCGGATCACCACCTGGCCGTTTACTGCAACAGGCCGTTCGATAATATTGTGCATGCCCAAAATAGCCGACTGCGGCGAGTTCAATATCGGGGTCGACATCATGGAGCCGAACACGCCCCCATTGGTAATAGTGAATGTACCTCCGGTCATTTCCTCGATGGTCAGTTTATTTTCGCGGGCTTTAAGCGCCAGCGCCGCCACGGCTTTTTCGATATCAGCCAGGCTCATGCTTTCGGCGTTGCGGATCACGGGTACAACCAGCCCTTTAGGTGCCGATACCGCAATAGAGATATCAGCGTAATTGCTATAAATCACTTCTTCGCCGTCAATGCGGGCGCCAACGGCAGGCCAGTCTTTTAACGCTTCGCAAACGGCTTTGGTGAAAAATGACATGAAGCCAAGCCCTACACCGTGTTTTTCTTTGAACTTATCCTTGTATTTGCTGCGCAGCTCCATAATGGGCGACATGTCCACCTCGTTAAAGGTAGTAAGCATGGCCGTTTCGTTTTTAACGGTCACGAGGCGCTTTGCCACGGTTTTACGCAGCGACGACATCTTTTCGCGGCGGTCCGTTCTGGTCCCTGGTTGTGCTTGATCAATTTTCGGACTAACAATTTCCGGCTTCTGACTTCCGGTTTCTGACTTCGGACTTCCCTTACTCACCTGCGGATTTTCGGATATTTTTTCGGCAAGTAAAGCGTCTTCCTTGGTTATCCTTCCGGCTACGCCTGTTCCGCTTACGCTTTTTGCCTCTACGCCTTTTTCGGCTAATATTTTAGCGGCAGCAGGCGACGGCGTGCCCGATGCATATGTTTTAGCTCCGCCGGCAGCGGACGCAGCCTGCGCAGTTTCTTTTGTATCATTATTTGACGGCGCCGCCTTTTCAACGGGAGTGCCAGATGCTTCAATAGTACATACCACCGCGCCAATGGCTAACGTGTCGCCCTCTTTGGCTTTTGTGTGCAATATGCCGGCTTGTTCGGCAGTCAATTCAAATGTCGCTTTATCCGATTCCAGCTCGGCAATGGCCTCGTCCATGGCTACGGCTTCGCCATCTTTTTTTATCCAGCGTGATAAGGTTACTTCGGTTATGGATTCGCCTACCGCAGGAACTTTTACTTCTAACGACCCTTTCCCGGCTGGCGCAGCGGCTCCTATTACCGGTGTGCCATTAGCGGGAGCTGGAGCGGGTGCGTTGGCAACCACTTCGGGCTGAGGCTGCGCGGCCGGTGCTGCTTCTTTTGCGGCTGGTGCCGCGCCATTTTCTTCAATACTGGCTACAGCAGCACCAATGGCGAGGGTGTCGCCTTCTTTAGCTAACGTTTTCAATGTGCCGGCTTTCTCGGCGGTAAGCTCAAAAGTGGCTTTATCTGATTCCAGCTCGGCAATAACTTCATCCATCTGCACGTGGTCGCCATCTTTTTTCTTCCACGATGACAGGGTTACTTCCGTGATTGATTCGCCTACCGGCGGAACTTTGATCGTTAAACTCATATTTTGGTGAATTTGAAAATTTGAAGATGGGGCAATTTGAAATCCCACCACTTCAAATTCTTTCGTTCTTGTGATTTCGTGTGTAAATGTTTATTCCTTTGTCAATTCGAATTCTGGTGTTGCGTTTTCAAATCTTCAAATCAATAAATTGTCAAATTAATTTAATCGGCTCCCGCATTAGCCATTTTTTCTGTCGTTTCCTTAACCACAGCTTTTACCTCTTTTCCCGGCGGCGCTTCGAACGCCTTTGAGATGATATACAATTGCTGCGCCGCATGCTGTTTGGCAAAACCTGTAGCTGTGCTGCTGCCCTCGTGGCGCGAGATCACGTTTACATTGATCACTTTATCGTTATGAAACTTGCGGCAAATATAAGGCCATGCACCCATATTTTCAGGCTCTTCCTGTACCCATAAAAATTCGGCTGCCTTGCTATATTTTGCCTTGATCTTTAATATTTGTAAAACGGGCGTTGGATACAGCTGCTCTATACGTACAATAGCAACATCCTTGCGTTTATCGGCCTGTTGTTTTTCTAACAGCTCATAATATATCTTGCCGGTACAAAGCAACACGCGTTTAACCTTTTTAGGATCGGCATAGTCGTCGTCTATCAATTCATGGAATTTGCCGCCGGTAAATTCTTCAAGCTTCGATACACATTTCGGGCTTCGCAGCAAACTTTTAGGCGTAAAAATGATCAGCGGCTTACGAAAATCCCTAAGCATCTGGCGCCTTAACACGTGAAAGAAGTTTGCGGGGGTGGTGCAATTGGCCACCTGGATATTACTATCGGCGCAAAGCTCAAGAAAACGTTCCACACGGGCGGACGAATGCTCGGGGCCTTGTCCTTCATATCCATGAGGAAGAAGCATCACCAGGCCATTGCCGCGCTGCCATTTGGTTTCGGCGCTTGCTATATACTGGTCCACTATGATCTGCGCTCCGTTAAAGAAGTCCCCAAATTGCGCCTCCCAGATAGTTAGTGCGTTCGGGTTTGCAAGGGCATACCCGTATTCAAAACCCAACACGCCGTATTCAGATAATAATGAATTGTAAACCGAAAATTTCGCCTGCGTTTCGATCGTATCCATCGGGATAAATTCTTCTTCCGAATCAACCAGGGTAAGCACTGCGTGACGATGCGAAAACGTTCCGCGTTTAACATCCTCGCCACTTAGTCTAACCGGGTGGCCTTCCTTAAGCAAGGTACCATAAGCAAGCAGCTCGCCCATTGCCCAATCAAAAACGTGCGTTTTGGTCACCATTTTATTTCGCTCTTCAAAAAGCTTTTCAATTTTTTTGAAAAACTCCTTGCCGGGAGGCAATTCGCTAAGCTTTTTGCCAATATCCAAAAGTTCAGCCTCCGGTACCGCTGTTTCAACCGGCGTGAAAAATTCTTTTGAACTGGCGATATGCAGGCCCTGCCAGGCCCCTTCAAACATTTGAATAGTTTCAGTTATTTTATCTTCCGCCTTCGATTCATCCAGTTTTTGCTGCAATTGTTTTCGGAAGCTCTTTTCCAGCTCCGTAGCAAAGGCCGCGTCAATGCTGCCTTCGGCTATCAGCTTCTGCTTGTATATTTCGAGCGGGTTGGGATGGGCTTCGATGGCTTTATATAACAGCGGCTGGGTGAATTTCGGTTCATCAGCCTCGTTGTGACCGTACCTCCGGTAACATAAAATATCAATAAATATATCAGCATGAAATACCTGGCGGTATTCCATGGCCAGGTTAACTACATAGGCCAAAGCCTCCACATCGTCACCGTTAACATGAAAAACCGGCGCCAAAACCACCTTAGCCACATCAGTGCAATAAGTGCTTGAGCGCGCATCTTTAAAATTGGTGGTAAAGCCTATCTGGTTATTGATCACTACGTGGATGGTTCCGCCGGTACGGTAGCCGTCCAGCTTTTCCATTTGCAATACTTCGTAAACAATACCCTGGCCCGCCACGGAAGCGTCCCCATGGATCAATATTGGTGCTATTTTAGAATTGTCGCCGCCATATTTAAAATCGATCTTTGAACGGGTGATACCTTCAACAACCGGATCCACCGCTTCGAGGTGCGACGGATTAGGGCACAAGCTTAGGTGTACGTTTTTACCGGTTTTAGTCACTACATCGGTTGAATAGCCGAGGTGATATTTTACATCGCCGCCAAATGGCGATTCTTCATCGAAATTTTTGCCCTCGAACTCCGAGAATATCTCTTTGTAAGGCTTCTCCATAATATTGGTCAGCACATTCAGCCTGCCGCGATGTGCCATGCCAATGATGAATTCCTGTATACCCAGTTCCGAACCATTTTGAATTACCGAATCCAAAGCCGGGATCAGTGCCTCGGCGCCTTCCAGCGAAAATCGCTTCTGCCCCAAAAACTTGGTCCCTAAAAAGTTCTCGAACACCACTGCCTCATTGAGCTTGTTCAGCATCAGCTTTTTCTCGTCCGGCGTAAACGAAGGTGTATTGCGCTTGGTCTCCATCCGGTCCTCAAACCACTTCATTTTGATGGGGTTGCGGATGTAGCGATATTCGGCGCCTATCGACTGACAGTAAGTTTCCTCGAGCATTTGCCGTATATCCCGTAACGTTGCCGGCCCAAGGCCAAGCTCCATACCGGCGTTAAAAACGGTGTCAAGGTCGGCGTCGCTCAAGCCAAATGTTTCCAATTCCTTGCCCGGAAAATATTTGCGTCGCTCACGCACCGGGTTTGTTTTTGTAAACAAGTGGCCACGGGTGCGGTAACCGTCGATCATGTTCAAAACCTGTATTTCTTTTAAAAAATGCTCGGGCGTTTCGGCGGCTTCTGTGCTAACCGAAGGGGTTTCTTTTCCGAAATCAAACCCTTCAAAAAACTTTTGCCATCCAAAGTCAACTGATCCGGGATCTTGTTTGTACGATTCGTAAAGGGAATTAATGTAGGCAGCGTTTCCGCTGTTTATATAATTGAGACGATCCATGAGAAACCAATCTTTAAAACGGTACAAAACTACGCATATCAGCTTGTAAACTTTTAATTTAATTTGTAATTAGTTGCAAGAATGGGTTGGACTAACTTGATTAAGTTGATTGAGTTAAGTCGGTACTGCGGATTGATTTCTTAACCCAATCAACCAGTCAACCTATTCAACCACCCACTTGTCTAATGTAAAAACTTATGCAGGAAACTGCGTAACCGGGACACCCCTTCAAAAGCAATGGCAAGGATGCCGATGATGATGGTATATTGTTCAAAGGGATTCATAATACTATAAGACGCAAAAAAGGCAAAAAGGTTACATTTATTTAAGCCAGCAACGCAGGCAGCCAAGTATCAATATATTCGCCGCTTGTTTCGGGTTCGGTACGTGGTTTAACTATGTTATAACGACTTTCGTGCGCATCATTAACCCCGGCCATAAAAGCCCAGTTTCCCCAATTGCTGGCTGGTGAATAGTCTATTAGTTTTGCGGCAAAATAGGCTGCCCCTTTTTCCCAGTCAACTTTAAGGTCGTTTATTAAAAATGCGGCAACAAACTGGCGCTTTTGATTGCTGATATAGCCCGTAGCATTCAGTTCGTGCATAATAGCATCAACTAAGGGAACGCCGGTTTCACCGGCTGTCCATGCGCCAAAAAGCTCATCCTGGTTAACCACAGGCGGATGTTTAGCCGAACCGTCCTTTATGGCAATAAATTTCTGGCCGTGTTTTTTAAACATAAACCTGAAATAGTCGCGCCATAGAAGGTCGAGCAGCAAGTTCGCATAGTTTCCATTGCCTTGTTGCTGATTTTTTATCACTTCCCAATAAACTTCCCTTAAAGACAGGCAGCCTAATGCGATCCACGGCGAAAGCATCGACGGTGTTGTTAGCTGGCGCGCATTTCCCGAAGCAACTGCACCACTGTTGTTTATAAAAAGACGCTCCAGTTGTTCAAAAGCCGCATCCTCCCCGCCTGTGAACCGGGTAACCGAGCGCGGATCATCAACCGGGTCGCTTAATCCGAGTTGCTGCAGCGTTGGCAACTGGCCGGCGTCGGCAACCAAAGGAATGGTAATTTTTGACGGCGCGGCGATACATTGTCGTACAGTGGCATCGCGCTCCACTTTTTTCTTAAAAACCGCGAAGCTATCAGGTATGTCTTTTATCGGGAAAGGGAGATCTTCTTTATGATATAAGGTATGACCTATAAAGTGCTTTAAATTTATTTTGATCTTCCATAAAGCCGTTTCAACTTGTTCCGATATTTCTGTTTCGTCGTGGGCAACTTCTCTATGGTGATATACTTCTGATACCTGGTATTCGCTTGCAATAATTGGTATAACTTCAGCAGGATCGCCGATCCGGATAACTAATTCACCGCCTAAACGCCGCAGGTTTTTTTGTAAATTGCTTACCGACTCCAAAAGAAAGCGCGCCCGCAGGGCTCCTGTCTTTGAATTACCGGATGAGTTTTTGCGAAAATAGAAGGGATCGAAACAATAAACCGGCAATATTTTGTCGGCCTTGCGCACAGCTTCCGACAAAATTTCGTTGTCGTGGATACGCAGATCGTTCCTAAACCAAACCAGTATCGTCTTTTCACTCATAGTTAAACGGCGCGGTTAACTTTTAATGCAGCCTGCAAATTTGCAATAAATTTGCCGTTCTTCACAAACGGTCGCAATTTTTGACGCCGCCCAAACATTTAAGCGGGATTAACTTGTAAAAAAAGCGATTACTTTTGACGATATGCAAACACCCTCTTTTGCCGTCATTTTTGACATGGATGGCACGCTGGTCGATAATACGCCCTACCATTTTAGATCATGGCAGGCGCTCTATAAAAAATATGGGAAGGGCGAGTTGAGCAGGGAAACCTATTATAAACAAATAAGCGGCGTGCCGGTAATGGAAACCGTCAGGCGGGTGTTTGGCGAAGGCCGCGATGAGGCGCAGCTAAAAGCCTTGCTGAACGAAAAGGAAGAATATTACCGCAAGATATACGCGCCATACCTGGCTCCGATCAATGGCCTGGAAAACTTTTTGACCGAATTAAAAAACGCCGGCGTAAAAATGGCCATGGGCACCTCCGCAACGGTGGCGGATATCGACTTTATTTTAAATAAAATACCCATCCGCGACGATTTTGACGCGATTATCGACGCCAGCATGGTAACAAAGCCCAAGCCCGACCCGCAGGTTTATTTGAAAGCCGCGCATGCTTTAAGTATGCCGCCCGAAAAATGCGTGGTGTTCGAAGATTCGCTGGCCGGCATCAAATCGGCTAATAATGCCGGTATGAAAGTAGTGGGGATTACCACCAGCCATACCGCCGATGAGCTGCAGCCGGTTGATTTGGTGATCAACGATTATTCGGAGCTGACGGTCCAAAAAATTGCGGCGTTGTTTGAAAAATAACCGAAACTCGATTTTATAAATATTTAATTTTAGAAAAATTAACCTCATGCTTCTCAAAAACACCTTCGTACACCACGTCCATTTTTGGCTTAAGGATAAAGCGGACAAACAGCAATTGATCGACGGGTTAAATACCCTGCAGCCGATAGTGCATATCCGCGATATCCATATTGGCGTTCCGGCCAATACCAACCGCGATGTGATCGACCGCTCGTATGACGTATCCCTGCTGCTTCTATTTGATACCCCGACCGCGCAGGATGCCTATCAAACCGACCCAACCCACGTGAACTTTGCCGAAAACTATGCAAAACCCTTATGCAGCAGGGTTGTTGTGCAGGATAGTGTGAATGTTTAACCGGAGCAACTTGATTCTATCGCGTGTGTGTGCCGGCACAGGTGAACACAGGTGAACACAGGTGAACACACAACCCCAAACGTTGATACTGTCGTATATTATGATATCTTCACACCAGCATATTTTGCTCACCGGCGGCACCGGGGCAATCGGCAGCCAACTGACGGAACAGCTTCTTGAAAAAGGTTACAGTGTCAGTCATCTAAGCCGCTCGCCCGGGAAGGACGCCCGCGTTCAAACTTTTTTATGGGATGTGGCAAAGGGCGAGATCGATGCGAATTGCATCGACGGTGTTGACATGATTGTGCACCTGGCCGGCACCGGCATCGCCGAAAAACGATGGACCGCAAAACGCAAAAAGGAGTTGATAGAGAGCCGCGCCAAATCGATTGGGATGATCTATAGCCTGCTCCGCGGAAAGGCGCACAACGTAAAATCAGTTATATCCGCTTCGGCCATCGGCTATTACAGCGACAGGGGAGACGAGCTTCTGACTGAAGATAGCCATCCGTCAAACGATTTCCTGGCCCGATGCTGCATGGAATGGGAGGTGGCCGTTGATAAAGGGAAAAACTTAGGATTGCGGATAGTAAAGCTCCGCACCGGCGTTGTGCTCGAAAAAGGTCGCGCTTTGGCGGCTATAGATAGGCCCATAAAGATCGGGCTTGGCTCGCCGATCGGGTCGGGAAAACAATGGGTGCCATGGATACACTGGCAGGATGTAATAAATATTTACTTGTGGGCAATTCAAAATCCGGAGATTGAAGGCGTGTATAACATGGTTGCACCCAGTCCCGTAACTAACAAACAGTTAACCCAGGCTATTGCCAAACTGCTGCATAAGCCGCTATGGCTGCCTAACGTTCCGGCCTTGGCGTTGAGGCTGGCCCTGGGCGAAATGAGCACGATCGTGCTCGGCAGCACCAAAGTTTCGGCACAAAAAATACAGCATGCGGGTTACGCTTTCGAATTTCCAGGGATTGAGAAAGCGCTGAACGAACTTTATTCGCGCGCACTTTAACCAGGTAATGATTATGGCGTCACTGCCGAAATTACATACGAAAACCGCAAACAACTGTTAGGAGGGATAGATCCATAAGGCACTTCTCCATATCCCAATGCTGAAGGGAATAATAGCGAAATATTAGCTCCAACGGCGGCATACTTTTCTAAAGCATCCTTTGATCCGGCTGTCAGATCGCCAAGTGTAAAAGTCGTTGAATTAGTGCCATTGTGTGCGGAATCAAAAAGCGTCCCGTTAAATAGCTGACCAGTATAGGTAACCGTCACCGAGCTATTATCCGTAATAGGGTCTGTCGGCGCAGTTCCTGGGGTCACTATTTTATACCAATAGTAGTTACCCGGCAGCGTGGTGCTTTGCACCTTTGTATAACCGGTCAAATTGTTCGCTGCCATATAATTTTGTATCACCAATTGGTCGTAAGTGGCCTGGTTGTCCGTAGGTATATTGCCTATCACGTGCACATAGTAATCCAGGCATTGGTTACCTGCTATGCGGGTGTTGGTATTAAGAATGCTGCCCGAGCCGTAACCGCTTACACCATACGCAAGGTGCGAGGGGATAAGCAGGCGCATGCTGCCACCGCGATGTTTTAAAATATTGTAGATAGCAAGCTGCAGGCCTGCAGGCAACCTGTTTGATGTAATATGCCCCAGGTAGTCGTCGTAATGGTTGGCGATCGTGTCCGACTGTACATACTTGCCATCAAACGACCGGAGTGAAAATACGAAAGCTATTTTATCCGGGAAATCAAGCCGCGGAATAGGCGTTCCATTATAAACCGAATCGCCGGGGTTAATAATCTGGTAATACATACCCGTGGTATCGCCGCTGGTTTTATCCCGCTTCATACCGGTTAACCCATGAACACTTATATAATTTTCTATTTGCGCCTGATCGTATTGTTTAAGGTCGGGCTCAATTTTGGTTTTGCGGCACGATAGTAAGGCTGTTGCGGAAAGTAATATAAGCGTAAAAACTTTTTGTCTCATTTGTTATGTGTTTAACGGTAACCTTTTTGGTTACATAGGTTATCTGTTAACCCTCTGTTTAATTTGTTATATTATATAATTTAATATCAAAAATAAGTACCGCATTGGCCGGTAAGCCTATGTCGGGCTGCGGATACGGCCCGTATGCGTACCGCGAGGGTACAAAAAGCGTTATCGTCCCGTTCTTTTTTATTTTGGGTATCCCCAGCTGCCATCCCCTCATAGTTTGTCCCAAAACGTAAGTGGGGTGAAAGTTATCGGTATGTGCAAACAATTTTCCCGTTGTTAACAATTTTGCATCATAGCCAACCGTTATCTGGGTCGAGTTCGTGATCAGCGCCGTTCCGCTTCCCGGCGTATCTATGATGTAACGCACATCTGTCGTATCTACCCTTAACGCGGCAAGCCCGTTCGTCGCTAAGTAGCTGTCAATCAATTTATTGTCGATAGCCGCCTGCGCGCGCACCTGCGCCACCACTTCATTTGATTTTTTACAGGCGGTAATACACCCCGCAACAAGTAATAAAAATAAAAGCGTCCTCTTCATTTTATCGCTTACCAACTTATCTTTTTATTCCCGGCTCCAGCCACCTGTAAAATTCAAACGGCAAATTTATTCTTTTATAATTCAAAAACAGCAGCTTAACATATTTTAACAAATAGCCGCCTTGCCGTACGCTGGGACGGTTATAAAATAAGCTATTAAATAACGAAAGAATCGCAATAAACGTGTGTTAGCGGCCGGCGGTTAACTGACTGGTTTATTTTCCCGGATGATAGCTTCTTTCCGCATGCTTTAACACATCGGCCTTGTAAAACAGCACGTCCTTAAACTTGCCGTTGATAAAACCTTCGGCCTGGTCGGTAAAATGTTTCGATGCCGGGTCGAACGACTGCCCCCCGGTTATGATCGATTTTGCTTTTAGGCGCGGACCAAACTCAACGGCCGCTATAAAGCTATTGCCCGAAAAACCATAACGCTTCCTGGTATTCATGGCGCGGCTCTGGAACGATGGCAGCTGCCCGAAAGCCGATGAAGTAAGACCAACCGGCAGGCTTGGCGCGTTGTCGTTAAAGGTTACACCATTGGCGGGCCGCTGGTAACGGTTGATATCCCCCCATTTTACGTCCCAGCTGCCGTAATACTCTTTTAGGTTATTTACAGCGTGAGTTAGGTAATCAAGCAATTGCCTGCTGCTCATCGTCTTCAATAACTCATTTACCCGTTCAGTTTGATATACACTTTGCTCAACGGTTTTCGCCGGGGGCATCGCGCGGAAAATGATGGTTCCCCATTCAATAGCCAGCGTAGTAGCTGCCGAGTTGGCGGCAGTACGCCTGTCCCATTCTTTTAAATACTGCACGGGTGCCGCAAGTGATTTTTTTATAGAATCAGGCGCTTCGTCGTAGGCTTTGAATAATGAAGGCAACAATACGTCGAACGCAGCCAGGTAATGATCATATCCTTTAGCTATCAATCCGTCAATTGTAACATTTTTTGCGTCTTTCAAAAGCTTTATCGCAGTAATTGCGCGATAATTCTGGCCGTCGGGAGCCATGTACGCGGGGTAGTTATTTTTGTCCGGGCTCGCCGCCCCCGACGAGGTAAAGGGTGTGGAATTACAATTTTCTATCCATCCTGTGGAAGGATTATATATGTGCACGATCTCGTTAAGCGTGTGCAGGCCCTGCCATTCAGTTGCGGGCGTAGTGCCGTCAACCGGCAGGGTCCAGTCAAGTTTAGGATCCCGTTTCGGCATAAAATTCCCATACCAAAAAGCAATATTGCCCTGGTCGTCGGCATAAACCGTATTATTGGTGGCGTTCGACAGCAGGTCCATCGCCTTTTTGTATTCGGCAAACGTATTGGCTTTGGTGATAAGCCACGATTCAAGCAACGCTTTATAAGACCGGTTATCGGCTCTTAATGCCAGCCATCGGCCATTGCGGCTGCCAAGTACAGGCCCGTGATGCGTATAATACGCGGTGATGATTTTTTGCTCTGTGCCATCGCCTTTTTTAATATTCAAAACCAGTTTTCGCTCGGTAACCCGTTTTAGCGTTCCGTTATATTCATAAAACCATGCGCCATCTTTTTTAACTACTTTTTCGGCATACAGGTCGCCTACGTCGGCATTGCTGCTGGTATGCATCCATCCGCAATGCGCGTTAAAGCCCTGATATACAAAAAACTGGCCCCAGGTAGCGGCGCCATAAACATTCAGTCCCTCATCGCTCACCATTTGCACCTCGCTTCTAAAATAGAATGGAACATGCGGGTTGATGTACAGCATAGCATGCCCTGATGCAGTACGCGGAGGCGCCAGCGCAAAGCCGTTGGAGCCGGTTTCCCTGTCATTGGTACGCGGCCGGTAAACGGCGCCAGTTTTTTCAATGCCCCCGCCGTAAAAGCTGCGTGTTTCGTTTAAATTGATGCCACCGGTTACTGTCGCCGATACGCTGCCGTCGGTAAACATAAGCGCGTACCACGGCTCAAAATGATGGAATACCAATGGCTTAACCTCGGGGTGCTTATACAGGTAATAATTTATACCATCGGCAAAGGCATCCATCAGTTTTTTGAACCAAACAGGGCTTGTCTTATAATCTTTTATCGCGTCGGCGCTGTCGGCCACCAGTTGTAAGGTCACATCGGTGTATAAGCTTTTTTGGCCGTCTGCTTCAGCCTGTCTTCCGAGTTGGTATAAGTAGTTTCGCTCAATCCCTTTAAAATTGTCCTCACATTCGCTATACATCAAACCAAAAACGGCATCGGCATCGGTTTTTCCGTAAATATGCGGTATCCCCCAGTTATCGCGAATGATGGTAACCGCCTGGGCCTCGCGCTGAAACCGGGCAATATCTTTGGCCGGTGTTGTTTGCGCTGCCGCAAAATGTGGTATCGTTAAAGACACACAAAGCAATGCTTTTGTCACCGTAACAACAGTTTTACTTGAAAATTTTAAATGAAGGGCCATTATTAGTGCCATTTTATTAATTAATGTTAATTTTACAGTTTTAAATATAATAAGCCGCGTACCTGGCCGTTAAATGATGTCGTAAAATAAATATAACTCAAATAAAACAATTGTATTTAATACTTGTATTGTTTGATACGGCAAAACATAAAGAATTTATTTATTGGCCTGTTGGTCAATAAGAAAGACCTTGGATGATCATTAAACATGATGTCTGAGATTTAGTTGATCAACATTATTTGAGATGATGTTGTGTGCGTTCCGGGGTGAGATACGGAACGCATTTTTTTTTGCCCGGTGTCGTTGCCGTTATTCATAGGCCGGCGGCGGGCCGTTTTGCCGAAACTAACTTTAATTTATGCAAACATTTTTACGGGTAATGATATTATTCTGAAAACCTTGTTATGAAATATGCATTTGTTATCGGCTCAAACGCCTTTGTCGTGCCGCAAAATGGCGTATGCTATGAAGAGAACGGCGCTCAAATAGAATTTTTAAGGATCAATGCTGTTTATCATGACCTGCCTGAAAAAGAAACATCCTTTTTGGAGATCAACCTTGATATCCGGGATACGGACGGGAACTCGATAATCGTTCGCAACAACAACCTCGATGCGGGTCCTGGCTACACTGTAAAGCAGGATCGCGACAGCATAAGCGTTGTAAGGGCCAATGGCTCGCTGGTTATCCAGGTTCACCAGCTCGATGATGATTCGGCCATGAGCCTGGAACATAATATAACCGCCGAACTGGAAGTGAATACCCCGGTTGCCGTGATAAGAATAACCGGCGACTTTAAAGTTGGCGGCCTGCATATACGTGCCGAGAACGAAAAATTATTTATCGATAATAACGGTTATGGCAATTCGGTTTTGGCCGGCGCTGGCGCCCTTGTATTTTCGCCGGCCGGGGTCGTATTGTAGGTAGTCCGTAGTCCACAGTCCATAGGCGATGGTGAGAATCAGTTTCCTCGTCAACGGCCTCTTACTTATAGTTAGTGCTTCTCTGTGATTTATCGGTTAAGCTGCAATACTAATCCCGGCTGTGGACTATAGACTGCGGCTACCGCTACCGGACTTCCCATAAAGCGCCATCACCAGCATCACCATCCTGTTGTAAGTGCCCATTCCATGAGGCTGGTTATTTGCCTTCAAAAATTTATCGTAAAAAATGCTGCTCAACAAACCCGCGCGGCTTTGAAAACTGATCCAGTATTTCCGTTCGGCTTTAAAATCATTCCGCACAGCTTCAGACACTCTCGGTTTTAATTCATTGTTTGCAGCCGTATCGCGGTAGCGCAACGCATGCATAAACTCATCGACCGCAAGGTGATAAGCCGAATAGCGCAGCAGCCGGTCGGTTGAACCTATTCCGGCAATAAAGCCCACAAAGTTCGCTTCGTCTTCGGTGCCGAACCCCATCTGGTGCGACATTTCGTGACAAGCGGTTACCGGCCTTTCAAATACAGGCATTTGGTAGTTCATTTGCGCTTCGCCGGTAAACGGATTAAAGTAACCCGACGTGCTCATGTAATTTAACAAGGGTGTTAAAAGCGAAGGCTTAATACCCGGGCTGTACGTGCGAAAGTTAATGGAATCATGAGATAGCTTTTGGATCGACTGTACGGCGGACCGATAAATTGCGTCGTTGCCTTGTGCTAAGTCGGCGGCGGTTACCCGCGACCGTGTAGCATTTGCGCTGTCGATAAGCATGGCCGTAACCTTTTTAAGCCGGGCCGTAGTATAGCTGCTGTCGCGAAGATTAAGCAGTTCCGCGGCCGGCGGCCGGTAGTAATTCATGCCCCAAAAAACATAAAAGATCAGTATAACAGATTCAACGCCGATCAATAAACCCAGGGAAAAAACGCCAGCTTGCTTCCATCGTTTTTTAAATACATAACTGATGAGCCTGAACAAAGCATAAAGAAGATAAATGATGATCGATATATACACGATATCGCCCACACTGAAAGGAAACAGATCAAATACGGGGTGCAGTATACGGCAGATAAAAGTATAAAGACCTTTAGAGTAATACCGTTCGACAGCCTGTGGATGATTGCCGAATATCATCAGCAATACCATAGTAAAAGCAAGCGCGGCAATGGTAATAACCCTTACTTTAAGGGCATCTTTACTGCTTTTATCGATCATGTCAGGTATAAATGTACACGCATCTGTATTTCATACAAAAGCCCCGCGGGCGATGGCGGGGCTTTACTGATAATAACTTTATCCGTTATTTTTTAATCCTAACGGGCACATCAACATTTTCCCAAACCAGGTGAAATCCTTTATTATCAAGCGTGTAGACCAACCGTTCTGTAAGCGCGCTGGTATGTTTTGGCTTAACTTTAACCACCAGCACATCTTTGGCAGGGTCGTCATTAGCCGTTCCATCGCGGTGAATGCCCCATTGCCCGGTTACTGAATTGAAAATAATGGTCCATTCATCTTTGCCGGGTGTGGCAAATAAGCTGTATTTGCCTGCGGGCAGTGTTTTACCTTCAACCATAATATCCTTACTGGTTTCAAATGTGGTCATCTGGTTTGCGCCCGCCCGCCATATTTTTCCGTATGGTTCAAGGGCGCCGGCATCGGCAAAAATCTTCCGGCCGCGCACCGATGGAGCGCCATACCAGATTTTGATATGTGAGCCGGCAACATCGCCGCTTACGCTATCGCGTGGGCTTGGAACGGGTTTTGTTTGCGAGAAAGCGGTTGACGACACCAAAAAGGCGCATATAAAAACGTATAGGGCCTTTGATTGAAATAATTGTTTCATGATCTATGTTGTTTGGTTTATAATCTAATTGGGATAAAGATAAAGTGTAATATGCTTACATGCATATAAGTGAACGATAAATGTTACCTGGCTGATTTAATGCTAACCGGCACGGCCAAGTTTTCCCACAGGATCACAAAACCTTTTTCGGTTACTTTAAAAGTTAAGCGCTCGTGAAAACTGTCTGACTTCATCGGTTTTACGCTTACGATCAGAAAATCTTTTGCCGGGTTATCATTTGCAGCGCCGCCCGGCACATCGCCCCACTGGCCGACCTCCGAATTAAAAATGATCTTCCACTCTTTCGGGTTCGGTTTGGTGAAGAGACTATACTTGCCTGCGGGTAATGTTTTGCCTTGTACCCTGATCGTTTTACTGGTTTCAAAAATAGTTGCAGGGTTTGCGCCTGTGCGCCATACGGTATTATACGGAACCAGGCCGCCCCAAATCTTTCGCCCTCTTACCGACGGGCTTCCGTAATTGATAGTAATAACCGCGCCGGCCGCCGTTCCGCTTACGCTGTCGCGCGGGCTTGGAATGGGCTTGGTATCCTGAGACATCGCCGCCGGCGATATTAAAAAAGCAACGGCAAAAAAGCACATAGCTTTTAATAGCAATAATCGTTTCATAATAGGTAATATTTATCGGTTTATGTAATTCTGCATAAAGATATAAAGGTATACAGGTATTTGACGCGATGTGACGGAAAATTTATATGCTTTTTTGATAAAACTAAATGCTATCTGTACTGTTTACATATGATAATCACATTGCAGTTAGGAATTGACCGAAAGGTTAAACAATTGTTGTGATTTTGGCCCCATGTCCTTAAGGCGTGGGGTTTTTTTTGTCGGTAAGCCAACAGGATTAATTAGTTAATTATATTTGTCGATGGCCTATAACGCTTGCCTGTGCCTCTCATCACCGCCGATCATGGACTATTGACTCCCAATGAAGGATACAAATAGAATATTTTACCTCGTTTTGTTCATATTGGCGCTTGCGGTCAATTTTTCCGGGATAAATATTGGTTTTTTTACCGACGACCCGGGCTTGTATGCGTCGGTGGCTAAAAACATGCTTTATAAAAAAGATGTTTTTGAACTATTTACCTATAACCGCGATTGGCTTGATAAACCCCATTTCCCTTTTTGGGCCATATTGGTCAGCTTTAAGTTATTTGGTGTGAGTACGTGGGCATACCGGTTGCCCGCCTTGCTGTTTTTTATGGGCAGCGTGGTTTACACCTGGCTTTTTGCCAGCAGGTATTACGGTCGGCAGGCCGCCGCCATCGCCGTTTTAATATTGATGACGGCCCAGCATGTAATGCTTTCCAATACCGATGTACGGGCCGAACCGTACCTTATGGGACTTATTATGGGCAGTATTTATCATATTGCCCGTTTGGACGAGCGGTTTACCTTCGGCCAGTTGATTTGCGCTGCATTGTTAACAGCCTGCGCCATTATGACAAAAGGACTATTTGTGCTGGCGGCCATTTATGGAGGCTTGCTCGGACAGCTTTTATTTCAACAGCGGGTCAATCAAATATTCCGATTCAAATGGCTAATGCTATTATTGCTTACGCTGATTTTTACGTTGCCCGAATTGTATGCCTTATATATTCAATTCGACCTGCACCCGGAAAAAACGGTTTTTGGAACACGGCATGTTTCGGGCATCAAATGGTTTTTATGGGATAGCCAGTTTGGCCGGTTTGTGAATAACGGCCCCATAAGCCGGAAATCCTCCGGCAGCATATTTTTTTACCTGCACACGCTGCTATGGGCGTTTGCCCCGTGGTGCCTGTTATTTTATTACGCGGTTTTTCAACAGGTGCAAGCGATAAGCCGCAAGCAAAAGTTAGAAGAATATTACTCGTTATGCGGTGGGATGTTGCTTTTGGTACTGTTTTCATTATCGCGTTTTCAATTGCCTTTTTATACCAATGCAGTTTTTCCGCTATTTGCCATTATTACGGCTCCGTTTTGCATTAAACAGGTAAATAAGCTCGAAAACAGGTTCAGGTTAGCGGCGCAATGGATATTTATCATTCTGTTGCCGCTGACTGTGGTGATTATTAATTATTTCTTAAAACCCGCCCACAGCCTGTTTTTTATCATCGGTTGTTTGCTGTTTGGGGTTATTGTTTTACTCGTGCTCCTGAAAATTAAAGAGACGAAAACAAAGGTGATTTTTTTGAATTGCAGCACCGCGCTATTTGTCGGATATTATTTAACCGCGGTTTTTTATCGCCAGGTAGTTCCGTATAAAGGCCAGATCGCTGCCGCCGAATATATGAACCAAAAACCGCTCGATGGATTTCACCTCTATTCGCTAAAAGCCGAAAACAATATTTTCCAGTTTTATTGCGACAGACCGGTGAGCCTTGTGCCGATTGGAGAGTTTGCATCCTTTAGGCCGGGACAGGCTTCGGTGTTTTATGCAAGCCAGCAGTCAATCGACGACCTGCGACGCCGACATATTGATTTTAAGGTGATGAAGGAATTTGTAAACTATCCGCAGGAAAATATTTTGCCGGCCTTTATAAACAGATCCACGCGGTGGAAAGTGCTGGATCACGTTTTTCTGATTACAAAATAACAGGTGATTCCCAGCGTCGACTCAAGACTTTCGACTGCTGACTCAGGACTTTTCCACCCCTCCGTTTATCATATCCGAAACAATTCCGGGGCTCTCTTTCCTTTCAGCAAGGAACACGCCGGCTAAATGCACAACAATAAATGCCAGCACGAGGTACATGCAAAAACCGTGAATATCTTTCACGGTGCGCGCTGTGGGGCGGGGAATATGTAACTGCGCTTTAAAGGCCAGCGTCAAGCCGGTAACAACCATAACCAGTAACAACAGGTAAAAGGCGGCGTAAGTGAGCTTCACTACAAATTCGTGCCGTGCAAGCTTTCTCTGTTTTTTTATAACAAAATAATCTTTGTAGGCAGTTTTGATTTTCGTTAGCAGCGTTTGATCAGCCAGCTGAAAAAATTCCAGCCCGAGCCGAAACAACAGCAGCGCCGCAAGGCAGTAACCAAAATAAATGTGTACGCTCCATACACTGTCGGCGAGCGAACCTGCGAGTCGCCGTGTTTGCTCGTTGGTTACCGACGCGCCGGCTTTTTGAAGTTCGTCTTTAAACAAACCTGCATTGCCGCCCTCGTCTAAAACGGTCGAGTTTATTAATACGGTGATCAGCGAGCCCGAAATGATAATGGTATTTACCCAGTGCCACAACCGGAGCGGGGCTGAGTATTTTTTAATTTTGTTTGGATGGTTTATATCGCTGCGGACTGGTTCTATTGCTGCCATTCGTGTAATAATTACCTGGGTTGATGAGCGTTAAAATAGGATTTAAGCTAATAAGTGACAAATAAATCCGTCAATTATGTAAAATATCTGTTGTATGTCCTGTTTTAGTGGTTTTTCAAATACTTTTATACACGTTTGATTGTCCAACACTATGATTAGATTTTTGTTTTTTTGCGCGTTGTTTCTAACGATATCTGCTGTTACCAAGGCGCAGGATAACTACGAGATACAGGTTTACGGTTCTGAAACGGTGGAAAAAGGCCACACGATGGTTGAGTTGCACAGCAACTTTACCTTTGCTGGGAGCACAGCCATAAACGACGGGGTATTGCCAACAAATCATGTTTTTCACGAAACGATTGAAATAACCCACGGATGGACGCCCTGGTTTGAAACGGGTTTTTATTTTTTTAATACCATAGGCGACGATGGACGCACTGCGTATGTCGGTTCGCATATACGCCCGCGCGTGGCTGTTCCCGAAAGCTGGAAATGGCCGGTAGGCCTAAGCTTGTCTGCCGAATTTGGCTTTCAAAAGCCAGCTTACTCCGCCAATACCGCTACGCTCGAGATCAGGCCGATCGTCGATAAAAAGTGGGGAAAAGTTTATATTGCGGTTAATCCAACGCTTGACCAAAGCTTCGCGGGGCCTGATGCCAACCGGGGGATGATCTTTTCGCCAAACGTAAAGGGGAGCTATGATATTTCGAAAGTGGTTGCGCTGGGATTAGAATATTACGGCAGCACTGGGCCTTTCTTTCATTACGACCCTTACCAGGAAGAGCAGCACCAGCTGTTTATTGCCACCGACCTTAATTTTGATCCCAACTGGGAATTCAACGCAGGCTATGGACGCGGTTTTACAAATGGCACCGACAAAAGCATTTTTAAGATCATTTTAGGCCGGCGGTTTTAAAACAATACTTTTCAGGGTTTTTATGTTGCTTCTTTTGCTTCCCTGCTTTTAACTTTTGTTTCTTGCCTCTTGATTCTTGGCTCTTGATTCTTGACTCTTGTCTCTACTCCACCTTATATCTAAACACTGTCCGGCCCAAATTTCCTTTGCCGTCAATGCCTTGTACCTCCACCCTATAGGTGCCGGTGCCATCGGCATTATAAAAACTTAACGCGGCATTACCCGACGCATCAGTTATGATATCCGGTTTCCAAAATATTGTGGTGCGGTTATCCGCGACCTTATTTACCGGCCCTGCGGCATTATATACAGGAGAATAAAATTCATGCGCTTTATAAAACCCCCGGGGAGTAACCGAGAAAATGCCCGGCGACATTTCCCTGCTCGCAACCTGTTCTTTTATACCGCCCTCTTTCGAGGTAATAACCAATACGCCCTGGCCGCCTTCTACACCGTAAATTGATGCGTTTGGCCCTTTTAAGACCTCGACGGTTTCAACGGACGCGGGATTATATTGGTCAATATTGGCGCCTATTCCCAGGTTCACGCCGTCAACTATTACCAGCATGGCGGAAGCTGATTGGCCTGATGAAGATATCGTAGCTCCATTGTTTAAAGCAGCCACGCCCGAAGAAAAGTAAACTCCCCGTAGCAACCCGTTCAAACCGGTTGAAAGCGACGACGCGTTTTTGATCTCGTCCCCGTGTATAACCTGGTCGGCATGACCGGGGCCGCCCAGATTGGACGACCGGTAGTTATCAGTTCGCTTGGGCGCAATAACCCTATCGGTTTTTAGTACGATGGATTCATTACTAGCTGTTAAAACCCCCTGCCGCTGGTTATTTTGTAACGAAGCCAGTATATCTGCGCTACCGTTATAATTAGATTCAATTACGGGCGCCGGCGCTATTGCCGGACCCTCTCCCGGCTTATCCAACGTAAGTACTGCGGAGTTTTTGCGCCCTGATTCCATTTTTAAAATAAAGCTGGTGCCCGTTTGATATCCGACTTTGGCGAAACGGAATCGGCCCTGGCTGTCTGTTGTCTCTGTTTGGCCAAGCGTTACTAACAGTATCTTTGCATCGGGTATAGGAGCGCCACTTTTTGTTGTAAGCCGTCCGGAAATGTCCATGTATTGTTCAGGCTGATGTGTGATGGCCGCGGTCGCGTTACCACTCATCAATTCTTTCCAGGCAAACCTGCGGAATCCCTGGGTGAGCATAAGCGCGTCAAGGTCGGCACGGGTTTCTTTGGTCACGTTAGCAAAATAATAATTTGGTTTTTCAATATAGCCTTTTACATCAGAGGTAAGCAGCAAATAAGATAATATGCTATTTTCCGAGTTTTCATCCACTGATATTTTGCTTTCATCCACTACCGACATCGAAAATGAACCATTTACGGCAACCCCATCTTTGTTTTTTGCATTTAAATTTAACTGTACATTCTCCCGTTTGGTGTAAGCCGGCTTGTTCGCTGTTAATGAAAGATTTAAAAGATCGGGGTTTTGGATAAATACCATGCGTTCATTCAATGGCTCGCCGGTTTCTGACAACAAGGTAACGGTGACTATGCCCGTTTGGAAGGTAGTTGCCGGCAGGTCGAGGCCAAGCACCTCGTTATCGAGCTTGGTTGTTACCGTCCGCATTGACCCGGCCCAATAAATAAGCAAATTCAATTCCTTGTTCTGGTTTTCTTTATAATAGGGCCGGTTTGCCTTTATCTCTACCGAAAGCTTATCCGGGTTATTCACCACAGCTAAGGTTATGCCTTTTTCCTCCACCGGCGGCAGGTTTACAATGGTTTGTTTCCCATTGGCAAACGTTACTTTGGCCCGGTATCTTTTTCCTTGTTCGGGCAGGAAATCAAAAACACCCATACCTAAATGCGTCGCCGCGATAACGGCCACTTGTTTATTGTCATTATCTATTACTACTCCTTTAACATTTATGCCCATTCCGTCGGGGCCAACCGCTTTGAAAGCTATGCGCGACCGGATATCGACCGCCAGGTTGCCCCCTTCGGGAAAAAATTGAAGGTCGGGCTGGCCGTTTGCGTTTACAGCTACAGGGTTCCGGTTAACATCAGTTGGTGAACTGACGGATATATACTGCGTAAAATAATTCGGGTTCTTCTCATTCCGCATCCATTCAGTCCACGCCCTTACCCGGTAACTGCCTTTCTGAAGCGTATCCGGCAAGGATAGATCGCCCCACCCAACGCCGTTGGTTAGTTGAACCAGTATCGACCGCAACAAAACATTGTCGTTATTTATGAGATCGACATGAAGCATGCCGCTGATATTTGTCGGCTCATGCCGCTCGCCCTTCGTAACGTAAGCCTTAAAATAGATAATATCGCCCGCCACATAATAGGGATATGGCCTGTCGAAATGTAAATAAGCCTTTTCGGTAATATGGTCTGTTAATAATGTTTTAAGCTTTGACGTTACCCCGGTGATTACAGGATTGTTACCCTGGCAAAAAGCCATTGTTGTAAACAACATCACAAACAATGCGGTTACAAATAATATCTTTTTCATAGTGCAAGAATTTATATTTAGCTTATTAAAATGAAGCTTATAACCGCCTGTAAACGTTTAAATGACAGCCGTTAAAAAGTCGGGTTTATATGCAGAATAAATATAGCTATGTTTCAGATAATAAAAAATATTTTGGCAGATGGAGATAACCACTATTCATCACCATTATTATTATTCAAAATCGGGCAGGACAACGGCTATGCCATGCTCTTCATTCTCCTTTATTTTTGATACAAAGTAAACGATAACTGCGCCAAACATCGCAATAATGGCAAATGACAGGCGCAGGCTGGCTGTTTGTGCCACAAAGCCAACAAACGGCGGTACCAGCAAAAAGCCTAAATAACCTATGGTGGATATGGAAGCAAGCGCAGATGAGCTGCTCATGTTTTTCGATTTGCCCGCCAGGCTAAAAACCATCGGCACTACGCATGATACGCCAAAGCCCACCAATATAAAGCCCAACGCCGCAACTGCCAGGTAAGGCAGCGCCACCGCCAGCATAAGGCCGAAAAAAATAGAGGCCCCGCTGAATTTTAATACAGTTTTTATGCCCAACCTTGTTACCAGCTTGTCGCCAAAGAACCGACCTGTTGTCATGGCCACCAGGTAAAGCACAAAAGCTGCCGTAGCGATTGTTTTTTCGGCATGAACTTCTTTTTGAAAATAAAGTGCGCTCCAGTCGTACATCGTGTTTTCGCAGGCCATGCAGGCAAAGCAGATGAGCGAAAACTTTAGCAAATACTTATCCGGAAGTGAAAATACGGGCTTTCTTGGTTGTGGTACGGGCTTTTGATATAATGTGTCATTAATAAAATAAAGGCTTAACAGCGCAAGGGCAACGCTCACAAATAAAAAGTGCCAGCTCGTCGCAATATTAAAATATACCATCAGCAAACCGAAGGCGGCGCCGGCGAAACCGGCCAGGCTCCATAGGCCATGAAAAGTTGCCATAATAGACTTTGAATATAAACCCTGAACGGCCACAGCCTGCGTGTTAACAGAAAGCGTCATAAGGTTGCGGGCTGATCCGAAGCAAAAAAGCATCACGATAAGCTCGAGCATCGTGTTAGACATGCCAACCAAAATAAGTATCACGCTCAGCAATAATGACCCCGACAAAATAATTGCACGGCTGCTGTACCGCGTAAGCAGCCAGCTGGTAACAGGCATGGTAAACATCAGGCCGATAGGCAGGGCAAACAAAACTGTGCCTAACTGGGCCTCATTTAAATGGAGCTGGTGTTTTATGGTTGGGATGCGCGACGCCCACGAAGAGTACCCGAAGCCGGAAATGAAAAAGAAAATAGCGCAGCCTATTCTTAATTGCCTGGGCGACCGTATATGATGTGGCAGTTGGTTCACTAAAATTTGACTGGCCCCTAAAATACGATAATAGGCTTTTATTTACGGGCCGGTTTCCTGAAATAAAAAAAGCAAAGCATATATAAGCAAAGCATGCCCAATAAAAAGCCGCCAAGCACATCCGTAAACCAATGCGCGCCTAAGTAAATGCGTGAAAACGGTATTGTAAAGATGAGCAGCAGGGAAACTACGGAAACCGCTATCCTGATTATTGTGGGTATCGCTTTTAGCTGGTACATAAGCACCGTTAAAAAACCGAAAAACACGATGTAGAAGAGAACGTGACCGCTGGGAAAGCTTTGCTGACTCACTTTGCGCACGATATGCACAAAAGGCTCCGCGGGGCGGGGACGGTTTACCATAATTTTAAACACCGTACTTACCAGGCCGGCCAGCGATGTGAATAATATAAACAACGCCTCCCTGCGGCATTTAAATAACAGGAAGATCAATGCAGCCGCCGCCACGGTAATAATGCAGCCCGGGCTATAGCCAAACCAGCTTATAAATTTCATTAAACTATCCAGCAGCGGATTTTGGTCCTCCTGTATCTCGCGCGACAGGGCGATATCGATAAACGACTGGGGAAAAAAGGACACCAGTATGCTAAGGCCGATAAAGCCAAGAGCAATGCCGCCCAAAACGTAATCCATGCTATGTTTACGGCGCGTTTTCATTCGTTCCGGCAGCACAACAATATTATACCGGCAACGTCGCCGTCAATAAATTGTTGTGCGCCATAAAAAGCAAAAACACATTAAATCCCTACCCGGGTATCAATGTGTTTTTAATATTTAAATATAGGTTATTTGCCTACCACAACAATATGAAAGGTACCCGGTATTTGCTGTGGCCGCTGGTTAGTCGCCCCTGGTTCGGCTGGTTTTGTCTTAGCGGTAGGTAAATATATTTTATGTGTACGTTCGTCAACACCTATGGTACGCGCGCCCGGCTCGGTGGTAATATTTTCCACGAGCTCGAATTTATCGGCGCTCAGCTCACGTACAACGGTTATCGTTCCTTCGCCATTGGAGGCATAAGCTAATTTTAAACCGGGATCGAAAGCCGTACCGTCGCAGCGCCCTATCGGGAATTTGGCTACGATTTGCCCGTTTTGGGAATTCATAATCACCATGGTTTTATTGCCGCCGCAGCCAATAAACAAGCGATCGGTTTTACGGTCGATGGCCAGGCCTGAAGGCTCTTCGCCGCCTTCTATCTTCCACCTATTGATCACCTTGTAAGTGGTGGCGTCAATTTCAACCTCTTCGCTGGTATCCTCGATATTTATAAACACGTGGCCTTTTCCGTCGGATACTGCCGTTTCAGGTTTACCGCCTAATGGAATGGTAGCTACTACAGCATCTGTTGCCGCGTCAATAACGGTGGCATCTTTACTGCGGCCATTGCAGGTATATATTTTTTTCGAGTAGTCCTCATAAAAAATAGCGTCGGGATTTTGGCCGGCATCAACCTGTTTTAAAACCTGGTTGGTTTTTAAGTCAAATATGGTCACATTGTTTGCGCGGCCATTGCTGGTGTAGCCCTTGTTAAACCGGTGGGCAATGGCAATACCGTGCACGCCTTTTGTGTCTGGAATATAGCCTACAGAATCGCCGGTGGCAGCATTTAAAATATTCACCTGCATACCATGCGAAGCATACACCCTGCCGGTTAAACCATCAGCGGTAATATAATCCCAGCCGCCCGTACTATGAATGGGGTAATCGGCTATAACATGAAACCCTGTGGTGGTTTGAGCCCATACATGTGCCGGAAGGCTTAAAGCGATACCGAACAGCAGCACGCTAAGTGATTTAAACATTAATTTCATGGTGATAAATTTTTATATAGTTAATTAAACATTCTGTATAAATCCTGTATAAAAATAATCCCGGCGTCTTTTACTTGCCGCCTTTGCCTTTGGCGGGGCCATTTCCGCCACCGCCGTTTCCGCCACCGCCATTTCCGCCGCCACCGTTACCGTTGCCTCCATTACCGGTTCCGGTACCCACACCGCCGTTATCGTCCGGAATGGGAATAGTATCATCCGGTTGTTCTTTTTCCTTCTTAAAGTCGAGCTTTCCGAATTTATAGGTCAGGCTGATGCCGAATGAACGCAATGGTATTTCGCGCAGGCTGGTTTGGTTAAAGTTAGGTCCGAAGGTTGTTGACGACAACTTAATGTATTCGTTAAACGGATTCGCCGCTGTTAAACCGATGCTTGCCTTTTTATTCATGAATTGCTTGCGCACCGCAAAATTATAAAATAAAAATGCCGGGTTGGTTCCTTGTATGCCCCGTTGCGACGACCGGTAGTTTACAAAAGCTTCGGCGGCAAGGTTGTTCGCAAATTCATAGCTGGTATTTAGATTGATGCGATAGGCAAACCCGCTAACCTGTGGTGAACCAGGGTTGTCGGTTATCCTGTCGGCAAAAAACATATTGGTCCTGAACGTGAGTTTACCGACAGGCAACGACGCGTATAAATTTACGCCTTCGGTTGTTTCGCGGCCTATATTGTAGCGTTGTGTAAGAAACACGTTCCTGTAAAGGGAGTTGCCGATGGCCAACGAGTCGTAAAAAGTCGTAAATGATTGCAGATCGTTGGTGTTATATCTGTAAAACGCAGCCACATACACGTTTGGCCCCTTGTTGAACGATTTATTATACCCTAACTCGAAATTATGGCCGAGCTCCGGTTTTAGCGAGGGGTTACCGGTACTGATGTTATGCGGATCGCTGATATTATAGAATGGATTAAGGGACCGGTAATCGGGACGCTCTAAACGATACGAATAGCTGAACTTGATAGCCTGTGTTTTATCCAGCTTATGCGATATTACAAACGATGGTGCAAGTATGCCGTAGGATGGAATGTTTGTGTTTGGAAAATCGGACGTTGAATTGGTGTATTCGTAACGCAGACCCGCTTTGCCATCGATAAAATTATTGAAGAGCGAAAAAGTGGAGCTCAGATAATAAGCAAATATCTTACGGTTAAAATGAAAGCCATAACTTTGATGTGGGTTAAAAGAATAGCCGCCTGCGCCAAGCGTGTCGGTAGTTATGGTGTTGTTTATATCTTCGATCGTTGTTTTGGCGCCGGTTTCAATCGCAAAGTTCTTGCTTATCGGCTGCGTATAATCAATTTGAATATCCGTTTCCCTATCCTTGCCAGGGTTGCTGCCCAGGCTTCCTAAAGGCGCATGGTTCACATTGGTATAGTCCTGTTCCTGCGTATAATCAACGGTGTTGGAGCCATAGCTTGAGTTATACAAAATATCCAGTTCCTGGTCCTTTTTCGCGAAGGTTTTTTTATAAGCAAGGCTCCAGTCAAAAGAATTAGCGCTGAAACGGCTGCTCGAGTTATTAACGCTCATCGTATCAACGTTAAAATTATTTAATGACGAAAAGGTGTGTTGGTCGTTATTAATATAACCGCTGCTATTATTGCCGAAATGATTAAGATTAAAGGAGGCGATCAGTTCGTCCTTCTTACTCAAATCCCAGTTAAAGCTAATGCCGCCGCGATAACCGCTCCGTTTAAACGCGCTTGCGCCGTTTTGATACAGTTGAGTGGCAGTATCGCGTGTTCTGTTATAAGATAACCGGCTTGCCGAGCTGGGTGTGGTGCTGCTTAAATTACCATTACCGCTAAAGAAAGTGTTGACGCCAAAATTGCCTTTCCGGGCGTTTAAATTGAACGAGCCGTTTTCAAGGCGGGTACCCGCATTAAGGTTAACGCTGCCGTTCACCCCCTGCACCTTGCTGTCTTTTAATATGATGTTAATAATGCCACCGGTGCCCGAAGCATCGTATTTTGCACCGGGGTTTGTAATTACTTCTATATTTTTTATCTGGCTGGCAGGTATAGCCTGCAGAGCATCCGTAATGCTCGATCCAAAAATGGTTGATGGTTTTCCGTTGATCAGGAACTGGATATTGGTGTTGCCCATCAATTCCACGTTACCGTTAATGTCGACCGTCACCATTGGCACCTTTTGTAGCACATCCAGCGCCACGCCGCCCTGCGCGGTAAGGTCGTTAGCCGGACTATAAACCAGTTTATCGATCTTATTTTCGACGGTTGGTACGCTGGCTGTAATATTCACTTCTTTCAACTGGTTTCTAACCGCTGCAAGATTAATGGTGCCCATCGAAGCGTTTTTCTCCGATGCGGTTACAACAACGTGATCGATAGTTTGCCTGGTATAACCCAGGAAATCGATCGTTACCTTATAATCGCCTGGTGAAACGTTAGAAATTTTAAAATTACCTTTGGGGTCGGTGGTGGTGCCGTCAAAAGGTGAAGCGGCCCCTTGTTTATAAAGGCTTATAGTGGCATAGTCAACAGGTACTTTGGTAGCCGCATCAACCACCTTGCCCGTAATTGTCCCTTTATCACCTGCTGCGCCCTGGGCCTTTACACTTAAGGAAAAAGCAATTAAAAGCCCCAGTATCAAAAAATTCTTCATAAAAACATTATTCATTTTGGTATCAGGCTGCAAAAGTGCGAACCAAAATTGAATTAAAGCTGAATTTTGTATAGAAGTATTACAATTGTTACCGAGTAAGTGTATTTGTTACAATAAGATGTCACATCGATGACGCATTAACGATACGACGCAGGTTCATAATTAAAATATAAGCACAATGCTGCCGCAAATAATCAGCGCAGCACCCAGCCCTTGTTTAACGGTTAATGATTCGCCCAGGAAAATCACTGCAAAAATAATGGCTAAAGCTACACTTAGCTTATCAACCGGCGCCACCTGCGATACTTCGCCTAACTGCAGCGCCTTAAAATAACATATCCATGATAAGCCCGTCGCGCAGCCGGAAAGGATAAGAAATATCCAGTTGATCCTGGTCAAACTACCTATGGTGCCGGTTGTCCCCCTGAAAATAGCAATGCCCCAGGCGATAAGCAGGATGACCACGGTACGTATAGCTGTTGCAAGGTCGGTGTCGACCCCCTTAATACCGATTTTTGCAAAAATTGCGGTCAATGCCGCAAATAAAGCTGAGAGTAAAGCATATATCCACCACATATTGTCGGGTTTTTTTGTTGTCGGAACCGTTGTTTTTATAATTTGTTTGGTTCTATCATTTAAATATCACCATTTAAATCACTTCAGCGAAATGCCAAAACGATAATAATCGGCAGCTGGCACAAATAATCCCAAATCTTTCCTAAATTGACTTTGTACATTTAACAAAAAAAGTTTTGAAGATACTTGTTATTGAAGACGAGGAGGGCCTGCGGGAAAGTATTGAAGAATACTTTTCGGGGGCCGGCAATATTTGCGAAACCGCGCCAAATTACCCGGCTGCGATAACAAAGATCAATCTTTACCGGTACGATTGTATTTTACTGGATATTACCCTCCCAGGCGGCAATGGCATTGAAATATTAAGGCAGATTAAGGAAAATAACTATCCCGACGGGGTGCTGATCATTTCAGCGAAAAATTCCCTCGATGACAGGCTGAACGGCTTGAACCTTGGCGCAGACGATTACCTGGTGAAGCCGTTTCATTTATCCGAGCTGATGGCGCGGGTGATGGCCATCGTACGCCGTAAAACGTTTAACGGCAGCAATCTTCTTTTATTTAACGAGATCACGATCGATCTGCTGGCTAAGGAAGTTAAAGTGAACAGCACACCTGTAAAGCTAACCCGCAAAGAATATGCGCTGCTGCTTTATTTTATCGCCAATAAAGGAAAAGTTGTTTCGAAAAACGCCATCGCCGAACATCTTTGGGGCGATGGGATAGACATGGCCAATAACTTCGACTTTATTTACTCGCACATAAAAAATATCCGCAAAAAGCTGATAGAGGCCGGCGCCTGCGATTATATACAGGCATCATACGGCATGGGTTACAAGTTTACCGGCCAATGAAGCTTTTAACCAGATATAACCGCGTAAACCTGGTGACTACTATTGTCGTAATGCTGATCACGGGCATTATTTATTACCAGGCCATTAGCCTGATACTGATAAACCAAAAGGACACCGACCTGGGCGTTGAGGAACGCGAGATACTGGAATATACAAAGTTAAACCATCACCTGCCGCAAACATTTGAATCCAATGATCAGCAAATTAACTTTTCGGAAGCTGAACCAGGATCGGTGAAACGCCATTTTTTTAACACCATGTATTTTAAGAAATGGCGTGCGCATAACCACCGCGACCACCGGCTGCGGGGTGAATACGAGGCGGGAAGGGGCCTGATAACCGCGGTAACGGTCGACGGTAAATATTACAAGGTAACCATCGTCGAATCGAAGGTGGAAACAGAAGATCTTATCCGGATCATCTTTGTCATTACCATAACTGTAATTCTGCTCTTACTCGTTGTTTTATCCATCACCAACAGGTTGATCTTAGGAAGGTTATGGCAGCCGTTTTATAGTATTATGAACGAGTTGCGGCTATTTAACGTGGCTGATACCGCACAAATTCAAAGCGTTGAAACAAACGTGGACGAATTTTCAGAATTAAACCAGGCCGTATTGGCGATGACGACCAAAGCCAAACACGACTACAAGGACCTGAAAACCTTTACAGAAAATGCTTCGCATGAATTGCTGACGCCAATTGCCGTCATCAACTCAAAGCTGGATACGCTTATACAAACCGAAAACTTCAGCGAACGGCAAAGTAAGATACTAAATGACCTATATAGCGCCGTTTCGAGGTTAAACCGGCTCAACCAGTCGCTGCTGTTGCTGGTAAAAATTGAAAACGGGCTGCACCAGGATGAGGAAAAGATAGATTTAAAGGCTTTGATTGAAGAGCAGCTTGTTCAATTCGAGGAAATTTTTCAGGATAAAGATTTGAAGTTGACCTGTTCGCTGGATAATAAAGAGATATATGCAGCCCGCAACCTGGTTGAAATTTTAATAAGTAATTTATTGAGCAACGCGATCAGGCATAACTATAGTGGCGGCCAAATCAATATCGTTTTAACGGCGGCGGAATTGGAGATCAGCAATACGGGCGAAGATAAGCCCCTGGCCGATGAGAAAATATTTATGCGCTTTCATAAGTCGTCCGGATCGGAAGGCAGCGGGTTGGGGCTAACGATATCGCGCCAGATATGTGAAAATTTTAATTTTTCACTGCGGTACAGTTTTCAGTCGCCTATGCACGTTTTCACGGTGAAATTTGAATAACCGGGGCATGAGCCGCTAACACAAATGCGACAACATAGTGTTATACAAAACATATTTATATAAATGTGATAATTCAATCTAAATTTATACAGAATTACATGATAATTTGCAGCCGCAACTTTAATATCTCTACTGGATGAAGTGGTTTTTTACAGCTTTTTTAGGTACATTCATCTGTTCGGCTTCGCTGGCGCAAACCTTCACGCTCGATCATTATGTTGAAACGGCAAAAAGCAAAAGCCCTTTGCTAAAGGACCTGAGGAACCAGGTTGCCATGAGCCAGCTGGACAGCCTGCGTTTAAGGGCGGGCTTATTGCCGCAGGTAACGGGCAGCAGCAACGCTTTATTTGCACCTGTTATCCGTGGCTTCGGTTATGCGGGCGCCATTACCAATGTAAATACGTTCAGCGCGCTGGTATCGGTAAATAAAACCATCATAGGCAGGCAATATCTTAATTCGCAGCTGGCGGCCATAGGCTTTCAAAAAGATTCCATTACCAACCTCGCCCAAATATCCGAGCTCGATCTTACGAAATCCATTATCGGCCAATATATAACCGCCTATGGCAGTCTGCAGCAATATAAATTCAGCCAGGAGGTGGTTGAGCTTTTAACGCAGGAGGAGGATGTGCTGAAAAAGCTTACCCGGGCGAATGTATACCGGCAAAGCGACTATTTAACGTTCCTGGTGACGTTAAAACAGCAGGAGGTAGCGCTTTTACAAGCCAGGCTGCAATACAAAAACGATTTCGCCACGCTCAACTACCTGGCCGGCATAGCCGACACCACCATGGCCGAGATAAGCGAGCCCGCTATACAGCAAACGTATACGCCCGACATCAGCAACAGCATATTTTTTAAAAAGTACCAGATAGACAGCCTCAGATTTTTAAACAGCCGCAAGCTGATCGATTACAGTTACCGGCCGAAAGCGAATATTTTTGCCGATGGCGGCTACGAAACCGACTTTAGTTATGAGCCGTATAAAAATTTCGGCACCAGCTATGGATTTAGCTTAACCATACCTATTTACGACGGGGGGCAGCGCAAACTGCAATACCGGCGGCTTAAGCTGCAGCAAGAAACCAGCAGCTATTACAGGTCGTTTTTTAACGTGCAGTACCGGCAGCAAATAGCACAGCTGAATCAGCAGATAGCGGACAGCGACGTGCTGATGGCAAAAGTTAAGGACCAGATAAAATTCAGCGAGAACCTGATAAAAGTAGATACCAAACTATTGCAAACCGGCGACCTGAAAGTTGCCGACCTTATATTGGCGATAAACAACTTTCTTACCGTTAAAAACCTGCTTACACAAACCACGGTCAGCAGGCTGCAGCTTATTAATCAGTTAAATTACTGGAACAAATAACATGAAAGCACCAGATAAAGTATTTATAGGCATTAAGTCCTTATATATATTAGGAATTACCTTGTTCCTGTTTGCCTGCGACGGAAAGGATAAAAAGGAAGCTGACGATGCCGGTAATGCCAATGCCCAAACACCGGTTACTGTAACCACCATCAACGATAGCACGTTGACCGATTACATTAACCTGAACGCGATCTCGGCTTTTCTTCAAAAAAATTATGTTAAGGCCAACGCCAATGGCTATATCCACGAGGTGAATACAAAAATGGGGCAGTATGTAAACAAGGGACAGGTACTTTTCACTATTAAAACCAAGGAAGCGCAGGCCATAGGCAACAGCATCAATATTCTGGATACTACGTTTAAATTTTCGGGTGTGAATAAGATCCGGGCGTCGGAGCATGGCTATATCACGGCCTTGACGCACCAAACCGGCGATTATGTGCAGGACGGGGAACAGCTGGCGGTGATAAGCGACCGGTCGAGTTTTGTGTTTTTGATGCAGATGCCTTATGAAATGCGGGCTTTTGTAAAGGGCAACCAGGCCGTACAGATCATGCTTTCCGACGGCGAAAAGCTAAACGGCCGTATAGCCTCGTTTATGCCGACGGTGGATACGCTGGCCCAAACCCAGGCAGTAGCAGTAAAGATCAACTCGGATAAACAAATACCCGAAAACCTGGTAGCCAGGGTGCGAATGATAAAATCACAAACGGCGAACACGGCCTCATTGCCAAAATCGGCCATCCTTTCTAACGAAACGCAAACGGATTTTTGGGTAATGAAGCTGATCAACCCGACAACGGCTGTTAAGGTTCCGGTAAAAAAAGGCGTCGAATCAGGCGATAGGGTAGAGATCCTTTCGCCAAAATTCTCTGCTACCGATAAGATCATCGTAACCGGCAATTACGGTTTGCCCGACACAGCCAAAGTTAAAGTGGTACAATAATGGACAAGCTTAAAATAGACAAGGGCGTAGTAGACGACTTTTTTATTTCGCATCGCAAGCCGCTTATGCTCGTGCTGTCGCTCATTATCATGGGCGGCATATATTGCTACACCCGGCTGCCGACATCTTTATTCCCCGAGATCACTTTTCCTAAAATAAAAGTTATTGCCGACGAAGGTTTGCAGCCGGTAAATAAAATGATGATAACGGTTACCAAACCGCTGGAAAATGCGATAAAGCAAGTGCCCGACCTGGAAGTAGTGCGCAGTACAACCAGCCGCGGCAGCGCGGAGATATCGGCGTTTATGAGCTGGAACGCGAACATCGACCTAAGCAAAGAACAAATTGAATCGCAGATCAGCAAGATCAGGGGCGACCTGCCGGCGGATGTGAATATTTCCGTTGAGAAGATGAACCCGTCGATATTGCCGGTAAGCGGTTATACGCTCGAAAGCCACTCCAAATCACCTATCGAATTAAAACAGATAGCTACCTTTACAGTGAAGCCATTCCTATCGCAGGTAGCGGGTGTGTCCGAGATCAGGGTCATCGGCGGAAAGCAAAAAGAATACTGGCTGGTGCTTAACCGCGAAAAAATGAGCTCGCTTTCGTTAACACCCGACATGATAAGCAATACGCTGAGTCAAACCAATTTCATAAAGTCGGAGGGCTACCTGTCGGATTATAAAATGCTTTACCTGACGGTAACGGATGCTACCGTAGGCGCTAAGGACCAGCTGGAAAACCTGGTGGTAACCAACAACCGCAAGCGCGTTATCCAGATCAAAGATATTGCCAGCGTCCAAATAAGCGAAGGCATAGAATACACCAAAATAAACGCAAATGGCCACGAAGGGGTATTGATTGCTGTAATTAAGCAGCCAAATACCAACCTGATAACGCTGTCGAACGATATGGCGGCAAAGGTTAAGGCGCTGCAAAAGGTGTTGCCGAAAGATGTATCGATAAAACCCTACTATATACAGGCTGATTTCGTGAACGACTCGGTAAAAAGCGTAACCGACAGTGTGTGGGTAGGCTTGTTGCTGGCAATTATCGTCGCTATCATTTTTTTGCGTTCGTTCAAGGCCAGCGCTACCATACTCATTGTTATCCCCATAACGCTCGGGTTAACGCTGATCGTGCTGTATGTGATCGGCTATACCTTTAACATCATGACGCTGGGCGCCATAGCCGCCGCCATCGGCCTTATCATAGACGACGCCATCGTAGTAGTGGAGCAAATACACCGTACCCACGAAGAAAACCCCACACAGCCCACCAATAAACTGCTGAAAAAGGCGATCGATTATCTGTTGCCCGCAATGATCGGGTCGTCACTCAGCACTATCGTCATTTTTGTCCCTTTTTTGCTGATGAGCGGCGTAGCAGGCGCTTATTTCAGTGTAATGACCAATACCATGATCATCACCCTGGTATGCTCGTTTTTTGTAACGTGGATAGGGCTGCCCATCGTTTACCTGATGCTTACGCGCGATCACCTGGGCCATGCAGCCGACAAAAAGCAAGAAAAACACACGGTTAAAAAGCAAAAATGGGTTTCCTTCTTTATTCTGCGCCCTTTCCTCAGCATCGTTATTGTTTTGATACTTATTGCCGTTATTGTATTTATTCCATCGCGCCTGGCAACAGGCTTTTTGCCTGATATGGACGAAGGAAGTATCGTGCTGGACTATGCCTCGCCGCCCGGAACATCACTTGAAGAAACAGACCGGATGTTGAGAGAGGTTGAAAAGATCATTGTTAAACAACCCGACGTAGCCGCCTACTCGCGGCGGACCGGAACACAGATGGGCTTTTTTATTACCGAGCCGAATACCGGCGACTACCTCATCCAGTTAAAAAAAGGTCATAAAAAGACCACCGAGGAAGTGATCAGCGATCTCAGGAACGAGATCGCCGCTTCGCAGCCGGTGCTCGCCCAGCATATCGATTTCGGCCAGGTCATCACTGACATGTTGGGCGACCTCATGAGCTCGACGCAGCCCATCGAGGTTAAAGTTTTCGGCAGCGACCAGCAAATATTAAACCGCTTATCAAAACAAATTGCCGCGCAGGTAACAGCGGTTAAGGGCACCGCCGATGTGTTCGACGGCATCGTTATTGCCGGGCCGTCAGTAAGCATTATACCCAATTATGCGAAGCTTGCCCAATATAATATCAGCCCTAATAGTCTTCAAACACAGGCCGAGGTAGCGCTGGAAGGCAATGTGGTGGGCAATTTGTTCGAAACGCAGCAGTTGGTTCCTATCCGCATGGTTTACCCGGGCAACCGCTACCTAAGCATTAATGGCATAAAAAACCTGAACATATTTTTGGCCAACGGTAAAATGATGCCGATTACCCAACTGGCCAACGTTGAGGTAAAGCCCGGCGACGCCGAAATAAACCGGCAGGATCTGCAATCAATGGGTGTTATAACCGCCCGACTCGAAAACAGCGACCTGGGTACCGTAATTCCGGCTATACAAAAAAATATCGCCCAAAATGTCAACCTGCCGCAAGGCTATCATGTGGAATACGGCGGCGCGTACGCCGAGCAGCAACAGTCGTTTAAGGAATTGCTGGTCATCCTGATCACCGCCAGCCTGCTGGTGTTTTGCGTGATACTTTTCTTATATAAGCAATTCAGGATCGCGTTGTTAATTTTAGCCATAGCCGTCCTAGGGATCTCGGGGAGCTTTTTGGCCCTGTTCATTACCAACACGCCGCTAAATGTAGGTAGCTATACAGGGCTTATCATGATCGTGGGTATCATTGGCGAGAACGCCATATTCACTTTTCTGCAATTCAGGGAAACGGCCATGACATCGACGGTCGATGACGCTATTATTTATGCTATTTCTACGCGTTTGCGTCCGAAATTGATGACAGCCCTGGGCGCCATCATCGCTTTAACGCCCCTTGCTTTGGGTATTGGTGCGGGCGCACAACTGCATCAGCCGCTGGCCATCGCTGTCATCGGCGGATTTTTGGTGGCACTGCCGCTATTGCTGATCGTGCTGCCCAGCTTTATGCGCATCTTTTACCGCAACTATAAATTTAAAGAGGAAAAGGCGCTGGAACAGGCCAATCCATAACTACAAACTTGCTACAGAATTGCGTTTTAAATTTATAAACTAATAAAAACTATGAAAAAGATCATTTTAAGTATCGCCGCCCTTTTGTTTCTGAGCGCGGCCCCATGCCTGCTGCAGGCGCAAACTTATGTATTCGAGAAGACCATAGCCCTGCCGGGAAACGGTGGCTACGATTACCTTTCCATCGACAAGGTAAACCGCCGTTTATATGTTTCGCATGGCACGGCGGTAAATGTGATCGACCTTGATACCGAGACACCTGTGGGCGTAATCGAGGGTATGAAAGGTGTACACGGTATTGCCATTGTAAACAAAAGCAACCGTGGCTTTATAAGCGATGGCAGAGCGAACGCGGTGGTGGCTTTCGATCTAAAGACGCTAAAAACAATCGCCACGATACCTGTTGACGCCAAAGGCCCCGACGGTATCATTTATGACCCGTATTCCGACCGGGTATTTTCCTTTAACGGCGACAGCAATAATGCGTCGGTAATAGATCCAAATACGCTGAAGCAAGTAGGAACCGTTGCATTGGGCGGCGCCCCGGAGTTCGCGGTGTCTGACGGAAAAGGAAAAATTTACAACAATCTTGAAGACAAAAACAGCATGGTTGTTTTTGACACTAAAACATTAAAGGTGTTGAGAACAGTTCCGCTGGCCCCATGCGGCGGCCCCACCGGTATTGCGCTGGACGCCAAAAACGGCCGCATCTTTACCGTGTGCCGGGAAAACAAAGGAATGAGCGTGGTTGATATCCATACCGGAAAAGTGATAACTACCGTGCCCATCGGCGCCGGGGTTGATGCCGTGGTGTACGACGAGCCTCATAAGCTCATTTTTGTATCCAATGGCGACGCAACTACCACGATCATTAAGCAGGAATCGCCTGATAAGTATGCCGTCGTCCAGACACTGGCTACAAAAAACAGGGCAAAAACCATGGCCTTCGATGCCAAAACGCGTAAAATTTATTTGAGCGCACCCGACTTTGAAACAGGCACCCGCAAGGCTTTGCCAAATTCGTTTAACGTGCTGGTTTACAAGCCACAGTAGCTTATTGGCTTCATACCACGGTGAAAATTCGCCGCTTTATGAACTATAAGCTAAAAAAATTTCTTAACTTTACAACGACCAACATTTTAGCCGCTCCTTTGTTATAAATTTATTAGTTCTTATCAATATTTACTACCTGCATGACGACCAAAAAAAGCGATTTCGTTTATTCACAAGAGTCTGAACCCCACCACACCCGAACAAAGCAAATTTTACAAAAATTTCCGCACCTCCGGAACCTGATCGGTAAAAACCCGTTTACCATGTTTGCCATTATCGGTTTGGTTGGTTCCATGATCGGTATCTCGTGGCTGGTGCGCGATCAGTCATGGTGGATCGTTTTTGCTGCGGCTTACTTTTATGGCGCTTTCGCCAATCATTCGTTATTTGTGATGATACACGAGTGTACGCACCAACTGCTTTTTAAGAGCCGCACCGCCAACCGGTGGGCCTCGATGTTTGCCAATCTTCCGCATGTAATGCCCGGCGCTATGTCGTTCGAAAAATACCATCTTAAACATCATTCGTATCAGGGTATTCACGAGCTTGATGCCGACCTGCCCAATAAATGGGAAGCAAAGCTCATTAATAACTCGTTTTTGGGTAAAACACTCTGGCTGTTGTTTTTTCCATTGTTCCAGGGTACGCGTGTGTCGCGGTTAAAAGAGATCGACTTTTTCGACGGCTGGATGCTCACCAACATGCTTGTCCAGGTCGTGTTTAACGTCGCGATCTGGTATTTTTTTGGGTGGCACGCCATCGGGTTCTTATTTATCAGCTTCTGGTTTTCCATCGGTCTGCACCCTTTAGGCGCGCGCTGGATACAGGAACATTATTTGACATATGATACCGACCAGGAAACGTATAGCTATTACGGTCCTTTAAATACCGTTGCATTTAATGTAGGCTTTCATAACGAACATCACGATTTTCCTTCTATTCCGTGGAACAGGCTTCCGCAGATAAAAAAAACTGCCCCTGAGTATTACGATACATTATACTACCACACGTCCTGGACAAAATTGTTTTTCAGGTTCCTGTTTGAGCGGGAAATATCCTTATTTAACAGGATCGTGCGCAAGGACAGAGGTAAATTTACGGTAGCCGCCGATAGCCGAAAAACGGCTGTGGAGTCGGAGGAGCCGGTCGCAACTGTTTTCGAATAACAACTTAGCGTCCCTGGCAATTTCAAAAACCGAACACTAAAGGCCTTTTTTTCCGTTATTAGTACTATTACGTACGCAAAATAGGCATGAGTCGCGAAAAAAAGATAAAGCTTTTAATCCCGCTGGTTATCCTTTTATTTTTCGGAGCCTATGGCTGGCACCGGCATGATGAGCGCCAAACAGGTATAACCGGAAGATTGCAGCGAAGGGACATGGACGAGATCTCGGGCATTGCGGCATCGGGCATTAGCCACGATATTTATTATGTGCATAACGACAGCGGCGATACCAGTCGTTTTTTTGCCATACAGCCTTCGGGAAAAGTAACATCAATCATCTATTTTAAGGGAGATCCGACCGTAAAGCTCGGCGTGGCCGATTGCGAGGATATTGCCGTTGGCCCGGGGCCGGTTGACGGAAAGAGCTATGTATATATGGGGGATATCGGCGACAACGACGCCGAACGGAAATATATTACCATTTACCGGATGGAAGAAAATACAGCATGGGCAGCCGACAGTGTATGCACCGCGGATGCAGCTGCGATCCATCTCACTTATCCCGATGGGCCGAAGGACGCCGAAACATTAATGATCGACCCGATAGAAAAATTGATCTATATCGTATCAAAACGGCAGGACTCAGTGACGGTTTACACCTCGCCGCTTGCGTTCAAACCGAATGAAACAAGGGTATTAACCAAGCGGTGCAAATTGTTTTTTCCGGGTTATAAATTATTTAAATGGATCACCGCCGGGGATATTTCGAAAGACGGTAAACAGGTATTAATAAAAAGCTATACCAAAGTATATTACTGGAAACGCAACGGCGACGAACCCATTTGGAAAACGGTTCAAAAGCCGCCCCATATATTGCCCTATACGCAGGAAAAACAGGGCGAAGCTATTGGCTTTACGCGGGATGGCAAAGGATATTATACGACGAGCGAAGGGGTCTATTCGCCGATCTATTATTATAGAATTCCGGGAACGTAAATTCAATCAAACCTTTCCGGCGCGAACATCGAGGTATCAACTGCTGATTTTGCACCATTAAAGGCATCCGCAACGATTTTACCTGTAGCAGGGGCCAGGCTTAAGCCGATCATGGCGTGTCCCGTTGCGATAGCCAGGTTATTATATTTCTTCGAAAGACCGATATATGGCAGCCCGTCCGGCGAGCATGGACGAAAACCAAACCAGATATCTTTTTGATCAGGCACTGGAAGCTTAAAATCAGGGAAATATTGCGGCACGGATTCGACAATGCCTTTTACCCGGTTCATATTCACTTTATCGTTTATTTTGCCGATCTCCATCGTCCCGCCAAAGCGGATGCTGCCGTTCATGGGCGTGATGGCTACCCTTGCTTCGCATAAAATAGACGGAATCGTCATCTTTTTAACCGGGTTATGCACCATAAACGAATACCCTTTGCCCGGCATCAACGGGATTTTTAAACCGGCCAGTTTCGCAATAGCCGGCGACCAAGCGCCCCCCGCAACCAGGTAAGCATCGCCGGTAAATTCCCGGTCTTTAGTTGTGACAGAGGTTATGTTGCCTCCCGTATGGTTTATTTTGGTTACTTCAGTATGCCGGTGAATTTTCACGCCTTGTGCCTCAAGGTATTTTACCAGCCCCGCCATCAGCTTATTGGGATACATGTGCGCATCGCAATAATAATGCACCGCGCCCAAAATGTCCAGTTCGATATCGGGCTGCAATTTGCGGCACTCTTCAGCCGTCAGGTATTGCGCATCGAGCCCAAGGTTTGTGGCCTTTTCAACAAGATGCCGTTCCTCGTCTTCCATTTTGGCTGTTTTGAAAAGCATCAGGATGCCTTTATCCTTCAGTCCAAAATCGATCGCGGTTTGTTTTTCAAATTCACGATAGAGGTCCTTACTTAACAAGGAAATATCGCGCAGCACGCCCGCCGAGCGTTCCGCATGTTTCCTGGTCGCGCTTTTTACAAATTTTAGGCCCCACCCGATCAGTTCGCCGTTAAGCGACGGCTTTACGTAAAACGGGCTTTTGCTGTTAAACATCCAGCGGATGCCCTGCTCCACCATTCCGGGCGATGCCAGCGGAACAAAATGACTGGGCGTAATCATGCCGGCATTGCCGAATGAACAGTTATCAGACAGGTCGCCCTGCTCTAAAATTTCCACTTCCCATCCTGATTTGTGCAGGTAATAAGCCGAGAACAACCCGATCACCCCGCCGCCGATTATAATTGCTTTACTCATAAGCCCCTCTAAATTTCTTAAACTATGTCATTGCGAGAAGTGAAACGACAAAGCAATCGCGAACTATGCATGACCGCTCTGTAAAGTTCTCTTCGCCATTCGGCGAATCGCAATGACAAAAAAACGCTTATATCACCTGGAACCCGTACGCATACGGATCGTCGTCATCAATTTTTATGGTATTATATCCATACACCTTTGCCCAGCCTTCTATACTCGGGATAATCCCCGGTTTGCCACCCACGGTTACCTCGTCTTCCACTCTGCCGGTGAACATACTGCCGATAATGCTTTCGTGAATAAAAACGTCACCTTTTTTTAGTTTTCCTTTTGCATGCCATTGCGCCATGCGCGCCGACGTGCCTGTTCCACAGGGCGACCTGTCGATCGCCTTATCGCCATAAAAAACCGCGTTACGCGCCGTTGCATCAGGCGATATTGTTTTGCCCGTCCATAGTATATGCGAGCACCCGTTTATGGTCGGATTTTCAGGATGAACGAAAGTGTATTTTTCATTGATCCGCTGGCGTAATACACGGCTCCATGAGATTAGCTGATCAGCTGAATAATCATCAAGGTCTTTAAAGTTCTGCTGGGGATCTATAATGGCATAAAAATTTCCGCCATAGCTTACATCAACGGTTAACGTTCCCAGTCCGGGGCATTCCACCTCCAGGTTTTCGGCCGCGAGGTAAGCAGGCACATTGGTTAATTTTACCGATTTAACTTTGTTTCCTTCCTGTTTATATTCGATCAATACCAAACCTGCCGGAGCTTCCATCCGCACGATGCCAGGTGTTTTGGGTGTTATCAATCCTTCCTCAATGCCAATGGTGATGGTGCCGATGGTGCCGTGCCCGCACATGGGCAGGCAGCCGCTGGTTTCGATAAAC
>Ga0134127_10000043_pt1 | contig 188481 bp, 171 predicted proteins | sample KB31753_FD_96459 | JGI IMG/M metagenome (GOLD analysis project Ga0134127, IMG submission 96459) | Terrestrial soil microbial communities with excess Nitrogen fertilizer from Kellogg Biological Station, Michigan, USA - KB3-175-3 | ecosystem: Environmental > Terrestrial > Soil > Unclassified ...
CGCCGGTCGGGTCATGTGGTTCCTCACTTCGGCGCTTCGCACCTGCGCTCGGAATTCCGCCGGTCGGGTCATGTGGTTCCTCACTTCGGCGCTTCGCACCTGCGCTCGGAATTCCGCCGGTCGCGTGATCACGCGTTGCTCCCAACCTTGGTATTGAGATACCCGATCGCGTCGCCGACCGTGCGGAGCTTTTCGGCATCCTCGTCGGGGATGTCGATGTTGAACTCCTTCTCGAACTCCATGACCAGCTCGACGATGTCGAGGCTGTCCGCGCCGAGGTCCTCGATGAAGCTGGCCTCGTCGGTAAGCTTCTCGCGCTCCACCCCGAGTTCTTTCTCGATGATGTCGCGGACCTTCTGAGCGTTGTCGGCCATTGGAATTGGTCCTCTCTTCTGATGGGTTGTTAGCTGCGTAAATCTAGCGAGTGGGCGTCGGGGCGTCGGGGCGTCGAGGCGTCTGGGCGGCGCTGAGTGAGAGAGCGCTCTTTCGCCCCGACGCCCATACGCCCCGACGCCCATGCGCCCTCACATCACCATCCCGCCATCCACGACAAAGACCTGCCCCGTGATATAGCTCGCCTCGTCGGACGCCAGGAACGCCACCAGCGACGCGATGTCGCTCGGTTTCCCCAACCGTTCGAGCGGGATTTGCGTGAACAGCGTCTTCTTCGCGTCCTCCGTCATCGCCGCGGTCATGTCGGTCTCGATGAACCCCGGAGCGACCACGTTCGCGAGAATGTTGCGCGAGGCGAGCTCCTTGGCCACCGACTTGGTGAGACCGATCAGTCCCGCCTTGCTCGCCGCATAGTTCGCCTGCCCCTTGTTGCCGACGACGCCGACCACGCTCGCGATATTGATGATCCGTCCCCACCGCTTCTTCATCATGCCTCGCGACACCGAGCGCATCGCGACGAAGGCGCCGCGCAGGTTGGCGTCGATCACCGCGTCCCAGTCGTCGTCCTTCATGCGCATCATGAGATTGTCGCGCGTGAGACCGGCGTTGTTCACCAGAATGTCGACGCCGCCCATCGCCTTATCGACCGCGTCGACCAACGCGGTGACCGACGCGATGTCGCCCACGTCGCACGCGAACCCGCGCGCCTCGGGCGAAATCGCGCCCGCCGCTTCCCTGGCGCGCGCCTCGTCGCGACCGACCACGGCCACACGCGCGCCGGCGCGCGCCAGTGTTTCGGCGATCGCTCGTCCAATGCCGCGCGTGCTGCCGGTCACGAGCGCCGTGCGCCCGCTCAAGTCGATCTTCATGTCGATCAGTGGGTTGGCGCCGCGACGAGCTCGCGGATCTGCTGCACTTCCGCTGCCGTCCCGCAGGTGGCCGTCTTCACCGACGGCGCAATTTTTTTCACGAGTCCCGTGAGCACGCTGCCGGGGCCCATCTCGACATAGAGGGCGTCGGGATGACGGGCTGCCAGGGCGCGCACCTCATCCGTCCAACGCACGGGCTTGGACAGTTGCTCGAGCAGCAGCTGCTTGCCGCGCGACGCCGTTGTTACAGCTTCGGCATTCACGTTCGCATATACGGCGAAGTGCGGATCGTCGAACGACGCTTCATCGAGGGCGCTCGCGAGACCCGGGGCGGCTGATTCCATCAACGGCGAATGAAACGCGCCGCTCACGTTCAGGCGGATCGCGCGCTTCGCCCCGGCTTCCTTCGCCAGCGCCATCGCGCGTTCGACGCCGGATTCCTCGCCGCTGATCACGAGCTGCCCGGGACAGTTGTAATTCGCGGGAACGACGAGCCCGGCATCGCGCGACGCGTCCGCGCAGATCTCTTCGATCGGGCGATTCGTGTCGCCGAGGAGCGCGGCCATGGCGCCCGGGCGTTTGACGCCGCTCTCGTACATCAGCTCGCCGCGGCGGCGAACGACGCGCACCGCATCCTCGAGGCCGAGTGATTCCGCCGCATGATACGCCGTGAATTCGCCAAGCGAGTGACCCGCCGCGGCGACGACGTTTGCGCCGATCACGTCACGCGTCGCCGCCCACGCCGCGGCGCCGTGCGCGAGGAGCGCAGGCTGGGCGTTGTGCGTGAGCGTCAACTCGTCAGCTGGTCCCTCGAAGCAGAGCGTGCTGAGTGAAACGCCCAAGGCATCGTCGGCGCGCTGAAAGACGTCGCGCGCCGCGAAGAACGCTTCCGCCAGGTCCTTGCCCATGCCTGGTTTCTGCGATCCCTGGCCCGGGAAGAGCAGCACGATATCCATGCTCGCTCCGCTCACAGCCGAACCACCATCGAGCCCCACGTGAAGCCCGCACCGAACGCGACGAGCAGCACGGTCGATCCTTCCTTGATCACACCCTTTTCGATGGCCTCGTCGAGCGCGATCGGCACCGACGCCGCCGACGTGTTGCCGTAGCGGTCCACGTTCACGTAGACCTTGTCCATCGAGATGTTGGCGTGCTTCGCGGTTGCCTCGATGATGCGGATGTTCGCCTGATGCGGAATCATCAAGTCGATGTCGGCGCTCGTGAGCTTGGCGGCATCGAGCGCACGCGTTGCCGCCTCCGACATCGAGCGAACGGCGTTCTTGAACGTTTCGCGGCCGTTCATCTTGATGTACATCGACCGCTCGTCGAGCACCTGCTGCGAGAACGGATGCCGCGCGCCGCCGGACGGCCGGCACAAGAGATCGCCCAGGCTGCCGTCGCTGCGCACGAACGTCGAGAGGATGCCGCGCTGCTGCTTCGATCGCTTGAGCACGGCGGCACCCGCCCCGTCGCCAAAAAGCACGCACGTCGAGCGGTCGGTCCAATCGGTGATGGCGCTCAACTTCTCGACGCCGATGATGAGCGCGGTGTCCGCGTTCCCCGTCGCCATCATGCCCTCGGCGACGGTCGCGGCGTAGATGAACCCCGAGCACGCCGCGCCGATGTCGAACGCCGCCGCGCGGCTGGCGCCGAGCGCGGCTTGCAGGTCCACGGCGGCGGACGGCAGCAGCCGGTCGGGCGACGCCGTGCCGAGCACGATGATGTCGAGCTCTCCGGGATGCACGCCGGCCTTGTCCATCGCGGCGCGGGCCGCCATCGCCGCGAGGTCGGTCGCCGACTCCGTCTTCGCGATGTGCCGCTGCTTGATCCCCGTGCGCTCGATGATCCACTCGTCCGTGGTCTCGATGCCGATCGACGCGAAATCACTATTCTTGAATACCGTGCTGGGAACGCCCCGCCCGGTTCCGGCGAAATACGCGATGGGCCGCTTCATGCCTGGCCGACTCCGTCCTGCAGGCGACGGCCGATGTGCTCGTCCATCTTCGAGTCGAGCGCCCGGACCGCCACCTTGATGGCGTTCTTGATCGCGCGCGGACTGGATTTGCCGTGCGAGATGATACTCACGCCGTTCACGCCGAGCAGCGGCGCGCCGCCATGCTCGGAGTAGTCGAGGTCCTTGAGCGCGCCCATCATCGTTTGCTGATCGAGGCCCGCTTTCGCGAGCAGCCCGATGATCATCGGGCCGATGCCTTCGTAGAACTTGAGCACGACGTTGCCGACGAATCCGTCGCACACGACGACGTCGATCGGGCCGTGATCGCACGCGCCTTTGGGCAAGTCGCGCCCCTCGACGTTGCCGAGGAAGTTGAGACCCGCCAACTGGAGGAGCTGATGCGCTTCTTTCGTGGCGGCGTTCCCTTTCTCGGGCTCTTCACCGATGCTCAGTAACCCAACCGTTGGGTTCTGTCGTCCCAGGATGTCCTCGGCGTAGACGACACCGAGGCGCGCGAACTGGACCAACTCGTCGGCGCCGCAGTCGACGTTGGCGCCGGAGTCGAGGACGACGACGGGCACGCGCGCCGTCGGAAAGACGGTGGCGATGGCGGGCCGCTTGAGTCCCGCGTGAAGTCTGAGCACGACCATCGACGCCGCCATCTGCGCGCCGGTCGAGCCGGCGGAGACGAACGCGTCGGATTTGCCGTCGGCCTGCAGCTTGAGGCCGACGATCATGGAGCTGTTGGGCTTTCCGCGCATCGCCGCGCTCGGGCGGTCCGTCATCTCGATGACGTCGGGTGCTTCGATGATTTCAATGCGGTCGCGCTGCCCGCGCACCGCGTGGTGCTCGGGCGTCGCGAGCAGGGTCTCGAGCTGTTGGCTGACGACCGCGGTGCGTCCGACGAGCTGGATCGAGTGCGCTGGATCCAGCTCACTCAGAGCGAGCAACGCACCGGCAACGGTCGCCTGGGGTGCGAAATCGCCCCCCATGGCGTCCAACGCGATGCGCGCCAACCTAGGCTTCCTTGGCTTCGACCCGCTGTTTGCCGGCGTAGAACCCGCAATCCGCGCACACGCGATGCGGACGCTTCGGGGCACCACACTTCGGACACTTCTGAATGACGACGGCGGGCGCCTTCTTGTGCGTGTTGCGCGCGCGCTTCTTACGCTTGGAGGTGCGTCGCTTCGGGACGGCCATGGCGGGAGATGGTAGATGCTAAATGTTGGATGCGAACGCGTTCGCGTGCTAGGAATTCTCGGTCTTCAACTGCTTCAACTGCTTCAGCTGCTTCAGCGCGTCCCAGCGGGGATCGACCGACTTGTCCTCGCAGTCGCACGGACCTTCGTTCAGGTCCTTGCCACAGCGCGGGCAGAGCCCCTTGCAGGCTTCGTTACAGAGCGCGAACGACGGCGCGGCGAGCAGCCACTCTTCACGAAGCGCCGGGCGAAGGTCGATCTCTTCGGCGTTCGGGTCGAGCTCGTACACGTCCGGGTCGTCCGTTTCCTCCGCTCCCGTTTCGGCGAAGATGAGGTGCGCTTCGTCGCTCACGTCCGCGCGCGCTTCGGCGAGACAGCGGCTGCATTCGTGAACGACGCTCCCCTCGATGCGCCCGTGCCAGTAGTACCGCCCCGGTCCCGCCGCCGACAACCGGCCGGTGACGTGCACCGCGGTCTCGGGCTTCGGGTCGCTCTCTTCCCAGATCGGATCGCTGGCCGGCAATTCGGCGTCAACGACGGCGGCCTGGGTTTCGAGCGAACGGATGTCGAAGGACAACATCCATCAAAAATACTCGGATGCGGGGGTGCTTACAAGTCCGTGAGTGTCATGGAGTTGGGCGTCGGGGCGTCGGGGCGTCGGGGCGTCGGGGCGTCAGGGCGTATGGGCGTATGGGCGTATGGGCGACGACCAAACGTCGAGGCGGTCGTCATCCCGAGCGAAGCGAGGGATCTTTCGTGGATGCCAGAGGGCTGGCCACTCTACCGAGACGCCAGATCCCTCGTTCGCTGCACTCGCTCGGGATGACGGGTGGCTCGAAGCGTCGACGCCCATCGCCCATCGCCCAGCGCCCACCGCCTACCGCGCCGCCAACAACTCCGTCTCGGCGAAGAAAAACCGTGATTCGCGAGTCGCGTTGTCATCCGAATCCGAGGCGTGAATGGCATTCCGGCCCTTCGACTCCGCATACAGCTTCCGGACCGTCCCCTCGGCGGCTTCGGCCGGATCAGTCGCACCGATCGCCGTGCGCAGCGACGCAACCGCATCGCCCTTCTCCAGCACCATCGGCATGCATGGTCCCGACGTCATGAAGTCCACGAGCTCGCCATAGAACGGGCGGCCCTTGTGGACAGCGTAGAACTCGCCGGCCTGGTCCTTGGACATGTGCATCACCCGCGCGGCCAGGACCTTGAAGCCTTGGCCCTCGAGGTGCGCGATGATCGTTCCCGCCTTCCCCGCGCCAAACGCGTCGGGCTTGATGATCGTGAGTGTGTAGTTGCCGGCCATGAGAGTTTCCTGATCAGGGTCCTATGAGTTTGCGAACGATGTCGCCGCGCGTGAGAAAGCCCACCAACCGGCCTTCCCGCACCACCGGCAGTCGCTCGACGTCCTTGTTGCTCATCAACGCCGCCACTTCGGCGACGGGTTGCTCGGGCGCCACGCACAACACCTGCCGTGTCATGGCCTCCCGAACCGTCATATCGTTTGCGCGGGCGACGGCGGGCGACTGGTGCCGCGATCCGCCGAACGACACGCCCTCCGTCGCCAGCAGGTGGCGCATCAGCTCGCGCTCGCTGAGCATGCCGAGCAGCTGTTCGTGCTCGTCGACCACCGGCAGGGCGCCGAGCCCCGAGCGAATGAGCTCGCGCGCCGCGTGCCGCAGCGGGACGTCACCGCCGATCGTGCGCGGACGCTCGGTCATGAGGTCGCGGACGAGCAGCTGTTCGGCGATTTCGTAGTCAGCGAACACGGGTAAACTAACCAGCGCCTCGGCGCTGGGCGCGGCGAGGAGCGCGTCGATCACCTCGCGATTGGAGAGGAGGCGTCCGAACGCACGAACGACTTGCAGCTGGCGCGCGGCGGATCGCGGTGGGCCGACCACCATGGTGACGAGCGGCGCGCGCTGCTCGACGCCGTCGTCCAGCGCACGGACGATCCCGGTCGGACAGACGCCCACCGCGACCTGGAGCGCCAGCGCGGTATCCGTGCGGTAATGCAGCAGGAACGCCTGGTCGGCGATCGCGACCATGTCTTCCCCGCGCTCTTCACTCACGCGCCCTTGCAGCCGCTCGAGGTCGCCGATCGCACCCGAGGACTCGAGCCGCGCGAGCAGCGACGTGCGCGCCGCGTCGAGCGTATCGCAATCCAGCGGAATCAACACGCGCGAGGGCGCGAGAAAATCGACGAGCTTCACGGAGTGTTACGAGGGCGACGAAGAGAGGCGGTTCGACAGACGAAGTCCGCGTGCGAGCACAACGGTCGTGACGACGAGCAAGAGATTGCGCAGCACGAGCCCGACCACGGCGTCCGGTGCTTCGGTGCGTACGAGCGCCATGTAGCGCAGTGGAAAAATGTAGTAGGTCACCACACCCGTCAGCGCGAAGAGCGTCCACAGGAGCGCCCGGTTTCTGACGGCGATCAGCGGCACCAGCGGCATGACCCAGATCAGGTATTGCGGCGAGAGGACCTTGCTCGTGACGAGCCCCGCGAAAAGTACCAGCGCGCTCCAGGCGGCGAGGTCGACGGGTTCGTCGCGGCGTGTTCGACGATACATCATCGCATACACGACGACGACCGCCGCGAGCATCAGCACGGTCGACAGGGGTTTCACGACCGCCGCCGCGTGGCCGGACATGTTCCATGATGAGAAGTTGTACTCGATCGCGGCCGCCACGAGATGCAGCTTGCTCGCCGCCACCAACAGGCTTCCGTACGTGCTTTCTGCATGCACGCCGCGAGCGGCGTGGTAGTCCAGAAACCCGAGCATGTTGCGTGGAGCGACGAGCAAGAGCGGTGACGCCAGCACCACCATGGTTGCGGTGCCGACGATCGCGCAGCGCACGAGCAGGCCATAGGCGCGCGCGCGAACGTGCTGCATGGCGAATACCGGGACCAGGAGCAATGGATACAGCTTCGTCAGAATGCCGACAGCCAGCATGATCGACGCGCCGAACCACTCGCTCCGCCCGGCGAACCAGAGGGCGCACACGACGGTCGCCGCGGGAAAAATGTCGAAGTCCTGGCCGATGATCGGTCCCACGGTAAGCACGAACACGGTATAGGCGCCGAGGACCGCGACGCGATTCAGCCCACGGCGTCGCGCGATGGCGTTCAACGCGACGAGGATCAGGAGGTCGGCGATCACGACCTCGACGCGGAACGCCACGTAATACTGCGTGAGCGTGGTCGCGACGAGCCGCGGCAGTCCGAAGAAGATGAGCGCTGCCGGCGGATACTCCACCGCGAAGTCGCGGTATGGTACGGCACCGGCGAGTGCGCGGGAGGCGTACCGGTAGTAGATCGGCACGTCCGAGAAGTTCGACCTGTAGACCGACCAGAAGACGACGACGAGAATGACGACGTGCGCGAGGGCGGCGTAGACCAGAAGCAGCGGACGCGCTGCGTCGTCGACATCGCCCTCGCGCTCGCGCGCCATGAGTGTTCTCTGAACGGTCGCCTACTGCACGCGAGCCTTGATCAGCTCGACGAAATCCATCGGGCGTTTGGCGACGCCCATCCCCGCGGCCTCGAACGCCGCGATCTTTTCGGCCGCCGTTCCCGAGGAACCGCTGATGATCGCTCCCGCGTGACCCATGCGGCGTCCCGGCGGCGCCGTCTGTCCGGCGATGAACCCGACGACCGGCTTCTTCATGTGCTTCTTGATGAACTCGGCCGCTTCCTGTTCGTCGGTGCCGCCGATCTCGCCCATCATCGCCACGGCCTTGGTGTCCGGATCCTTCTCGAACGCCGCGAGACAGTCGATGAAATTGGTGCCGTTGATTGGATCGCCGCCGATGCCGACGCACGTGGACTGCCCGAGCCCCGCGCGCGTGAGCTGATAGACGACCTCGTACGTCAGCGTGCCCGACCGGCTGACGACGCCGATGTTGCCAGGCGTGCAGATGCGTCCGGGAATGATGCCGACTTTCGACTTGCCTGGCGTGATCAGCCCCGGACAGTTCGGTCCGATCAACCGCGCGCCGCGTTCCTTCACGAACGGATACACGCGCGTCATGTCGAGCACCGGCACGCCTTCCGTGATCGCGACGACGAGCTTGACGCCCGCGTCCACCGCCTCGAGAATCGCGTCGGCCGCGTACATCGGCGGCACGTAGATCACACTCGTATTCGCGTTCGTCGCCGCGACCGCATCCGCGACGGTATTGAAGATCGGCACCTTGTCTTCGAACTTCTGACCGCCTTTGCCGGGCGTCACGCCCGCGACGACCTTGGTGCCGTACTCCATCATCTGCTTCGTGTGGAACGAGCCGTCTCGGCCCGTGATCCCCTGCACGATCAGCGTCGTGTCGTTGTCGATGAAGATGCTCACGCCGCCTTTCCTCCTTTCGCCAGCGCGACGGCCTTCTTCACCGCTTCGTCCATGTCCGACGATGCCGAGAAGCCGTTCTCCTGAAGAATCTTCATCGCGATCTCTTCGTTGGTTCCGGTGAGCCGAATGACGATCGGCACCTTGAGCGGATTCTGCTTCGTGGCGGTCACGATGCCGTTCGCGACGTCATCGGTCCGGGTAATCCCGCCAAAAATATTGAACAGGATGGCTTTCACGTTCGGATCGGCGGTAATGATCTTGAGCGCGTTCACGACCTTTTCCGGATTCGACGAGCCGCCGATGTCCAGGAAGTTCGCGGGCTCGCCGCCGTAGTACTTCACCAGGTCCATCGTGGCCATCGCGAGACCGGCGCCGTTGACGACGCACCCGACGTCGCCGTCCAATTTGATGAAAGTCAAATTAGCGTTTCTGGCCTGAACCTCACTCGGCGCTTCGGCGCTTTCGTCGCGGAGCGCGGCGATGTCGGCGTGGCGATCGAGCTCGTTGTCGTCGATCACCATCTTGGCGTCGAGCGCCACGACGTCGCCCGCCGGAGTCACGACGAGCGGATTGATCTCGGCCAGCGAGCAGCCGTTCTTCATGAACGCGCTATACAGCTGCCCCATGATCTTCGCGGCCTGCTTCACCTTCTTCGGATCGTCGAACAGAAAGTAGCCCAGGCGGCTGGCCTGGTACGGCTGCAGCCCGTAGCGCGTATCGACCGGCAGCTTGAGGATTTTCTCGGGCGTCGTCGCCGCGACTTCCTCGATGTCGATGCCGCCCGCCGGGCTCACCATGAACACCGGCTTCTTCGACGCGCGGTCGAGGATGATGCCGACGTACGCCTCGCTGGCGATGTCGGCGGCGGGTGTCACGAGCACTTTTTGCACGGGGAGATCCTTGATCTTCAACTGCAGGATCTTCGTGGCGAGCTCCTTCGCCTCGGCGGGAGTCTTCGCGAGCTTGACGCCGCCCGCCTTGCCGCGGCCGCCGGCGTGCACCTGCGCTTTCACCACGACGGTGCCGCCATACTGCGTCGCGATCTTCTCCGCCTCTTCGGGCGTCGTCGCGACGTCGCCCGGCGGAATCGGTACGCCTTCCTTGCGGAGCAGTTCCTTTGCCTGATACTCGTGAATGTTCACGGATTCTCCAGTGAATCTGTTTCGAGATTTGTAATTGTAGTTCCCGCATCGCCGCGCACGGCCGCCTGCCCCAGCGCGAGCGACGTGATGATCGCGCGCCCTCCCGTGCGGCGCACGAAGTCGATCGCCGCGCGGATCTTGGGTGCCATGCTGCCTTCGCCGAACGCGTTCGCTTCGTCCATCCGCGCCGCTTCCGCGGCGGTCAACCGGCGGAGCGGCCGCTGCTCCGGCGTGCCCCAGTCGGCGTACACCGCATCCACGTCCGTCAGGATGATCAGCAGCTTCGCGCCGAGATCGCGCGCCAGCACCGCCGCCGCGAGATCCTTGTCGACCACCGCATCCACCCCTTCCCATCCCAATGTCGGGTGCTCGTAGACCGGCGCACCACCGCCACCCGCGGCGACCACGAGCATCCCCGCCTCGACCAGCGTCTTGATCACCGGCAATTCGCGAATCGCTCGCGGCACGGGACTGCCCACCACACGCCGCAGATTGCCGTGGCCATCCGGTTTGATCACATGTCCTTCGGCCTTGGCCTGACGCGCGCGATCGCGCGACAACTTGCGGCCGATGAACTTCGTCGGATTCCGCAGCGCCGGATCGGTGGGATCGACTTCAACCTGCGTGATCACCGTTGCCACGCTGCGCGGAGAGCCGGCTCGTTGAAGCGCGTTCTCCAGCGACTGCTGAATCATATAACCGATCCACCCCGCTGTCGCGGCCACGAGCACGCCCAAGGGCAGCGGACTCGCCTGTTCGCGCGCGACCTCGTTGCGTACGAGCTCGTCCCCGACCTGCGGGCCGTTCCCGTGCACGACGCAGACGCTCCAACCGGCGAGCGCCAGATCCACGATCGGGCCCACACTCTCGCGCGTATGCCGGAATTGATCGTAGATCGTCGACTGCTCGCCCGACGGCGCAAGCGCATTGCCGCCCAGCGCGACGACCGCCGTCTGCACATGCCGATGCGGGTCGGTCACGGTGTACGCCCTCCCGACTTCTTCTCGTTCAGCACGCGCCCGAGTGCATCGAACGCGCGGCCGAACGCGACCCAGTCGCCGCGGCGCATGGCATCGCGCATGGCAGCGTAAAGCGCCGCGGCGGAGCGACTCGCCGGCATCGCGCCGGACCCCGCAGGCGTTGGCGTCGTACCCGGATGGGCGACCGACGCAATCGGTGGCGCGATCGCCCGAATGCTGTCACCTGCCAGAAGCGCGACGCGATTCACCGTCGGCACCGTTTGGGGCCGCCAACGATAGCTGGGCTGCACGAATGCGATGGCGCCGTTCACGGGAATCGCGCGCGCGCGTCCATGCGCGAGCGGTCCCTCGCGCGCGGCGCTGCCCGCGCTGTCGACCGACCGCAGCCGGTCGAGAATGGCGCCCCACCGCGGCCCAGGCACCGCGAGCGGATACCAGCTGGTCGTACGCGACGCACCGCCGGTTCCGACCAACACACCGCGCAATCGTTCCGTATCGTCGACCAACGGCAGCGTCATCATCGTGGCGGGCTCGGTCCCCGCTTGCGCGGGCGCGGCGAGCGGCACGCGTTCGCCGACCAGCGCGTCGTCGGCTCCTTCGAGCGTCGGCACGTGCCGCGGCGCGGTGCTCTCGCCGCGACTGCCGTACCGTCCAAACGCATACGCCTGCGCGTAGAGCGCATCGATCGCCGGCGGAAGCGATGTCCGTACGCGCGGCGGCAACGTGTTCCAGGTATTGAACAGCGATGGCAGTGCTCGCACCCACGTCGTCGCCACCGGGTCGAGCGCCGAGTCGGGCACGACCACGATCTCACCGGTGGAAGCCTGCACGACAGCAGTCGCGGCATGCTTGAGATAACTCTGATCCTCGCCGGCGAGGAAGGCGTGCCGGCTGAGCGGATACATGTCCGACGCCGAGTAGAGGTCGACGGCCCAGTACAGCGAGTCGCCGAGCAGGATGGGCTCGACGTGGCCGCCCTGGGCAAAGAAGGGCATGTATCGATCGAGACGATCGCGAATGTCGCGGTGCACGATCGCGGTGGGATGTGGTTGTTGCAGATCGTTCGACAGGAGCGAGAAATTTTGCGACGACCACGCGACGGCCAGGCGCGCGAGTCCGCCCTCGAGCGACGTCCCTGCGGCGCGCCGCAGCGAATCGGCCACGACGAGCATCTCCGAGGCGCCGGGATACACGAGCGGCGCGTCGACCGGGTTGTCATCGATGGCGCTCGGGTCGGAAGCGTCGGCGCGCAGCGGCGCACCACGTTCATCGACGTCGGACGCCACGACCACCGCCGCCGTCCACGGAGCGCGCGATGACGCGCCGGCGACCGGTGCGTTCACGACTTGCGCGAGCAAGCCGTCGCTCGTGGCGCGCCAGCCGATCGGCGTCGCGCGATCCTCCGACGTTCCGGCACGCGACGCGTCGACTGCCCGCGCGAGAGCCGGCGCATCCCACAGTGATACCGCTGGAAGCGCGGCGGCGGCGGACGAAAACTGCACGCTCGTCGTCGCGAGCGGCATGACGTCCACACCGAACGCGCGTCGGGTATAGGCGGCGCGCGTCGCGATATAAGATTGCTCACGCAGCGCGCGATGCGCGTCGGTGCCGATGTGCGCGGCGACCGCCGGCGCGATCTCGCGGCCAAGCAGCGAGAGCACGATCGTGGAGAGCACCGCGATGCCGGCGAGCCGCATGCGGCCCGCGAGACCGGTCCAGAGCACGATCAACGCCGCGCCCAGCGTCGCCACCGACAACACCAGATCGCTCGGCACACCGACGTGGTGATCGACCCAGCCAAACACGCCGTCAGGTCCGCTGCCGTCCACGAGCAGCGAATACATGTCGAGACGAAAGCTCCACGCGAGCATCAACAACAGGAGTCCGACGAGCACCGTGAAGTGGCGCCGCACATACGTCGACGCATAGAAGCCGCCGCGCTGCCACTTGAGACTCGGCGTCAACGCATAGAGCAGAATCACCGCCACCGAGACGACGATCACGACCAGGAACGCCCACATCCACAGCAGATTCTCGAACGGAAGCCAGTACGTGAAAAACCCGAGGTCGTTGCCGAAGTACGGTTCGCTCTCGTCGAACGGCTTGCCGGAGCTGGCGAGGACGAACGACGTCCAATTATCGGACGACATGGCGAGCGAAACACCGAGTACGACCGCGAGCCCGATCGCCGCCCAGAGCAGATACCGGCCCGGCACTTCCTCGCCGATCTCGAGATTTCCAAGACGCCGCGGGAACACGAGTGAGACAACGGACCGGCGCACCGCGTACAGATTCGCGAACGCGAATAGCGTGGCGATGGCCATCGACCCGCCGCGCACCACGAGGACGGCCTGCGTACGCATGCGCCACAGCGCCAGCGCGCCGAGCGATTCGTACCAGAGATAATCGGCGTACGCGCCGGCCACGGCGCGGCCGGCGATCAACAGGATCGCGGCGGCCGCCAGCGCGAAGACGAGCCACCGCCGCCTCGTCATCTCACGCGGTTCCGACGCTGACGCCTTGCGAGCGCAGCCATCCCTCCATCTCGCCGCGGATCGCGGCCAGGCGCTCCGGTGTCTGCGCCTCATAGCGCGCCACGATGACCGGCTGCGTGTTCGACGCGCGGATCAGCCCCCAGCCGTCGCCGAACAACACGCGCACGCCGTCGACGTCGATGACATCGTACTTCGAGCGGAAGTGCTTCACCGCGCTGTCGACGAGACCGAACTTGAGCTCCTCGGGCACTTCGATGCGCAGCTCCGGCGTTGACACGAAATCGGGCACGTCGGCGAGCAGCTGCGCGACCGTGCGGCCGGAATCACTCAGGATGCGCAGCAGCCGGGCCGCGCCATACATCGCGTCGTCGTGGCCGTAGAATCCTTCGCTGAAGAACATGTGGCCGGACATCTCTCCGGCGACCGGCGCGTGCATCTCCTTCATCTTGTCCTTGATGAGCGAGTGGCCGGTCTTCCACATCACGGGATTCCCGCCGGCATTCTGCACCGCGGTCGGCAGCGCCTGCGAACATTTCACGTCGAAGATGATCGACTGTCCGCGGCCCGTCCGCTCGAGCACATCGCGCGCGTACAGAATCAGCACGCGATCGCCCCAGATGATGTTGCCATCGCCATCCACCACGCCGATGCGATCCGCATCGCCGTCGAACGCGATTCCGATCTCCGCCTTGTCCTGCTTCACCGCCGCGATGATGTCCTCGAGATTCTCAGGGACCGTCGGATCGGGATGATGATTCGGAAACGTCCCGTCGCTCTCGCAGAACAACCCGCGCCCTTCGACGCCGAGTTTCTTGAAGAGCTGCGGCGCGACGAGCGCGCCCGCACCATTCCCGCAGTCGTACACGATCTTGATCTTTCGCTTGAGCGGTCCGGTGCGCGCCGCCACGTCATCGACGTACCGATCGATGACTTCCTCGTGCGAGACCGTGCCCTTGTTCTTCGCGGCCGCGGCGGGCGTCTGCGTCAAGGCGTAGAGATGTTGAATCTCTTCGCCGTGCATCGACGCCTTGGAGAGCGAGAGCTTGAACCCGTTGTATTCCGGCGGATTGTGCGAACCCGTGATTTGAATGCCGCCGATCACCGGCAGATGATGCAGCGCCCAGTAGTTGAGCGGCGTCGGGATCACGCCGATGTCGATCACGTCCACGCCCGCGCCCGTGAGCCCATCCACCAGCGCGTCGCGCAGCATCGGTCCGCTCGGCCGATTGTCGCAGCTCACGGCGATCGCGCCCGTGATGCCCCGCTCCGCCATGTTTGCCGCGTACGCCACGCCGACGGCGCGCGCCGCCTCGACCGTCAGGTCCTTGCCGACGATGCCGCGAATGTCGTATTGGCGAAAGATGCCTGATGCAATGGCCATCGTGGATCTCTAATTCAAGAAAGTGAACGGGGCCCCCACCCGGCGGCCCCGTAATCTAGCGGTTCGGCTCGGCCGCGCGGTCGGCGACGTGTCGTGGCATCGGCGGCGGCAAGTCGATGGCCGCGGTGCTCGGCGGCAGACTCGTGGTCGTGGGCGTCACCTCGTAGCGCGGCCGCCCATTTCGCGCGATCCGCACGAGATATTCCGGCGCGAATCCCAGAATCAACAGCAACGCAACGCTCACGCCGAGCACCATGCGCGTGAGACCGCCGGAGCGCTCGGGCGCGGGAATGCCGTCGATGCGGGGCCTCATGAACATCAGCACCAGCACGTACAGGTAGTAGCCCGCCGAGATGACGGTGGTGAGCACGAGCGTGACCGCGAGCGTCGTTTGCGGTATCGGCGCCTGCAACGCCGCTTGCAGCACGTACCACTTCGCGTAGAAGCCGGCGCCGCCGAAGATCGGGAAGCCCATCAGCGCCAGCATGAGAACGCCCATCGTGACCGCCAGCCACGGACTCACGCTCCACAGGCCCGCGAGCTCGTCGAGCATGACGGTGCCGCGACCCTCGCGCTGGAGCGCGATCACGACCGCGAACGCCCCGAACGTGGCCAGCGTGTAAATGAACAGATAGAACAGCATCGCCGACGATCCCTGCGCGGTGCCGGCGGCGACGGCAACGAGCAGGTAGCCCGCGTGACCGATGCTCGAGTACGCGAGCATGCGTTTCAGATTCTTCTGAACGAGGCCGATAGCGTTCCCCATCACCATCGTCGCGATCGCCAGGATCACCATCGCGCCGTGCCACGATTGGAACGTGAAGTTGAACGCCTCGAGCCACACGCGAATGAACGCGGCGAATGCCGCCGCCTTCACCGTCGCGGCCATGTACGCCGTGATCGCCGACGGCGCGCCGTCGTACACGTCCGGCGCCCACATGTGAAACGGCACCGTCGCGACCTTGAAACCAAACCCGATCAACAGCAGCGCGATGCCCGTGATCAGCAGTGGACTCGACGTGAGGCCATAGATCGAAATGCGTCCGGCGATGATCGTGAGGTTCGTGCTGCCGGTCGCGCCGTACACGAGCGCGATGCCGTACAGCAAAAACGCGGTCGAGAACGCGCCGAGCAAAAAGTACTTGAGCGCCCCCTCGGCCGACCGCTCGCTCCGGCGGTTGAGCCCCGCGAGCGCGTACACCGAGATCGACATCAGCTCGATGCCAAGGAACACGATCATGAGATCGCGTGCGGCGGCCAGCAGCATCATACCCGACGACGCGAGCAGGATCAACACATGCGACTCGGCGAACGCGATGCCGGTGCGCATGTTGTCGTCCATGCTCAGCGCGATCGTGAAGATCGTACCGAGGAGGACGACGACGTCGATGAGCCAGCGAAAGTTGTCGAGCGCGATTGGCCCCGGACCGGCTGAATAGCGGCCCGCCCAATTGAGCGCGAGGAGAATCGTGATGCCGCAGAGCACGATGCTCGCGATGCCGATGTTGCGCTGGTGCTGCTGGCTGTCCGGCCGCAGCGACGCCCACAGCAACAGGACCATCGCCCCGCCCATCAACACGAGATCCGGCACGAGTGCCAGCGAGAGCTGCAGCGGCACGGTGATGTCGAGTGTCGTGATCATGGCTGTGCCCCTCCGGTCGGCGGGACATTCACCACCGCGGGCGACTCCGGCGCCGGTCCGATCGCTTCGATCGCGGCACGCCGCTGCTCGACGACGGTGACGAAGCGCGCCGATGCACCTTCCATTCGGCGCAGCACCGGCGCGGGATATACCCCGAGCCACACGATGCACGCGATCAGCGGAAGCATGACGGCGAGCTCACGCCGGTTCAGATCCGGAATGTGCTCGTTTTCGGTCTTGTCCAGGGAATTGAAGAGAATGCGCTGGATGGCCCAGAGCAGGTAGGCCGCCGAGATGATCACCGCGGTCGCGGCGACGACGGCGTAGATCGGCTCCGTGCGGAACGAGCCGATGAGCACCAGGAATTCACCGACGAACCCGTTCGTGCCCGGCACGCCAATACTGCTGAACGTCACGATGGTGAGCAGCGCCGCGAACATCGGCACCACGCGCGCAATGCCGCCGTACGCTTCGATCAAGCGCGTATGACGGCGCTCGTAGATCATGCCAATGAGAAAGAACAGCGCGCCAGTCGAGATCCCGTGGTTGATCATCACCATCAGCGCACCCTGCACGCTCTGCACGGTCAACGCGAAGATGCCGAGCATCACGAAGCCAAGGTGGCTCACCGAGGAGTAGGCGACGAGCTTCTTGAAGTCCGGCTGCACGAGAGACACGAGCGCGCCGTACACGATGCCGATCACGGCCAGCACGAGAATCGTCGCGCGAATGCCCGGGCTCAACGCCGCCGTCGGGAACAGCGGCAGCGCCAGGCGGATGAAGCCGAACGTGCCGAGCTTCAGCATGATGCTCGCCAGCACCACCGACCCGGCCGTCGGCGCTTCGACGTGCGCGTCCGGCAGCCAGGTGTGGAACGGGAACATCGGCACTTTCACGGCGAACGCCAGGAAGAACGCGCCGAAGAGCCATTTCGCGGTCGTCGAGCCGATCGCGACGTTCTGAATGATGTAGTCGTAATTGAAGTTCGGCAGGTTCGTCACGGGACTGCGCGCGGCGAGGCCGAGATAGATGATGGCGGCGAGCATGAGCATCGAGCCGACCATCGTGTAGATGAAGAACTTGACGCTGGCGTAGATGCGCCGCTCGCCGCCCCAGATGCCCACGATGAAGTACATCGGCACGAGCATCACTTCCCACATCACATAGAACAGGAACAGATCGAGCGCGAGGAACACGCCGAGCATGCCGGTGGTGAGCACGAGCAGCAGCGCGTAGTAGGCGCGCGTGCGCGTCCGGATGCTGGTCCAGCTGCCGCCGACGGCGAGCAGCATGATGAACGTCGTGAGCAGCACCATCATCAACGAGATGCCGTCGATGCCGAGCGTGAAGCGCACGCCCCACGACGGAATCCAGGGGAAGTCGACGACCGACTGCCAGCTGTCCACGGCCGGCACGAAGCTCCACCAGAGCCCGAGCGAGACGATGAACTCGACGGCGAACGTCAACAGCGCGATGACGCGCGGGGCACCCGCGGCGCCGCTCGCGACTTCGTCCTCACCCGGCGCCGCCTTGGCGCCGAACGCCCAGATGAGCGCGGCCCCGGCGAGCGGGATCACGAGGAGGGCGGGCAGCACCCACTGCTGGTAGCCGATGGAACTCAGGAAAGCGTTCATGAAATCTGGAAGCCGGAATTCCGAGCGGAGGTGCGAAGCGCCGAAGTGAGGAACGATGTCACAAAAATAATTAGCGAATGCTAAATGCCGCGAGAATCACCACCACGCCGACCGCCAGCACCCACGCGTACGTGCCCAATTGCCCCGACTGGAAGAGCGAGCCAATCCGCCCGACCGCCTGCGCCACGAGCGCACTGCCCCGCACCGCCACCGTATCGATCAACCCCACGTCGACCCCGCGCCACAATAACCCGCGCGACGTGCCAACCACCGGCTGCACGATCGCCGAATCGTAGATCTCGTCGACGTAGTACTTCTCGTTGAGCACTTTCTCAAATCCGACTTCCGGCGCCGACTCGGCCTTCGGCGCGAGCGATTCCGGCTTGAGCCGCGCGAACGCGAGCGCGATACCGCCGATCGCGATCAGCACCGCCAAGCCCACCAGGCTGTACTCGAGCGACGACGCCATCTCCGGCGCGCCGGCCAGCGTGCGCTCCGTCGATTCCTTCACCACCGGCGCCAGCCAATGCTCGAGGCCACCAACCGGACCCAGGAAGCTCGCGAACTGCGGCAGGTTGAGCCATCCGCCGACGACCGTCAGAATCCCAAGCACCACCAGCGGCCCGGTCATGATCCACGGCGCCTCGGTGAGATGCTTCCGCTCTTCGTCGCCCGAGCGATTCGGACCGTGGAACGTGTAGATCATCATGCGCGTCATGTACGTCGCCGTCATGAACGCGGCCGCTACTCCGAGCACGTAGGCCAAGTAGAGCCAATACGTCCCGGGAATGCCGAAGAGATGCGCCTGCGCGATCGTCGAGCCCTCGTGCGCGCGCGCAAACACGCCGCCCAGGATCTCATCCTTCGAGAAGAAGCCGGCAAACGGCGGAATCCCGGAAATCGCCAGCGTCGCAATCCACATCGACACGCACGTCACGGGCATGTATGCCTTGAGCCCGCCCATGTTGCGCATGTCCTGCGCATCGTCGTGGTTGTTCGTGTGATGATACGCCGCGTGCATCGCGAAGATCACCGAGCCGGACCCCAGGAACAACAGCGCCTTGAAGAAGGCGTGTGTCACGAGGTGGAACACGCCGCTCGCATACGCGCCGCAGCCGACACCGACGAACATGTAGCCCAGCTGCGAGACCGTGGAGTACGCGAGGACCTTCTTGATGTCCCATTGCTTGAGCCCGATCGACGCCGCGAAGATCGCCGTCAACGCACCGACCAGCACCACGACGATCTGCGCGACCGGCGCGAGCGCGAACAACACGTTGCTGCGCGCGATCAGGTACACGCCCGCGGTCACCATCGTCGCCGCGTGGATCAGCGCGGAGACCGGTGTCGGGCCGGCCATGGCGTCGGGCAGCCAGACGTACAATGGGATCTGCGCGCTCTTTCCCGCGCATCCCAGAAACAGGAACAAGCAAATCGCCGTCGCCACGACGCCGCCGACGGGCAGCGAGTTGGCCGCTTCACGCACGCCGACGAAATCGAGCGTGCCCAGGTTGGCGAAGATGATGAACATCGCGACGAGGAAGCCGAAGTCGCCGATGCGATTGACGATGAACGCCTTCTTCCCCGCGTCCGCGTTCGCCTTGTCGCTGAACCAGAAGCCGATCAGCAAATACGAACAGAGCCCCACGCCTTCCCACCCGATGAACAGGATCGGATAGTTCGCGCCGAGCACCAGCAGGAGCATGAAGAACACGAACAGATTCAGGTACGCGAAAAAGCGCGGGTAGCCTGGATCGTCCTGCATGTAGCCGACGCTGAAAATGTGGATCAGCGTGCCGACACCCGTGACGACGAGCGTCATCATCATCGACAACTGATCGAGCTGGAACGCCGCGTCGATGTGCAGGTCGCCGACGGGCATCCACGAGAAGTACCGTTGGATGAACGGTGCGGCCATGTCGCCGCCGCCGGCCGCGCGCATGGCGAGCCAGATCGCCGCCGTGAGCACGAACGACAGCAGCAGCACGCCCGGGCCGACGATGGTCGCCAGCGCCGCGAAGCGATGCCGTTGCACCACATGGTGATCGTCGCCGTGGGCGCCGCCGGTTTCCGCGTCATGACCATGCTCGTGCGCATGCTCGTGCGCATGCTCGTGCACGTGGGCATCGCCGTGTCCGTGCGCGTCGTGCGCGTTGTGCGTAGCGCTCGGATCCGCCGGCCCCGCGTGAAACGCGGGAAACAGCGACGCCGCACCGTTGATGAGAAATCCCAGAAACGGCAGCAACGGCACGGCCCACAACCACTCGGCAGCCGTTCCATTCAACGGATGCGCGCCGGTCGATGCCTGTGCCGCGGCGGCCGCGGCTTCTTGCAGAAGAGGAAACATCAGGACCCGGTCAGCCTTTCAGCAGGTTGATGTTCTGAAGATTCACCGTCGGACGATGACGGAAGAGTGCGATGATGATCGCGAGCCCGACCGCCGCTTCCGCCGCGGCGACCGTCATCACGAAGAACACGAAGACCTGGCCCGCGACGCCGTACGCCTGCGCGAACGCCACGAAGCTCAGATTCACCGCGTTGAGCATGAGCTCCACGCACATGAACACGATGATCGCGTTGCGGCGAATCAGTACGCCGAAGACGCCGATCACGAACAGGACCGCCGAAAAGAACAGCGCTTCAGCGAGCATTCTCTTCTCCGCGTTGCTTGCCCAGCAGCACCGCGCCGACGACGGCGGCGAGCAGCAGGACGCTCGTCACCTCGAAGGCCAGCAGGTATTCATTGAACAACGGACCCGCGAACGGCGCGATCGCGCCGCTTTGCGCGATCTGCTCCGCCGCGAAACCCTGCGGCAGCGTCAGGCTCACCGGCGTCTTCGCCTTGGTCAGCGCGAAGATCTCGGCGAGAATCGCGATGCCGACGGCGCCGCCCACCACCTTCCAGCCGACGGCGCGCATATCGCCGATCTCACCGCTGCCCAGGTTGAGCAGCATGATGACGAACAGGAACACGACCATGATCGCGCCGGCGTATACCAGAACTTGAATGGCCCCGATGAACTGCGCGTCGAGCATCACATAGAGCGCCGCGAGGCTGAACATCGTGCTGACGAGCCACAGCGCCGCCGCGACGGGGCTCTTGCGCGTCACGAAGAGCACCGCCGACACGATCGCGAAAAGGCCGAAGAGATAGAAATGAAACGTGTACCAGAGCGAGAGCGTGCCGTGAGGCATGCTCAGCGTCGGCGCCGTTCCGGTGCCGACGGCCGGCACCGCTCGCGGTCCCTGGACGCCAGCCTGCAGCAGCGCGTGTATGAGATCCGGCATTACTCGCCCTTGGGGTCGGCGGGATCCCACATCTCGCAGACCGGATGCGTCTGCGCCATCAAGCGCTCGAGGTCGTACACGAAGCCCTCGCGGCTGTATTCAGAGTTCTCAAAATGCCGGCCGAGGTGAATCGCCTCTTCCGGACATACTTCCTGGCAGTAGCCGCAGAAGATGCACCGGAACTCGTCGATCTCGAACACGAGCGGATACCGATTGCCGTTTTCGTCTTCGCCCGGCACGAGCTTGATGCAGTTCGACGGACACACCGTCGGACACAACCCGCACGCCACGCATTTCGCCTTGCCGTCTTCCGTCGTCAGCATGCGATGCGTGCCGCGCCACCGCGGCGAGACCGCCCACTTCTCGTCCGGATACTGCACCGTCACCTTCTCGGACATCGGTTGGAGCAGATGCTTGAGCGTGAGCGCCATGCCCTTCACCGTGGCGCGCACGTAGCTCGTCTGCTCGATCGGGCGCTCCAGGACTTTCACACTGATCATTGTTCGTCCCTGCGGCGCTTCGCACCGACGGTGGGAATTCGGCCATGCATGGTCATCAGTCTGCTCCTCCCTCGTTCCGAACCGGCTCGAAGCGCACGCGATCATACCGGGCGCGACGAAGCTTTTCGATATTGCGTTTGTCGAGGCGCGAGTACGCGGGACTGATCAAGCGCCCGCGATCCACCACGCCCAGCAGAATGCCGAGCAGCACGATGTTCACGCCGAGCATGACGAGCGCGAAGTACGGCGACTGCGGATGAATGCCGCTGTAGTCCAATCCAAACGTGACCGCCGCGACGATGACGATATACGAAAGCGCCACCGGCAGCATGAACTTCCAGCCGAGCGCCATGAGCTGATCGTAGCGGAAACGCGGCAGCGTCCAGCGCACCCAGATGAACACGAACACGAAGAACAGGATCTTCGCCCAGAAGAATCCGAACGTGAGCAGCGTCTTGAGCAGCGTGTGCGGCGCGACGTTGTCCCACACCGTGAACGGAATGTCCCAGCCGCCGAAGAACAGCGTCGCCATCAGCGCGCTCGCCGTCATCACGTTCGCATACTCGGCGATGAAGAACATCGAGAACTTCATCGCGCTGTATTCGGCGTGGTAGCCGGCGACGAGCTCCGATTCCGCCTCCGGCAGGTCGAACGGCACGCGGTTCGTCTCGGCGAACGCCGCGACGATGAACACGAAGAACGCGATCGTGAGATTGATGACGTTCCAGTGCAAACCGCGCCCGGCCTGCTGCGCGACGATCTGATTCAGCGAGACGTTGCCGGCGAGGATCAGCACCGGAATCGTCGCCATGCCCATCGAGATCTCGTACGAGATCATCTGCGCGCTCGACCGCAAGCCGCCGAGCAACGCGTATTTGTTGTTCGACGACCAGCCGGCGAGCACGATGCCATACACGCCGAGCGAAGAGATCGCGAGCATGAAGAGGTAGCCGATCGGCAGCGGCGCGAGTGCCATGTCGATCGTGCCCCACTTGGAATCCCACGGCGCGCCGTACGGAATGACCGACCAGGTGAGCAGCGCGGGAATGAACGACATCACGGGCGCGAGGATGAAGAGGGGCATGTACGCCGCCTTCGGGTACGTCTCCTCTTTCATGATGTTCTTGACGCCGTCGGCGACCGACTGCAGCAAGCCGTGCGGTCCAACGCGATTCGGCCCGCGCCGATCCTGGATGAACGCGCAAATGCGCCGCTCGGCCCAGATCACCATCATCACGCCGACCATATAGATCGTGAAGAGAACGAGCATCTTCACGACCGTCATCAGGAACCAGAAGCCGGTGCTTGCCGGCGGCACGAGATGCTCGACGCCGTTGCTCGAGGTCGTCGTTTGCGCGACCGCTTGCATGAGGGTCGTGATGATCATGCGCTCGCTCCCGCCGTCGCGCCGGCGACGCTGCGGCCCTTGAGCCCCAGCGTGTCGTACGACATGCCGGCGAACTCGGATCGCGCACCCGCCAACGCCTTGAAGACGTCGGACGCGAGCGAGTAGTTCGTCTTCACGCCCGCTTCCGCGAGCAGGTCGGAGAGCACATACCAGCTCGGCCGTGCGAAGCCCGGCGCCTGTTTCGCTTGCATGAAGCGCTGCACGTGCCCGCGCAGGTTCGTGAACGTGCCTTCTTCTTCGGTGAAGTTCGCGATCGGCAGCACGACGTTCGCCGCGTGCTTGGCCCACGGCGGCAGCGTCGTGCCGATGACGATGATCGCCCCGGCCTTCGCGACGTCGGCCGCGTCGAGCCCGACGAGCTCCTCGTCGGCGACGACGAGCACGTCACCGGCGCCGAGCTTCGCGAGCGGATTGTCACTGCGCGCGAAGCCGAACAATTCGGCGCCGCGCACATTGGCCGCGCGATCGCGGCGCAATGAGAGATCTTCAACGCCGGGCAGCGGCGCTTCGTCGCCTTGCTCCACGCGAAACGCGCCGGTGCCGCTCGTCTTTTTCACGAGCTCGCCAAGCAGGTAGAGCGCCTCGTTCGACAGCATGGGCGATGCGAGGACGTATGCCTTCTTGCCGTTGAGCAATCGCGCCGCTTCCTGCAGCGCCAACTCCCAATCGATACCGTGCAGCCTGGTGCCGTGGCGGATCATCGGCGTGTCGACGCGATCCTGCCGGTTCATCCAGCGATAGTTCAAGCGGCCGTAGTCGCACATGAAATACTTGTTGACCTGATCGTTCGGACGCGGGCGAAGCTTCACCACCGTGTTGTCGCGCGTCTCGACGATGATGTTGCAGCCCTGCGAACAATTCGGGCACACCGAAGCCGTGCGGTCGAGCTCCCAGGCACGCGCCTTGTTGAGCGAATCCTTCGAGAGCAGCGCGCCCACGGGGCACAGATCGATGACGTTCCCCGCCCACGCATGCGTCAGGTCCTTGCCCTCGAACTTGCCGATGAGCGCGCGATCGCCCCGCTCGCTCACGTTGAGGACGGAATCCTTCGCCACGTCATCCATGAATCGCACGCAGCGCGTGCAGAGGATGCAGCGGTTGGCGGTGTACATCACGTCGCCGCCGAAGTCCTCCACCGGATTGAAGCGCTTGGGATCGCGATAGCGTCCCTCGCTGCGCCCTTCCTTATACGTGTAGTCCTGGAGCTCGCACTCGCCCGCCTGATCGCAGATCGGACAATCGAGTGGATGGTTGATGAGCAGCATCTCGAGCACGCCTTTGCGCGCCTCGAGCGCCTTCTCGGAGTGCACGTGAACGACTTGTCCTTCGGACGCCACGGTCGCGCACGAGGGCGCGAGCTTCGGCATCTTCTCGACTTCGACGAGGCACATCCGGCACACACCGGCGACGGGAAGTCCCGGGTGGTAGCAGTAGTGCGGGATCAGGATGCCCGCGTACTTCGCCGCTTCGAGAATCGACGTGCCCGGCGGCACGCTGACCTGGCGTCCTTCTATGGTCAGATTGATCATATCGCCCATTTAAGCCACCGCCGGGACGAGGAAATGCTTCTTCTTCTTGATCAGCGCCTCGAAGTCGCCGCGGAACTTCTCGATGCCCGACTTCACCGGCGTCGCGCACGAGTCGCTCAAGACGCAGATCGTCTTGGCCGTCATGTTCTCGCCGATTTCCAATAAGGTGTCCAGGTCCTCGGGCGTCCCGTCCCCCGCGACGATGCGTTCGAGAATCTTCGTCGTCCACGCCGTGCCTTCGCGGCACTGCGTACACTGCGCGCAGCTCTCGTGCGCGAAGAAGCGCGCGGCGCGCGCGATCTGCTTCACGAGATTCTGCGCGTCGTCGATGACGATCACACCGCCCGAGCCGAGCATCGTTCCCTGCGCCACGAAGCCTTCATAGTCCATCACGCTCGCTTCGGCTTCTTCCAGCGTCTGGATGGGCACCGAGATGCCGCCCGGGATGATCGCCTTGAACTTGCGCCCCGGCAGCGGGCCGCCGCACAGGTCGTATAAGAAATCTCTAAAAGGAAAGCCCATCGGCACTTCGTAGTTGCCGGGCTTCTGAATGTTGCCGCAGACGGAATACAGCTTCGTGCCGGTGCTCTTTGGGTTGTCCGCGCGCATCCACTGTTTGTACCAGTCGGCGCCATTGTTCAGAATGTGCGGCACCGCGGCCAGCGTCTCGACGTTGTTGATCGTCGTCGGCGACGCGAAGACGCCCGACACCGCCGGGAACGGCGGCTTGATGCGCGGGTTCCCCCGGCGGCCCTCGATCGAGTTCATCAAGGCCGTCTCTTCACCGCAGATGTACGCGCCCGCGCCGCGGTGCACGTAGATGTTCACCGTCTTGCCGGTACCCATCGCGTTCTTGCCGAGAATGCCGGCCGCGTAGCACTCCTTGAGGCCCGCTTCGACGCGCGCAATCGGCTCCGTGAACTCACCGCGAATGTAGATGTAGCACGTCTCGGCGCCGATGGCGTATGAGCCGATCGCGCAGCCCTCGATCAGGGCATGCGGCGTCCACCGCATGATTTCGCGATCTTTGAACGTCCCCGGCTCGGACTCGTCGGCGTTGCAACAGAGATAGTGCGGCTTGCCGTCGCCCGGCTTCATGAACGACCACTTCACGCCGGTCGGAAAGCCCGCGCCGCCGCGGCCGCGCAGGCCGGAGTTCTTCACGACGTCGACGATCTCCGCCGGCTGCATGCCGAGCGCTTTCTCGAACGCGGTGTAGCCGCCGCGCTTCTTCCACCCATCGAGCGTCTGCGCCTCTTTGTCCCCGAAATACTTGGAGAGGACGGGCGTTTCGCGCGCGTGCGGCGTATGTGGATAGCCCATGTTAAAACTTGAATGTCCGAACTTCGACCGGAGGTGCGAAGCGCCGAAGGAAGAAGCAATGACTCATTTCAGTTCGCCGAGAATCTCGGGCACGCGATCGGGCGTGACCGATTCAATGAAGTCTTCGTTGATCATGACCGGCGTCGCGAAGCCGCATGCGCCAAGGCATTCGACTTCGATCACCGTGTACTTGCCGTCGCTCGACGTCTGGCCGAGCTCCTCGCAGCCGGTCGCCTTGAGGAACGCTTCCACCACGCCTTCGGCGCCGCAGACGTTGCACGGCGACGTCGTGCACACCTGAATGAAATGGCGGCCGACCGGATGCTGGTGGTACATCGTGTAGAACGTCACCACGCCTTTCACGTACGCCGGCGTGAGCTCGAGCACCTCGGCGACTTCGGCCATGCCGTCGTCGCTCACCCAGCCGTGTTCGTGCTGCACCATCCAGAGCGCGGGCAGGAGCGCCGCCATCTTCGTCGGATAGCGCGAGATGACCTGGTCGAGCTCCTTGCGGCGCGCGCTGCCGGCGGTGAACACCGGCGAGTACGGCGCGTGCTCGTGATCGGCGTGCGACGCGTCCGCCGGCGCGCGGAGGTCGTTCACTTCGCGATGCACGCGGAAGTAGGCGGCGTCGGTCATCGATCGATCTCCCCCATCACGATGTCGATCGAGGCATTGATCGCGATGACGTCGGAGAGCAAGTGCCCTTCGACCATGCGCGGAATCGCCGACAGGTTCACGAACGACGGCGGCCGAATGCGCCAGCGCACCGGCTTCGACGAGCCGTCGGACACCATGTAGTACCCCTTCTCACCTTTGGGGCTTTCGACCGGAACGTAGCACTCGCCGATCGGCGGACGCGGACCTTCCATCACCTGCTTGAAGTGGTGGATCATCGATTCCATGTCGCTCGTCGCCTTGCTCTTGGGCGGCAGAATGACGCGGTGGTCGTCGACGTTCACCGGCCCGTCGGGCAACCGCTTCATCGCCTGCGCGATGATGCGCACCGACTGCCGCAGCTCTTCCATGCGCACGAGGTAGCGATCGTAGACGTCGCCGTTCGTGCCCACCGGCACCTCGAAATCGTACGTCTCGTAATCGAGATACGGGAAATCCTTGCGGACGTCGTACGCGACGCCGGACGCGCGAATCATCGGACCCGAGAGTCCGTAGTTCACCGCTTCCTCGGGCGACATCACGCCCAAGCCGACCGTGCGGCCGACCCAGATGCCGTTCTTCGTGACGACGCGATCGATCTCGTCGACCACCTTCGGGAACGTGTTGACGAAGGCGCCCAGCATCTCGAGCCAGCCGTCCGGAATGTCGGCGGCCATGCCGCCCACGCGCGTGATCGTCGTCGTGAGGCGCGCGCCGACCCAGGACTCGAGCAGCTCGTACACCTTCTCACGCTGCTGGAACGCCCACAGGAACGGCGTATAGGCGCCGATGTCGATGCACGTCGTGCCCGTCCACACGAGATGGGAGATGATGCGCGACAGCTCGCACACGATCACGCGCAGCACCTTGCACCGCTCGGTGATCTCCAGCCCGAACAACCGTTCGGCGCCAAGAGAGAAGGCGACGTTATTGCCCGGCGAGTTTAGATAATCCTCACGATCGGTGTATGGGATGATCTGATTGTACTGCCGGTATTCGCCCGTCTTCTCGAAGCCGCAGTGCAGATAGCCGATGTGCGGGATGCACCGCACCACGGTCTCGCCATCGAGCTCGAGCACCAGGCGCAACACGCCGTGCGTCGCCGGATGCTGCGGCCCGATGTTGATGAGCATGTGCTCGCTCGAGAGATCCGGTTCCGGCTCCCACGGCAGCTCCTGCGTGATGACGTTGCCGCCGTCGTCCACGCCGAGCGCGCGCCGAACGGGACGGCCTTCCGAATCCAGCGCGTTCGTCGACAGTTCGACTTCGACTGTGCGTTTTGTCGTCGCCATCGGCTACTCTCCCACCTTTTCGCCGGACGTCAGGCGACGCCGCATGTCGGCGGGCAGATCCTCGAACGCGTCGGCGATCGAGAGCTCATCCTTGGAGTAGCGCGCTTCCGGATTTGCGGCGAGCGCCTGGCGCAGCTGCTCGGAGCGGCTGAAGCGGCCGCGCAGCGGGAAGTCCTTGCGCAGCGGAAAGCCCTCCTTGTACTGCTCCCACATGAGCAGCCGGCGCAAATCCGGATGGCCCGAGAACGTGATGCCGAACATGTCGTAGCACTCGCGTTCCATCCAGTCGGCGGCTTTGTAGATGTCCCACACGCTGGGCACGTCGAGCGCGGCGCCCTTCTCAATTAGTACCTTTATGCGAATAAATCGCCGCCAGGGCAACGAGCGCAGATGCCACACGACCTCGAGGGGCTGTTCGAGATCTCTAAACTCGACCGCCGTCACGTCGGAGAGGTAGTCGTAGCGCTGCGACGGGTCGTCGTGCAGCCACTGCACGATGTCGTGCAGCCTGGCGGTGTCGACGATCACCGTCGTCTCACCCCACACGACCGTCACGGCCTTGATCGCGGCCCCGAACTGCTGCGTGAGCGCGGCGGCCGAGGGATTGGCCTCGCCCCCGCGATGCGGAACGTTTTTTTGCGTCGTCGGCGCGGGCGCGGACGGTCCCGCCGCGCTGCCTGCAACGACCGGTTGAAAGCTCGAGCTCACAGGCGTATCACAACCCGGAACGTGTCTGATGAACGGAGTTGCCGAACGGCTCCGACAGTTCGTCGATCACCTCCGGCGCAATGTAGAGCTGGCTCTTCGGATCAGGCTCCATCTCGTTGCGGAGCGAGGGATCGCCGGAGCGCTCGTTCATGACTTTCTTCTGCAGCATCAGGATGCCGTACAGCAGGCCCTCGGGACGCGGCGGACATCCCGGCACGTAGACGTCGACCGGAATGATGTTGTCGATGCCCTGCACCACCGCGTAATTGTCGAAGATGCCGTTGCCCGACGAGGCGCACGCGCCCATCGAGATGCACCACTTCGGCTGCGGCATCTGCTGCCAGATGCGCCGCAATACCGGCGCAAGCTTGAACGGCACACGGCCGGCGCAGATGAGCACGTCGGCTTGCCGCGGCGAGAACGCCTGCCGTTCCATGCCGAAACGGGCCAGATCGTACTTGCTCGCCGCGGACGCCATGAACTCGATCGCGCAGCACGCGGTGCCGAACGGCATCGGCCACAGCGAGTTCGAGCGGCCCCAGTTCACCAGCTTGTCGAGCGTCGTGAGCGTCCACGGGACGTCCGTGGTAATTGCGGTATTCTCGCGGTCGCGCGACGCGGATGAGTCGGTGCGTTCGCTGCGGCTCAGTCCCATTGCAACGCTCCCTTCTTCCACACGTAGATGAAGCCGACGAGCAGGATGGCGATGAACACAAGCATCTCGCTCAAGCCAAAGAGCGACATCTGTCCCTTCGGGCATATGTCGTTGACGAGCGGCGACGTACACGACAATTGCCGGTAGTACGCGCCCCACGGAATCATGAACACCGTCTCGATGTCGAACAGAATGAACAGCACGGCCACCATGTAGAACTTCACGGAGAAGCGCTCGTGCGCGTCTCCCAGGGGTGGCATGCCGGATTCGTACGGTGTGTCTTTGACGGCCGAGGGCCGGGGGCGGAGTGTGAGGTGGGAGAGCCCGAGCATCATCACCCCATTGAGGATGACGAAGCCGAGCAGGAGCAGGACTGGGAAGTACGTGTGAAGCATGTGTCTCCCAACTTCGTGAAATCTTTCACTAAGTCCAGCGTGGGAAAACTAATCAGTGCCTGAAACGCGGGTCAATGCGATGGGCGATGGGCGATGGGCGATGGGTGCTGGGCGTGATTCGTTCTCGCGGTTGAGTGTCATGCGCCGTTCGCATAGCTTCACGCGTCCAATGGCCGACGCATGGCTGCGCCGAGCCCGCCCATCGCCCACCGCCCATCGCCCAACGCATGACCATCATGTCCGACCGCTGGATCACCCGAATGGCTCGCGACCATCGTATGATCGAACCGTTCGAGGACCGGCAGGTCCGCAAAGGCGTGATCTCGTACGGCGTGAGCTCGTACGGCTACGACATGCGTGTCGCGCGCGAATTCAGGATCTTCACCAACGTCCTGAACTCGATCGTCGACCCCAAGGCGTTCGATCCGAAATCCTTCGTCGAATACGAAGGCGACGTCTGCATCGTGCCGCCTAACTCGTTCGCGCTCGCGCGATCGGTCGAATACTTCCGCATTCCGCGCAACGTGCTCACGGTGACCGTCGGCAAATCGACGTACGCGCGGTGCGGCATCATCACGAACGTCACGCCCTTCGAGCCCGAGTGGGAAGGCTTCGTGACGCTCGAGATCTCGAACACGACGCCGCTGCCGGCGAAGATCTACGCGAATGAAGGCATCGCGCAGGTGCTGTTCTTCCGCGGCGAGGAAGAGCCCGAGGTCTCGTACAAGGACAAGGGCGGCAAATATCAGAGCCAGGTCGGAGTCACGCTGCCGAAGCTCTGACGAAGCGCCCGTCAGCGCGTCAGCGCGTCAGCGCGTCAGCGTCTCAGCGTCTCGAGAGGGCGAGCCCGGCGAGCGCCTACCACTGTCCGAGCAATGCACCCTGAGCGTCGAAGAGAAACGCCTCGCGCTGCGCGAGGTACAGGCAACAGTCATTCGGGCGTTCCGGACAGACGACGACGACGTTCCATGGGCCCAGCGCTTCGTCCATCACCGTGAGAAAATTGGGACCCGGTCCGAACGTCCCGGCCGCCGGCGATCCCGAGAACGGCACCCCCGTCTGCGCCGGCGTGTAGGGCGGCACCCCGCTCGCACCGCCAACGACGGTCTCCGCTCCGTTGTTCACGGTGATCGGGAGCGAATTCCAGGTCAGGTTGTAGACGTAGATGGAGGCCATGCCCCAACATGGCTCGCTCGGCCGAGTTCGGCAACCGGCGCGCGCATTGGAGATTCCTAATGTCGCAGACCAGAAAAAGATCGCACGCGGACTAACGCTGGCACCGCACGGGCTAACGCGGACGAAAGCCACGGCCCCGGCACCGAGGCGAGAATCGGTTAGTGGACCCGCGGCTTTTCTTATTCTTTCGCTGTTGTGGTGTTCTGGTGTCGTCCGCGTTAGCCCGCGATGTGTCAGCGTTAGTCCGCGTGCGATCTTTTTCTGGTCTTCCGCGCTACCCGACGCCTCCCAGCACCTTCTCTTCCCGCTTCTTCGCGGTCGCCACCAGATAATCGCGATTCATCCGCGCGATGGTGTCGATCGAAATCTCCTTCGGACACGCCTCCTGGCATTCGCCATACAGCGTGCAATGGCCGAACTCCTCGGCATCCATCTGCGCGACCATGCGCAAGGCGCGGCGCGAACGCTCGGGCTGACCCTGCGGCATCAAGCCGAGATGCGAGATCTTCGCCGCGGTGAAGAGCGAGGCCGAGCCGTTCGGACACGCCGCGATGCATGCACCGCACCCGATGCACGCCGCCGCATCCATCGAGGCGTCGGCGTCCTGCTTCGGAACCAGGATCGCATTCGCGTCCCGCGCGCCGCCGGTGTTCACCGAGACGTAGCCGCCCGCGGCGATGATGCGATCGAGCGCGCCGCGATTCACCACCAGGTCCTTGATCACCGGAAACGCGCGTGACCGCCACGGCTCGATGTAGATCTCGTCACCGTCCTTGAAGCTGCGCATGTGCAGCTGGCACGTCGCGGTGCCTTTCATCGGTCCGTGCGCGACCCCGTTGATCATGATGCCGCACGACCCGCAAATACCTTCGCGGCAGTCATGATCGAACGCGATCGGTGCCTTGCCCGACTCGACCAGCGCTTCGTTCACCGTGTCGAGCATTTCGAGGAACGACATGTCCGGGCTGACGTCCGGCGCGTCGTAGCGCTCGAGCGCACCCGGTGCATCGGCGCTTGGTTGGCGCCACACGTGGAGTATCAACTTCATGCTGTCATCCCGAGCGAATGCGAGGGATCTGGTATCACGATAGAGAGGCCGGCTAGGCGCACGAGACGCAAGATGCCTCGTCGCTCCGCTCCTCGGAATGACGGGCGCTCGGTCACTTGTAACTCCGCTGCGAGAGCGCCACGTTCTCGAACGTCAGCGGCTCCTTGTTGAGCACGGGCGGTTGATTGTCACCGGCGTATTCCCACGCCGCGACATACGCAAACCGATCGTCGTGACGCAGTGCTTCGCCGTCCGGCGTCTGATGCTCGACGCGGAAATGCCCGCCGCACGACTCCTCGCGATGCAGCGCGTCGATACACATCAACTCGGCGAGCTCCAAGAAGTCCGCGACGCGACCCGCGTGCTCGAGCGACTGATTCAGCTCTTCGCCCGTGCCCATCACGCGCACGTCGCGCCAGAATTCTTCACGCAATTTCGGTATGAGCTCCAGCGCCTTGTTGAGTCCTTCGGCGCTTCGCGCCATCCCGCAGTATTCCCACATGATGTGGCCGAGCTCGCGATGAATCGACGCCACGGTGCGGCTGCCATTGATCGACAGCAGGCGTTGCGTGCGCTGGCGAACGCCATCGAGCGTCGTTGTCACTTCTGTTGAACTTTCCGAAATCGGCTCGAGCTTGTTCGCGCCGAAATAGTCGCCGAGCGTGAGCGGCAGGACGAAGTAGCCGTCGGCCAATCCCTGCATGAGCGCGCTCGCGCCCAAACGATTCGCGCCGTGATCCGAGAAATTCGCTTCGCCGCCGACGTGCAAGCCCGGGATCGTGCTCATGAGGTTGTAATCCACCCAGAGGCCGCCCATGGTGTAATGCGGCGCCGGGTAGATGCGCATGGGTACCTCGTACGGATTCTCATCCGTGATGCGCTCGTACATCTCGAACAGATTGCCGTATCGCTCGGCGATCTTCTCTTTGCCGACGCGTTTGATGGCGTCGGCGAAATCGAGATACACGCCGCGGCCGCCGGGACCGACCCCGCGCCCCTCGTCGCACACTTCCTTCGCGGCGCGCGACGCAATGTCGCGCGGCGAGAGATTGCCGAAGCTCGGATACTTGCGCTCGAGATAGTAGTCGCGGTCCTGCTCCGGAACGTCCTTCGGTGACTTGCCGCAATCTTCCTTGCGCTTCGGCACCCACACGCGGCCGTCGTTGCGCAGCGACTCCGACATCAGCGTGAGCTTCGACTGATGTTCGCCGCTCTGCGGAATGCACGTCGGGTGGATCTGCGTGAAGCACGGATTCGCGAACGCCGCGCCGCGCTTGTATGCGCGCCAGATCGCCGTGGCGTTCGAGCCTTTCGCGTTCGTCGAGAGGTAGAAGACGTTCGAGTAGCCGCCCGTCGCCAGCAGCACGGCGTCGCCCGCATGCGCGTCGATGGCGCCGGTGACCATGTCGCGCGTGACGATCCCGCGCGCACGACCGTTCACCACGATGAGATCGAGCATCTCGGTGCGCGGAAACATCGTGACGCCGCCCTTGGCGATCTCCTTCTCGAGCGCCTGGTACGCACCGAGCAACAACTGCTGTCCCGTTTGCCCGCGCGCGTAAAAGGTGCGCGACACCTGCGCGCCGCCGAACGAGCGATTGGTCAGCAGACCGCCGTACTCGCGCGCGAACGGCACGCCCTGCGCCACGCACTGGTCGATGATGTTCACGCTCACCTGCGCCAGGCGATACACGTTCGCCTCGCGCGAGCGGAAATCACCACCCTTCACCGTGTCGTAAAACAACCGCTGAACGCTGTCGCCGTCGTTCTGATAATTCTTCGCCGCGTTGATGCCGCCCTGCGCGGCGATCGAGTGCGCGCGCCGCGGCGAATCCTGGAAGCAGAAGCACTTGACGTTGTAGCCCAACTCCGACAGCGACGCGGCGGCCGCGCCGCCCGCCAACCCCGAGCCGACGACGATGACTGTGTATTTCCGCTTGTTCGCGGGATTTACCAGCTTCATCTCGAAGCGGTGCTTGTCCCATTTGCGCTCGAGCGGCCCGCTCGGAGTCTTCGACCGAAGGTCCAGTGTCATGGCTAACGAATGAGGCCGACGATGACGCCGACCGGAACGAGCGTGAATCCCGCCCACAGCGCGATCGCGACGATGGCCGCGACGCGGCGATGCAGCGGATTGGGCGACTGCTTGGCGTGGCCGAGCGTGCGCACCGACGACCAGGCGCCGTGATAGAGATGCAGTCCCAGAAACACCATCGCGACGATGTAGACGAGCGCCACCCACCAGATGCGAAAGCTCGCGACGACGTTGCCGTAGATGTCGTGCTGGCCGTGAATGTCCGTCATTCCGCGCCAACCCGCCGGATCGATCGTTTCCGTCGTGAAGTGCAGGATGTGGAAGATGATGAAGAGCAGCAGGAACACCCCGCCCCACTTCATGGTGCGCGACGCGAGCGTCGACACCTGCGGCACGCGGCGCTGATACCCGATCGGCCGCGCGGCTTGCGAGCGCATGGTGAGCTGATACGCCATCAGCACATGGAGCACGACCGACACGATCAGCACGATACGGACGAGCCACAGCAGCTCGCTCGCCGGGCCGTGCAGCATCGCGCTGTATTCGTTGAGTTTGGATTGACCTTCGAACGCCTGAAGGTTCCCGGCCACATGGAGGATCAGGAAGCCGATACCGATCAGCCCCGTCACCCCCATGATGATTTTCTTACCGATGGTCGAGCGGTAGAACGTCGCGAGCTGGCTCATCTCACAGCTTCACGGCCTTCATCGGATCGCGGACTGCTTCGGCGCTCTTCTCGAGCGCGGCGCGTTCGTCCTTCGTGAGCTCGACCTCGATCACCTTCTCGAGTCCCTTGCGTCCAAGCTTGCACGGCACGCCAAGGAACAGGCCCTTCATGCCGTACTCGCCGTCCAGCCAGGCGGCGCATGGCAGAATGCGCCGCTGATCGTTGACGATCGCTTCCGCCATCTGCACCGCGCCCGCCGACGGCGCATAGTATGCCGATCCGGTCTTGAGATGCTTCACGATCTCGGCGCCGCCGTTTCGCGTGCGGTCGACGATCGCGTCGAGCTTGCTCTTTTCCATGAGCTGCGTGATGGGAATCCCGCTCACGCTCGTGTAGCTGATCAACGGCACCATCGTGTCGCCGTGGCCGCCGAGCACCATGGCCTGAATGTCACGCACCGAACAATCGAGCTCCGTGGCGAGGAACGCGCGATAGCGCGCGGTGTCGAGCACTCCGGCCATGCCGAGCACGCGCTCGCGCGGGAAGCCGGTGACTTCTTTCGCGACGTAGCACATGACGTCGAGCGGATTGGAGACGACGATGACGATCGCCTTGGGCGACGTCTTCTTGATCTCTTCCGACACCGACTTGACGATGCCGGCGTTGGTGTTGAGCAGATCGTCGCGCGACATGCCCGGCTTGCGCGCGATGCCCGCCGTGATGATCACGATGTCCGAATCCGCCGTCTCGGCGTAGCCGTTCGTGCCGATGATGCGCGAATCGTAGCCTTCGATGGGCGCCGACTGCCACTGGTCGAGGCCTTTGCCCTGCGGCACGCCTTCGACGACGTCCACCATCACGACGGTGCGAGCGAGCTCTTTCTCCGCGACGCGCTGAGCGGTCGTCGCGCCGACATTGCCCGCGCCGACGACCGTAATTTTGTTGACCATGTTGGGTTCGCTTTAGAGGTGAGGTACGAAGCGAAAGCTAACAACTTCGAGCCGACGCGCGAAGCTTCGCTCCGGATGACAAACAGTCATCCGCCACGCGTGTGCATCTCCAGATGCGGATCGCGCTTCAACCGCTCGATGCCGACGAGCACATCGCGCTCCGGCACACTCGCCCGCACTTCGGCACCGCGATCGCGCCGAGCCGACCAGACTGATTCGATGATGTGGGCGATCTCCTCGTCGGTCGCGCCGTCTCGCAGCGGCCCGCGGAGATCCGTGCCGCGCGGCGAGTAGAGACACAAATACCACAGTCCGTCGGCGGTGAGGCGGCTGCGATCGCACGTGCGGCAGAAGGGCGCGGTCGTCGACGCGATGATGCCGAACGTCGTGCCGTCCGACAACCGGAATCGCTCGGCCGGCGCGGCGTCGACCGGCGCGAGCGCCTCGATCCACCCGAACCGCTCCTCGAGCCGCGCGAGCATCTCGGCGCGCGATACAACCTGGTCCATCGACCAGTGTGTCGCGCCGCCGACGTCCATGTACTCGATGAAGCGCACTTCGGCGTTCACGGCGCGGCCGAATTCGATCAGATCCGCGAGCTCGTCGTCGTTGCGGCCGCGGATGACCACCGAGTCGAGCTTGGTCGCCGTGAAGCCTGCGTCGCTCAGCGACGCAATGCCGCGCAGCACGCGGTCGTGCAGCGAACGACGCGTGAGCTCGGCGAAGCGGTCGGGTCGCAGCGTGTCGAGGCTCACCGTCACGCGCCGAAGACCCGCGGCGCGCAACGCTTCCGCATGCTCGGCCAGCAGCACGCCGTTCGTCGTCATCGCGAGATCGCGCACACGCTCGTCTTCATCGAGCAGCCGAATGAGGGTCGGCAGGTTGCTGCGCAGCAGCGGCTCGCCGCCGGTGAGGCGAATCTTGTCGACGCCAAGCGAAGTGAAGATCCGCGCGACGCGGGCGATCTCCTCGAAGCTGAGCAGGTCGGCGCGCGGCAGCCACTCGTAGCTCTCCTGCGGCATGCAGTAGCGGCAGCGCAGGTTGCAGCGATCGGTAACCGAAATCCGAAGGCTGCCGAGCGGCCGGCCTAGTGCGTCGGGTCGACCCATTCACGCCTCCCGTCGACGTAGTGCTCGCGCTTCCAGATCGGCACGCGCTTCTTGAGCTCCTCGATCACGTAGCGGCTCGCGTCGTATGCCTTGCCGCGGTGGGGGTGTGCAACCGCGATGACCACGCTCGCGTCGCCAAGCGCGAGCGTGCCGATCCGGTGCTCGACGACGATGTCGTCGCTGCCAAAGCATTCGACCGCCTCGCGCGCGATCGCATCGAGCTCACGCTCGGCCATTCCGCGATAGGCGCTGTATTCCATGCCGGTCACCGTGTGTCCGTCGTTCACGTTGCGCACGGTGCCGACGAACACGATGGCCGCGCCGTTCGCATCGTTGGCGACTTCACGAAGCAGTGCGGCCGGATCGAGCGCGCGCTCGACGATCGCGGTGCGCATCAACCACCCGCAACTGGTGGAATGATCGCGACTTCGTCGCCCGGCGATAGCCGGAAGTCGCGTTTGGCGTAGCTCTGATTTACCGCGACGAGCGGCTCGTCCGGCAAACGCTCGGCACCAGGCAACGTGCGGACGCGTCCCATCAACTCGCCGACCGTCGAGCCGTCGTCGAGCTCGACCGAAAGCGAGCTCGTGCCGAGCTTGTCGGCGTAGGAAGCGAAGAGGAGGACGGAGATTTTCATGAAGCGGGCGTATGGGCGTATGGGCGTATGGGCGTATGGGCGAACGTCAAAGAGCCTAGCGCGACTCGCACGAATATTATCCTGTCGGCACGCCCATGCGCCTACGCGTCCATACGCCCATACGCCCAGTCAACCCATAAACGACAACGGCCCGATGCCATTCGCATCGAGCCGCGCATGAAATCGGAACGCGAAAGTGCTTATGCCTCCGAGAGTTCCTCTTCGTCCTCGAGCTGACTGATGTCGACGCCGGCGACCATGGCGCGCAGTTCCTTCGAGGGCTTGAACACGGGAACGGGCCGGGCCGAGACTTCCACCGGTGAGCCGGTCCGAGGGTTCCGCGCCATGCGTGTCTTGCGATGGCGAATCTTGAAGGTGCCGAACCCGCGCACTTCGATGTTCTTTTGCGTCTGAAGCGCTTCCTTGATCGACTCGAGAAACGCGTCGACCACGCGGGCGCAATCTTTCTTGGAGATCATCGGCCCAGCGGTGCGGGAAATCTGAGCCGTGACGCGTTCGACCAGGTCAGCTTTGGTCATTCGAATGCCTCATGTTCAGGCGCCCTGGGAGGGGGGCACGCTTACCGAACTTAGCGACGTTAACTCTTATGTGTCAAGAGTTTGGCTCACTTGATGGCGTCGACGAGCCGGCGTGGGAACGAACGGTTTTGATGAACTCGTCGAACAGCGGGCGGGCGTCGTGCGGCCCGGGCGCCGCCTCGGGGTGGTATTGCACCGCAAAGATCGGCCGTTCGCGATGCTTGAGCCCTTCGACCGTGCCGTCGTTGAGATTCACGTGCGTGACCTCGAGCTCGGGCGCCCCTGGAATCGCGGTCTCGGTGCCTTCGACCGCGAATCCGTGATTCTGCGAGGTGATCAGGACGCGTCCCGTCGCGATCTCCTTCACCGGGTGATTTCCACCGCGGTGGCCGTACGGCATCTTCACCGTGCGCGCACCGTACGTGAGCCCCAAAATCTGATGTCCCAGGCAGATACCAAAAATCGGCACGCCGCGGTCCGCGATTTCGCGCACGATTTCCGGCGCATACGTCACCGCGTCGGGATCGCCGGGGCCGTTCGAGAGGAACACGCCGTTCGGTTCGAGACTCAGCGCTTCGTCAGCCGTCGTTTCGGCGGGAATGACGGTGATGCGACACTCGTGTTCGGCGAAGAGCCGTAAGATGTTGCGCTTGATGCCGTAATCGTACGCGACGATGTGATACGGCGCATCCGGATTGCCCCACGTGTAGCGCTCCGGCGTCGAAACGACGGATGCGAGGTCGAGGCCTTCCATCGGCGGACAGGCATCGAGCACGGCGAGCGCTTCGCGCGTCGGCTCGGTGCCGAGGGCGATGACACCGCGCATCACGCCGGCGCTGCGGAGATGTCGCGTGAGGCGCCGCGTATCAACTTCTTCGAGCGCGGGAACTTGTGCCTCATCGAGCCACGTGAGCAAATCGCCTTCGGCGCGCCAGTTCGAGTACGTGCGCGACAATTCGCGCGCGACCACGCCGGCCACCTGCGGCCGCGCCGATTCGGGATCGGCGGTGTTGACGCCGTAGTTGCCGATCATCGGCGCCGTCATCACCACGATCTGTCCGCGAAATGACGGATCCGTAAAGACTTCCTGATAGCCGCTCATGTTCGTCGTGAACACGACCTCCGCCACTGTGGTGGCTTCGGTTGTAGCTATTTGACCACGAAAAAGGGTTCCGTCTTCGAGGAGAAGGAACCCTGGCCGTCCACGACGCTGAGCCACGTGAGTTACGGCTTCTTCGTCGCAGGGTTCGCCGGCTGCGTGGTCGTTGCCGGAGGTGTCGCTGCACCTGGCGCTGCACCTGGCGCCGCACCAGTAGCGGGGGTGTTCGCGCTAGGCGCCGGTGAAAGCGGAACCGCGGGATTCGCACCGCCCGCCGGTGCTGCCGGCACGGGCGCGGTTGCCGGAGCGAACGTCTGATCGAGCACCGACTTGGGTGCACGGCCGCGCGTCGAAGCGAGCGCGAGCAAGAACGACAATCCGAGGAACAAACCGCCGCACCACCAGCTTGCCTTCGTCAGCAGGTTGCCCGTTTGCCGGGTGCCCAGGAACGAGCTTGCCGAGCTGGAGACGCCACCGAACGACGCCGCCATTCCACCGCCCTGACCGGACTGCATCAGCACGGCGACGATGAGGATGATGCTGTCAATGACGAGAAGGATGAGAAGGATGGTATACAGCATCGGGCTGGCTCAGCGTGGCGGGATGTAAGCCTTAAATATCACAAGACTTAGCCCGTGTCGTCAAGTGTCGTGTACCGGCGCGTGGCGGCGGTCTCAGGTGCGACAGGTCGTCACCCACGCGTCCACGTCGAGACTCGCCCCGCCAACCAGCAAGCCGTCGACCCACTCCGCGGACAACAGCGTCGAACAGTTGCCCGGTGTGACGCTGCCGCCGTAGAGGACCGGTGTCTCATTCGATGCAGCTCCGACAATTTCGGCCATCGCCTGTCGAATGACGGAATGCACCGCGTTGGCGTCGTGCGGCGTCGCGGTCTTGCCGGTGCCAATCGCCCACACCGGCTCGTATGCGATCGCCATGGCGGCAATCGCATCGGTCGCGAGCTCCGACACTCCGGCGCGCAGCTGACGCACCACGACGTCGTTCGTGATGCCCTGCTCCCGCTCACTCAACAGCTCGCCGACGCACAGGATCGGAGTGAGACCGTGGCGCACCGCGGCCGCGCATTTCTTCGCGGTCTGCTCATCGGTTTCGCCGAAGACGTGTCGACGCTCCGAGTGGCCGACGAGGACGTAGCTCGCGCCGGCGTCTTTCGCCATCGGCGCCGAGTTCTCGCCGGTGAATGCGCCTTTGTCTTCCGTCCAGATGTTCTGCACGCCGAGCGCGATGTCGGAGCGGCTCGCGAGCGCGTGCGCGACGGTCGTCAGCGAGAGCGCGGGCGGGAAAAAAATGATCGTGCGGTCCGAGCGCGGCGCCCATTTCGCGGTGAACGCCGCCATGAACGCGCGGGCCTCCGTCGGCCCGAGATTCATTTTCCAATTTGCCGCGAAGATGGGGCGACGCACGTGAGTATTGATCGTTACTTGTCGTCGAGCGCGGTGACGCCGGGCAGCGCCTTTCCCTCGAGGAATTCGAGCGAGGCGCCGCCGCCGGTCGAGACATGGCTCATCTCGTCCGCGAGGCCGAGCTCTTCGACGGCCGCCGCCGAATCGCCGCCGCCGACGATCGTCGTCGCGCCTTTTTTTGTGGCCTCGGTCATCGCGTGCGCGACGGCCTTCGTGCCGGCGTCGAACGGCTTGGTCTCGAAAACGCCCATCGGTCCGTTCCAGACGACCGTCTTCGCGGCGCCGATGATGCGCGCGAATTCCTGCGCCGACCTGGGACCGATGTCGAACATCGCTTCGCCGGCGGGAATCGCGTCGCGCGCGACGGCGTGGCTCTTCGCCGCCTCCTCCAACGATGGGGCGACCAGCGCATCACTCGGCAACACGAGCTTCTTGCCCCCGCGCGCGAGCAGGTCTTTCGCCATGTCGACTCGATCCCCTTCGACGAGCGACTTGCCGGTCTCCAGACCCATGGCGCGGAAGAACGTGCATGCCATGGCGCCGCCGATCACGAGCTGATCGACGTTCGGCAGCAGCTGTTCGATGACGTCGATCTTGCCCGAGATCTTGGCGCCGCCGAGCACGGCGACGAACGGGCGTTGAGCATTCTCTAATGCGTTGCCCAGGTAGTCGAGCTCCTTCTGCATGAGCAGGCCGGCGACGGCGGGCTTGAGGTGGTGCGCCACGCCTTCGGTCGACGCGTGCGCGCGATGCGCCGAGCCGAATGCGTCGTTCACGAAGAAGTCGCCGAGCTGCGCCAAACCCCGGGCAAGGCGTTCCTCGTTCGCCTCTTCGCCGCCCAGGAAGCGCGTGTTCTCGAGCAACACGACCTGCACGCGATCGTCGTGCGTGGCTTTCACGGCTTCGTCGCTGTCGGTGCTCTCGACGAACCCCACTTTGACGTCGGGCAACAACTCCTGCAGCCGGCGCGTGACGGGCTGGAGCGAATACTTGGCTTCGGGTTTTCCCTTCGGCCGCCCGAGGTGTGACATGAGGATGACGCGCGCGCCTTTGGCGAGCAGCGCCTTGATCGTGGGCAGCGCGGCGCGAATACGCGTGTCGTCGCCGACCTGTCCGTGCTCGAGCGGCACGTTGAAGTCGACGCGGACGAGGGCGCGGCGGCCTTTGATTTCGGCGGCGGAGAGATCGTTGATGGTTTTCTTATTCATGCTTGCCGAAGCAATTGAGCGGAGGAACAACGACAAGGTCTGACCAAATCCGACAACGTCGGTTTCCCGACCTGGTCAGATCGTGTCTGACGTGGTCGTCGAATCATTTTTGTTGCGCTACAATCTCGCTCCCACATACCGCAACAGATCCACACACCGCGACGAGTAGCCCCACTCGTTGTCATACCAGCCCGAAACCTTGAGCAGCGTGCCGTCCACCACGTTCGTCGTCTTCGAGTCGAAGATGCACGAATGCGGATTGCCGATGAAATCGGAGGAGACCAGCTCCTCTTCGGTGTACTGCAGAATGCCGCTCATCGGACCGTCCGCCGCCGCCTTGAACGCCGCGTTGATCTCGGCCACCGTGACCGGTTTCTCGACGACGACGGCCAGGTCGGTGAGTGACACGTCCGGCGTCGGCACCCGGATGGCGATGCCGTCGATCTTCCCCTTGAGCTCCGGAATCACGAGCGACGTCGCCTTCGCGGCGCCGGTCGTCGTCGGAATGATCGACATCGCCGCCGCGCGCGCGCGCCGCAGATCCTTGTGCGGCAGGTCGAGAATGTTCTGATCGTTGGTGTAGCTGTGCACCGTGACCATCGAGCCGCGCACGAAGCCGAAGTTGTCGCGGACCACTTTCACCATCGGCACGAGACAGTTCGTCGTGCACGACGCGTTCGAGATGATGTTGTGCTTGGCCGCGTCGTACTTCGTCTCGTTCACGCCCATCACGATGGTGATGTCTTCGTTCTTGGCGGGGGCGGAGATGATGACCTTCTTCGCGCCGGCGTCGAGGTGCGCCTTCGCTTTCGCCGACTCCGTGAAGCGCCCGGTCGATTCGAGCACGATGTCCACGCCGAGGTCCTTCCACTTGAGCTGCGCCGGATCCTTCTCGGCGAATACCTTGATGTCTTCGCCGTCCACGACGATCGATCCGTTCGCGGCTTCGACGTCGCCCTCGTAGGTGCGATGCACCGAGTCGTACTTGAAGAGATGCGCGAGCGTCTTCGTATCCGTCAGATCGTTGACCGCCACGATCTCGATGTCCGCCACGCCCTGCTGCCGCGCGGCGCGCAGCACCTGGCGTCCGATGCGTCCGAACCCGTTGATCCCGACCCGAATGGCCATCCCAAGTCTCCGTTTTTTTTATTGTTCCTTGCTTCGGCGCTTCGCACCTCCGCTCGGAATTTCACCGATCGAGTTCCTTGCTTCGGCGCTTCGCACCTCCGCTCGGAATTTCGCCGATCGAGTTCCTTGCTTCGGCGCTTCGCACCTCCGCTCGGAATTTCGCCGATCGAGTTCCTTGCTTCGGCGCGTTGCTCCGCTCGCCCCTACGCTCGGAATTCTAAATTCTGTCAGTGATTGCCGGCGCGCGGCCGAAGGTCACAAAACTAACAATGCGTGCGCCGCCATCGCAGAGCGCGGCAGCACACGCGTTCAATGTGGCGGCAGTGGTGACGACGTCGTCGACCAGCACAACGTGGCCGCCGCGAAGCACGTTTCGCGCCGATGGACTCGCGCGAAACGCGCCCGAAACGTTGCGGAGGCGCTCCCCCGGTGTCAACCGCGTCTGCGTCTCGGTGTACCGCACGCGTTCCAATGCATCGACGAGCAACGGCACGCGCCAATGACCGGCGAGCGCGCGCGCGAGCAGCTCACTCTGATTGTACCCGCGCTCGCGCCGGCGCTTCGCCGACAGCGGAACGGGAATCACCGCGCGGCGCTCCTCGATGACGTCGATCGGCCACGAGGCGCGGCTCATCCGCAGGGCGAGCTCGGGCGCCACCGCGTGCCAGCCGAGGTATTTGAGCGTGTGCACGATGCCGAGTCCGACGTCGCCGGCCGCCCAGCAGACGCTGCGTGCGGCGCGCACGTAAGGCGGGAGCAATTCGCACCAACGACAGGCGTGCCCATACGTGGGATGACCGCACCGATCGCACCGCGGTGCCGGCAACAGCGGCAAGCGGGCCCAGCATGCGCCGCAGACGAGTCCCGTTTCACGCCGGTCGAGCAAACGGTCGCAGACTGGGCAGGCGCGCGGAAGGAATAGCTCCAGCGCGGTCATCCTGAGCGCTGACAGCGCTGACAACGAAGGACGGGTCAGGCTGACGTGGCGGCCTCCCACATCACACTCCGCAGCGCGTCGGACCCGAGAGCGTGGCCGAACCATCGCTCGAACGCCAGTGCGCCTTGCTCGACCAGCATCGGCAGCCCATCGATCGCACGAATACCGCGATCGCGCAGCGTTCGCACGAAGCGAGTCTCGCCGCGGGCGTATACGAGATCGAAGACGAGCGTATCCGGCCCAAGCACGGAGGGGTCGAGCGGAAGATCGTCGGTCCGGATTCCAATGGACGTTGCATTCACGACAAGCTGTGCGCCTTCGATGACGCCGACGTCATCAACCGGTTGCGCCACGGTACTGAATCGCTCACACAGAATTCGCGCGCGCTCCGGCGTGCGATTGAAGACGTGCGCGTAGCACCCCGGCCACGCTTCGACCGCGGCGAGCACCGCCGCGGCAGCGCCGCCCGCGCCAAGCACGCCGATGGTGATGTCGCGGGGCTCGAGAATGAGTCGAGCTCGCACGGCGGCGTCGAATCCGCCAACGTCGGTGTTGTCGCCGACCAACCTCCCTTCACCGTCGACCCAGAACGTGTTTACCGCCCCGACGCGGCGCGCGAGCGGAGTGAGCACGTCACACGCGTCGTGCATGCGCTCCTTGAACGGCACTGTCACGTTTCCCGCGACGCCTTCGTCGCGCAGCTGCGCGATCACGGTCTCCAGATCATGCGGCGCGACGTCGACTGGCTCGTAGCGGACGTGGATACCCGCAGCCTGAAGCGCCGCGTTCTGAAACGTGGGAGACAGGGAGTGCACCACGGGATGTCCGAGCAGCACGAGCCGCTCGGGGACACGCATGTCGCTCGCTCCGCTCGCTTCGCTCGGTGCGTTCTGTGCGTTCTGTGCGTTCTGTGCGTTCTGTGCGTCCACGTCCGCCGTATCGCGCCTCACTCGGCGCGCGAGCCGCGCTCCGCGGTGATGCGATCGAGCACCCGGCGGATTTCTTCCTCGAGCTCGTCGGCGGTCGCGCGATACACCTCGAGCTCCGCGCCGATCGGATCGCTGATCGGCCGCGTGGACTGACCATGTGAGGCGTAGTCGGACAGCAGAAACGCCTTGCCCGCGCCGCCGAGTGCTTCGATTCGCTCGAGGTGGTGTGGCGCCATCGCGAGGATGAGATCTGCATCGCGCACGAGATCGCGCGTGAGCGTCTGCGCCGCGTGGCCGCCCAGGTCCATGTTGCGTTCGATGCCGACGAGCAGCGATCCGTCGCTGGCCGGCGAGCCGTCGTGCGCGCTCGTGCCGGCGCTCAACGCCTCGACGTCGTGCAGGCCGCGCTCGATCGCGATCTTGCGCGCGATGGCTTCGGACATCGGGCTGCGACACGTATTGCCGGTGCAGACGAATAAAATCTTCATAAGTGTCCTGTCCTGTTTGTCATCCTTCGCCTCGCTCAGGATGACCGCACGGGCATCACGCATCTCCGATCAAATTGGGCACGCTCTCTCGAAGGACCTTCGCCGGGATTTCGCCCGGCCGAATGACGCGAGGCAAGCGGCCCGTGCAATCCAGCACCGTCGATGGCTTCGAGTGATTGAGCGATCCGCCGTCGAGCACGCGCAGCTGGCCGCGCGCGACGGCGTCGCTCCATTGCTCAAGAATCTCTCGCGCGGAGTTGGCGGGCGGAACCCCCGGACGGTTGGCGCTCGTCGAAGTGATCGCGTCGCCGTGCGCGCGAATCAACCGCGCGACGGCGGGATGACTCGTCCATCGCACCGCGATGCCGCCTTCGGGTCCGCGCAACCGATCGGGCACCCGGTTCTCGCCGCCGGGCAACACGAGCGTCAGCGGCCCGGGCCAGTGACGCGCGACGAGATTCGTCGCATACGATGGCAGACGCAGCGCGAGCCGGTCCACCATGTCCGGGCCGGCGATGAGCAGCAAGAACGGCTTTCCGGGCGGGCGATTCTTGAGTCGCACGAGTGCGTCGACCGAGTCGCGATCGATGCCGCCGCCAAAGCCGTACACCGTTTCCGTCGGATACGCGAGCACGCGACGCGTCTCGATCTGCGCGAGCGCGGGGCGAATCGCGGTCTCGATTTCTTCGGGGGACCAGAATGGGATCGAGAGCGTGTCGACTCTCACGAGATGGTTCCTCGCGCCGGCGCTTCGCTCCGCTCGCACCTTCGCTCGGAATTCCGCTGCGAGGGTGGGATCATTCCGGCAACAGAAAATGCGCTTCGGCGCGCGCGAAGTCCCGCTCCTCGGTGATCTTCATCGCGCGCTCGCTCCCGCGGACCACGCGCACCGGCAGCCCGAGTCGTTCGCACAGCGCGGCGTCATCGGTGGCCGAGAGATGCTGCGTCTTGGCGTCGCGATGCGCACGCTCGATGAGCGCGCGCGGAAAGCCCTGCGGCGTCTGCGCGCGCCACAAGCGTTCGCGATCGATCGTGCGCACGATGGTGCCGTCGGCGTCCACTTCCTTGAGCGTGTCGACGACGGGCAGCGCGGCGATCGTCGCGCTGCCGGTGCGCACCGACTGCACGACGCGGTCGATCGTCTCGTCGCCGACCAGCGGACGCGCGGCATCGTGCACGAGCACGATCGCCGCTTCGTCGGGAAGGTCCTCGAGCCCGTTGCGAACCGATTCCGTGCGCGTGCGGCCACCCGTCGAGATCATCAAGCGATCGATGTCGCACTGGAAGATCCACGGTGGCGGATCCGCCGCATATTCGCGCGGCAACACACAGACGACAGAGATCACGTCCGGGCGCGCCATGAACGTCTGCAGGCTATGCAGGAGCGCGGGCTTCCCCGCCACCCAGCGAAACTGTTTGAGCTCGCCGCTCTCGCTGTCCTGCGCGACACGGCTGCCACTGCCTCCGGCGACGATGACGACACCAACGTCGCGCGCGGCGGCCGATGTTACCAGGTCACTCATGCAAAAAGTCGCTTGAGCAAATCCTGAATCGTGCGCACGGGCACGAGCTCGACCTCTCGCGACACCCGCTTGGGCACGCCGCGCTCCGCCAGATACACGCGCCGGAGTCCCATGTTGGCGGCTTCGGCGATTCGCCGATCGACCTGCGAGACGGTGCGTACCTCGCCGCCGAGCCCAACTTCGCCCACGAAGACGGCGTCGGTGGCGAGCGGGCGGTCGTACACGCTCGATGCGAGTGCCGCCGCGACCGCGAGGTCCCCGCCCGGCTCTTGCAGGCGCATACCGCCGACGACGTTCAGAAAGACGTCGAGCTGCGCGAACGACAATCCCGCGCGCTTGTCGAGGACGGCGAGCAGCAAGGCCAACCGGCGACCGTCGAATCCCGTCGCGACGCGCTGCGGCGTGCCGAAGCCGGCTTTGGCCGCGAGTGCCTGGATCTCGACGAGCACCGGGCGCGTGCCTTCGAGCAGCGCGGTCACCGCGCTTCCCGATGCGTGCGACGCGCGATCGCCCATGAACAACTCGGAGGGATTCGCCACCGGTTCCAACCCGCTCTCGAGCATCCGGAACACGCCGATTTCATCAACCGAACCGAAGCGATTCTTCGTCGCGCGCAACACGCGATGATCGAGCGTGGTTTCGCCCTCGAAGTAGAGCACCGTGTCGACGATGTGCTCGAGCGTCTTGGGCCCGGCAATGCCACCGCCCTTCGTGACGTGCCCGACGACGAACACGGTCGTTCCACTTTCTTTCGCGTACCGCATGAGCCGTGCGGCGCACTCGCGCACCTGGCCCACGTTGCCGGGCGCACCCTCGAGATCGGCGGTGAACACGGTTTGAATGGAATCGACGATCAACACCGCGGGATTCACGGTGGCCGACGTCGTGAGAATCGTCTCGAGATTCGTTTCGGCGAGCAGCGAGACTTCAGACGCGCTGTCTCCGAGCCGGTCGGCACGAAGCTTCACCTGGAGCGGCGACTCCTCTCCGCTTGCGTAGAGCGTCGCGTGCCCCGCCGCCTCGAGCTTCGCGGCGACCTGCAGCAGCAGCGTCGATTTGCCGATGCCGGGTTCGCCGCCGATGAGAATCATCGAGCCGGGAACGATGCCGCCGCCCAGGACGAAATCGAATTCATCGAGGCGGGTTTTCCAGCGTTGCGCCTGGGAGCCGGTGACCTCACGGAGCCTCGGCGTTGGGGCGACGCTTCCGCCTTCGGCGAGCGTACGCGCCCCCCCGATTCGGCGCGCGGTCTTGCTGCCGGAGACCGCGAGCTTGGGCGCGGCGATCTCCTCGACGAGTGTGTTCCACTCGCCGCAGGTCTCACACCGTCCTTGCCACTTGGAGTACTCGGACCCGCATTCGGTGCAGCGGTAGACCGTCTTGGACTTCGGCATGGGAGGAAAGTTAGCCACGGACGGAGGCGGAACAGCTTACCACGGACTTGACGGACGACCACGGACAGGCCGGAGACGGCGTTCCTGGTGAACGGCGGTCGATTGAATGAAGAACACCCTCGGGACGCTTCCATCACCGAAGCATCCCGAGGGTGTTCAAAAGAACTCATGTGCAACGCAGTTACAAACGCCGTCTCCGTACCGATCCGTGCATGTCCGAACGGTCCGTGGTCGATTTCGTTATGCGCGACGGCCTATCCTCTCTGGGTATACGACTCGAACCGCGTGTACTGCTTGTGAAAGAACAAATTCACCATGCCCGTCGGACCATTCCGTTGTTTTCCGACGATGACCTCCGCCTTCCCCTCGAGCGAATTCCCGTCCTTGTCCACCGGGCCGTCGTAGAACTCCTGCCGGTAGAGGAACATGATCAGGTCCGCGTCCTGTTCGATCGCGCCCGACTCGCGAAGGTCGGAGAGCTGCGGGCGCTTGTTGTCGCCCGTTCGCTGCTCCGGCGCGCGCGAGAGCTGCGACAGCGCCACCACCGGAACGTTGAGCTCCTTCGCGAGCGCCTTGAGGCCGCGTGAGATCTGGCTGACTTCCTGTTGGCGGCTCTCGACGCCGGCCGGCCCCGCCATGAGCTGCAGGTAGTCCACGATCACCAGGCCGACGCCCGCGTCCGACTTGAGCCGGCGCGCCTTGGAGCGCATTTCCAGAATGCTAATACCAGGAGTGTCATCGATCCACACCGGTGCCGAGCTCAGGATGCCCGCCGCGCGCGCGAGGCGCGGGAAATCGTCGTCGCGCAGCATGCCCTTGCGGAGTTTCTGCGCGTCGATGCGCGCCTCCGACGTGATCATGCGTTGCACCAGCGACTCCTTGCTCATTTCGAGCGAGAAGAACGCCACCGGCACGTTGTGCTCGATCGCGGCGTACTGCGCGATGTTCAGCGTAAACGCCGTCTTTCCCATCGACGGACGCGCCGCGACGATGATCAGGTCCGCCGGCTGAAACCCCGACGTCATCTCGTCGAGATCGCCGAAGCCCGTCGCGACGCCGGTGATCGTCTTGCCACCTTTCTGCAGCGCCTCGATGCGTTCCATCGTCGGCCACAGCAGCTCCTTGATGCGCGTGAACCCGTCGCGCGTCTGCTGCTGCGCCACCTGAAAGATCTTCGACTCCGCTTCGTCGAGCAGCGCGTTCGCCGTCAACTTGCCTTCGAACGCTTCGCTGACGATCGACGTCGAGACTTCGATCAGGCGGCGGAGAATCGCCTTCTCGCGCACGATCTGCGCGTGATACTCGATGTTCGCCGCGGTCGGCACCGCGTCGACGAGAAAGCCGATGTAGTCCTTGCCGCCGCTCGCATCGAGCTCGCCGCGGCGACCCAGCTCGTCGGAGAGCGTGAGCGGATCGACGACACCGCCGCGCTCCGCGATCGTCACCATCGCGCGGAAGATCCGCCGGTGCCGCTCGGCGTAGAACATGGTGTCGTCGACGAACTCGACCGCGCGGAGCACCGCGTCCTGGTCGATCAACATCGCCGAGAGTACCGCTTGTTCGGCGTCCTCGGAGTATGGCGGACGCCGGTCGCGATACGGATCACGCCCCAGGCTGGGGGTCTGCGGCGCCGGTGAGTATTCGATGGGCAAGCTGGACATCTTCCCAAGTCGGGCGCTTCCACGAGGGATTACGAAGAAGCGCCGCGGGGTGGTAAGTAACGACTAAAGGCACCCCGTGATACCGGTGCACCTGGCCGCGGAGTTTTCCGATCGGCGTTTTTGTAGAGAGGAGAGTCTGGGCTGCGAACGTGCCGAGTGCAAGGATCACTTTCGGTTTGACGAGCTCGATCTGGCGAATGAGGTACGGACTGCACGCCTCGACCTCGTTTGGCATCGGATTTCGATTGCCGGGCGGCCGATGCTTCAGAACGTTGCAGATGAACACGTCCTCCCGCGCCAACCCGATGGCGCCGAGAATTTTTGTGAGCAACTGGCCGGCGGCTCCGATGAACGGCCGTCCCGTTTCATCTTCGGTCGCGCCTGGCGCCTCGCCGACGCACATGAAGTCCGCGTCGGGATTCCCTTCGCCCGGCACGGGGTTGAGCGCGGTCGAATACAGCGGGCATCGCGTGCACGAAGCGACGTGCGCCGCGATGTCATTGAGCGAATCGAGCTGCTCCATGGTGACGCCGACAGGGTTCGACGGGGCTGCCGTCTGTTTTGTTGGCATGGCGTCGGGCGTCGCTCCCGCCGCGCGCAGCGCGGTGCGCCAATCGCCCACTTGTGGATCGTTCAAATCGCGAACGGGCGCCGCCACGTCGTCTTCGACGGCACGCGCGCGAGCGTCGCGGTTTCCCGCCGCCGTCTCTCGCTTGCCCGCCAGCAACGTCATCGCCTCATCGACCGACATGCGATCGAGCACGAGCTCCGATTCGCCCATCTCGCGCCGCTGCTCGAGGTAGCGCCGCAACAGATCCTTAGCGTCCACCGATCAATTTCTCCACGCGATCGAGAATGGCATCGGCCACGTCAGCCTTGGACATGAGCGGCAACTGTTCTTCGCCGCCGTCGCGCATGAGCAGCGTCACGCGATTGGTGTCGACGCCAAAGCCGGCGCCGGCTTCAGTCGCATCGTTGACGACGATCATGTCGAGCTCCTTGCCGGCGAGCTTCTTTCGTCCGCCCGCGAGCACGTCGTTCGTCTCGAGCGCGAAGCCGACGATCACCGATCCCGCTTTCCGCGCCGACGTCGTGGCGCGTAGAATATCGGGCGTCGGCGCCAGCGCCAGCGGCGCCGGCGACTCGGTCTTCTTGATCTTCAACGCCGCCGGTGCGGACGCACGAAAATCGGCCGGTGCGGCGGCCATCACCAACACGTCTGATCGCGGGAGCAATCGTTCGACCGCCGCGGCCATGTCGTCCGTGGACTCGACGCCGTGCACCGCGACTCCTGGCGGCGCCGGCACGGCGAGCGGTCCCGCGACGAGATCCACCGTCGCGCCACGACGCCACGCCGCGGCCGCGAGCGCCACACCCATTCTGCCGCTGCTGTGGTTCGAGATGAATCGTACGGGGTCGATGGCTTCGCGCGTCGGCCCTGCCGTCACCAGCACGCGCCGGCCGCCGAACCCCGCCGGCTCCAGTAAGCGGCTTACATGAGCAAATATTATTTCAGGTTCCGGCATACGTCCGGGGCCGCTGCCTTCGCCCGCGGCGAGCGCGCCTTCATCCGGCTCCAGCACACGATTCCCGAGCGACCGCAGATGCGCGACGTTCTGTTTCGTCTGCGGATGCGCCCACATGTGATCGTTCATCGCGGGCACGAACAGCACCGGCGAGCCCGCGGCGAGCAGTGTCGCCGAGAGCAGATCGTCGGCCTGCCCCGTCGCGGCGCGCGCGAGAAAATCGGCCGTCGCGGGCGCGACGACGATCGCATCCGCCTCGCGCGCCAATTTGATGTGATCGAGCGCCCGGCCCGCGTCGAACAGACCCGTGTGCACCGGACGGCCCGTCAGCGCCTCGAAGGTGATCGCGCCGACGAATTCCGTCGCCGCGCGCGTCATCACCACATCCACCTGGGCGCCCGCCTTGCTCAAGAGCCGCGCGAGCCACGCGGACTTGTAGCTCGCGATCCCGCCGGTGATGCCGAGGAGGATGCGTTTGCCGGTGAAAGGGCGCATGGGGGAAAAAATATGTCATCCCGAGCGGAGGCGCGAAGCGCCGAAGTCGAGGGACCCCCGTCCCGACGGAGGAGCCATACGCAGCGCTCCGCTGAGAAGGGGGTCCCTCATGCGCCCAGAGGGCACCCGGCTCCGCTCGCTCGGGATGACAACCGAGCGCGCTCGCGATAACTCGAGCTTACTCAGCCCGTCGGCGCGGCACCACGTGGTACACGATGTCGCCCTTCGACAGCTCTTCCAGCGACCGCGTCGTCAGCTTCTTCTCGCGCGACGACGAACGGTCGCGCGGAAACTCGTTGAGCACGCGCGCATACTTCGCGGCGACGAGCACTCCGAGATACTTGTTGGCGGCATGCTTGGCGATCTCGCCCGGCGTAAACACTCGCATGATGTCGTCTCTCGTCAGCTCGATGAATGGTGATGCACGGCCTGCTCCAGCCGATGAACCAACGCCTCGACGCTCTGCCGGAGCCCGGCCAGCCGAGCTTGGCTGACCACCTCCGCGTCGATGATCGAATTCACCCGCTGCACAGCCTGGTCGAGGTTGTCATTCACGACGACGTACTGGTATTCCTCGACCGCCCGCAATTCCTGCAATGCGGAATGTAATCTAGCGACAAGCTGTTGGGGGGACTCGGTTTTGCGGCTCTGGAGCCTGTCCAGGAGGACTTCCCCCGAGGGCGGGAGCACAAAGATGGTCACCGCCTTGGGAAAGACAGCCTGAATCAGCCGAGCCCCCTGCACGTCGATGTCCAGAATGACGTGGCGGCCGAGGCTCAGAACCCGCGAAATCTCGCTCTTGAGCGTCCCGTACAGGTTCCCGTGCACTTCCGCCGACTCGGCGAACTCGCCGGCGTCGCGCCGGGAGATAAATTCTTCTCTCGTGAGGAAGTAGTAATCCTTGCCATCCACCTCGCGCGGCCGCGGCGACCGGGTCGTGCACGAGACCGAGTAGCCGACGTCGGCGCGCCGCTCCAGCAGTAGCCGCGCGATGGTCGTCTTTCCGCCGCCCGACGGAGACGACAGGATGATCGGAAACGGATTCACTCCACGTTCTCCGACTGCTCGCGAATCCGCTCCAGCTCTTCCTTGATCACGATGACGTCCTGCAGGATCGCCGCATCGTTCGCCTTGCTGCCCGTGGTGTTCGCCTCGCGCAGCAACTCCTGAAGCAGGAAGCCCAGGCGCTTCCCCACTCCATCGGGCGAGGGCGACGCGAGCGCCGCGCGAAACGCCACGAAGTGCGAGTGGAATCGGCTGATCTCTTCCGACACGTCGAGCCGGTCGGCCAGCACCGCGATCTCCTGCGCCAGCCGCTGCTCGTCGAGGGCGATCCCGCCGGCGAGCTCCTGCACGGACGCCCGCAACCGATCCCGCTGCTCCACCAATCGCCCCGGCGCTCGCACGGCGATGCGGTTCACGGCGTGCTCGATGATTCCCAAGCGTTCCTCGAGATACGTCTTGAGCCGCGCCCCTTCGGCTGAACGCATCTGGTCGAGCGCGGTGAGCGCTCGTTCGACGATGTCGACGAGCTCCGGCGCGGTGCCTTCATCGCTCTCCTCGCCGCTCGTGATCACCTCGGGTAAGCGAAGCACCGTCCCGACGTCCACCGCGTCATGCAGATCGAACTTCTGTTGCAAGGCGCGAATCTGCTCGACGTACAATCGAAAGCGCTCTTCGTCGATGTGCAGCGCGTCGCCCGTGTGGCGCTCGACGCGCGCCGTCAGCGTGGCGTGTCCGCGCGCGATGCCCTTGCGCATCGCCTCGCGCACTTCCGCCTCCCAGCGACTCAGCTCCGACGGCAACTTGATCGACGGATTGAAGAATCGGTGGTTGACGGACCGCACCTCCACGGAGACGTGCGCGCCGCCCACGTCGCCGTCGGCCGAGCCGAAGCCGGTCATGCTCTTGATCATTGGACGGAGCCGCTCCAGAAACGTGATGAACCCGAGTCGCGCATCGTCAATCGACGAACGACCAGCGCACGCCGTAGAAGTTGGTCTGCCGTGGCATCAGGAAGCCAGGGACCTGCGAGTATCGCTCGCCGAGCACGTTGCGGAACTGCCACGAGATGGTGGCGGTGAGAATGCGAATCTCGAGGAGCGTCGAGATCGTGCGATAGCCGAGCGCCGTCGACGGCACCACGTTCGTCGTGCTCACGGTCGCGCCGTTGTCGAAGGTCGTGACACCGACCGGGAATCGCACGTTCGAGCGATACTCGTGAATGAGCGACGCCATGATGCCCAGGTGCCCGGACGGGAAACGATCGAGCATGTTCGTATGCACGTACAACTCGGTGCGCGTTTGATACCGCGGACGATAGTAGCCGAGCGTGTCGTTCCAGCGCACGGCCCAGGCGTCGATGTGAATGAGACGCCACACCTGCCCGCGAATGGCGGCGGTCGCCCCGGTCACCGGCGCTTCGCCCACTCGCGCGAACGTGGTGTCGTACACGTTGGGCGGCGTGAGCGATGCGCTGTCGCGCTTCAGAATCCCGCCCAGGAACCAGAGATTCTTGTAGCGAACCCCGGCTTCGGCGCGAAGGTACGACGCCGTGAAGCTGCTGTCCTTGATGCGGGAGTCCGTGCTGCGTCCCGCGCTCGCCAGCACGCTGACGAACGGCAACGGATTGAATTGCGCGGTGACGTCGGACCGGGAGATGGAATCCAGGTCCTTCGCTTGCGTGAAGGCGCTCACGCCAAACGGTCCCCACGCAAAGCTCCCGCGCGCCGAAGGCGAATTGATCGACTTGCCGCCGCCGCTCAAGAGCCGCTCGGTAAGGCTGACGCGCAACGGTCCGCGCACGGTGCCGCCGGTGATCAGATACTGTGAACGATACGTGCTCGTATCGAGCGGCTGATTGTTGAACGCCGTGTCCGCCGCGGTTTTCGGAAAGGCAATGACGCTGTCGGTTCGGACGCCCGTATAGTCGTACTTCGAGGCGCCGGCCATCGCTTGCAGCCAAAGGTGGCTGGTGTCGGGATCGGCGTAGCCGACGCGGAAGTACATGTCGGTGCGCGATGACGCGACATTGGGCATCGAATCGCCGCCGACTCCCGGATCGCGCCGCGTCAGGTCGCGCGTGCGGCTGATGTGCGACAGAAAACCATCGACGCTGAAATTCGGCTTCGCCCAGCCCAGGCGCGCGACCGTTCCGGTTTGTGTGCCGCTGCCGCCGAGGACCTGTGCCGGATTGCCGGCGTTGTTCTGTTGCGCGCCGAATTGAATGTCTTCGCCGTGATTCAACCGCTTGCCGTAGAAACCGCGGTACATCGTCGTCGCTTGATCGCCCGTGCTGACATCCGTTCGCGTTTCCGGATGCGTGTTCCGCTGGCGCCACGTTCGCAGATATACGCGCACTTCGCTGGCGGTCGGCTCGATCGTCGCCTCTTCCATTCCCCACAGGTTGACTTGCGTGAGATCGAGCGCGCCGTGATTGCGCGGATCGAGTCCGAGATACTCGAGGCCGTCGATGAAGACGCGCACGCGGCGGATGTCGCCCATGTATGCGTCAGTCGCGGGCGACGGCAGCCACCCCGAATGAAACGACGTCAGACCGGGCACGCGCTCGAGCAAGTCGGCGAGCGTGAGCGCGCCGGTGGCGAACAACGAGTCGCGGTCCCAATGCAGCGAACGTCCGATCGCGAGCTCCGTCGGCATCTCGGCGTGCGCGATCGGCGCCTTGATCGTGTCGGGACGTATCGTGTCCTTGGCGATTGGATGCAGCGAATCCTTCTTCGCCAGCGTGTCGCGAAGAATGGAATCGGCGCGCTGCGGAATCGGCACGAGGATGGTGTCGCGCTTCTTCACCGTGTCCGGACGCACGGGCACCTGCGCGCCGACGGTGTGCGGCCGCGCCTGCAAAACGGCCCCGGCCAGGAGCAGGCCGAGGCCGAAGCGTCGCCCGCGCGCCGCACGCGCGAGGGCGCGAAGGACTCGCGATGACGTCAGCGTGTGCGTCCTCGCACGAGCTCGACGAACGTTCCAACGGGCACGCCGGTCGGTCCCCGCGGCACCGTGCCCAGATCCGATTCCGTGTACGCCGTTCCCGCGATGTCCAGATGCACCCATGAGTAGCCTTCGGCGAACTCCTTGAGGAAGAGCGCCGCGGTGATGGTGCCCGCGGGCCGTCCGCCCGAGTTCTTGATGTCCGCAACGTCGGACTTGATGAGATCTTTATAATCGTCCCACAGCGGCAGCGGCCACCCCGGTTCACCAGAGCGCTTGCCCGCGTTCAGCACTTCCTGCACCAATGCTTCGTCGTTGCCCATCACGCCGGTGGCGGTGTGTCCGAGCGCGATGACGCACGCACCCGTCAGCGTCGCCGCGTCGACCACCGCGTCAGGCTCGAAGCGCTTGGCGTACACCAATACGTCGGCGAGAACGAGCCGGCCTTCCGCGTCGGTGTTGATGATCTCGATGAATTTTCCGTTCGACGCCTGCACCACGTCACCGGGCTTCACGGCTTCGCCCGAAGGCATGTTGGTCGTCGAGCCGATGAGACCCACGACGTTGACCGGAAGTTCCAAACGGCCGATCGCTTCCATGGCGCCAAGCACGCCGGCGGCGCCGCACATGTCGAACTTCATCCACTCCATGCCCTGCGCGGGCTTGATGGAGATGCCGCCCGAGTCGAAGCAGAGTCCCTTGCCGACGAGCGCGATCGGTTTGCCGTCCTTGGGCCCGCGGCGATACTCGATCGCGATCAGCTTGGGATCCTGCGTCGTGCCCTGCGCGACGCAGAGAAACGATCCCATCTTTTCGCGCGTCATCGCCTCGCGATCGAGCACCGTGATCTGCATGCCGAATCGCTTCGCGATGTCGCGCGCGGTCTCGGCGAGATAGTCCGGCGTGCAGATGTTGCCGGGCAGCATGCCCAGGCGGCGGGCGAGCGAGTGGCCTTCGCCGATCGCCTGCGCGGCGCGGACGCCGGCGTTGTTGGCGTCGGCGTTGGCATTGAGAATGGTTGCCTGGTCGAGCGGCGCGCGCTGCTCTTCGGCGGGCGGCGCCGTTTTCATTTCTTTAAAGTCCCATGCGCCGGCGATGAGCCCGAGGCCGGCGGCTTCGACTTCGTCCGCCGTCATGGAACCCGCGACGAATGCCAGTCTGCCGACGCCCATGCGATTCGCCTGCCGCGCCGCGATGGCGCCCGCACGGCGCAACGCGGAGGCGCGATCGGCGGCCGGCCCCATGCCGACGAGCAGAATGCGCTCGACGCCTCGCTCGCCGCCCGCGAGATGCAGCGTCTCGTCTCGACCGCCGCGGAAGTCGCGGCGGGAGAGGACTCGTCCGAGCGCGCCGGACGTGACGGCGTCGATCGGCTGCAGGTCGCTGGTCAACGTCGGTGCGCTCGAAGACGCGCTGGCGGGCGTGCTGGCGAGCGCGATGACGAGCAGCGGCGTCTCGAGCGTGCCGAAGTCGGACGGCAGCGCCGCGGCATTCAACGTGAGGGTCATGGGTGCGCGTGATCCTGTCGCCGGCGGCGACGATTGAAACCGGTTGAAGCCGTTAAGCCGACATGCCCTTGATGATCCCGTCGCCGAAGCCGGACGTCGAGACTTCGGACGCGCCGGGCATCTGGCGGGCGAGATCGTACGTGACCCGCTTCGACTTGATGGCGTTCTCGAGGCCGCGCTCGATGAGCCGCGCGGCTTCATTCCAACCCATATATTCAAACATCATCACACCGGACAGGATGACGCTGCCCGGGTTGATCTTGTCGAGATTGGCGTACTTGGGCGCGGTGCCGTGGGTCGCCTCGAACACGGCCACGCCGTCGCCGACGTTGCCGCCGGGCGCAATGCCCAGTCCGCCGACCTGCGCGGCCGCCGCGTCGGAGACGTAGTCGCCGTTCAGGTTCGGCGTCGCGATGACGGAATACTCATCGGGGCGCAGCAGCAGCTGCTGGAACATCGAGTCGGCGATGCGATCCTTGATGATCACCGCGTCGGCGCGCGCGCCCGGTCCGCCCTTCGCGAGGTCGGCTTCACTCACCAGCGTATCGGCGTACTTCTCGCGCGCCAGGTCATAGCCCCAGTCGCGGAACGCGCCTTCGGTGAATTTCATGATGTTGCCCTTGTGCATGAGCGTCACCGAGGGCAGGTCGTGCTTGAGCGCGTAACGAATCGCCATGTCGATCAGGCGCTTCGAGCCGAATTCCGACATCGGCTTGATGCCGATCGCCGAATGCTCGCGGATGTCCTTCTTGAATTCCTTCTGGATGAAGTCGCGGAGCTTGTCGGCTTCGGGCGATCCCGCCTTCCACTCGATGCCGGCGTACACGTCTTCGGTATTCTCGCGGAAGACGACGATGTTGAGCTTCCCCGGATCCTTCATCGGGCTGCCGACGCCCTCGAAGTAGCGGACGGGGCGAATGCAGGCGTAGAGGTCGAGGACCTGGCGCAGCGTCACGTTGAGCGAGCGAATGCCGCCGCCCACCGGCGTCGTGAGCGGACCCTTGATCGAGACGCGGAATTCCTGCATCGCGTCGACCGTTTCCTGCGGCAGCCAGTCGTTGTAATTCGTGAAGGCCTTTTCGCCGGCGAAGACTTCCATCCACGCCACGCGGCGTTCGCCGCCGTACGCCTTTTCGATGGCCGCGTCGAACACACGCACGGACGCGCGCCAGATGTCGGCGCCGGTCCCATCGCCTTCCACGAACGGGATGATCGGATTGTTCGGGACGTTGAGCACACCCTGCTCGTAACCGATGCGTTCTCCGTTCGACGGAACCTTGGCGAGCTTATACGTGGCCATGACGCTCGAGTGTTTGTGAAAGCACGAATAAAAGAGGGCGCCGAAAGCTATCGGCGCCCGTGTGCCCCTTCAAGTAAAGCGGTGTCAGCGCTTCTCACAACTCATTCCAGCGAATCCACCGTTCATGTGATCGAGGAGCTCGCCGCTCGGCACGATGCGCCAGGATCGTCCGCGTGCACGGAGCGTCAGCACGCGGTGAGTCATGTACATGGCCACGTCGTCGCTGACTTTACGAGCGTCGTCGACGATCGCGTACGCCGTGGTATCGTCGCTGAAGGCAACGCCCTTCACCACCTGCCTGGGCATGGACTCGGGCGGAGGCAGCGGAGACAGTGCGCTGCAGTTCGAGCGCTTCCACGCTTCGATCATGCGGTACCGCGGGTCCTTCGCCTCGATCCATCGCGCGAGCGCGTCGTGCGGATCGAGGGCAACGAGCTCCGCCGCAGACGTGATACGCGCGTACTCATGTCCGTAGTACAGGAATGGATCGTCGTTCGCGCGCTTGTTGAGTTGCTGCACCTGCCATTCGGCGACGATGCGCGGCATCGTCGTATCGGTCGCCATGTACTCTTCGACGCTCCACCTGTGCGGTATGGCGCTACGCAGGTTGCCGATCTGCTGGTGGAAATACCGCGCGAAAGGCTCGAAGATGACGAACGCCGCCGCGGAGTCGTAGTGCTGGGCGCCGACGGCGGTATAGAAGGAATCGAGAACGGCGCGCACGGCGCGTTCGTCAGGCTTCGCGCGAGATTGTGCTCGCGCCGGCGCCGGGGAGACACCCGCGATTACTGCCAGGATGAGCAGGCAGGCGGCCGTAAGGATAGGCGTTTTCACGCTGGCTCGGCTAGGTGTGTCGAGGAAGAAAACTGTCCTTGGGGGCGCGGCATCGCCAGTAGTCGCCGCCGACGGAATTAGTTGCGGGGTTCTACGCTGGGCTTTGGCAGTCGTCACAGGACGAGGTTTCGGAGTTCCAACGGGGCGGGCTGCCGGCCCATCATCTTTGTTTCGCACGCGACACGAGACGGTCGCGAGAAGGCCGCGCCGGCACGCGTACGTGTTCCAATGCGCGCGCGGCTGTCTCGACGCGAACCCCAGACAGCGCGTCACTCCAGCGAGAACAGGATCGGAGAACAAATCGGTGCGGTTCGCATGAGATTTCTCGACCCCCGTATCAGATAGGCGATCACCAGACGTTCGCCCCAGGATTGTGGTCCGCACGGGCTGCAGCGTTACGAACCAAGTCCTGTGTCGCAACATGGCCCTCTAATAATATATCTTGAAAATTGCATTAGTGATACTTATAGTCGGCGTCGACTACTGATTCGTCCATGACCATGCGCCATGACTTGGGGCCTGTATGCGTCACCGCAATCACATCGTGCTCAATGCGTTTGCACTCGGCGTTCTGGCCTGCAGCAACGACAGGCCGACCAGCCCGCGTTTCGCGGCTGCAGCCGTCGGCGTTCGCAGCTTAGGCACTCAGCCAGCCTCCCCGCTGGCGATTGGCGCTATTGATTCCATTTATCTCGCGATTACTGGTAGCTCGCCGGAGTTTGGCGGCATTGCCGCGGATCCCGACGATGGGATCGAACTCATGCTCACGGACACGCTTCGTCAATCTGAAGTGCGGGCAACTGTCTTGGCGGCGCTTGGTCAGCGTTTTAGCGCCCGGCACGCCGCCAAACCGTGGCATCGCGTTTCGGTCAAATACTCGTACGCGACACTGGCGGCATGGCGAAACGCCCTAATGGCTCCGGTCCTCAACGCGCCCGGCGGAGTGGGTATCGGTATCGATCACCGACGTAACCTCGTTCGAATCGGCGTTGCCGAAGATTCGACGATTGGAGCCACACGGGCCAAAGTCGCGCAGCTAGGAATACCGGAGGATGCTGTTCTCATTGAGGTGCAATCTCAGCCGCGACGCTTGAGTGGGACCCTCTGGGACACCTACCGACCGACTCGTGCTGGTTTTTTTATTGGCGTCTACTATACGGGGGGCGCTAGCGGCTGCACGCTCGGGCCGGTCGCGCAGGTCGGGCTTTCGTACTATTTCCTCACGGCAGCACACTGCACTGATGACTTTGGACTTAACGACCACAGTACCGTTGCACAAACAACCAACGGCCCCACAATCGGTTTTGAGACTGGCCTCAAGAGCCCACCCGGGTTTTTCTCGACGGGGCATTGCGACGCCGGCGCCCCCACATTCTGCGTCCACTCGGATGTCGTCGTAATATCGTACGCGATCGGCGTAACGAACGATCTCGGAACCATCGCGAGAACCATCAACAAAAACCAATTCGCGAATGGCTCTCTATTTTTAAGTTCGCCCGATTATACCACCATCGATAACGTGGAGGGCCATTCGGGCCAGGGCGCCGCACAAACTGGCTACGAAATCGACAAAGTCGGAGCTATTTCGGGCTGGACATACGGTTACGTCCAAGATCCTTGCTATACGTACAATGTTGCCGGCTCGGACCAGCGCAATGTGTGCTTCTACAATGTGAACGGCGCGTCATCCAATGGCGACAGCGGAGCACCGACGTTCGGGCCACCGACGAGCTTTGTCGGTGCGACGCTCTTTGGCGTTCTATCGACTGGGACATCCGCGTCTTTCCAGTACTCTTCAATGACCGCGATCTTCAGCGATCTGAGTCTCAGTCCCAGCTCGTGGTTCTTCTGCGCGTGTTAGCGCCGTGTCGAGACTACGGAGCGTGCTCGCCACATTCCTGATAGTAATCCCAAGCTGCGGTTCGCCTCAGCCGGACCTGTTCGTTCAATGCACGCGTCCCGATACGTGGGTGATTCATGACGGCAAGGCTGACACGATCCAGGTCTGCATCCGAGGCCGAATTACCACGCGAGGTCGACGAGTTGCCGAGATTGAGTTAGACCTCTACAACGGGGGAGCCGATGTTACGCGATTCTGGGCATCGGCTCGGCCTCCTCATGTCGAATTCAGCTTCGTGAACGAGTCCGGTAAACTCCTCTGGCAAACACCTGATACCCAGCCGCGCTCTATGATTCTGTCGCTATTATCCCTGGCGCCAGATCAAACACTGCCACTCAGAATGTCAGATGACATCGGATCAGTTGCACTGGACGAGCATTCGCGTGTCCGCGCCCGAATGCAGTTGAACCATGCGAGTTTTGAAACTTCGCTGATCCGGCTGTCCAGAATTCGTTGATGCTGCGTCGCTTTTCGCCGCGACGACTGCTTGCCGCGACGACAAAAGCGTCCCGGCTGCCTCGATCACGAACTGCAAGATTTGTCTTCAATGCCCAGGGCGAGACTCGAACTCGCAAGACCCGAAGGTCGGGGGATTTTGAGTCCCCTGCGTCTACCAATTCCACCACCTGGGCTCGAGTGCGCAATGTAGCGGTCGTGACGCGCGCGCTCAACGCCGCGGGCGTTATTGCGCCGGCGGTGGCCCCGGCGGCGGTCCGCCTCGACGACCCTGCGCAGTCAGATCCGCGATGCGGTGTTGCAGCTGCTCGCGCAGGGCCATGTACTTGGCGCGCTGCACCGGATTCAGGAACGCCGACAGATCCTTCTGCTCGCCCTCGAGGATGTCGGCGCGCTTGCGCTCTCCCTGCACGAGCCGGTTGAGATACTGATCCACCTTCCCCGCATCCGGCGTGGCCGTGGTATCCTCGAGCAGCGCGCGAAGTCCCTGCCGCGCCTCGCGCTCGTCGCGCTGCATGGACTGACGCTGCTGCTGGTACTTATCGTCGACCTGCTTGAGCTGCTTCGCCTGATCGTCGGTAAGGGCCAGCTGGCGCCGCACGACTTCGGCGAAGCGATCGCGAATCTGACGGCGCAGCGCCTGTTGCGGATCCGGCGCACCGCGACCCGCGCGACCACCGGCGGCACGTCCCCGACCGCCGGCGATGCGAGCGGAGTCATTTCGGCGGCCACCGCCGCCCTGCGCCTGCACCGTACCGCCTCCGGCCAGCAGCGTCGCCGCCACCGCCACCGCGAAGAGAGAGCGCGCGCGGGCATTCATCAGATATCTCCTGAGGTCCGCGTGTTGATGCGCAGCGACACCGGTTCGGGTTCCGCGACCGGGACCGCCGGCAACTTGTCGATGTCCTGCAGCAACGCCTTCAATTGCGATTCACTCAAATTCGACAAACTCGCGTCGCTGGCCGACACGGCCGGAGTCGTTTGATCGGCAGTCGTCGCGGCGACCTCCGTCGCACTCGGGTGCACTGTCGGCGCCGGCTGCGTCCGCGGAGCAGCGCCCGCCACCATGGCCGCATTCGGCGACGAGCTAACGCCAATCGAACTATCGGGCACCCGCGTCGTCGACGCGGACGCCGTGACGGTCGAGGAGGCGGCGCGAATGGATTCCGAGGATTCCGTCGCCGACGGACCACGATTGAGCAGCGCCACCGAGCTGCCACCCGCCACGAGCAGCGTCACCGCCGCCGCGACCCGCCAATCCGCCCACACCCGACGCCGCGGATCGAGCCGCACGACGCCAGGAACAGCAGCAACAGCGTGACCGCTTTGCGCCGGCGGCTTGGGCAGCGCCTGCATCACGAAATTCAAATCGACGCGCGGGGTGCGCGCTTCGATCGCCGCGCGAACCTCGGCGAGCAGGGCGAGCTCGTCGCGGCAGTCGACGCAGTCGGCGAGATGCGCCATCACCTGCGCACGCACGCCGTCGTTCAGGCGCTCGTGCAGCAGTTCCGGCAATCGATCGCGGATTTCCGCGTTGGTGCAGTCATTCATCGAGAGACTCCTTCACGGCGCGCATGGCGTTGTGATAGTGCACGCGCGCGGCGCCTTCCGTCGTGCCGACCGCGTCGGCGATTTCCTTGTACGACATTCCTTCCGTCACACGCAACGTGAACACCTCGCGCTGCGTCGGCGACAGGCGCTCGACGGCCTGCTGCAACCGAATCTTCGTTTCGTCGGCGACGACGCTGTCGAGCGCATCGTACTCCGTTGCCGCGTCGCCTTCCTTGACTTCATCGCGATCGCGCCGCCGCTTCTCGGCGCGCCGCCGGTCCAGGAGCAACCGGCGCTCGATCGTGAACAACCACGTTCGAAATGAGCTCTCGCCGCGAAACCCGTCGATCGAGTTGAATGCGCGAACGAACGTGTCCTGCACCAGCTCGTCCACCTCGTTGCGTTCACCGGAGCTGACGGCGAAGCGCGCCAGAGCCGACGCGTGCCGCTCGACCAACTCCGAGGCCGCACGCTCGTCCCCAGCCCGCCATTTGGCGATGAGCTCCCGGTCGCGGTCGTCATCGCTTCCCTTTCCCCTCCCCTGGGCATCGCTCATTCGGTCCAACAGGTAGACGCCACGGGCACTCGGCCGTTAAGGTGTTCGCGGACTGGCGGCAATATACATCCCACGACGTATTCCACTCCCTATCTCCAGACGTGCCATGCCGATAGAACGAATCGCCCACCGGGGAGCCAAGCGGGAGTTGCCCGAGAATACGATCCCCGCGTTTCGGCGGGCGTTCGAGCGCGGGGCGGATGCCATCGAGCTCGACGTTCACGCCACCTCGGACGGGGTCGTCGTCGTCCACCACGATCCCGGCGTTCGTCGTGGCGTGCGGATGGTCGAGATCGCTGAGACGCTGATCGACGGGCTCGGCACCCTGGACGGCGGGGGCCCAGCCCGACTGGCCGACGTCCTCGCCATGGTCCCGGCGAACCGAACCGTCTACGCGGAGATCAAGGGTCATGGCATCGAACGACTGGTGGCCGATTGCGTTGCCGCCGCGCCGCAAACCGTTCGCTGCGCCGTGCACTCGTTCGATCACGGGGCGATCGAAGTCATGCGCGACATCGCGCCCAACATTCCGCGCGGCGTTCTCTTCGAGAACGACACAGCCGGCATTCTCGACGTCATGGCGCGAACCGGCGCGCGCGACGTATGGCCCAACTGGAAGCTCGTCGATGCGTCGCTCGTGCACGCCGTGCATGATGCGGGCGGTCGCGTCATCGTGTGGACCGTGAACGACGTGGACGTCGCGCGCCGGCTGAGTGAGATCGGCGTCGACGGATTGTGCGGTGACGACGTCCGCCTCTTTTCAGATTCCTGATCCGCCCAGTCTGGCTCACGCCACCCGTCGCAGGTACGTTCGTGCCCAACCTCAACCACGATCGGATGCCACGACTCTCGACGCGGCTCTTCCTCGCCGCGCTTTCCGCTTCGCTCCTCGGCGCATCGAGCTGCACGACGACGGCGCATGCTGCGTCGCAGCCCAGTCCACAAACGCCGGCACCGCCGGCTGCGTCGACGACGCCGGCGGCTGATACCGGCAAATCGCCGCCACCCGGTCCCGGTGCGCTTTCCACGCCGCTCGCCGACCCATTTCCGAGCACGTACAAGCCGTTCGCGTCAACCCCGACGTACATCTACAACGTCACCATTCTCACCGCGGCGGGGCCGGCGATTCACAACGGCGCCGTCGTATTGAGCGATGGCAAGATCGCCGCGGTCGGCACGACGGCGATGGACGTTCCAGCCGGCGCCGTTCGCATCGACGGCAACGGCAAGTATCTCACGCCGGGAATCATCGACGTTCACTCGCATCTGGGCGTTTACGCCGCGCCCGGCGTCGACGCATTGAGCGACGGCAACGAGGCGACCAATCCCACGACGCCGTACGTGTGGGCGGAGCATTCGGTGTGGCCGCAGGATCCACAGTTCCCGCGCAATCTCGCCGGCGGTGTCACGACGCTGCAGGTGCTTCCAGGTTCGGCGAATCTCATCGGCGGCAGAAGTGTCGTCCTCAAGGTCGTGCCCGCGCGCACGGTGCAAGGCATGAAATTCCCCGGCGCCAAATACGGTCTCAAGATGGCGTGCGGCGAGAACCCCAAGCGCGTCTACGCGCAGCGCGGTCCGTCGACGCGCATGGGCAACGTGGCGGGCTATCGCGCCGCATGGATTGCGGCCGAGGAGTATCGGCGGCGCTGGGACAAGTGGAACGCGGATCACAAGGGCGATCCGCCGTCGCGCGACCTGGGCAACGAGACGCTCGCGGAGGTGCTGCGCGGCAACATCCTCGTGCACAACCACTGCTACCGCGCCGACGAGATGGCGCAGATGATCGACATCGCGCACGAATTCGGCTACAAGATCCGGGCATTCCATCACGGCGTCGAAGCGTACAAGATCGCCGACCTGCTCGCGAAAGAAGGTATCGGCGCCGCCGTGTGGGCCGATTGGGGCGGCTTCAAGATGGAAGCGGTCGACGCCATTCGCGGCAACCTGGCACTGCTCCAGCACGCGGGCGTGAAGACGATCGTGCATTCCGACGATCCATCCGGCTCGCAGCGCTTGAACCAGGAAGCGGCGAAAGGCATGGCCGAGGGGCGCAAGCTCGGCATCACGATCTCGGACGACGAGGCGATCAAGTGGCTCACGATCAATCCCGCGTGGGCGCTCGATCTCGATCGTCAGATCGGCTCGATCGAGACCGGCAAGAATGCCGACGTCGTCTTGTGGTCGGGCAATCCGTTCAGCGTCTACACGCGCGCCGAGAAAGTGTGGATCGACGGCGCGATGTTGTTCGATCGGCTCGATCCGCAGCAGCGCTGGCGCACCGATTTCGAGCTGGGATTCATTCCCGCCGACCGTGGAGGGAGCCGCTGATGCGCCGCTTCATGAGCATTCTCTTATTGCCGCTCTTGCCTGCCCTCGCGGCCGCGCAGACGATCGCCATCACGGGCGCGCGCGTCTTCCCGGTGAGCGGACCGGTGATCGAGAACGGCACCGTGGTGATCCGCGATGGAAAGATCGCGGCGGTCGGTGCGAACCTGGCCGTGCCCGCCGGCGCGCAGCACATCGACGCCACCGGCAAATGGGTCACGCCCGGGCTGATCGACGCGGAGACACAGCTTGGGCTGTTCGACATCGCGTATGGCTCCGGCCCGACCGACGTCGCCGCGAAAGGGCCGACGCCGAACACCGCCCTGACGCCGTCCTTCCGCGTCTGGGAGGGCGTGAATCCGCGATCGATCTACGTCGCGCCCGCGCGGCAAGGCGGCGTCACGAGCGTCATCGTCGCGCCGCAGACCAACAACGTCGTCGGCGGCCAGATGGCGCTGATCGACCTCGTCGACGGCGCACTCGGCGACCAGCTCATCAAGGCGCCGACGGCGATGTTCGCCAACTTCGATGCGCCGCCGGGCGACCAGATCGGCGCGCGGGGCGAGTTGTTCGCCAGACTGCGAGAGTTGCTCGAGGACACGCGCGTGTACGCGAAGAACCGCGCCGCGTTCGAGCGCAACCAGTCGCGGCCGTTCGTGGCCGGGCGCCTGGATCTCGAGGCGATGATCCCGGTCGTCGAAGGGCGGCTGCCCTTGATGCTGCAGGCGAGCCGCGCGAGCGACATCGAGACGGCATTACAGATCGCTAAAGAGTATTCTATAAAACTCATCCTCACCGGCGCGGCCGAGGGGTGGCTCGTCGCCGACAAGATCGCCGCCGCCAGGGTGCCGGTGCTGGTCGGCGCCATGAACAACATTCCGCTCTCGTTCAACACGCTGGGCTCGCGCCAGGAAAATGCCGGACAGCTTCGCGCGGCGGGCGTGTCCGTCGCCATGATCGGCAATGCGGGCGGCGGCGACGAGGAGCAGTTCAACATCCGCAACATCCGTCAGGAAGCGGGCAACGCGGTCGCGTACGGCCTGCCGTGGGCCGAAGCGTTGCGTGCGGTGACGCTGGCGCCGGCCGAGATCTTCGGCGCGGCGGATCGGGTCGGATCGCTTCAGCCGGGACGCGAAGCGAACGTCGTCATCTGGAGCGGCGATCCGTTCGAGCTGAGCACGACGCCCGAACATGTGTACGTCCGCGGGCGCGAGTACACCGCGCCCACGCGGCAGGATCTGTTGGAGCAGCGCTACAAGACGTTGCCGCCGGAGTACCGGCGGCCGTAGTGCGCCGGCGGTTACGGCGTCGTGGGCGGCTCTGCGGCCTTCGACGCCGGCGGATCGAACGGATTGACGCGCCCCTGCGCCGCCTCGGCGATCAGCGTCTCGAGGCGCGCGACCTCCGCCTCGGCTGCCGTCAGGTTGTTGATGTGGGCCGTGTACTCTTCGGCGGGCAGATCTGTCCCGCCTTTGCGCGCGCGAAATACCGCGTAGCCGAAGCGTTGGGCGAAGCGATCTGCCGACTGCCGCGCGCGATACAACTCCAGCCGCAAACGGCCTTCATCGAGCGCGCGCTGCGCCGATTTTCCCGCGCGATCGAGTTCCTGCCGCAGTCTGTCGAGCAATGCCATGTGAAACCTCCGCGAGAGTGGCCCCTGAGTATCTACGGGCCGCGATGCCAATGGTTGCAGTGGGTTCAACCGGGTTGCAAACGGGAAGCCCCCGCCGATGAACGGCGGGGGCTTCCTGACGTGCGTCTTCGGCGAGGTCCGAGCCTTACGCCGCCGACGTCGATTCGGCCGGATACACGCTGACTTTGTATCTCGACTTGCTATGGTGCTCGAACTTCACCGTGCCGTCGATCAGCGCGTAGATCGTGTAGTCCGTGCCCAGGCCGACGTTGCGGCCCGGGTGCCACTTGGTGCCGCACTGGCGGACGATGATGTTGCCGGCCACCACTTTCTCGCCGCCGTACTTCTTCACGCCGCGGTATTTCGGATTCGAATCGCGGCCGTTGCGCGATGAGCCGACGCCCTTTTTATGTGCCATAAGAAGATTAAATGAAGAATTCCGAGCGTAGGTGCGAAGCGCCGAAGCGAGGAACGATGTCGTCCTCGTATCTCGCTCAGCCGAGGGAAATGTCGTTGATGCGGACTTCGGTGAAGCCCTGCCGATGTCCACGCTTGCGCGCGTAATTCTTTCGGCGCTTCTGCTTGAAGACGATGATCTTGTCGCCGCGTCCATGCCGCACGATCTCGCCGGTGACGGTGGCGCCGGACAGCGAGGGGACGCCGGTCTTGACGTTCTTGCCGTCGTTGCCGAGCAGCACTTCGTTGAATTCGATCTTGCCGCCGGCTTCGCCGGCGAGCGACGGGATCTTGTAGGTGCGGCCCGGCTCGACACGGAACTGCTTGCCGCCGGTTTTGATGATGGCGTATGGCATGGAGTACGTACGAAAAGGCTCTGAACTTCGTGCGGGGTTAGCCTCTAAACCTAGATAACATCGGCGTTTGTGTCAACAACGGCAGGCCACCCGGGCTCGAGCGTGCGGGCGTCTGGCCCTCTCGTTCAAGCTCAACCGTGCCAGACCGATCACGCCACCGCGTACTGCTGCGTCACGTCGCGCCCGGCCGACTTCACGACCAGCTTGAATTCGTCCGGCTTGAGCAGCGGATCATCACGAAGCTCCAATCCGAATCCCACGGCTTTCTCGAGCTTCTTCAGCAAGTCCTTCTCGTTCTCGAGCACGTACATCGCCACTTCGGGATGAATGCGCACCACGAGCGGATCCTTGCGGCCCTCGAGACCGACGCGGCGAATCGAACGCTCGACGCGCCGTGCGATCGTCTCCGCCGTGAACACACGGCCCGTCCCGTGACAGGTCGGACAGGCTTCGGTCATGTTCTGGAGATGGCTCTGCCGCACGCGTTGGCGCGTCATCTCGATGAGACCGAGCTCGCTCACGGCGAACGCCTTGGTACGCGCGCGATCGCGGCCCAGGTGCGTGCGCAGCTCCTGCAGCACCTTGTCGCGATTCGCCTTGGTCTCCATGTCGATGAAGTCGCAGACGATGATGCCGCCCAGGTCGCGGAGGCGCGCCTGGCGAGCGACTTCGCGCGCCGCCTCGAGATTGGTGCGGAGAATGGTCTTCTCCGGATCCTTCTTGCCCGTGTAGCGGCCGGAATTCACGTCGACCGAGACGAGCGCTTCGGTCGGCTCGATGATCAGGTATCCACCCGACGGCAGATCGCAGCGGCGCTTGAACAGATCGCGCAGCTCCTGCTCGATGTTCGCCTTGTCGAAGAGCGGCGTCTGCTCCTCGTACAGCTTGATGCGATCCATCAGCTCGGGCGCAATGCCCTTCAGGTACTCGAGGATCTCGTTGTAGACCTGCTTCGAGTCCACGGTCACCTGTTCCACCTTCGTGCTGAACACGTCGCGCATGAGGCCGCGCGTGAGGCTCGTCTCGCGGTGGATGAGATTCGGCGCGCGCACGAAGTGCGTCTTGCGCTTGATTCGCTTCCACTGTCCGATGAGCGTGGTGAGCTCGCGTTCGAGCGTCTCCTTCGTCACGTCTTCGCCGACGGTGCGGACGATCACGCCGCCCGAATCTTTCGGCAGCACTTCCTCGACTTGCGCGCGCAGACGTTTGCGTGCTTCGCGATCGCCGATCTTGCGGCTCACGCCGACGCGTTCGGCGAACGGCATGAAGACCAGGAATCGTCCGGCGAGTGAGACCTGCGCCGTCACGCGCGGCCCTTTGGTCGAGATGGGCTCCTTCGACACCTGAACGACCAGGTCCTGGCCGCGCTTGAGCACGTCCTGAATGGTCGGCGCCTTGGTGCGCTGACGGCGTCCGCCGCCGTGCTCGTCGGCATCCTCGTCGGCGTCATCGTCGTGATCGCCGTCGTGCTCGTCCTCGGGGTACACGAGATCGGACGCGTGGAGAAACGCGCTCTTCTCGGTCCCGATGTCTACGAATGCCGCCTGAATGCCCGGCAGTACCGCTTCGACGCGTCCCAGGTAGATGTCGCCGACCATGCGGCGGGCATCGGGACGATCGACCAGAAGTTCAGCGAGCTGGTCGTCCTCGATGATGGCGACCCGCGTCTCGCGCGGGTTCGCGTTGATCAAAATTTCTCGTTTCATTGGTTCGCGACACGTCCACGGGGCCCGGCGACTCGGAGGTCCTGGTGCGTCGGATATCAGGGTGTTGTGCGGCGAGCCGAATGAATTGCATGCGTGGCATGCCCGCAGCCGCGAACGGCGGGTTCGCTGTTCGCGCGCGGTACTCGGCAACTCGCAAGAGGAAGGTCCTGAGAGCCGATGTGATCGACCACGTCGGTTCCGGCTGGAATGCGCAACGGCGCGCGAACGACGACAAGTGGGTCGTCGGTAGTCCCAGCGTGGATCGGAGCGACGTGCGATCGGCCCGAGTGAACAGGCCGTGCACCGGAAGCAGGACGAGCGCGATCAGCGCGGCCAACACAGCTTCGGCCGACGATTCACGCCAGGTGCTCACGCCCCCACTCGAGTCGCCGAGGGGCTGCGGAGCGATAGAAAACGAAAAAGAAGGCACTAGTGACTAATTAAGCAGCGAACTAGAGATTTGGCAATGACTTAGAGCACAACACGTCTTCCTGAGCGAAGCGAAGGATCTCGTTGGTTAGTCCGCAAGTTCCTTCAGGAGATGCCGGGCGATGACGATCCGCTGGATCTCCGACGTGCCCTCGCCGATCTCGCAGATTTTTGCATCGCGCATGAACCGCTCGACCGGGTAGTCCTTCGTGTACCCGTAACCGCCGTGCAGCTGGACCGCGGCGATCGTCGCGCGCATCGCGAGCTCGGAGCAGAAGAGCTTGGCCATCGCGGCTTCCTTGCCGAACGGCCGTCCGTTCTGCGCGAGCCATGCGGCGTGATACATCAAGTGCTTTCCCGCCTCGATCTCCGTCGCCATGTCGGAGAGCTTGAACTGCACGCCCTGGAAGTTCGCGACGGGCTGCCCGAACTGCTTCCGCACGCTCGTGTACTGCAGCGCCTGCTCGAACGCCCCTTCGGCGATGCCGAGGGAGAGCGATGCGATGCCGATGCGTCCGTTGTCCAGCGTCTTCATGAAATTCACGAAGCCCTTGCCCTCTTCGCCCAGCAAATTCTCGGCGGGAACCTCGACGTCTTCCATGATCAGCTCGCACGTATCGGACGCACGCCACCCCAGCTTGTCTTCTTTCTTGCCGGCGCGGAATCCCTTGAGCGCGGGCAGTGACGGCTCGTGTCCGACGCCCGCGGCGCGTGCGCCTTCGGGATCGTTGGTCGGCTTGGTGAGAATGAACGAGCTGATGCCCTTCGTACCCTGCGACGGATCCGTCACCGCCGTGACGACGAAGATCTCGCCGACACCGCCATGGGTGATGAATCGCTTGACGCCGTTCAGCACATAGTGGCCGTTCTTGCGCACCGCCGTCGTGCGCGTGCCGCCGGCATCGCTGCCCGCATCCGGCTCGGTCAAGCCGAAGCCGCCCATCACACGGCCCGTGGCCAGGAATGGCACGAAGCGGCGCTTCTGGTCGTCGTTGCCGAACTTCACGATCGGCGAGGTGCCGAGCGTGGTGTGCGCGGAAATGCTGAGACCGTGCGACGCGTCGACCTTGGCCAGCTCGTGGATCACGATCATGTAGCTGATCAGATCGAGACCGGCGCCGCCCAGCTCCTCGGGCCACGGAACGCCGAGCAGTCCGAGCTCGCCCATTTTGCGAATGTTCTCCCAGGGGAACTTCGCTTCGGCGTCGTACTTGGCGGCGACGGGTGCGACTTCGTCACGGGCGAACTGGCGAACCATTTCGCGCGTGGCGAGGTGATGTTCGTTGAAGTAGAGCGCGTCGTCCATTAGGCCGCTTCCGTTTCGTCGTAACTCCGCAACACTTCCAGAAACCTATCGCCGTACTTCTCGAGCTTGGCCGGTCCCACTCCACGAATCTGTCCAAGCGCGTCGACGTTCGTTGGACGCCGCACCGCCATTTCAGCGAGCGTGCGATCGGGAAACACCACGTACGCCGGCACTTGGTCTTCGCGCGAGATGGTTCGGCGAAGATCGCGCAGTCGCGCGAGCAGCGCTTCGTCCGCGCCGGAGAGCGTCGGCGCTTCGTCGTCCTGTCGTACCGGCGCATCGCCGCCGCGGCGCCGACCGCGCGGCTTTTCCCCGGCACGTCGTGACGACGGCGCCGCGCCCGCCTCTATCTCTACGCGGGAACCGAGGCAATTGTCACACCCGGCGCAGGAGGTGCGCGCCGCGGGGTCGCCGAAGTAGCGCAGCACGAACCCGCGCCGGCAACCCTTGGTGTACGCGTACTGCTGCATGGCGTCGAGCTTCTGCAAATCTGCCTTGCGCCGTCGGTCGATCGTGGTCCAGTCGATCTTGAACGCGGTCAGCGGCTTCTTGGGCGCCGTGAGCGCGGCGCCCGAGCCGCACCGACGCCACTCGAGGAACTGGCGCGATTGCAACGCGTCGAGGATCGGCATGGCCCCGACCGTCCCGCCGAATCCCGGCGGTAAGCCGTCGAGGTCAACCGGCGCTCCGTCGCTGAGGCCGCTGCCCGCGACACGCCAGAGCGCGCGGAGTAGCCCGAGCTCGAGCGAGTCATCAGCGGTGCCAAGCTCGCGCTTGATGCGATCCGGCGTCGCCATGAGTCGAATCATCACGCGGCCGCCGCCTTCGAGCTCGACGCGGTACGCGCCGGCTTGTGTCAGAATTCGTAATGTCGATTCCACCTCGCGGCCGGTGGCTTTGGTCTTGAGCCGGCCCGCGATTTCGTCGGGCGACAGCGCCACCGCCCCTTCACGATCCGCGTTGCGCTGGAGCGTCGTGTACACCTCTTCCACGAGCGAGCGCTCGGGATACGCGCCCTTGATGAAGAATTCGTGGGTGAATCGATCGGGAAACGCATGCAGGAGATAGCAGGCGGCGGGCAGTCCGTCGCGGCCCGCGCGCCCCGCCTCCTGATAGTACGCCTCGAGCGTGCCGGGCATGGCGTAGTGAAGCACCAGGCGCACGTTCGCCTTGTCGATGCCCATGCCGAACGCGTTGGTCGCGACGATGGCGCGCACCTTCTCGGACATGAAGGCGTCCTGCACCTCGTGCCGGCGCTCATCATCCAGGCCGGCGTGATAGGCCGCCGCCGGAATCTTCGCGCGCTCGAGCAGCATACCGATGCGCTCGACCGCTTTGCGCGTGGACGCGTAGACGACCGCCAGACCTTCGTTCGCGCGAAGCAGATGCACCAGCGCGTCGTCCTTGTCACTCTCCGTGCGCGTCGGCACGACGGCGTACGTGAGATTCTTGCGATCGAATCCGGTGATGATCGTCGTCGCATTGTCGAGCTTGAGCTGCGTGACGATGTCGCTGCGCACGTGCGGCGTCGCCGTCGCCGTGAGCGCGATTGTCGGCGGCCACCCGAGCTTCTCCCGCACCTGCGCAATGCGCAGATAGCTCGGCCTGAAATCATGTCCCCATTCGCTGATACAGTGCGCCTCGTCCACCGCCAGGAGCGAGATGCCCGCATCGCGCAGCCGCTCGGCCGTGGTTCCGGCGTCGAAGCGTTCGGGCGCGACGTAGAGCAGCTTCACGTCTCCCCGAATGGCCCGCGCCAGCCGATCAGAGATCTGTGATGGGGTCAGCGTACTGTTGACGAACGTCGCGGGCAGCCCGCGCGCCGTGAGCGCGTCGACCTGATCCTTCATCAGCGAGATGAGCGGCGAGATCACGACGGTGAGCTTGGGCAGCATCAGCGCCGGCACCTGATAGCACAGCGACTTGCCGCCGCCCGTGGGCAGCACGACCATCGTGTCGCGGCCGGCGAGGACCGACTCCACCGCGGCCTCCTGGCCGGGGCGGAACGCGGGATAGCCGAAGTGCTCGCGCAGCGCGGCGCGCGCATCTTCGAGCGTGTGGTGTGGTTGCTGTGTCATTCCGAGGGAGCGTGAGCGACCGAGGAATCTTTCGTCACGGCAGAGGGACAACCCTCAGACCAGAATAATGGATTCCTCGCTTGCGCTCGGAATGACGGCATTGCGAGGAACATCATATTGCCGCGCTACACCGCACGCGCGAAGTGCCCGCGCGTGAACTCGCCCTTGAACAGCTCGCGCACCGCGTCGACGTCCGGGCGCGCACCCGCAGCCAGTGCGTCGAGCGCGCCACGATACCCGCGTACGATCGATGCGACGTCGTCGACCGCGACGTTGAACACCATGTGATACCCGCGAAGCCCCAAGCGCCACAGCTTCGGCAGAAACTCCGAGCCGTCCACCGGACGTGAATGCAGCAAGCGATTGCGGCATGCGGAATCCGTCGCGACCGGGAATGTGTACCCCGCGGGATCGGTGAGCTCGACGTTGGTATGCTTCTGGACGCAGAGATCACGACACGTCGTCGGCGTGCGGTCGAATGCCGCCGACAAGACGCAGTGCTCGATCGTCATGCCTTCGGGGCGGCCATACAGGAATACGTCGAAGCCGTTGCCGTCCCAGGGCGATACCAGCTGCGCGAGCTCGTCCGCCGTCAGCTCGACCGAAGCGACGATCCGTCGCGCGCCAAGCCGAAAGATTTCGGCCGCCGTGTGTGCGTTGAACGCGTTGACGGCGTAATCGGCGGTCACGTCCCGGCCCGCCCGCCCGAATTCGGAAACCAGCCCGAGGTGTCCGCTCAATAACGGCAAGCCAAGGTCCAGCCACTTCTGCACGGCGCGCCGCTCCTCGGGGCGCACGATCGTCGGTGTGCGCAAGCGAAGCGAGACGGCGCGCGCGCGGAGTCGCTCCTCGAGCGCGCGCACGCGGGCAACGGGCGGCGCCGGATGACGCAGGAACGGATCGAACACGATCTCCGTCGCTCCCGCCTCGGCTGCGGCATCGGCGTCCTCGATGCGAAACACCTGCGCGCTGAGGTGAAATGGCGCGACGGACGATTCAGTCGAGTGCGCGACGGTCGGAACCGCATTCACCGCTGCTTCGATCGTCGCGCGGCGCTCGGCATGTCTCGCCTGCTCCGCCCAGTCGCGCCGCATCATCAACTCTTCCGCGGCTTGCTGCCGCAGATGATTGAGCTCGCTCACCGGGAGAAACATTCCGGGCGTCAACGCGGTGACGTCGAGCGCACCGAGCACGAACGGCGTATCGCCGAGCCGGCCGATCTGCTCGCGGAGTGCGGCCGCGTCGAGCGGGCGTTTGCTCGCCGGCGAGAGCGTGATCTCCGTGCGAACTGTGACTGTCTCGCCGTCGGCGCTGAAGACGCCCTTGAGTGGCGTGCCGGGCGCGCCGAACAACCGTACGTCGAGACGGGACTTGCGCGCGCGAATTTCCGCGGGAAGCGAGGCGTACGTCGCGCGAGCGCGCTCGAGCAGCTTCGCGTGGGTCGATCGCACGACCCGCCAGCCCGTCGCCACGCGCGTGCGGGTGGGGATTGCTTGCCGCACCGTCGCACGCTTCGAGAGCGTGCGTACTTCGGCGACCGTGAATCCGGTGGTCGGACCGCCGACGCCTTCCGGCGCCTCGAAGCCGAGTCCATCGCCGACTTCGATCGGCGCGCTCACGTCGACGATCAGTTCGCCGCGCTCGTAACCGACGACCGAGCCCAGTACGACGCCGCGATTGTCCGGCTGCGTTCGCGTGACGTAGTGACGCCCGTCGCGGCCGCCGTACATCCCGCCGGTGAAGCCGCGGCTGAAGATCTGCACGAGCGGCTCGACTTCCTCGTCGCTCGGACGAAACGCTTCGCCGCGCTCGACGTGATTCAAGAACTCGCGATAGGATTTTGTAACGGTCGCGACGTATTCGGGCTTCTTCTTCCGCCCCTCCACCTTGAGACAGCCCACGCCCGCCTCGGCGATCGCGGCGAGATGCTCGTAGGCGCCCAGGTCTTTGCTCGAGATGAGATACCCGCGGTCGAGCTCCGTGCCGTTCGTGACGTCGGTCAGGACGTAATCCTTGCGGCATGATTGCGCGCAGGAGCCGCGATTGGCGCTGCGCTCGGAGATCATCCCGGACATGAAGCATTGCCCGGAGTACGAGATGCACAGCGCGCCGTGCACGAACGTCTCGAGCCCAAGATCGGGAACCGCGGCGCGAATGGCGCGAATGTCCTCGAGCGTATTCTCGCGCGCGAGCACGACGCGCTCGATACCGATGTCCTTCATCACCGCGGCGCCGGTTTCGTCGTGCACCGTCATTTGCGTCGAGCCGTGAATCTCGAGCTGCGGATAAACGCGCTGAATCAACCGAACGAGCCCCACATCCTGCACGATCACGGCGTCGATGCCCAAATCGACGGCCTCGCCGAGTAGCAGGAGGGCGTCGACGAGCTCGGTGGGCTTGATGAGGATGTTGAGGGTGAGGTAAATGCGTTTGCCGCGCTCGTGCGCGATGCGGCAGGCTTCGCCGAGCTCGTCCATCGTGAGCTGCGCGCCTTCGTCGCGGGCGTTGAACCGCGACGCGCCGAGGTAAACGGCGTCCGCGCCGTTCGCGACCGCGGCCCGAACGGCCTCGAGCGAGCCGGCCGGTGCGAGAAGCTCTGGGATGCTGCGGTGTGCCATAAGCGTTGAAATATAACGGCTTACGGCGCTCAGGATGACACGTTGTCGTTTTTTTTCCAGAACCTCAACAGGAACGCCGCCGCGAACAATCCGAGGCCGATCCACGTCAGCCGCCCGTCGTTCCCGCGCATGCCGAAACCCCACGCGACCAGGCCGACAATCAGCAGCGCGATCTGGATTGGCGTGCGGTGCGCCATGAGTACTCCTTTATTCCTTCGGCGAGCGCGTGTATGCCGGCCACTGCTTTTTGTACCCGGGCACTCCGAGGCGCTTCGCCGCGTCGTCCGGTACGTCGATCTCCATGCGCAGCATCGCCGTCGAATAGACCTTGCCTTGCGCGTCCGTCTTGAGCGACAGCGTGCCGCCGCCGTCGAGCGCCCCGTGCAACAGGAAGTTGAGCGCTTTCAAATTCGGAAGCTCATATCGCTCCACCGGACCGTCGATCACGCCCTTGAAGTGCGCTTCAACTGCAGGCAGCGTCACGTACTCGCGGAGCAGGTCGTACCACTGTGGTTGGAGCGCAATGAGGCCGACGTTTGCGGTGTCCCCCTTGTCGCCCGAGCGCGCGTGCGCGATGTCCAATAGCCGAATTCGTGTCATTGGATCTCGACCTTCGTCTGAACCACCGTCTTGTCGACGAGCGCCGGCCAGTACGCGACGATTTCTTCGACCTTCGGCCGGCCACCGGCGAAGCCCGTCACGCTCGGTGGACCATTCAGGACGAGCGGCGCGAGCTCGCGCGTGAACCGCTCGACCGCGGCCTTATCGCCGCCGCGCACGCCGAAGCGCAGCTGTACTTCCGGCGGATCGTGCGACTCGCCGGCGAGGCGGCCATGCGTCGCCGACACGCCGACGAATTCGGTGAGGATGTGATCGAATTTGAGGCCGAGGCGATCGAGACGCTCGCGCAGGACGCGGTCGGCGAGTTGCGCCTTGGGATACGCATCGGGCCACGCGTAGACGAGCGTGCCGACCGCCTTGAAGCCGGCGCGGTACGCAATCGACACCTTGAGCTTGTCGGTCGGCGGTCGTCCCTTGATGCCGAACACGCGTACGCGATTCTCGCCGGCTTGCTCCAGGTGAATCGTCGTGAAATCGGCAACGACGTCCGGCGTGATGTACGAGCGCGGATCGCCCATCTCATACACGAGCTGCTCGCTCACTGAAGGCACGGAGATGACGCCGCCGGTCTTCGGATGCTTGTAGATCACGAACGTGCCGTCGGCGTGCCCTTCGACGATCGGATAGCCGACGTTCGCGAGATCCGGAATGTTCTGCCAATCCACGAGACAGTTGCCGCCCGAACACTGCGCGCCACACTCGATGATGTGCCCCGCCACGATGCCCGCGGCGAGCTTATCCCAGTCTTCGCTGCCCCACGCGAACTCGTGGCGCAGGGGTGCCATCGTCAGCGCGGTATCGGTGCTGCGGCCGGTGATGACGATGTTCGCATCCTTCGCGAGCGCTTCGATGATGGGCGTCGAGCCGATGTAGGCGTTGGCCGACAGCACGCGATCGCGCACGGTGGACAATGGTTCGCCGGTTTCCATGTTCGCGAGCGCGTGCCCCTGCGCGATCAGCTCGTCCAGTCGCGGCAGCAGATCATCGCCAGTGACGACGCCGATGCGGACTTTCTCGGAGACGCCGCGCTTCTGCGCGACCGCTCGGATGGCGGCAGCGCATCCCGGCGGATTCACCCCGCCCGCGTTCGCGATCACCCGCACGCCGCGCTCGGCGACCGCCGGCAACACGCTCTCGATGGCGCCGACGAAATCGCGCGCGTACCCCAGGTTGGGATCGCGCTCCTTCTGCTTTTGCAGAATGCTCATCGTGACTTCGGCGAGGTAGTCGAGCATCAGGTAATCGACGTCGCCGCCTTCGACCTGCCGTCGGGGCGCCTCGAGCCAGTCGCCCCAGAACCCCTGCCCTGACGCGACGCGTACCACTCGTTGCTCGGTCATGTTTGGTATTGTTCGCCGAGAAAGGTCATCGTTCCTCGCTTCGGCGCTCCGCGCCTACGCTCGGAATTCCGTCGAGAAAAGTCATCGTTCCTCGCTTCGGCGCTTCGCGCCTTCGCTCGGAATTCCGCCGAGAAAAATCATGCGTCTTCGAAATGTGCGGGTAAGACGAACGGACCTAGATGCGGTCCTGGATTCTGCATCGAGGCGCGCAACGCCATCGCGAGGACGTCACGCGTGTCTTCGGGGTAGACGATCGCGTCGATGAAGCCGCGCGCACCCGCATATTTCGCATCGAGCTGATGCTCGTAATCCGCGCGCATCTCGGCGATCGACTCCTGCACGTCGGGCGCGAGATCCTTCTTCGCCGAGCGCGCCGCCTCGATCGTCGGGCCGTGCACGGCTTGCACCGCCGACTCGCCTTCCATCACCGCCATGCGTCCCGTCGGCCAGCTGAAGATGAAATCCGGATCGAAGCCCTGGCCGGCCATTGCGTAGTAGCCCGCGCCCGACGCGTGATTCACCGTGAGCACGATCTTCGGCACGCGCGCTGTGGCCATCGCTTCGACGAAGCGCGCGCCGGCGCGAATGATTCCCTCGTGTTCCGCTTCGGACCCCACCATGAAGCCGGAGACGTCCTGCACGAAGAGCAACGGAATCCGCTCGCGATCGCAGCGATCGATGAAGTACGCGACTTTCTCGGCGCTCTCGGTGTACACGATGCCGCCGAACCGCGGCTTCTCTCCCGCTCGCCCCTTGATGAGACCCCGCTGATTCGCGATGACGCCGATCGGCGTGCCGTCGATGCGCGCGTCGCCACAGATCATTTCCTTCGCGAGATGACCCTGAAACTCGTCGAGCCGACCGTCGTCGAGAATCGCTTTCAGCAACTCGTGCATGTCGTAGGACATGCGGTGGTCGGAGGGGAGAAGGTCGTACAACCTATGCGTGTCATCCTGAGGGCTGGAGGCCCGAAGGACCCCATTCATCGAGGACGGGCTCGCCCCGGCGACCGAGGGGTCCTTGCCCTTCGCTTCGCTCAGGGTCAGGATGACCGTGTGGCGCGGGATGACACTGATCAACTCGCGCAACTTCGCGAGACACGCATCGTCGTCATCCACCGCATAGTGCGCGACGCCCGAAACCTCGGTGTGCGTGACCGCGCCGCCGAGTGTTTCGCCGTCGATCGTCTGGCCGGTGGCGCCCTTCACGAGATTCGGCCCACCCAGCCCCATGAACGAGGTGCCCTTGACCATCACGATGAGATCGGACAGCGCGGGCAAGTACGCGCCGCCGGCGATGCACGGCCCCATCACCGCGGCGAGCTGCGGAATGCGCAGATAGCGCCGCATGATGGAATTATAATAAAACAATCGTGATGCACCGTACTGGCCCGGGAAGACGCCGCCCTGATATGGCAGGTTCACGCCCGACGAATCGACCAGATACACGATCGGAATGCGGCAGCGCATGGCGATCTCCTGCGCGCGGAGCATCTTCTTGATCGTCTCCGGCCACCACGAGCCGGCCTTCACCGTCGCGTCGTTCGCGACGATCACGACCTCGCGGCCATGAACGATCCCGATGCCCGTCACCACGCCCGCACCAGGCGCCTGCCCGTCGTACTGATCGTACGCCACGAGCAGGCCGATCTCGAGAAAGCGCGCGCCCTCGTCCGAGAGCCGCGCGATCCGCTCGCGCGCCGTCAGCTTTCCCTGTTTGTGTTGTCGCGCGATCTTGTCCGGTCCGCCGCCTTCACGAAGCTTCGCCTCGAGCGCCCGAACCTCCGCGCTCAGCTCGCGCAGCCGTGTCGTTCCTGTCTTACTCGCCGTCACGCTTCCTGCCCGAGCGTTTCCTCTCGCTCGGAGAACCACTCGCGGATGTACTCGATCAGGTCAGTCGTCGGGGTTCCGGGACCGAACAACTTGCCAATGCCGAGCCCTTGCAACGACTCCATGTCTTCGCGCGGGATGATGCCGCCCCCGGTGATCAGAATGTCGTCGCGCCCTTGCTCGTGCAGCAGCTCGCGCACGCGAGGAAAGAGCGTCATGTGGGCGCCGCTCAGAATCGACAAGCCGACCACGTCGACGTCTTCCTGGACCGCGGCGGTGGCGATCATCTCGGGCGTCTGATGCAGCCCGGTATAAATCACTTCCATGCCGGCATCGCGGAGCGCGGCGGCAACCACTTTCGCGCCGCGATCGTGGCCGTCGAGGCCCGGCTTCGCAACGAGTACTCGAATTGGACGCATGTCTGGCATGACATCAAGAAGCTAGCGGGGCCGCTTGCGCCGGGGCAACGGACGCAGAGGGCTCAAGGGTCGTAATGGTGGTTCCTTCCGCGCGACGACGAGCATCTCGCTCGAGTCGCGACGCAACGGCCGATCGCGCAGGCCGTCATACGTCGCCTCGACGATCAAGCCCGCCTCCGCGAACAGCTCGGCAAGTCGCGTCGGCGTATACAGGCGGATCGCGTGGTCGCGCGATCCGTGACTCCGAGGGCCCGACCACACCGTGTGCACGTGCAACTGACCCGACAATGCATCGAACGAGCGCTCCTGCGCGATCAGCGTTCCGTCCTGCGTCTGCCACCAGTCGCGCTCGAGGAACCGCGCCATCACGCCGTCTCGGCTTCCGCCGTACCACACGACCACGCCGCCTGGTGCAAGCACGCGTGCAAACTCGCTGATCACGCGACGATCGTCGGCGGGATCGGCGAAAAAGCCGAACGATGTAAAGAGATTGAGCACCGCATCGAAGCGTCCGGTCCATTGCGCCGGCAGCGCCCGCATGTCGCCGCGCGTGTAGCGAAGGGTGCGCGCTGTTCCGCGCGCGCGTGCTTTGGCGAGCAGCTCGCGTGAGTAATCCAATCCGTCGACGTCGAAGCCCGCTTCGGCGAACAAATGCGCGTGACGCCCCTGGCCGCACGGGACGTCGAGAATGCGCGCGCCCGACGGCAGGCCAAGCACGTCCATGAGCCGAGCGACCTCGTGTCGGTCGCGCTCGAGCGAAAACAGCGGTTCGTACTCGAGCAGGTATTGCGCGTCGAAGTAGTCGGCCCACCAGTTCGGATTCGCCATGGCGGGAAAGCTACTCGTTGCGGGAATCCATCAGCCGTGTCATCCTGAGGGCGCGCAGCGACCGAAGGACCCCTGTCGCTGCGGCGCGTTCCGCACGGAAAGGGGGTTCTTCGCGGCTGCGCCGCTCAGGATGACACTTTATGTCGCACAACCCCGTCTCACGCCGCGACGCCATCAAGTTCGGACTCGGTGCCGGTGCGCTGCTCTCACTCGGCAAACTGCCGAGGTTCGGCTCCATCGCCGCCCCGGGTGCGTTGATCGAACGCGCGATTCCGTCGAGCGGCGAGAAGTTGCCAGTCGTTGGTATGGGCACCGCGGTGAAGTATGAGAACCCGACGCCCGAGCAACTCGTCGAGCTCACCAACGTACTGCGGCGGTTTCCCGAGCTCGGCGGCAAGGTGCTCGATACGGCGCCGTCCTACGGACGCGCCGAAAGTGTCGTCGGCGAGGCGCTCGCCGAATTGAAGAATCGCGACAAATACTTTCTCGCCACGAAGGTCGGGCGGCCCGCGAGAGATCTCGCGGCGGCGCGGACGATGATCGACGATTCGTTCGCCCACCTGCGGAGCGACCGCATCGATCTATTACAGATCTGGAATGTCGCCATGCCCGACACGCTCGCGCCGCTTCTGCACGAGCTCAAGGACGCGAAGCGTATTCGTTACACGGGCATCACGACGAGCATGAAGCCGTCGTACGGCGCGCTCGAAGACGCCATGAAAAAACACAAGCTCGACTTCGTGCAGATCGACTATGCGGTCGACAACCGCAGCGCCGGCGAACGCATTCTGCCGCTCGCCGCGGAGCTGGGGATGGGCGTCCTCATCAACCTGCCGTTCGGCCGCACGCGTGTGCTGCCGAAAGTTCTTGGCAAACCGGTGCCGGACTGGGCCGCCGAGTTCGACGCCGCGACGTGGCCGCAGATCCTGCTCAAGTACATCGTGTCGCATCCGGCCGTGACGTGCGTCATTCCCGGCACCGACATGGTGCAGTTCGCGGAAGACAACAATGCCGCGGCGCGCGGACGGTTGCCGAGTCCGGAAATGCGAAAGCGGATTGAGAAGTATTTCGACGAGATGGCGTAGGCAACTGACAGAAGTCATTCCTCGACTTCGGCGCTGCGCGCCTCCGCTCGTGATGACTTCCAGGGTTACCCCCTCGTCCACAACAACAACACTCCGCACCCGCTCGTCGACCCCGTCGCGTTGTACTCCGACGGCACCTCCGCCGGCGAGGCGTAGTACTCGGCGGCTGCGAAGTCGGCCGTCATCATGATCTCCAGGTCGGGCGGCTCGACGCCCGCGAAACTCCGCGTGTTCGCCCACATGAGCATGCCGTTCATGTACAGCGACACCGGACACGTACCCGTGAGATGTCCGCCGCTCAAGTACGCCGTGCCGCGTCGCGTTCGGAACATGTGCATGCCGAGTTTCGTCAGCAGCGAATTGAGCGGCCGGCCATTCGCCTTGTCGAATTCATCCGTCAGCATGAAGTGGCCGATGCCCAGCTTTGCGCGATCGAGAATTCCGTTGTTCACCGCGCCGAGACTCTCGACCGTGCTGTTCGTCGATCGCGCCGTCACTTTCACCGCCGCAAGCTCCGTTACCGTTCGCAGCGTGACCGTCACCGGCAGCGTATCCGTCGGCTTGATGTCGACGACGAGTGGGCGCTGCTCGAATCCCGGCTTTCGCACGCGCAGCATGTTCGGACCTTCGGGGAGCGTCGCGAGGCTGAGCGTGCCGTCGGCGGTCGAGCGGCCGATAGTTCGGCCCGTGTTCACGTCGAGAAGCTCGGCATCGGACAGCGGCGCGCCACTCGACGCCAGGACCGTCGCGCGACGCCGTCGAAATGCGGGCAACCCCACCACATCGGCGCGCGCGAGCGTCAGCGTCGGCCGCGCGATGAGCGCTGTCGAATCGAGCGTGATCGTCGCGTACGCACTCACCAACGAATCGCGCGCGGCGCTCACTGTAATCGGAATGTTCTGCGGCGCACCACAGATGGCGAACGTCCCGGTCGAATCGGTGCGTCCGACGAAACGCAGCACACCCCCACTCGCCGATGGACTGGGCCACCGCACGTTGACGGTTGCGTCAGTGGCGGCCGTTGCGCCGACCAGCACGCGGCCGAGCACCAGCGCACGGCCCGTCGCGCCGGCGTCGCTCGCGTGCGCGTCTTCACACAACGATTGAATGTGTTTCACGCGCGACGGCATCGTGATGGCCGCGGCGGTTGGCGCGTCGCGGCGCAAGTCGACCGTCGTCGTCGACGCCGTCGCGAATTCACCGAACGTGGTGTCGATCGCCTCGGCGACGTACGGCCCTGGAAGGATCGACACGATGCGAAACGCACCGGTCGAATCGCTCTGCGTATCGAATGACGTGCCGCGCAGATGCACGTAGACGCCCGCAATGGGATGGCCATCATCGCCCATCACACGCCCGGTCAACGTCGGCAGCGTGTCGCGCCACACGTCGCCTTCGGGCCAACTGGCTTCGGCCACTTCACCGCCAACATCGCGCAATGCGGCAATGCCGGCCGTTGCCGTTGCACGGCCGCCGCGGAAACGAATGTCGGTTCGGGCGAGGACGGGCAAGCGGAGGTTCCATCGCTGCGTCAAGGCGACGCCGCCGGGCATGTCGGCGAAGCTCAGCGATCCACCAGCCGCGGCATCGAGCGCCGCACGTTCGAGATTTCCAGTGAACTTGAACTCGAGCGAACGAAGCTGCCAATGCGAACGATCGAGCCACATCACGCCGTCGATATCGACGAGCGATTTCCTTGACGGCGCCGGCGTGAACGCAAGACCGACCTGCCCCGGATGATCAGCCGCATCGGCGCGCCGCGATAAACAATGCGTCCTGACGAACGAGGAGTCGAGCAGCACGTCGGCGTCGGGCGCGAAGTAGGTGCGATGCTCGCCGGTCGTGTCGCTATTCGCATACCCTTTCGATTCGTACTCAGCCGCCGTGCGTCCGGAGGCGAGCGGCGTCGAAGCCGTGAACACGCTGTCCACGACGAGCTGCTGCTGCACCCGCGCGCCGGTGCGATCCAGCGTGCGATCGTACAACAGGACACGCACGCTCGGCGGATTGGCTTCGCGGGCGACGACGCTCGCGAGAAGCGCGGCGCGCGCCTGCTCCCAGAGCGCAAACGCCTCGGGTCTGTCGTCGCGCGACGGACACATTGATTGGTCATGCACCTGCACCGCCTCGAGCACGGCGGGCACCGTGGTCATGGTGAGGTCGATGGTGACGTGTGCGTTCGCCACGGTCGCGGTAAGCGTCGAATCGATCGGTCTGAAGCCGATGCGAATGGCGTGCAGCCGCGCGGCGCCGCTTCCCGACAGGCGATACTGCCCCTGCGCGTTCGTGATCGTTCGCGCGAGCGTCCGACCATCGGACGCGATCAGCGAAATCACCGCGCCCGGAATGGGCGCACTGGACGCCGCGTCCCGTACGCGGCCGTCGACGCTTTGCCCGTTCGCCGAGCTCGCGAGTCCGAGGAGCGCCGTCGCGCCTACTGTGTATGCAAGTAGTCTCACGTGGCGACGCTACGACGTGCGACAGCGGCGCGCAAGAGTTTTTGCGCGCCGCGGTTGTAAGCGTTGTTGAAGTATCGCGAGAACGACGGAAACCTAAAAGAACACCGGCTCGCGATACGCGCCGAACACGCTCTCGAGCGACGCGCGGATCTCGTACAGCGTGCAATAGCGCCGTGCCGCCTCGAGAATGTGCGGGAACACATTCTCCGAGCCCTCGGCCGCCTGCTTGAGGCGCGCCAGCGCCTCGTCGCACGACTGCTGATTTCGTTCGGCACGCATCGTCGCCATGCGCTCACGCTGCGAACGCTCAGCTTCCGCTCCGACTTTGAGAATCGGAATCGACAGCTCGGGCTCGTCGGTCACGAACTCGTTGACGCCGACGATCGCGCGCCGATGTTGCTCGATCTCCCACTGTTGCCGCGCCGCGGATTCCGCGATCTTGCGCTGGAACCAACCGGTCTCGAGACCGGCCACCACACCGCCCACGCCTTCGATTTCGGCGAAGAGCGACTCGGCTTCGCGCTCGAGCTGGTCGGTCAGCGCTTCGACGTAGTATGAGCCGCCAAGCGGATCGATCACGTTCGGGACGCCGGTCTCATACGCCAGCACTTGCTGCGTACGCAGCGCGACCTGCACGGCTTCTTCCGTTGGCAGCGCGAGCGTTTCGTCCATCGAGTTCGTGTGCAGCGACTGCGTGCCCCCGAGGACCGCGGCGAGTGCCTGGTAGGCGACGCGCACGACGTTGTTCATCGGCTGCTGCGCCGTGAGCGTGACTCCCGCGGTTTGCGAGTGGAAGCGCATGATCCACGAGCGCGGACTCTTCGCGCCATACCGTTCCTTGAGATGGCGCGCCCAGATGCGCCGCGCCGCACGCAGCTTCGCGATCTCCTCGAAGAAGTCGTTGTGGATGTCCCAGAAGAACGAGAGGCGCGGCGCGAAGTCGTCGACGTCGAGCCCGCGCGCGATGCCGCGTTCGACGTACGTGAATCCGTCGGCGAGCGTGAACGCCAGCTCCTGTGCGGCCGTCGAACCGGCTTCGCGAATGTGGTAGCCGGAAATCGAGATCGTGTTCCACAGCGGCGCATGCTTCGCGCCCCACTCGAAGCAATCGACGATCAGACGCAGCGCGGGCTCGATCGGAAAGCACCACGCATGTTGCGCCATGTATTCCTTGAGGATGTCGTTCTGGATCGTTCCCCGGAGCTTCTCCGAGGAGACACCCTGCTTCTCCGCCGCCGCGATGTAGAACGCCCAGAGAATGATCGCCGGGCCGTTGATCGTCATCGACGTGGAGACCTTGTCGAGCGGAATGCCGTCGAACAGCACTTCCATGTCGGCGAGGCTCGAGATCGCGACGCCCGTTTTGCCCACTTCGCCGAGCGAGCGCGGGTGATCCGAGTCGTAGCCCATGAGCGTCGGAAAATCAAACGCCGTCGAGAGCCCGGTCTGTCCGTGCTCGAGCAGAAACTTGAATCGCGCGTTGGTGTCGCTCGCCGAGCCGAAGCCGGCGAACTGGCGCATCGTCCACAGCTTGCCGCGGTAACCGGTCGGGTGAATGCCGCGCGTGAACGGATACATGCCCGGCACGCCGAGATTCTCGGCGCTCTGCGGGTCGGTGTCGAGCGCGGTGTACAGCGGCTCGACTTCCTTCTCGGAGTTCGTGAACGCGATCTGGCGCAGCTCGCCTTTGTCGTAGCGACGGCGCCAGTCGGCGACTTCAGCACGCAACCGCTCCAGCTCCGCGCGTTCGTCGTCGTGGTCGCCCGGATCGTTCGTCTGCTGTGCGAATTCTCGCGTCGAGGTCATGATTACGTAGTCCGCGTGAGAAGATTCCCGCTCCGCGCCAACAGCGCGTCGGCGACGTCGAACGGATTCGTCGCCCCCGCCTCCAATGCCGGAAGCTGCGCGTCGAGCCATTCGGTCGTGCCGTGATCATGCCACAATCGGCGGCGTACCCGCTGTTCAACGACGTCCACCACGCGCTCGCGCAACCGGGCGCGACGGCGGCGGCTCAGCATGCCGCTTCTCTCAAGATATCCGAAGTGCGCGTCGAGCGCGTCCACGACCTCGCTGATCCCCTCGGCTTTCTGCGCGACGGTGCGCAACACCGGCGGCGTCCAGTGATCGGCGTCGCGTTCCTTCGACGCGGCGCGGGCGGCGCGCCCGGGGTTCATCGCGAACTGTTCTTCCTTCGTCATGGCGCGGCCGAGGTCGACGCCGTGGTGCGCGGGCACGTGCTTGAGCGTGTTGCCGTCGCGCAGCCCGAGCATCAGCTCGAGCTCGTTGCGCAGCCGGTCGGCGCCGGGGCGATCCGCCTTGTTGACGACGAACACGTCGGCGATCTCCATCAGGCCCGCCTTCAGCGTCTGAATGGAGTCGCCGGATTCGGGAACGAGCACGACGACGCTCGTGTCGGCCGTGCGCGCGATGTCCAACTCGCTCTGCCCCACGCCGACGGTCTCAATTAGTATCCGATCGATACCAAATGCGTCGAACACGTCCGCCACCTCGCGCGTCGCCGCGGCCAGGCCGCCGAGCGAGCCGCGCGTTGCCATCGAGCGGATGAAGACGCCGGGATCGAGCGCCACCGACTCCATGCGAATGCGATCGCCGAGCAGCGCGCCGCCGGTGAACGGTGACGTCGGATCGACCGCGACCACGCCCACCGAGAGATCCGCCGCGCGATACGCCTGCACCAGATGCGACGTCAGCGTGCTTTTTCCTGCTCCCGGCGGCCCCGTGATCCCTATCCGCCGCGCGCGGCCGATGCGCGCCTGCATGCGCGCGAGCAGGCGATCGAATCCCGGTCGATGATTTTCGACGATGCTCACGGCGCGCGCGAGCGCCGCTTTGTGGCCGGCGTCGAAGTCGGAGAGGAGCTTCGCTTCGCGATCCATCGTCGCGCCACTCATTGCCGCGGTCACTTGCTCACGCGTGGCGGCTCGGGCTCGTCGTGCTCGTCGCGAATGTCCCCAACGAGCTCCTCGAGCAAATCCTCGAGCGTCACGAGTCCCACGGTGCGGCCACCGTCCTGCACGATCGCGATATGCAGTCGTTCACGAAGCATGCGGAAGAGTAGCTCGTTGCAGGGAGCGGTGGGAGTCGAGAAGGCGACCGGGCGCAGCGTCTTCGGCATGTCGCCTTCCGCCTTGATGACGTCGAAGGCGTGGACCATCCCGACGATCTGGTCGAGCGTGCCGTGATAGATCGGCACGCGGCTCCAGCGCGACTGCGCGATCTGCGACGCGAGCGTGTGCGGATCGACGCCGTCGGGCAGCGCGAAGATCTCCGAGCGCGGCGTCATCACTTCGCGCACGTCCTTCTCGCTGAACTCCACGACGCCGCTGATGATCGCGATCTCCTGATGCTCGCCGATCCCTTCCAGCTCGCCTTCGCGTAAGAGATCTTGAATGGGATCGCGATCGGCCAGCGGGCGCTGTTCTGGCCGCTCCGTGACGAAGATGCGGGCGATGGCGCGCCCGACGGCGATCACCGGCACCGTCGCGACGTCCATCAACCGCAGCAGCGGCAGGGCCAACGGCGCGACCGCCGCGGGCCACCGGCGGGCGATGGCGCGAGGAACGATCTGGCCGACGACGATGACGAATCCCGCGAACGCGAACGCCGCCCAGATCACGCCGATGCCGCGCCCCGACACGCCGATGATCATGCCCGAGATGAGCAGCACCATCGCGACGCCGATGTTGGCGGCGGTGAGCAGTCGATGCGGCCGCTCGAGATACGCCACCGCCGCCGCCGCGCCGCGCAGCTGCCGCTCGGCCCAATGACGCAGCCAGATGCGGCTTACCGAACGCACGGCCATGCCGCCTGCCGTGAGCCACGCGACCGCGATCAGTAGCACGATGAGGGGAAGGCTGAGCTTCATCAGCCGCGCTCCTCGTCATCGCCGCCCTTCGCGCCCTTTTCGGCCGGCAGCAGGCGCTCGAAGTACACCCGCTCGATGCGCCGCCGACGCACCCGTTCGACGACGATGCGAAAGCCCGTGAACGTCATCGACTCGCCGGCGCGCGGCACGCGGCCAAACATCGAGTAGACGAGACCGCCCACGGTCGTGACGTCCTCGAGGTCGAACTCCCAGTTCAATCGCTCGCGCAAGTCGTCGAGCGGGACGCGACCCGAAACCCAGTAGCACCGGTTTCCTTCCTGCTGGATCTCGGGCTCCTCGACGTCATATTCATCGCGAATCTCGCCGACGATCTCCTCGAGAATGTCTTCGATGGTGATCAGCCCGGCCGTGCCGCCGTATTCATCGCTCACGATGGCGATGTGCGTGCGCGTCGCCTGAAACTCGCGAAGCTGCGTGTCGATGCGTTTCGAGATCGGGATGAACGCCGGTGGACGCGCGAGCGAGAGCCACCCTGCTTCGGGCTCTTCGTCGGTGATGATCGACGGCAGCACGTCCTTCGCGTAGAGAATGCCGGTGACTTCGTCGAGCGTTTCATGAAACACCGGAAAGCGCGCGTGTTCCGAGCTCCGAATGCGATCGAGCACCTCGGACCACGGCGTCACGTCGTCGATGCCGACGATGTCCACGCGCGGAACCATGATTTCCTGCACTTCGGTTTCGCCGAGCGAGAAGACGCCGTGAATCAACTCTTCTTCGGCCGAAGAGACGTCCGCTTCCGCGGCCACGACTTCGCGAAACTGTTCGGTCGACGCTTCGCGTTCGGCCTCTCGTTCGCTCTCCGGAATGATCACCGCGAGCGCACGCTCGAGCGCGGCTCCGAGTGCGACCGCGGGTCGCAGCAGCCACCCGACGGTTCGCGTGACGCCCATCAGCCGCGCGTGAATCGACATGGGGTCGGCGTGCCCGATGGCGCGCGCCACACCCTCGCACAGCGTGCAGACGACGAGCGTTACCACCGCGATCGCGAGCACGCGCGACCACATGCCGAACGTCTCGAGCGCCAACGCTTGCGCGAACGCGGCGCCGGCAACGATGTACGCCAGCACGCGGGCCATCGAGAGCGCGCGATGCCGGCGCTCGCGCTCGATCACCACGGCGGAATCGAGCGCACTCGATTCCGCCGCGTGAAACGCCAGCAACGCGCTGTCCGCCGTCGCGAAGAGCGTTGCCGCTCCCGCCGCGACGATCCCGAGGATCCAGGCCGAGAGCTCGCTCATCGCGCGACGCGGCCCCGTGCTGCCAGCCTGCGCACGACGCGCTCCTGACGCCGCCACATCTCCGATCTCTCGCGATCGTCGGACTCGGGATGATCGTAGCCCAGCACGTGCAGCGTCCCATGCACCACGAGCCGAACGAGCTCCTCGCGCGGCGAGACCCCACGCTCTTTCGCATTCGCGCGAGCAATATCGGGACAGATGTAGATGTCGCCGATCACCGGGTCGCGCGGTGTCGCACGCGCGAAACCGAACGAGATCACGTCGGTCGCTCCCGCGTGATCCAGATGCCGGCGATTCATGCGCGCGATGCCCGCGCGATCGAGCAGCGTGACCGACAGCAGCGCGTTTCCAATCCGCTCGGCACGCAGTGCCGCACGCGCCGCGTCGGCAAGGCCCACGCGGCCCACCGACGTGCGAATGCCATTCGTGGTGACGTCGACGTCGAGACTCATGCGGACGCGAACTCGGAACCGACGCCGCCGGCCGCGGCCGGGTAGTCGATGCGGTTGTGATACATGCCAACGAGCACGCGAACGAAGACGTCCTTGATCATCTCCAGCTGCCGCAGCGTCAGCGGTGCGTCGGCAAGTTGCCCATCGTCGACACGCTGGCGAACGATGTGCTCGACGACGTCGCGAATGCGTGCGGGCGTGGGCTCGTGGAGCACGCGTGCCGCGGCTTCGATGCCGTCGGCGAGCATCACCACCGCGGTTTCCGCGCTTTTCGGGCGCGGCCCCGGATAGACGAATTCGTCGGACGCGGTCGCCGCGTCGTCGCGTCGCGCCTTGTCGAGGAAGTACGTGATGGTGCCGGTGCCGTGATGCTCGGTGATGAACGCGCGCAATGCGCGCGGCAGCTTGTGTTCGGCGGCGAGCTCGAGGCCCTGGTGCACGTGATCGCGGATGATGCGCGCGCTCGCACCGGGTTGCAGCGCATCGTGGGGATTGCGCCCCTTCGCTTGATTCTCGACGAAGAATTGCGGTTTCGCGATCTTTCCAATGTCGTGATAATATGCGCCAACGCGCGCCAGGAGCGCGTTCGCGCCGATCGCGCGACAGGCCGCTTCGGCGAGATTCGCGATCGCGATCGTATGCGCGTAGGTCCCGGGTGCCTCGAGGCTCAAGCGCTGCATGAGGGGCCGGTTGAGGTCCGACCATTCGAGCAGCGTGAGATCGGTCTCGATGCCGGTGAACGCCTCGGCCATGGGCAGCAGCATCACGCCGATCAGCACGCACGCAAACGCGTTGAGGATGCCGAATCCCGCCGAGACGAGGATGTCGCGCGACGGCAGGTCGAGCGTCAAGCCGATCGCCGTCGCGGTGACGATGTATGCGGCGCCGATGGCCATCATCCAGCGATACGACTGATTGCGGCGGCTGATCTCGCCGACCGCGAACGCGGCGACCACGCCTCCGACGAGATTGATGAAGAGCGCGTTGGTGCCGCGATACACACTCTGGCCGGCGACGAGCGTCGCGAGCACCGTGGCCGTCACCATGCTGACCCGGCGATCGAACAACGCGCTCAGAATCACCGCGGCGAGTGCGACCGGCACGAGCTCGGGATGAATCGGACGGAGATGGGCCACGATGGCGCCGCCGGCAATCACGAGCGCGGAGCAGCCCGCGACCGTGAGCAGCCTGCGAAAGTTCGCATAGACGCCGGGCCGAAACACGACGAGCGTCAGTCCGATCAGCGCGATGAGCACGAAGTCGAACAGCACCGCCCCGACGATGCGCCGTCCGCTGCGCGTCGATCCGCGATACGCGTCGGATGCGTCGCGCAGGGCGCGCAACTTTTCGTTCTGTTCGCGACCCACGACTTCGTTCGCGCCGATGATCTTCTCGCCGGCGAGGACGTCGTACTGGGCGGTCGGAACGGAGCGGCGCGCCTCATCCCGGCGCATCTCCGTCGTCGCGTGATCCGGAACGATGGTGGGATGGAAAAACGTGGCCAGCAATCGTGTATAGACCGAATCGCCGGTTGCCGACCCCGGGTCCGGGTGCAGCAGGCGCGCGCGGCTCACGAGCATGTTGAACGTCGTGATGCTGTCGCTCGGCACCCGCCGATCTTCGTTGCCGACGCGAACGACGACTTCGCCGCGCAGGGAGTCGAGCGCGCCGCTCTGTGCGACGCCGGCGCTGAGCCAGCGATCGAACACGCGGCCCAGCGAGAGCAGCAGCGCCTTGCGGCGCGTTTCGTTCGCGAGATACGTGGCTTCGCCGCTGCTCAGCCGAATACCCCAGCTTTGCGCGGCGCGCTGGACCGCCGTCGCCGCGTACGGCGGCGGGGTGTGCGCGGCGGACGCGATGGCCGAGGCGAACGCCTCGAGCGACTGCCGAGCGCTGTCGAGCGCCGCGGGGACGTAAAGAAATACCGGTTCGACCGACCGCACCGCCGCGTCCTGCTCCGTGCGCAACTGCGCCGGGGTCTTTAGAACTCTGTAACGAAACGGGGCGATGACGTTGTCCGCGGCGACGGAACCAACCTCGTACACCGGCAAGTCGATCGCCGGGGACGCCGGAAATAACGCGTACGTGAGGACGGCAAGCGCGACGGCGACGGCGATTCGCGCCGCGTGAAACATGGCCGGACGCCGCCGCGCCGCGTCGCTACTCCCCGGCGTCGGCAGCGTAGGCGCGGACGATGTCGCGGACCAGCCGATGGCGGACCACGTCGACCTCGGTGAAATAGTGAAACCCGATGCCGTCGATGCCGGGCAGAATGCGCTCGACCTGGAGCAGGCCGGAGTCTTCGCGCTTCGGGAGGTCGACCTGCGTCTTGTCGCCGGTGATGACCATTTTCGAATTCACGCCCAGACGCGTGAGCAGCATCTTCATCTGCATCGCGGTGGCGTTCTGTGCTTCATCCACGATCACGAATGCGTCGCCCAACGTGCGGCCGCGCATGAACGCGAGGGGCGCCACTTCGATCACGCGCTGCTCGAGCGCGCGCTGCACGCGCTCGAACGGCATCATCTCGTCGAGCGCATCGTACAGCGGGCGGAGATACGGATCGACCTTCGCCTGCATGTCGCCCGGAAGAAAGCCCAGGCTCTCCCCGGCTTCGACCGCCGGCCGCGCGAGCACGATGCGCCGCACGCGCTTTCGCGTCAGCGCGTCGACCGCGGCCGCCACCGCGAGGTAGGTCTTGCCCGTGCCCGCGGGCCCGATGCCGACGACGATGTCGTTTTCCTGAATCTTCTTCAGATACTCGGCCTGGCCCGGCGTCTTGGGCTGAATGACTTTGCGAACGCCCGGCAGCGCGATGCGCGGCCCGGCTCCGTTGCCACCGGCGCCGTTGCCGCCCGCTTCATCGCCGTCGTCGTCTTCATCGATGCCGCCGTCGACGATGTCGCCCATGCGCAGCACATCGTCCGGCGTGAGGTCGCGGCGCTGGCGCGCCGCGTCGATCATCCGACTCGCGATGTGCGACGCGCGATCGACGAAATCACGCGTCCCTGTGATGGTCAGCGTATCGCCGCGCAGGGTGACGCGCACGCCTCCCAGGCGGGACAACTCGATCAGATTGGCGTCGTTCACGCCGGCCAGCGTGAGTGGGTCGGCCCCTTCCGCGGAGATTCGCTGCGTGACGGTATCGTCACTCACGTCGCTTCACCTGATTTCTCTACAGTCACGCTGATGTGCAAGTCGTTGAGGTCGTCCGAGGGCACGACCGACGGCGCACCCTCGAACAATGCGCGGGCCGCGGTGGTCTTGGGAAACGCGATGACGTCCCGTAGCGAGCCGGCGTTCGCCAGCTGCATGGCGATGCGGTCGAATCCGAACGCGATGCCGCCGTGCGGCGGCGCTCCGGCGCGCAGTCCCTCGAGCAGGAAGCCGAATCGTGCCTGCGCCGTCGCCTCGTCGATGCCGAGCAGACTGAAGACCCGGGCCTGGACGTTCGGATCGCTGATACGAATGCTGCCGCCGCCGAGCTCCGTGCCGTTGCACACACAGTCGTACGCCTGCGCGCGCACGCGGTCGGGCGCGCTCTCGAGCAGGTGCGCGTCCTCCGGATTCGGCGACGTGAATGGATGATGCACCGGGCTGAGCGCGCCCGTAGTCGGATCCTTTTCGAGCATGGGAAAGTCGACGACCCACAGAAAGCGTGACTCGTTCGCCGGCACGAGATTCAATCTCCGCGCCACGTTCTGGCGGACACGGTCGAGCGACGCGCTCGAGACGCGATCGGAGCCGGCCACGAAGAGTACCAGGTCGCCGTCGGCGAGCCCCAGGCGCGCCGACGCATCCTCGCCCAGAAACTTCGCCGCCGGTCCCTCGAGGGCGCCGTTCGCGAACTTGAGCCGCAGCAAGCCCATAGCGCCGCCCTTTTTCGCGTCGGCCTCGATCTCGTCGACTTGCTTGCGCGAGAGCGTCGCGCCGCCGGGCACACGCAGCCCGCGCACGCGGCCGCCCGCCTCGAGCGCCGAGCGCGTGATGCCGAAGTCGGCGCCGCGGAAGACGTCGCTCGCATCGAACAACTCCAATTCGTACCGCGTGTCCGGGCGATCGGAGCCGTAGCGCTCCATCGCTTCCGCGTACGTCATCCGCGGGAACGTGTCGGGCGCGTCCTGCCCCGCCTCGCGCCAGAGCGCGGCGATGAGGCCTTCGCTCAGCCGGATGATGTCCTCCTGCGCGATGAACGACGCCTCGATGTCGATCTGCGTGAACTCGGGTTGCCGGTCCTGACGCAGATCCTCGTCGCGGAAGCAACGCGCGATCTGGAAGTAGCGGTCGAACCCCGACACCATGAGTAATTGCTTATAGAGCTGCGGCGACTGCGGCAACGCGTAGAACTCGCCGGCGTGTACGCGGCTTGGAACGAGGTAGTCGCGCGCGCCCTCGGGCGTGGGCTTGGTGAGAATCGGTGTTTCGATCTCGAAGAACCCGTGCTCGCTCAGATATCGGCGCGTCACCTGCATCAAGCGATGGCGCAGGATGATGTTCTCTTGCAGCTCGGGCCGGCGCAGATCGAGAAAGCGGTGCCGAAGACGCAGTTCCTCCGCGGCGAGATTCTCGTTGCGCGCGCGTGCGACGGGAATCGCGGGCGGCGTGGCCGGACCAACCACACGAAGACCCGTGGCGCGCACCTCGATCTCGCCGGTCGCGAGCTCGGGATTGCGCATGGCTTGCGGACGCGCGACGACTTCGCCGTCAACGAGCACGACCGTCTCGGGACCGAGCGCCGCCGCCGCGCTCACCACGCCGGCGTCCGCGGTGCGCGGATCGAACGAGACCTGCACGATACCGGCCCGGTCTCGCAGGTCCACGAACGCGAGGCCGCCCAGATCGCGGGCGCGATGCACCCAACCCCCGAGGCGAACAGTCTTACCGACGTCGGTCGTGCGGAGCGCGCCGCACAGATGGGTGCGAAGGGCCGTGGCGAGATGGTCCGTGTGCATCAAGGAATGGTACGTATGCAAGGGGCGCGATGGTAGTGATTCGGGTTGACCCTCGGCGTTGAATACAATAAGCTCAAGTATATGTCCCGCTTCATCTTCGCCATCGCGGCGTTCGTGGGTCTCACCAGCGCCGCCGTGGCGCAGCAAGTGCCTGGGCGGGACTTGCTGGAGTTTCCGTTGGGCCTGCTCGCCGACTCGCCGCCGCTCAGCCGCACCATGCCCGGCGGTTTCTGGAATCCAGCCAACGGCGCGCTAAACCCCGGCGACCACGCCGCGATCGGCTTCTCGGGACTCACGACGCCGCAAGAACAAGGCATTCGCCTGCAGATGATCGGCGGCGAGTTGCGTGTGTCGCCGACGCTCACGGCAACGATGACGTTCGCGAACGCGTCGGTCAGTGACATCATTCGCACGGCGACCGACCCGCAGTCCCTTGGAGAGATTCCGTACGGCACGTCGGTGGTCTCGGGCGGACTGTCGGCGCGACAGCACAACATCTCCTATGGCGCTGCGCTCAGGTATCGCTGGGCGACGCTCGACCTGAGTCACTCCCACTCGCTCGCGCTCGATGGCGGCGTCAGCGTAGACGGCGTCGCTGGAACGCCGGTGCGCCTGGCGGCCTCGACGTTCCTCTTCTCCGTGAACCATGGCCGCGAGACGCCGACATACATGCTCGGCGCTGACATGCCGGTCGTTCGACGCGATTCAATCCTCACGCTCCGCGCCGGCTATTCGGCGAGCCGGACCACGGGCCGCGGCCGGGACGACTATGCGTTCACCAGTGCCAGCTTTCGTCAGCTGGACGTGAGCGCCGGCGTTTCGCAGACGTCGGCGTACGGATCGACCGCGCAGCGACTGCGCCTGGGCGTTGGTCTGCGCTATGCCAACTATGACATCGCCTTCGGTCGTGAGGATGGCGCGGCAGGGTTCGGCGCCAGCTACCAGTTTCTGATTTCTCGAGTGTTCCGTTGAAGCCTTCCGAGCGGCCGACCGGCAAAGTCAATCTCCTGGATCTGACGCCCGCGTCTGCTCGCGACAGTCTGGCGCGCTTTCTCGAGACCATCGGTGAGCCGGCATACCGCGCGAAGCAGGTCGCACGGCGCCTGTGGCAGAATCCGGCGCCGTCCTTCGATGCGATGACGGAGCTTCCGGTTCGGTTGCGCGAATTGCTCGACACCGCGTTCGAGCTGCCGCGGCTCACGATCGCGGCGCGACAGAAATCGAACGACGGCACCGAGAAGTTTCTCTTCCGGCTCGCCGACAACGAAGCGATCGAGACCGTCGCGATCCCCGAAGGCGATCGCGTCACGCTCTGCATCTCGTCGCAGGCGGGATGCGCATTGCAATGCGCGTTCTGCGCGACCGGCGCGATGGGCTTCACGCGCAACCTGTCGATGTTCGAGATCGCGAGTCAGGTGCGCGAGATGCGCTTGCTCGAGCCGCCGATCAACATCACGAACATCGTCTTCATGGGCATGGGCGAGCCGCTCATGAATTGGCGCGCTGTCGACGCCACGCTGACGACGCTCAACGATCCCGACGGCTTGGGCATTGGTGCGCGACACATCACGATCTCCACCGTCGGCGTGCTGCCGGGCATCGTCGCGCTTGGCGAGCGTCCCGAGCAGTTCCGCCTGGCGATTTCGATTCACGCGCCGAACGACGCGCTCCGGCAGGAGCTCATGCCGATCAACACCAAGTTTCCGCTCGCGCAGGTGATCGACGCGGCGAAGGTGTTCGACCGCCGCGTCACCTTCGAGTACGTCATGCTGGGCGGTGTGAACGACGCCGAAGAGCACGCCCTGCAACTCGCGCAGCTCGCACGCGAGTGCAAGGCGTTCGTGAATCTCATCCCGCTGCATCCGGGCGGAGCGCGCGGCTTCACACCGACGCCGACCGACAAGATCGTCAAGTTCGCGCGCGAGCTGCGGAAGCTCGGTGTCGAGGTCGCGGTACGAAAGAGCCGCGGCATCGACATCGCCGCGGCGTGCGGACAGCTACGGGTAGAACGGCTGGGCCGGCGGCCGCCACGTCGCGCCAAGCACGACGACGACGTCCAGGTAGCGTGAGCTGTCCGGGCGCGCCTCGACGCGCGCCGGAGCAAGCCCACGCGCGACGCGCTGCGCCCAGTCGGGATGGCCGGTGAGATCGTACACGATCGTCGTGTCGCGCGGCGTCGCATCCGTTCCGTTCTCGAGCACATCGAATCCACGATCGCGCAGCAGCATCGTCGCGCGCCGAGCCAAACCGCGCGTTCGCGTTCCGTTCAGTACTTGAACGCGAACGCGTGTGCCCGGCGGCGCGTGCACCTCCGGTCCGCCGGTCGGGTCCTTCGCGGCACGGCTTCCTGTAGAATGCCACAGCGTATCCGCGCCGATGAGCACCAACCCGAGCGCGACCACGCCAAGAATTCCCCTGCCGGTCATCGCACCGCGTTCCAGAGGCCGACGGTTTCGGGAAAGAGTGTGTACCCCTCGCGCAAGGCATGCTCGAGCCGCGCTCGCACGACTTGTCTGAACACGCCGTCGAAGTCGTGCGGAACCTGCACGGCGAGAAACGCGCGATCGGTGCGCGAGAAGTTGCGTCCCGGTTCGAGAAAATCCGCCATGTACAGCGCCTTTCCCGTGCGATCCCAATCCGGCGCGCCGACAGTGTGGTAGCGGATTGCGCGCAGGACGGATTCCGTCGCTTCCTCGCGCGACGCGAGCAGATTCGCCACCGCCGGTCCGTGCAACAGCTCCGCTTCGCGCTCCGCATCGCGAGCCAGGCCGCGCAAGTCCGCTTCGGGCGCGTCGCGCAGCGCGTCGTGCAACAATCCGGCGGAGTACCACGCTTCGCGTTCTTCCGAAGAGACCCCTAGCTCGTCGGCCCACTCCATGAGCATCGCGATGACGCGCGTGATGTGCTTGCGCCGCTTGTCGCTCACCTGCGCCCACGCCGGGAAGATGATCTCGCTCATGCCGGGCCGGCGCCCCCACGCAGTTCGGCGAGCTCGCGCCGCCAGAAGTCGCGGTTCGCCAGCTCGGGATGCGGCACTTCGAGCCCCGGCGCTTGCATGGTCTGTTGATCGAAGCAAACGATGTCGAGATCGATCGTGCGCGGCCCCCATCGCACGTTCCGCACTCGGCCCTCGCGAAGCTCGATGTCCTGCAGCATCACGAGCAGCTCGCGCGGCGACAGCGTCGTTTGGAGCGCGATCATCTGGTTGAGAAATGGTGGTTGTTCGAGCAAGCCGATCGGGGCGGTCTCCTCGATCGCCGACTCGGCGAGCACTCGGCTGTGCGGCAGCGCTCCCAGCGCGGCGCGCGCTCGCGCGAGGTGCGCATGCCGATCGCCGAGATTGGAGCCGAGCGCAATGTAGGCGACGTCAATCATTCGTGCGGCGCTCGACGACGATTTGCGCGTACGCCAACGGCCCACCGAGTGCGACGCGCGGTTTCCGAACCGCGACGCGCGCGCGACAAATGCGGCCATTCACGGCGAGCGCGCCCTCGGCGACGCGATCCGCAATCTCTTCCAGAAAATCGATCGGCGCGGCGCGCATGACGGCGGCGGCCACGTCGTACAGCTCGCGATAGTCGACGACCGAATCGCCCGGCCCGACGTCGACGGTGAGGTCGATCTCGATCGGCTGCGGCGTCGTGCGCTCGTTGGGTAGAATGCCTACCAGCGCGTCGAAGCGCATGGCCTCGAGTGTGATCTCGAGCGTGGTCTGGTGCGTGCGCCGCTCCGTCGCGCTCACGCGCCGTCGATCGCGGCCCGCATCTCCGCGGCGAGTCGTGCCGCCTGCTCGACGCCTTCGCCCGCGGCGCGCACGATCGCGCTGCCCACGACCACGCCGTCCGCGATGCGCGCCACCTGCGCCGCCTGCTCGGGCCGCGACACGCCAAAGCCCACGCACACCGGCAACGTCGTCGCGCCGCGCAGGCGCTTCACCGTGTCGGATAATTCTGGCGGCAGCGTATCGCGCATGCCCGTCACGCCCAAGCTGCTGATCAGATACACGAAGCCACTGCCATGCTCCGCGATTTCCTTCATGCGCGCCTCGGGCGTCGTCGGCGCCACGAGCCGGATGAACGACAACGGGCCGGAGCCAATGCGCGACTCGAGCTCGGGGTCGGATCCAACCGGAAGGTCGATGAGCAGCAGTCCACCGATGCCCGCATCGGCCGCGCGCTCGAGTGCGTCGGAACCCGCGGCCATGATCGGATTGAGATAACTCATGAGCACCAAGGGGACTCGCGCTTTGGCTTTCGCGACCATCTCGAGCAGGCGATCGAAGCTCATGCCCTGATCGAGCGCCATCTGCGAGCTCGCCTGAATCACCGGACCGTCGGCCATCGGATCGGAGAACGGCAGCCCGAGCTCGATGACGTCGGCGCCCGATTCCTGGAGCGCGATCAGGAGCTCGACGCTGCGCTCGAGATCGGGATGCCCGGCGGTGATGTACGGGACGAGCGCACGCGTCTTCGACGCGCGCAACTTCGCGAACGTGTGCTCGATCCCGCGCTCGGCAGTTGATGCCGTGCCCGATGCCTCGCGGGAGGCTTCAGGTGAAATAGTCACCGACGCGGACGCCATATCGATCAGGGTTTTCCGTTTTGATGATGGTACGCAGGAACACGCCGTCGGCGTTCCGGTCCGCCAGGTCCACCAGATCGCCCGGATGCACGAGGTTGCCCTGCGCGTCGCTGATGACGCGCACGATCGGCCGCGACAGCATGTCCTGCAGGGGATTTACCGCGTGCACGATGCCCAGCTCGAATGTATCGAGCACCACCAGGGTCCCCACCGGGTAGATGCCGGTCAGGTTGATGAACGCCTTGACGATGACCGGGTCCATGCCGCGGCGCGGATTGTCGCGCATCTCGAGCATGACCTGGGCGGGCGTGAACGGCACGGTCTGGTATGAACGCCGAGACGTGGCGGCGTCGAAGCCGTCGGCGATCGCGACGATCTTGCTGAACATGCTGAGCTGGCGCGCCCGAATCGGACGAGGATAGCCGGTGAGGTCGCGCTTCATGTGATGCTCGTGCGCCACGATCATCGAGCGATACGGCAGCTCCTGCGCGCCACGCACCTGGAAGAGCGCGAGCACGCCCAGCCACGGGTGCGACGCAATCAGGCGCCACTCTTCGTCCGTCAACCCGCCGGACTTGTTGAGAATCGATTGCGGCACGCGCGACTTGCCGATGTCGTGGAACAGCGCGGCCATGCCGAGATCGTACAACTGCAGCTTGTTCAGCCCAAGGCGTTTGCCAAGGGCGACGGAGAAGATGCAGACGTTGACGCTGTGCGTGAACGTGTACTCGTCGTAGTCGCGAATCGTCGTGAGCCCGATGAGCGACGTCTCCTCGCTCAGAATCTGGTCGACGATGCCCTGCACCACGCGCTTGATCTTCTTGATGTTCGGGCTGCCGCCCATCCGCACCGACGACATGAGGTCCCGCGTCGCGGCGACGGATTGCGCGTAGGTGCGTTTGGCCCGCTCCTTCGCCTTTTCCTTGTTGCCTTCGCCCGGCTCCGCCGGCGGCGCGAACGTGAATGCCGCGACACCCGCGCTATCGAGCTTGTCGCCGAGTTGCAGCAGGCGTTCCGCCGGATCGTCCACGCCGGGCGCTTGCAAGAGCGACAGGAAGACGAGCCAGTCCTTCGGGGTTACGCCATCGGACACCGTGACCGTACCAATGCCCGCGGCACGAAATAGTGCCAATAGGTGACTAAAGCTCGCGAAGTTGTCGAGGTCCAGCCGCAAGCGCGTCTGATTGACGAAGATGAATTCGCCCGACATCCGCAGCTCGAGCTCGCCCTCGCTGCCGAGCAGCTCGTTGCTCTGGCTCGCGAGCTCGGCGAGCGCTTTTTGAACGGCCGCGTTCTCGACGGGATAGAGCTTCACGGCGCGCAGCGCACCGTACGCCGCGAAGATGAGCTGGCGGCCCGCGCGACGAATGAACGAATCGCCCGAGCCTTCGCCGCCGGCCGCGCCGGGAGGCGCCATGCGGGGCGTCGTCACGTCGGTCCTCCGCCGCGCAGCGCCTTGTTCACCGCGTTGCGCACGACGATCTCTTTTTCGGTCGACGCCTTCTGCAATGCTTCGCGCGCTTTCGGCGTACCGACGCGGCCGAGCGCAATCGCCGCACACGCGCGCAGCTCGGGATCTTCGCGGCGGCCAAGGAATCCCTTGCCGTTTAGAATATTGTCAAGCTGCGGAACGCCGCCGTCACCGCACAACGCGCCGTAGCCTTCGAAGAATGCCATTTTCTCCGTGAGGTCCGCCTCACGCACCGCCTTGCCCTTCACCACCGCCTCGAGCCGCGGCAGCACCGGGCGATAGACCTTCGCGGTCAGCGCGCGCACGGCGGTGATGCGCACGTCGCGATCGTCGTCCTCGACCGATTTCTCGAGTGCTTGCAGCGCACCAGGCGAGGCGATCTCCGTCAGCGCCTGCACGGCGAGCTGGCGGCGCTGCACGTCGGGTTCCGTCAGAATCTTGCTCAGGGAAAGCACCGCCGCCTGCGCCTTGAGCGCGCCGGCGCGGCGAATCGCCTCGGCCGACACCTCGGGCTCGGGCGCCTGAATGAGCCGCACGAGCTCCGCGGTGTTCGCCGCGGCGAGGCGTCCGGCCGCTGCCTGAAGCAACGGGCGCAGTCGGTCGTTGTGCGATGAGCCAAGCCACAGGAAGACCGTCGACAGCGCGGCGGGTCGAAGCTGGTCGAAGAGCTCGACCAGCTCGTCCTGCGGCGGGAGCGTCGGCGCGGCGTCCAACGCCTGAAGCAGCTGCGACGCCGCTTCGGGAGCGCTCAGGCGGTCGGGCAGCGCGGCAAGCTTGGCGCGTTGGTCCTCGGTGATGTCGGTTGCGCGCTGCAGCGACTGCTGCGCTTCCTTGAGCACATACGCGACGCCGCGGAAATGTCCCGTCGTGAGGAGATACACCATGAGGGTGTGGACGTCGTCGAGCACCTCCAGGCGGATTTCCGAATCGGCCTGGGCCTCGAAGATGTCGAGGAGCACCGAGACGACGTTGGTGCGGAGGTCCTGCTGGTACTCGCGCTTGATTTCGTCCTGCAGGTATTCGACTTCACGCTCGTCGAGGAAGTAGAGCGTGGAATCGAAGTCCGCCATGTTGACGATGCCGCCGGCGCGCGACTCCTCCACCGCTTCCTGCGCCGCCTGGCGCACGGCGCCCGGTTCGGCGGGTACCGTGTCGGTGCCGTCGGCCAGATCCTCGCCGCCGCCGCCGCCTTCCTGCAGGAGATCAACGTATTTATATTTAAGAAGTGAAAAATCCGCTTCCCAGAGCATCGTCACGAGATCGTCTTCGTCCGCCGATCCCTTGCGCGCGCGCTGGACGATTTCGAGGAACTTGATCACTTCGGCGTCCTCGAAGCCCTTGGCGATCTTGAGCTCGCGGACGCCGTCCTTGTAGAACAGCCACGCCAGGTTCTCGGACGACCGGGCGGCGGCGGTGGTCGTCTCCGAGACCGTGGCGTCGAACCAGCGGATGTCGCTCTCGGTGATCGCGAGGGCGATTTCGTCCGTCTCGGCCCAGATCGGCGTGAAGCCCGCACGCAGCGTGTTGATCGCGCCTTGATAGATCGGATTGTTCGGCAGATACAACTGGTGCGCACGCGCCGCCTTCACGATCAGGCGGAGCAGCTCCCGGATCGGCGCCGGCGAAAACGGAGCCTGGCCCGGCTCCATGCCGCGCGGCGATCCCGAGGCCAACGAAGGGGCGGACGGCGGAAGCGAGGTCACGATTCCAAAATATTCATTTCACTGACTTGTGCCACGTCCTTGTCCCCGCGGCCACTCACGCAAAGCAGTACCGGTTCATTCTTCCTCCACCGCCCTTTTTGCGAAGCGATCCAGCTCACCGCGTGCGCCGTTTCCAGTGCGGGAATGATGCCCTCGAGCTGACTGAGCAAGCGAAAACCCTCGAGCGCTTGCGCGTCGGAGACCGCCACGTACGTCGCGCGGCCGCTGTCCTTGAGATACGAGTGCTCCGGTCCCACCCCAGGATAGTCCAGACCGGCCGAGATGGAGTGTGCCGGATGCACCTGGCCTCGTTCATCTTGCAGGAGGTAACTGAGCGAGCCATGCAGCACGCCGGGCTTGCCGCGTGACAGCGACGCTGAATGCCGATCGGTATCCAGTCCGTCGCCGGCCGCTTCGACACCGACCAGCTCCACGTCGCGATCGTCGATGAACGCGGCAAACGCGCCCATTGCATTCGATCCACCGCCGACGCACGCGACCACTGTCTTCGGCAGTCTCCCGACGCGCTCCAGCATTTGCGCGCGCGCCTCGGTGCTGATCACCGATTGGAAGTCGCGCACCATACGCGGATACGGCGCCGGTCCCACGACCGACCCGATGATGTAATACGTGTCATTGACGTTGGTGACCCAGTCGCGGATCGCTTCCGTCGTCGCGTCCTTGAGCGTGCGCGTGCCGCTCGTGACGCCGACGACCTTTGCTCCCATGAGCCGCATGCGAAAGACGTTGAGCGACTGGCGCCGCATGTCTTCTTCGCCCATGTACACGATGCACTGCATCCCGTAGCGCGCGCAGACGGTGGCCGTCGCCACACCGTGCTGCCCCGCCCCCGTCTCGGCGATGATGCGCGTCTTGCCCATGCGACGCGCCAGCAGGATCTGTCCGACGGTGTTGTTGATCTTGTGCGCGCCCGTGTGGTTCAAGTCTTCGCGCTTGAGCCACACCTGCGCGTCCACGAGCTCGGAGAATCGCGGCGCGCTGGTCAGCGCGGACGGTCGGCCCACGTAGTTCTTGAGCATGTCGTCGAGCTCGGCGCGGAACGATGAATCGTCGCACGCGGCGTCGTACGCAGCCTCGAGCTCCTCGAGCGCGGGGATGAGCGTCTCGGGCACGTATCGGCCGCCGAACAGTCCGAATCGATCCTGCTGTACGATGGTCATCTTGGACTCTGGTTGTTCCTCGCTTCGGCGCTTCGCGCCTTCGCTCGGAATTCCGCGGATACACTTTCGACCGCGTCGCGGAACGCGCGCATTCGTTGATGATCCTTGACGCCCGGCGAACCGGGTTGCTCAACGCCCGACGACACGTCCACGACGTCGGGGTCGAGCGCACCGATCGCCTGCGCGACGTTCTCGGCGCGAAGGCCTCCAGCAAGGACGATTTTCACCCCGGACCGCAATCGCGCAATCGCGGCCGACAGCGCGTCCCACGGAAGCGTAACGCCGGTCCCGCCCAACCCTCCCGCAACGAGAGCGTCGAGAAGTAATCCGTCACCCGCGTAAGCGAGTTCGGCCGCCTCAGGCGGCAGCTCAGCACCGGCCACTCGCAGCACCGGCCAGACCTCGCCGGTGAATTGGTCGCGAATCCGCGAGATGCGCATCGGATCAGACGCACCGTGCAGCTGAACGACGGAGAGGCTCGCCTCGAACGCCGCTGTCGCGATCTCTTCCGGCGATTGATCGCCAAAGACGCCCACACGCCTCACGCGGCCCGGCACCTCGCCGAGCACCTCGCGCGCCCGTGCCGGCGTAAGATTTCGGGGCCCGCCGGCGAAGATCACGCCGACGTACGAAGCGCCGAGCGCCACCGCTTCGCGCACATCCTCGGCGCGTGTCAGGCCGCAGAACTTGATCTCAGGCGCCACGGCCAATCCGCTCGACACTCGCAAGCGTGTGCACCATCGCCGATGGATCGGCGGCGGCGGAAATCACTGAGCCTACCAACACCGCATCCGCGCCGGCGCGTGCGTATCGCTCGACGTCGGCTCGACCGCTCACGCCGCTCTCGGCGATCGCGACGACGTCGCGAGGAATCTCGGCGAGCAGCCGCTCCGACGTGGCGGGGTCGATGACGAGTGTCTCGAGATTTCGATTGTTGATGCCGATCACCGCCGCACCGGCGTCGAGTGCGCGCCGCAGCTCCTCGGCATCGCGAATCTCCACGAGCACCTCGAGGGAGATGCTTCGCGCGAAGGCGACGAGTTGCGGCAGGTCGCCAGGCGAGAGCGCGCGGGCGATGAGCAGCGCCGCCGACGCGCCGATCGCTTTCGCCTCGAGCAGCTGGACCGGATCGACGTGAAAGTCCTTCTTGAGAATTGGAACCGCGACGTGCGAGCGCACCGCGAGCAGGTCGTCGACGGAGCCGCCGAAGTGCGCCGGCTCGGTGAGCACTGAGATCGCGGCCGCCCCGCCGCGCTCGTAGGCGCATGCCTGGTCTGGCGCCGAAATCTCGGCGTTGATCCACCCCTTCGACGGCGAGCGCCGCTTCACCTCGGCGATGACGCCGACGTGCGAGCCCGTGAGGGCGGCGGAGAATCCCGGCGCCTGCGGCGCATTCGCGACGTGGCGCTCGAGCTCGGCGGTACGCGTTCGGAGTGCTTCGACGCGTGCTTTCGCCTCGGCGATGATCCCGCCCAACGTCCCGCCCGGAGGCGTCCACACAGAAGAAGCTTGCACTTCGGTCCTTCTTCGGATATTCTAGTGTTCGGGGCTTATTCGGTAAACTACCCCGAGTCTATCCATCATATAAGCTGAACGGGTGTCAGCCTATGCCGCTCACAAAGCGTCAGCGTGAAATCCTAACTTACCTCACGGCTTACACGGAGCAAAACGGCTTCGCGCCAAGCTTTGAGGAAATCGCCGAGCAGTTCAGCTACAACTCGCTCGCGACGGTGCACGAGCATCTGACCAACCTCGAGCGCAAGGGCTATATCAAGCGGAGTTACAACGAGAGCCGCGCGATCGAAATCCTGCCCAGCGAGGCGACCCCGCGCGCGGTAGAACTGCCGTTACTCGGCACAGTCGCGGCCGGTATGCCGATTGAGGCTCTCGAGCAAAACGAGACGTTCACGGTGCCCGACGCGATGATTGGCCGTGGCGGCAATCATTACGTGCTGCGCGTGCGAGGCAACTCGATGGTCGACGAGCAGATTCGCGACGGCGACTTTGTGGTGGTGAACGAGCGGCAACGCGCGGATAACGGCGAAATGGTGATCGCGATGCTTCACGGTAGCTCTGCTACGGTGAAGAAGTTTTATCGAGAGCGCGACGGACGCATACGCCTACAGCCGGCGAATGAGACCATGACGCCCATCTACGTTCACGAGAATGACATCAGTATCCAGGGGATCGTCGTTGGGGTGTTGCGGAGATATTAGACGGCGCAACTGCAAGAGCGAATGGAAAGAGCGAACGGAAACGGCGATTGGAAAGAGCGAACGGAAACGGCGATTGGAAAGATCGAACGGAAAAGGCGACTGGAAACTGCGACTGATTCGTAGTTTTCAGTCGCCTTTTCCATTCGGTTCTTCCACTCGCTCTTTCCGTTCGTAGTTTCCGTTCGATTTTCCGCGCCGTTTAGCCCCGAAACGCCACTCTGAGCCGCTCCAGCGCCGCCAAACCGACCCCCGCTCCAATCGCCGCTCGCGCAACCTCGACGCCTTCCGCGAACGTGGCCGCACCACCTGCCACATAAATCGCCGCCGCGGCATTGAGCGCGACCGCTGCCGTCGATGCTTCGTTGCCGTCGCCGCGAAGCACCCTGAGCACTGTGGCCGCGTTGTCCGCGGGCGGTCCTCCGACGATGTCCGCGGGCGAACCTCGGCCGAAGCCGAAGTCTTTCGGGTCGATCGTCCACTCGAGCGGGTCGTGGCCCTGGCGCATCTCCACGACGTCGGTCGGACCGAAGGGCGAGATCTCATCCATTCCTTCGCCGTGCACGACCATCGCGTGCACCGAGCCCAGTTCGCTGAGCGCGCCGGCGATCAAGTGCAGTCGCCGCGCGTCCGATACGCCGACGACCTGGCGCCCCGCACTCGCCGGATTCGCCAGCGGCCCGACGAGGTTCATGATCGTTTGTACGCCAAGCTCGCGCCGAACGGGGCCAACGTTCTTCATGGCCGGATGCATGAGCGGCGCGAACATGAACACGATGCCGGCGCTGCGTAGTGCGTGCTCCATGGTGTGAACGGGCGCGTCGATCGAAACGCCGAGCGCTTCGAGCACGTCTGCACTGCCGCATTGGGTCGTGAACGAACGATTGCCATGTTTCGCGACGCGCAAGCCAACACCGGCCACGACCAGCGCGGCGGCTGTCGAAATATTGAACGTGTTGATCGTGCCGCCACCGGTCCCGCAGGTATCCACCAACGCATCCGGTTCCTCGGCGGGCAACGCGATCATCACGCGACGCAGCGCGCGCACGGCGGCGGCGAGATCCCGCGGCGATTCACCGCGGACTCTCAGTCCGACCAGCAGTGCGGCGATTTGCGCCGGCGTGGCATCACCGGCGAAGATGACGTCGAACGCAGCGCTCAACTCGTCGGGCGACGCGGCCTCGCCGAGCGTCAGTCGGCGAACGGTCGCGAGGAGCGGATTCGGGGCGGTCGGAGGCGTGCTAGCGGACACTGAGCGCTTCGACGAGCCGTTCGGGAAGCCGCGCGTTCGATGCGACGAGCGCGATGACGAGGCCGAGCAGTCGGACGCGATCGACGTCCTCCTCGACGAAGACGCCGTGCATGGCGCGATTCGCGAGGTTCACGACGCCCACCAGCTCGTCGTGATAGACGAGCGGGAAGCTGATGAACGAGCCCGTGGTGAAGTACTGATCGCGAAGCAACGGATGCTGATTCGCCTCGGCCACGTCGCGCACGAGAAGCGGCTCGCGACTCTCGGCCACGCGACCCGCCACGCCGTGACCGATCGAGACGCGAACACCTTCGGTGATGCCGGGCGCCACGCCTTTCGCGGCGGCGATGTACAACTGATCGCCGCCCGGCGTGCACAGCATGAGCGAGCAGCGATGCGCGTGCATGTCGTCGCCGACGAGCGACAGCAAGCCGTCGGCGAGTTGGCGCGGATCGTCGGTCGAGGCATCGAGGGTCAGCACCTTGTCGATCAGATACATGGTGCGCGTCTTCTGTCGCAGTGCTTCGCTTCGGCGATGCAGCTCGACGTGCGCCTTCTCGAGCTGTTCGACCGCGGAGCCGACGGTCGCGTCGACCGCGGCGGCACGCTTGAGCGCGCGGCGAGCGTCGTCGGTGGCCAGCGCCAGCTCTCGCTCCAGCGTGAGAATTCGCGCGCTGTTCTCGGCCAACTGGGTGTTGCTCACGTCCATGAGGCGCGCTTCGACTTCGGCGAGCTTGAGCTCGTAGTCGCCGTGCACGCGTTCCGTGACGTCCTCGAGCGTGCGCACCGCCTCCTCACGCGCCGTGCGTTCGAGAAATCTTAAATACGCAAGTTCAAATAGAGCGATCGCCGGCAGAAACCGCTCGGCCGTGCGCGCGCCAAAGAGCTTTCGCGACTCGTACAGCAGCAATAGGCCGCTCAACTGTCCGTCGTAGCGCAGCCCGCGCACGTTCAGCCACCCGGACTCGCCAAGGCCCGGCATGGCGAACAGCCGGCCGAATTCGTCGCTGGCATCGCCGAACTCCACGAACTGGCCGCCCGCCTCGATCGCGACGCGTTCGCGCGTCGGTAAATGATCGAAGGTGGTATCGAGCGTCGTACAGTCGATACGCGAACCGTTGACCAGTAGGCGATCGCGGAGCATCCCCTTCCGTTCATCGAAACGGACGAGGGCCAGCTGAGCGAAGCGATCGACTTCCGACAACGCTTCGCCCAACGCTTGAAGCGCCGCATCGGTGCTGCCGGAAACGGTCAGCGCGTGGGCGAGAGAGGCGAGCGTGCGCGGGGGCATCTGCGAAGTCAATGTGAGCGCGTAGCTCACGCAATGTCAATCGCTTTCGTCACTCGCTTGCATGTCTTTTCGACCTCGCGCATTGCTCCCGCATTGCTTGACACTCCCCTCGGTGCGGGTAGCTTTCGAGCAATGGCCGAGCGCACCGTGCAGCTCGTGTTGCACTACGACGGGAGCGAATTCAGCGGGTGGCAGCGGCAGCCGGACCAACGGACCGTTCAAGGCGTTCTGGAGCTGGCTCTGGAGCGGTTGTGCGCCGAACATATCGCGGCGCTGGGGTCCGGCCGGACCGATGCCGGCGTGCACGCGCGAGGTCAGGCGGTCGGCGTTCGAGTGCCGGAGCGATGGGTGGAAGCGGGTCGCGGTCAGAAGTTGCGGCGCGCGCTGAACGCGGTGCTTCCACGAGACATCTGGGTCGCCGAGGCGATCGAGATGACGCAGGACTTTCACGCGCGCTACAGTGCAGTGAGCCGGCGGTACAGCTACTACGTCGGTACGGATGACGAGGCGCATTCGCCGTTCCGTGATCGGTACGAGCTGGCATTCGGGCAGCCCTTGGATCGGGGCGCTCTGGATGCGGCGGCCGCTCACCTCATGGGCGATCACTGCTTTCGGGGCTTCGCCGTACTCGGGACGGCGCCCGCGCACGATGACCATCGCTGTCGGGTCGCGGAGGCACGGTGGCGCGACCGTCCGGGTGGGCTCGTGTTCGAGATCGAAGCCAATCGCTTTCTCCATCACATGGTGCGCTTTCTCGTCGGAACCATGCTCGACATCGCCTCGGGTCGCCGTTCACACGACGACCTCGTCGCGTTGCTCGACGCGGCCGACAACAGCGACGTGTCACCGCCCGCACCGCCGCACGCCCTCTTTCTCGATCGCGTGATGTATCCGCGCGAGTTGTATCTGATGCCGACATGAAACGCCTCTCCTTCTCCCGATTCATTCTTCTCGCCGTCGCGATCGGATGCACGCGGTCGCCGCGGGAATCCGCGGCGCAAACGTCGGGCGTGAACGTTCCGCCCAACATGCAGGTGTCCCAGAGCCGGCAGAACGCGCTCACCGCCGCGGTCGCGAAGGTCTCGCCATCCGTCGTGACCGTGCAGACCGAAGTGCTGGAGCAAGCGCCGCAGGATCCATTCGACTGGCTCTTTGGCGGGCGCCCACAAGCGCGCACGCAGGCGGGACTGGGCACCGGATTCGTGGTTCGCAACGACGGCGTCATCGTCACGAACGCGCACGTCGTCGCGGGCGCCAGCAAAGTCTCCGTGATGATGCGCGACGGCAAAGTCTTCCCCGCAAAGATCCTCGGCCAGGACGAGACGAACGACATCGCCGTCGTGAAGATCGATGCGAAAGGCCTGGCCGAAGTGAAGCTCGGCAACTCGAACAGTCTCGTCGTCGGCGAATGGGCGATCGCCATCGGCAATCCATTCGGCTTCTACCTGGGCAACAGCGAGCCGAGTGTGAGCGTGGGAGTGATCAGCGCAACGCAGCGCAACCTCGTCGCGCCCGGCGAGGGCCAGGCTTCGTACTTCGACATGATTCAAACCGACGCGGCGATCAATCCCGGCAACTCGGGTGGACCACTCGTCGATGCCGACGGCGAAGTCATCGGCGTGAACAGCAGCATCTTTTCGCCGAGCGGCGGATCGGTTGGTCTGGGGTTCGCGATTCCGATCAATCGTGTCGCGCGCGTCGTGGACGATCTGCTGAGTCACGGGTCGATTCGCAGTCCCTGGATCGGAGTGCGATTGCAGCAGCGGCAGTCCACCAATCCGCGGGACATCATTGCTGAAGGCGCCGTGGTGGCGAGTGTCACCCCGGGTTCGCCTGCCGCGAGCGCCGGCATTCAACCAGGGGACGTGATCGCGCGCGAGGGCACGCGAGTCATTCGCAATCCGTTCGACTGGCAGGCCGCGTTGCTCGACTTGCGGGTCGGCTCGCCCGCGCGATTGCACATTCGGCGCGGCAGCCGCGAGCTCGATGTCAATGTCAACGTCACCGATCTGCCGGAAGTCAGCGCGCCGAAGGTTCAGGTGTTGCGCGACCTGCAGCTGATCACCGTGACGCCGGCGATCGCGGCGGATCGCGGCCTGCGGCGCGCGGCGGGCGCGATGATCTACAACATCAGTCAGACGATCGCCGAGCAGACGGGCCTGCAGCAGGGCGATGTCATCGTCCAGATCAACAACGTGCCGATCGCGAGCGCGCAGGATGTGCAGCGCGTCATCGATCGGCTCGGGAGCCGCAGCTATCTTCGTCTCGTCATCGACCGCCAGGGGCAATTGTTCGTGACCGATCCATTCGCGGTGCGATGACGTTAGAGCACTCGCATCGACAGTATTCGTCGCCGCTCGCGTCCCGGTATGCCTCGACCGCGATGCTCGAGCTGTGGTCGCCCGCCATGCGTCATGGCCTGTGGCGTCAATTGTGGCTCGCGCTCGCGGAATCCGAGAAGGAGCTGGGGGTCGACATTCCGGACGAGGCGATCGCGCAGATGCGCGCGCATCTCGACGACATCGACTTCGATGCGGTCGCGGCGTACGAGCGACGCTTCCGCCACGATGTGATGGCGCACGTGCACGCGTTCGCCGATGTCGCGCCCGAAGCACGCCGTTTCATTCACTATGGCGCGACGAGCGCGTTCGTCACGGACAACGCGGATCTCATCCTCATGCGGCGCGGCATGGAGCTTCTTCGCGGCAAGGTGCTGAACGTGCTGCGCGGGCTCGCGACGTTTGCCCGGACCTGGCGCTCCGAGGCGACGCTTGGTTCGACGCATCTGCAGCCGGCACAGCCGACAACGGTGGGCAAGCGCGCGACGCTGTGGATGCAGGACCTGGTGCTCGACCTCGCGGACCTCGAGCATCGTATCGCCACGCTTCCCTGCCGCGGCGTCAAAGGCACCACGGGCACGCAGGCGAGCTTTCTCGAGATCTTTGGCGGCGATCACGACAAGGTGCGGAAGCTCGACGAGCTGGTCACGCGAAAGATCGGTTTCACGTCGTCGATTCCCGTCTCCGGGCAAACGTATTCGCGCAAGCTCGACGCGCAGGTCCTCGGCGTCGTCGCTGGAATTGCGTCGAGCGCGATGAAGTTCAGCGGCGACGTGCGCGTCCTGCAATCCACCGGCGAGATCGAGGAGCCGTTCGAGACGGAGCAGATTGGTTCGTCCGCGATGGCGTACAAGCGGAATCCCATGCGCTGCGAGCGCATCGCGTCGCTCGCGCGTTTCGTCGTCACGCTCGAGCCGAACGCAAATCTCACGCATGGCGTTCAGTTCTTCGAGCGCACGCTCGACGACAGCGCCAACCGCCGGCTCGTCATTCCCGAGAGCTTCCTCGCCACCGACGCCATTCTCATCCTGATGGAGAACGTCTCGCGCGGGCTCGAGGTGCACCCGGCGCGCATTCGGCGGCGGTTGTTCGACGAGCTGCCGTTCATGGCGACCGAGGAGTTGATCGTACGCGCGGTGCGCGCCGGCGGAGACCGCCAGGTCGCCCACGAGCGCATTCGCCAGCACAGCATCGAAGCGGCGCGCGCGCTCAAGAACGGCGCGGAGAAGAACGACATGTTGGAGCGCCTGGCGAATGATCCGGCGTTCGGTGTTCCGATCGCGGATCTCGAGTCGGCGCTCGATCCCGAGCGCTTCGTCGGCCGCGCTCCCGAGCAGGTCGACGAATTCTTGAGCCAGGTCGTCGAGCCGCTGCTCTCCGGCTCGGCGCGCATCGACCAGGGCGCGGACCGTCCGGTCGAGGTGCGCGTATGACGATCGCTCAGCTCGAGCCGCTGCCGTTGGAACATGTTCGTCGCGGCAAGGTGCGCGAAGTCTATGCCGTGGATGTAGACCGTCTACTGCTTGTCGCCACCGATCGTGTAAGCGCGTTCGACGTCGTGATGGCCGAGCCAATTCCGTTCAAGGGTGCCGTGCTCACGCAAATCACCGCATGGTGGCTTCGCCAGCTGGAGGGTCAGGTCCGGCATCACATGATCAGCGCCGACGCGGACGAGATCATCGCCGACGTGCCCGCACTGGCCGAGCATCGGCCCAGTCTCGTGGGCCGCGCAATGCTCTGCCGTCGCACCGAGGTCTTTCCCATCGAGTGCGTCATTCGTGGATACTTGTCGGGTTCCGCGTGGAGGGAGTACAGGGCCTCGGGCACGCTCGCCGGCGAGTCACTGCCTCCCGATCTGCGCGAGAGTGAGCGATTCGACCCTGCCCTCTTCAGCCCCGCGACAAAGGCCGAAACGGGCCACGATGAGAACATCACCATCGCGCGCATGGCCGAGTCCGTCGGACCCGCGGTCGCCACCGAGCTGGAGCGACTCAGCCGGTTGGTCTATGAGCGCGGACGGTCGATCGCCGCCGAGCGCGGAATCATCATTGCGGATACGAAGTTCGAGTTTGGTCGCGACGCCCAAGGCACCATCACCTTGATCGACGAAGTGCTCACTCCCGACAGCTCGCGCTTCTGGCCCGCCGAGCACTACCAGCCGGGCCGGTCGCAGCCGAGCTTCGACAAGCAGCCGCTGCGCGATTACCTCGATGGCGAGCGGCGGGCCGGCCGATGGAACGGCGAAGCGCCACCCCCCACATTGCCGGATGACGTCGTTCGCGCCACGAGCGCGCGATATCTGGACGCGTTCAAACGCATTACGGGGACTGAGCTCCACATCACGGAGAGCCTGTGAACTTTGCCCGCGAAGGAATCACGTTCATCGTCGTGGCGGCGCTCATTGCGCTCGGCGCGTTCGGCGTCGCGCTCACGCGCCGCTCGTGGCCGGTGTGGCTGCTCGCGTTCGGGCTGACGCTCATCGCGCTGTGGGTCGCGTACTTCTTCCGCGATCCGGTTCGGATAGGCGAGCGCGGCGAACAACTCGTGATCTCGCCCGCCGACGGCAAAGTCGTGATGGTGACCGAGGTCCAGGAGCCGACGTTCATGAAGAGCACCGTCGTTCGGGTTTCGATATTCATGAACGTGTTCAACGTGCACGTGAATCGATATCCGGTCAGCGGAGTCGTGCGCTACGTCGAGAAGCGCGCCGGCAAGTTTCTCAACGCCGCGGCGCCGAACGCCAGCATGGAGAACGAGCAGGCGTCGATCGGGATCGAGACGGGGACGAACCACATTCTCGTGCGGCAGATCGCCGGGCTCATCGCGCGGCGAATCGTGACCGATTCCAAGGAAGGCGAGCGCGTCACGCAGGGAACGCGCATGGGCCTCATTCGCTTCGGTTCGCGCGTCGATGTGTTTCTGCCGGCGGACTCGAAGCTCCGCGTCAAGGTCGGCGACGTCACCTATGCGGGGGTCACCGTGGTCGCTGAGCTGGCGGGTAAATGAACGTACCTCCACGCAATCGATCGCGACGAGCGAGCGAACGACAGGGCGTGCGGCGCGCCGTCGTGCTGCTGCCGAACGGCCTCACGCTCGCGAACCTGATGTGCGGCATCTATGCGATCATCCTCGCCTACCGCGGCGACATCGCCAGCGCGCCAGGCTTCATCGTGCTCGGCGGCATCGCCGACGCGCTCGATGGGCGCGTCGCGCGCGCGACGGGCACGGGCAGTCGCTTCGGCGAAGAGCTCGACTCGCTCGTCGACGCGATCTCATTCGGGTTTGCGCCGGCGCTGATCATGTACATGGGCATTCCCAATCGTGGACAATGGGAATGGCTGTTCGTGTTCATCTTCAGTGCGTGCGCGGTCATGCGGCTGGCGCGCTTCAACGTGGAGCAGGCGGGCCGCGCGAAAACGCATTTTCATGGCTTGCCCAGTCCAGCCGCGGGCCTGACGCTCGCGACCTATTACTGGTTTGCGCAGACGCCGCTCTACAACCAGACGGTGATTTTGTTCACCGACAGCACGACGCTGCGCGATTTGCCGTGGCACGCGATCCTGCGCGGCCTCATGGGAGTGCTCGCGGCGCTGATGATCAGCGACGTGCCCTACCCCGCGTTTCCGTCGATCGGTTTCAACAGCCTCAAACGCCTTTTTGGAACGGTTCTCGTCGCCGGCTCCGTCGTGCTGCTCGTATTTCGCGCCGGAGAGTTCATTTTCCCGGCGCTCCTGGCGTACGTGTTGTACGGCATCGTGAAGTGGATGATCATCGGGCTGCTCGGTGATTCGACGACGCCGGAAGAGATATTCTGGGATCAGGGGCCGGAACGAAGTTCGAGATCGCAACGGCTCGATCGCGGCGATCATCGCGATCGTGGTGATCGTGATCGTGGTGATCGCGATCGTGGTGATCGTGATCGCAGTGATCGGGGTGATCGAGACCGGGGTGATCGTGGCGAACGGCCTCGCCGCCGCGAGGAGCGCCGCACGCAGTTCGGTCGCGTGCCGGTCGCGCCCATCGAGATCGATGAAGACGAAGCCGAAGAGGCCGCACTCGGCCAATCGGCCGACGAAGCCGCGGACCGCGACGAACGAAAGTCGGACGGAGGCGCGAATCAGGCGCAGCGGCGCCGCCGTCGTCGTCGCGGCGGCAAGAGCAACCGTCCGCGCGGCACGACATCAGGCGGCAGCACGCCGGACGGTGCTCCTCCGTCTGAATCGCCGTCGTCATCGACACCCCCACTTCCTCCATCAGGCCCTGCTGAATGAACCGATATAAGGTCGCCGTTCACATCACGCCGCGCCGCGGAATTCTCGATCCGCAAGGCCGTACGGTCGCCGACGCCCTGCACTCGCTCGGCTTCGGCGCCGTGCGCGACGTGCACATTGGCCGCCACGTCATCGTGGAGATCGAAGCAGCCGATCGCGGCGCCGCGGAGCAGTCGACCCGCGACATGTGTGAGCGGCTGCTGGCGAATCCGGTCACGGAAGACTTCGAGATCGCGGGCGTCGATGGCGGTACGCCATGATCGGCATCTTATGAAATTCGGCATCGTCACGTTTCCCGGCTCGAACTGCGACTACGACGCCTATCACGCCGTCGTCGAACAACTCGGCGAAGAAGCGGTGTACCTGTGGCACAAGGATCACGATCTCAAGCAATGCGACGTGATCGTGCTGCCGGGCGGATTCAGCTACGGCGATTACTTGCGGGCCGGTGCGATCGCGCGCTTCAGTCCCGTGATGCAGGACGTCGTCGCGTTCGCGAAGCGCGGCGGGCCGGTGATGGCGATCTGCAATGGATTCCAGATCGCGTGCGAGGCCGGACTGCTGCCCGGCGCGCTGCTGCGCAACGCAAGCCTCAAGTTCGTGTGCGAGCTGGTGCGGCTGAAAGTCGAGTCCACCGACACGATGTTCACGAATCGGTACGAGCGCGGCAGCATCATCCGCATTCCGATCGCGCACGGCGACGGACGCTATACGGCGGACGACGCGACGCTCGATCGCCTCGAGGGCGACGGTCGCGTCGTGCTGCGCTACGCCGGCGGCCCGGGCGACGCCGACGAATGGTGGAGTCCAAACGGGTCCATGCGCGCGATCGCCGGCATCGTCAACGAAGCCGGCAACGTGCTTGGCATGATGCCCCACCCGGAACGCGCCGTGGACGCGCTGCTCGGCTCCGACGACGGATTGAGCATGTTTGAATCAATGCTTGCTAAAGTGGGGGCATGATGGCCGTCATCCCGACAGGCGCGAAACGACCGAGGCATCTACCCTCTCGGTCGACGGGACTTCCCTCCCTCGTGCACGCGAGATCCCTCGTCGCTCTGCTCCTCGGGATGACGATCGCACGCGCGGCGAATGCGCAAACGGCCGCCATCGATCCCGGCATGACGCAGGCGCAGGTCGTCGCGAAATTGGGTCCGCCGCTCTCGACGCGGACGTCGGACGGTCACACGTATCTCTTCTACAAGAACGGCTGCGAGCGGACGTGCGGCATGAACGATCTCGTCGTGCTCGACAGCGGCAAGGTCGTCGACGCCGTGTTTCGTTCGCCCAGTCGCAAGTACACCGGCAAAAGCAGCTCGCCAGTCATGATCTCGCGCACCGACGCTCGACGCGGCGGTGCTCCAACGCCCAAGACCGCGCCACCCACGAAGAAGCCGTAGCCACCGCATGCCACTCACTTCGCGCGTCGAGTCGCGCCCCGGCGATCCCGTCATCACTCCCGCGCTCGTCGCCGAGCACGGGCTGACGCCCGAGGAGTACGAGCGCCTCGTCGCGATGCTCGGTCGTGTGCCGACGTTCACGGAACTTGGAATCGTGAGCGCGCTGTGGAGCGAGCACTGTTCGTACAAGCATTCTCGCCCGCTGCTGCGGACGCTGCCGACCAAAGCGCCGTACGTGTTGCAGGGGCCCGGCGAGAACGCCGGCGTCATTTCGATCGGTGACGGCCTCGCGGTCGCCTTCAAGATCGAATCGCACAATCATCCGTCGGCCGTCGAGCCATATCAGGGCGCCGCGACCGGCGTCGGCGGCATCCTGCGCGACGTCTTCACCATGGGCGCCCGCCCCGTCGCGATGCTCAACTCGCTGCGATTCGGTTCGCTCGATTCGCCGCGTGTTCGCTACCTCTTCGCGGGCGTGGTGAAAGGCATCGGCGATTACGGCAACTGCGTCGGCATTCCGACCGTCGCCGGCGAGATCGCCTTCGATCCCTCATACGAAGGGAATCCACTCGTCAACGCGATGTGCGTTGGCCTCCTGAAGGAAGAAGAGCTCATTCGCGCCGTGGCGCAGGGCGTGGGCAATCCGATCATCGCCGTTGGCGCGCGCACCGGGCGCGATGGGATTCACGGCGCGTCGTTCGCTTCGGAAGATCTGTCGGCGCAGAGCGATGCCAAACGCCCGCGCGTCCAGGTGGGCGATCCCTTCACCGAGAAGCTGCTGCTCGAGGCAAGCCTCGAGTTGATTCGCAGCGGCGCGATCGTCGCCATTCAGGACATGGGTGCCGCGGGCCTCACGTCATCGTCGGCCGAGATGGCCGCGCGCGGCGACGTCGGTGTGACGATCGACGTGACCAAAGTGCCGGTGCGCGAAACAGGCATGACGCCGTACGAGATTCTGCTGAGCGAATCACAGGAGCGAATGCTGGTCGTGGCGAAGCGCGGCCGCGAGCACGAAGTCAGCGCCATTCTCGAAAAGTGGGAGCTCACGGCATCGGTGATCGGCGAAGTCATCGCTGAACCGGTGTATCGCGTCACTGAGGGCGACCGCGTCGTCGCGGAATTCCCCGGAACGCGGCTCGTGACAGACTGTCCGACCTACACACCGGACGCGCGTGAGAGCCTCGAGATCAGCCGGCTGCGTGCGCGACCAGTGTCGACGATTCCGGAGCGCCCGGAAGAACGCGATCCGGTCTGGACGCTTACGCAACTGCTGTCGTCGCCGACCATCGCGTCGAAGACGTGGGTCTATCGCCAATACGACACCAGCGTCCGCACCAACACCGTGATCGGGCCCGGCGGCGACGCCGCGGTGATTCGCGTGCGCGGCACCGAGCGCGCGATCGCGGTGAAGACGGATTGCAACGGCCGATACGCCTATCTCGACCCGCGCGTCGGTGCGCAGATCGCCGTGTGCGAGGCCGCGCGCAATGTCGCGTGTACCGGCGGGCGTCCAATGGCCATTACCAATAATCTCAACTTCGGCAATCCGCGTCGTCCCGAAGTCTATTTCCAATTGCGCGAGGCCGTGCGCGGCATCGCCGAGGCGTGTGACGCGCTCGGCACGCCGGTGACGGGCGGCAACGTCTCGCTCTACAACGAGAATCCGAACGGCGCGGTGTATCCCACGCCCGTGATCGGGATGGTCGGCTTGATCGAATCGGTCGCCCACATCACGCGCGCCAACTTCCAGGATGAGCACGACACGATCGTTCTCCTCGGGGCGCCGACGGCGCACATCGGGGCGAGCGAGTATCTCGCGCGCATTCACGACACGGTGGCTGGTTCCCCGCCGCCGTGCGATCTCGACGCCGAGAAGGCACTCATCGAAACGTTGGTCGAGGCGTGCCAGGGCGGCATCGCCCTCTCGGCGCATGACGTCGCGGACGGCGGACTGGCGGTGGCGCTCGCCGAGTGCTGCATGATGGATCGTGAAACGCAGCGGGGTGCGACGATCGACCTCACGGCGTGGAGCGAGCTTCCCAGCCGCGCGGTGTTGTTCGGCGAAGCACAGGCGCGCGCGATCGTGACGACCACCATGCCCGATACGCTGCTGCAGATCGCCGGCAAACATGGCGTCCCCGCGCGCGTGATCGGGTTGGTCGGCGCTCGAGGAAGTCAGCTCGCAATCAAGACGGGTGAAGGACAATTCAGCGCCGAGCTGCGCGTGCTCGACGAAGCGTATCACGAAGCAATTCCCAGGATCATGGCGCAATCGGCAATTACTTTGTCATCCTGAGCGAACCGAAGGACCTCGTCCACATCCACGCGGATGAGATCCTTTCGGCCCTTCGCGCCTCGGGCTGACGCAATAATAGACAAACCCAATGTGCGGTATATTCGGAGTTCATGGCCACCCTGACGCGACTCACATCGCGCAGCTTGGGCTTTATTCACTGCAGCATCGCGGACAGGAATCGGTCGGCGTCGTATCGATCGACCCGCAGGGCACCGCACACGCGGTCCGCAGCATGGGGACGCTCTCCGACACGCTCGCCCGCGAGCTGTCGAAGATCCCCGGCATCTCGGCCGTGGGCCACACGCGGTACTCGACCGCGGGATCGTCGACGATCGAGAACGCGCAGCCCGTCGTCGCTCGCTCGAAAGGCGGCTACATCACCCTCGCGCACAACGGCAACCTGATCAATGCCGCCGAGTTGCGCATGGAGCTCGAGGACAACGGCTCCATCTTTTCGTCGACGAACGATTCCGAGGTGATCGTCCATCGCCTCGCGAAATCGAACGCACCGACGCCGGCCGAACGATTGGCCGATGCCCTCAATGGTGTCGAGGGCGCGTTCAGTCTGATCGTCGCGATGGGCGACACGCTGCTCGCGGCGCGCGACCCGCGCGGCTGGCGTCCGCTGGCCATGGGCAAGCTCGGCGACGCGATCGTGTTCGCGTCGGAGACGTGCGCGCTCGACATCGTCGGTGCCACGATTCTGCGCGACGTCGAGCCTGGCGAGATCGTGTCCGTGCGCGGCGGGGAGATTCAATCGTCGTTTCCCATGCCGAAGCGCGATCTGCATCGGTGCGTATTCGAGTTTGTGTATTTCGCGCGCCCCGACAGCCGCGTCTACGGCGGCTCGGTCGACCGCGCGCGCCGCGCACTCGGGCGGCGGTTGGCGCAGGAATGTCCCGCGCCGGCCGCGGAGCTCGTGTTCAGCGTGCCCGACTCGTCGAATTCCGCCGCGCTCGGATTCGCCGAGGAGAGCGGCCTGCCCTACGAGCTCGCATTGATTCGCAATCACTACGTCGGCCGCACGTTCATTCAGCCGACGCAGGCCGGGCGCGACGCCAAGGTCAAGGTCAAGTACAACCCGGTGCGTGAAGTGCTCGACGGCAAGAGCGTCGTGATGGTCGACGACTCCATCGTGCGCGGCACGACGACCCGCGGGCTCGTTGCACTCGTGCGCGCCGCCGGCGCGCGCGAGGTTCACATGCGCGTCAGCTCATCGCCCGTCACCGGGCCATGCTATTACGGGATCGATACACCGTCGCGCGAAGAGCTCATCGCCGCGAACTATACGACCGACGAAATCGCGAAGCACCTTGGTGTCGATACGCTGGGATATCTCTCGCTGGATGGAATGCTCGAATCGGTCCCATCCGGCCCGCACGGCTTTTGCCATGCGTGTTTCTCAGGCGATTACCCGACGCCGCCCCCAACGGATCCCGACAAGCTGCGGTTTGGCTGCGGCTGCTAGCGAACGAATCGCACGCGAGCAGTTCGGAGCCGGGCCGTTTCCCGTGACGAAGCATGGCTTCTTCAATGCCGATAGACGATAGCGCAGTGAAGGTATCACCTGCGCCCGCGAACGCGGGCGCGCCATCCCCCGCGGCGCCAGCCGCGCCACTCCCCGCGGCGTCAGCCGCGCCACCCCCTGCAACGCGCGAAGCCCCTCGCGACGTCTTTTTCTTCGGCGACGGCACCGCCGAGGGCACCAAAGACATGAAAGCCGTCCTCGGCGGCAAAGGCGCCAATCTCGCCGAGATGACGAACCTCGGCGTGCCGGTGCCGCCGGGCTTCACGATCGCGACGTCATTGTGCGTCGCGTATCTGCGCGAAAAGCACGTGCCCGACGCCTTGCGCCCCGAAGTCAACGCCGCGCTCGCGCGGCTCGAGAAGGCGACCGGCAAGCAATTCGGCGACGCCGCGAATCCCCTGCTCGTATCCGTTCGCTCGGGCGCGCCGGTGTCGATGCCCGGCATGATGGAGACCATTCTCAATCTCGGGTTGAACGACCGCACCGTGCACGGACTCGCGAAGGCCAGCGGAAATGCGCGCTTCGCGTACGACTCGTATCGCCGCTTCATCCAGATGTACGGCGACGTCGTGCTCGGCGTGCCGTTCGCGCAGTTCGAGCACTTGCTCAGCGCCAAGCGGCTGACCAAAGGCGCCAAGACGGACGCCGATCTCGATGAGACCGCGCTGCGCAATCTCGTCGAGGAGTACAAAGCGCTGGTGCGCTCGACGACCGGCCAGGACTTTCCGATGGATCCCGTGGTGCAGCTTTGGGGCGCGATCGAAGCCGTGTGGCGTTCGTGGACGCTCAAGAAGGCCGTCGATTATCGAAAGGTGAATCGCATCACCGACGACCTCGGCACCGCGGTCAACGTCGTGTCGATGGTGTTCGGCAACCTGGGCGACGACTCCGGGACGGGCGTGGCGTTCACGCGCGATCCGTCCACCGGCGAGCGCAAGTTTTACGGCGAGTTTCTGGTCAACGCGCAGGGCGAGGACGTCGTCGCGGGGATTCGCACGCCGCTCAGCATCGACGACATGGCGAACAAGCTGCCGCAGGCCTATGAGGAACTTCTAAAGGTCCAGGATCGCCTCGAGCGGCACTTTCACGACATGCAGGATCTGGAATTCACGGTCGAGCGGGGGCGGCTGTTCCTGCTGCAGACGCGCACCGGCAAACGGACCGCGGCGGCGGCGGTGCGGATCGCCACCGACATGGTGGACGAAGGCTTGATCGACACCCGCACCGCCATCCAGCGCGTGCAGCCCGAGCAGCTCGATCAATTGCTGCATCCCGTCATCGACATCGCGGTGCGCGCCAAGCCGCTGTGCGCCGGGCTGCCTGCCAGCCCCGGCGCGGCGAGCGGCGTCGCCGTGTTCGATCCCGACGTGGCCGAGCATCGCGCCGCCGCGGGCGACAAGGTGATTCTCGTGCGCGACGAGACGACGCCGGAAGATTTTCACGGGATCGTCGCGGCGCGCGCGGTGCTCACGGCACGCGGCGGCATGACCAGCCACGCGGCGGTGGTCGCGCGCGGCATGGGCAAGTGCGCGGTGGTTGGATGCAGAGACATTCACGTCGACGTGGAGCATCGCCGCTTTTCCGTTGGCGACACCACCGTCGGCGAAGGCGAATGGATCACCGTCGACGGCGCATCGGGCCGCGTCTACGCCGGCGATCTGCCGACCACGCCCAGCGAGATCGTGCAGGTCATTCGCGGAACGCGGATGGAACGCGATGCGCCGACGTACCATGCGTTCGCGCGCCTGCTGGGTTGGGCGGACGACGTGCGCCGTCTCAGGGTACGCGCGAACGCTGACACGCCGGCCGATGCACGCATCGCGCGCGGGTTCGGCGCGGAAGGCATTGGGCTGTGCCGCACCGAGCACATGTTCTTCGAGGGCGACCGCATCACCGCCATGCGCGAAATGATCATCGCGCGCGACGAAAGCGGCCGCCGCCGTGCGCTCGCCAAGCTGTTGCCGATGCAGCGCCAGGACTTCGACGGAATCTTCGAGGCCATGGATGGATTGCCCGTAACGATCCGTCTGCTCGACCCGCCGCTGCACGAATTCCTGCCGCACGGCGGCGAAGAATCGAAGCTGCTCGCCCGAACGCTCGGCATTCAGCGGGCTGAGCTAGCCCACATTGTGGAATCTTTACGCGAGACCAACCCGATGCTGGGACATCGCGGCTGTAGACTGGGTATTACCTACCCGGAAATCACGGAAATGCAGGGCCGGGCAATATTTGAGGCCGCTGTGAAAGCGAAACGAAGAGGCATAGATGTCCGTCCTGAGATCATGATCCCCTTGGTGGCCACGCTGGCCGAATTCGAAAACCAGCGAGCCATTCTCGAGGACGTCGCGCGACAGGTGCTGGGTGGAATGGGGGAAGAAGTGCCGTACACCATCGGCACGATGATCGAGCTTCCGCGCGCGGCACTGACCGCTGACGAGATCGCAACCAAGGCGCAGTTCTTTTCGTTCGGAACCAATGATTTAACGCAAACCACCTTTGGCCTCAGTCGCGACGACGCGGGCCGATTCCTACCCAATTACGTAGATCGTGGTATACTTCCCGACGATCCATTCCAGGTTCTGGACCGGAATGGAGTTGGCAAGCTGATTGGATTTGCCGTATCTGCCGGTCGGAGCGTCCGCCCTGAACTCAAGGTGGGCATCTGCGGTGAACATGGCGGTGAACCGCGCTCCGTGAAGTTTTGCCACACGATCGGCCTCGATTACGTCTCCTGCTCTCCTTTCCGAGTCCCAATCGCCCGCCTCGCCGCTGCCCATGCCGCTCTTGAATCCACCCCTCCCAGCACTCAGGCGCTCGCGTCGTAGCCACCCGACGCTGCCCAACCTCCCGGACCTCGAGTTCCTGCCGAGCGATCCCAATCCGCTGCGGATCGCGCTGGTAACCGAGTACTACTATCCGCATCTGGGCGGCGTTTGCGAGCACGTGCACTTCTTCGCCCGCGAAGCGCGCCGCCGCGGACACCATGTGGACGTCATCACGTCCCACATCCCGGGCGCTCAAGAGCAGCCACACGTCATTCGCCTGGGTCGCAGCCAGCCCGTCTATTGCAACGGCTCACAGGCACGCATCACAGTCGGGTGGAATCTCCGCCGCGACATGCGCCGCGTGCTGCGTGAGGGCAAGTACGACATCGTGCACGTGCACTCGCCGCTCACGCCCGTGCTTCCGCTGCTCGCCATCGAGGAATCGGACCGACTCGGCATCCCGGTCGTCGGCACCTTCCATACGTACTTCGATCGCTCGGTCGGATACACCGCGTTCAACCGCTTTTTCCAGAAACGGCTCGACATGCTCGCCACGCCCATCGCGGTGTCGAAGAGCACGACCGTCGCGCTCAATCGGTATTTCGAGGCGGACTGGCAGATCATTCCGAACGGCATCGACACCGATGTCTTTCATCCGAGCGCTCCTCCCCCGCCGGGGATTTCGAAGGACGTTCCGACGATTCTCTTCCTCGGCCGCTTCGATCCGCGCAACGGACTCACGACGCTGATCGACTCGTTCCGCAAGGTGAAGTCGAAGGGCACGAACGGCCGCCAGGCGCGGCTCGTGGTCGTGGGCGACGGTCCGCTGCGCGAGCACTACTACAAGCAGGCGAACGGCGACAAGGACATCGTCTTCGTCGGCTCGGTCCTCGAGGGACGTCCCAGCTACTACGCCCATAGTAGTGTGTACGCCTGCCCCACCACCAAGGCCTCGTTCGGCATCACGCTGCTCGAATCCATGGCGTGCGAGACGCCCGTCGTGTGCTCCGACATCCTCGGCTTCCAGGACGTCGTGGTGAACGAGCGTGAGGCGCTCATGGTGCCGTGCGGCGACCGCGACGCATTGGCCGACGCGCTCGTGCGCGTGCTCGACGACGAAGGACTGGCGATTCAGCTCGGCACCACCGGGCGTCAGAATTCGCTCGAATATTCGTGGTCGCGTGTCACGTCTCGCGTGCTGGACGTGTATCAGGGCGTTCTCGGAAACGTCGCCGTTAGCGCATAGCGCACGGCACACCGCCGCATGATTCTCGAAAGTCTGGGCGCCGGCGTCGTCGTGATCGGCGGCGCCGCGCACGGCGCGTTTCACCGCAACAGCTTCGTTTTCGGCAAACCCATCACGCACGTGTCCGGCGGCGGAAAACGCGTCGCGCTCACGTTCGACGACGGGCCCAATCCCAATGCGACGCCATTCATCCTCGACGCCCTGCGCGATCGCGGCGTGAAGGCCACGTTCTTCATCCTCGGCCGCCACGCCGAGCAGTGGCCGGATCTCGTGCGGCGCGTCGCCGATGAAGGACATTCGATCGGCAATCACGGCTGGTTTCATCGCAAGCTGCACTTCAAGTCGCCGGCCTATGTGCGGCGCGATCTCACGCTCGGCACCGAGGCGATTCAGCGGGCGTCGGGCGTGACGCCGCACCTCTTTCGCGCGCCGCACGGCTTCCGTGCGCCCTGGGTCACGGCGATCGCGCGCTCGCTCGGCCAGCGGACCGTCGGGTGGTCGCTCGGCGTGTGGGACTCCGACAGGCCGGGCGTCGACGTGATCGCCCAGCGTACCGTCGACGGAGCTCGTCCCGGGTCGATCCTTCTCTTGCACGACGGAGACGGCTACGATCCTCAAGGGGATCGGACGCAAACGGCACGCGCAGTGCCCTTGATTGTCGATCGTCTGCTGGCTCAGGGTTTCGAATTCGAGCTGTTCGACGCCGATTGATCACTGATTGATCACGACTGACCATCGCCTGACCACCGCATGAAGAAAGCCGTTTCGCGCAGCATCCGACTGTTGCTAAGCGTCGTCATCATCGCGGCGCTGGTGTTGTTTGCGCGAAAGGTCAATTGGCAGACGACGTGGCAGAGTATCGTGAGCGCCAATCGCACCATTCTGCTGCTTGCGGCGCTCGTCAACCTGTTGTCGCTGGCGCTGAAAGGCGTGCGCTGGTGGATCTTCCTGCGCCCCGTTGGCGCGCCGTCATTGTGGATGGCGCTCAAGGCGACGTTCGCCGGCGCCGGTCTCAACAACGTGCTCGTCGCCAACGGCGGCGAAGCGGCGCGCGTCGTGTTCGTTGCCCGAGCCGCCCACGTGCAGAGCGCGAAGGTGCTCGCGACGCTCGCGCTCGAGCGAATGTTCGAGCTGATCGGGTACGTCGTGATGCTCGCGCTGGCCGTCTCATTCCTCGATCTGCCGTCGTCGCTTTCGCGCGCCAAGCCGTTCGCGTGGGCCGGGCTCGCGCTCATCGCGGTGTTCCTCGTCTATCTGGTCCGCCGCCCGGACATCGCCGAATCCGCGGCGCCGCTCGCGGCCGAAGTAACAGGCGCGATCGGATGGCGGTCTCGCGTCGCGAACTACTTCCGCCACTTCGGTCATACGATCGGCGGCATTTCCACCGGCCCCCGATTCGGCATGGCGCTCCTGATCTCGGTGTCGATCTGGGCGCTGCAAGTGTGGACCTACGCGTTGACCGCGCGTTCCGCGCATTTCAATCTGTCGCCCGTTGGTACCGTCGCCGCGCTGCTCGCCGTCAACCTCGGCTTCGCCGTGCGCGCGACGCCTGGCAACGTCGGCGTGTTCCAGGCGGTGTATGCGCTGACGGCCGTCGGGTTCGGAATGGATAAGGATCAGGCGATCGCCGTCGCGTTCCTCATTCAAACGCAGCAGATCATTCCCGTCACCCTGCTCGGAATCGCCCTCGCGCCGGAGTTCATCTTCAAGCGCAAGCAGGTCGTGCGCGCCGAGGATCGCGGGCTCGATCTGCATTCGCGGTCGCCCGAGAGCGCGGACGATTAGTTCGCGGGTTCGAACGACGCCATGAGAAAATCACCCGCGCGCTCGTAGCCGAGTCGCTGGTAGATCCTGTTCGAGGTCGGGTTCGCGAGATCGGTGTGCAGGAAGACGAACTCGCGCCCGTCGCGCAGCAGCTCGTCCGTGAGATCGGCCACCAGCATCGACGCGTAGCCGCGGCCGCGAAGCTCGAGCGGCGTGTAGACGAGATTGATCCTCACGCCGTGCGCGGTCCGGCCGACCGCCGCCGCGCTCGAGACGATACGACCGCCGTCTTCCCAGACATGCAGCGCGTGCGACGCGATCCGGCGCGCGATCGATTCGCGTGCATGCTCGAGCGTCTCGCGCTGTCCGATGGCCGCGCTGAGCGCGATGTGCCATGCGATTAGAGTTTCCTCATCACCTGGCGTCGCCAGCCGGCGTGCGCCGGTCGGATGCCGGTCCGGCCACATCACGCGGCGATTTACGTACACGCCTTGCGCCAGCGAATGCTCGATCGCGCGGGCCATCGCCGCCGTCACCGCGCGCACCGTCTCGGCGTTGCCCACGACGGCACTGCACGGCTCCTTGCGGAGCAGCTGAGCGAATTCGTCTCGCGCGTCCGGCTCGACGCGCGAGACGAGCAAACGGGTGTCCAGCCGAAACGCGACGCCGAGCACTTCCGCGCTCCCGCCGTTGTCGATCGCGACGACCGCGAGTCCGCCGGGCGGCAGCTCGGCGAGCTCGCCGAGGATACCGAGCATGAGCCCGTGCTGCGCCTCGTGGCGCAGGAGAAACGAGTCGGCGGCGGCTCGAAAGCGCGCCGCGCTTGGGAAGCGGATGAGATGCATTGGGGCCCGGAGAATCAATAACACTCGGCGACAGCCTGATTGCTCACGCAGCGCTCACGCACTGCTCACGCGGGCGCGCTACAGTGCGTCGCGATCGGCCGCGGCTCGAACCCGGAGGTGCGCGATGATCATCATCTTTGCCACGGAGCCGCAACTCGTGCGGCGTGCCGGCGTCGCGTTGCACGACGTCGGGCAGGTCACCCTCGTTACGGAGTGGAGTCGATTCAACGAGTTGCATCGCACGGCCCGGTGCACGATCGTTGCCGACCCATGGATTTCCCTCGGCGAGCTGACGCCGAAGGTCGCGGCATTGCGCGACGGCGCGCCGTTCGTTCCGCTCGTCGTTGTCACCGGTTCCGTGCACGATCAAGGTCACGACGACCGGGAGCTCTTCCGCGATAGTCTTGTTGGACTACATGCATTCGAGCGACGGTTGCGGCGGGTGGTGTGTCGTGCGCTCGTGCGTGCGTGGTTCATTCGCGTCGGGCAACGCATTCGCGCAACGACGACCGTTCCCTCGGCGTTGGGGCACGCGCTGAGCATTGCCTGTGATGAACCGCGAGATGCCGCTTCGATCGGCATGCTCGCGACGCGGGTCGGGTGCGACCGCTCGACGCTCTGGCATCAATGGCGCCGCATCGTGCCCGACGACGGGCTGCGTCTCGAGGATTTTCTCGGCTGGCTGTTGCTCGTGCGCGGCACCGGGCTCCGAGCCGCGGGCGACAGTTGGCCGGTTGTCGCGACTGAATTGGGCGTGCATCACCATACGCTGGCGCGGCTGGCGCGCCGCCTCACCGATGTCACGCTGCGCGAGATCGCGGGACAGCCGACTTCCTGGGTCGTGGATCAGCTCAGGTCGCGGGCGCTGAGTCGCATCACCGACGTCGCCCAGGACATGCCTTCAACGTTCTGGAATTAGAAACGAGTAACGGTCTGAAACGCACAACGGCGCCCAGAGTCTGGACGCCGTTGAACGTTGCTACATCCGATTTCAGTGGAGGCGCCGGGAATTGAACCCGGGTCCGAGAATAGATCGACCACAGCTCCTACGTGCGTAGTCCGCCGTTAGATGTCCCCGCGCGCTGGTTGGCAGACGACCCACTCGCGAGTAAGCCCTCTTCGTCTCGCCGGTACGCCGAAGGCGTACGCACCAGCCAACCCGGATTTCCGATACCTAAGAAGCCGCCCCGGGCGAGCTTCCTCAGAGGCACTTGCGGGCGTAACTAGAAGTTACGCGGCAAGGGCGAAGTTGTTGTTCGCAGTTGGAATGTTGCGGAGTGTTTTACCAGGTGCTCCACGACCTGGGCACGCAGCCACGGCTTCACTTACCCCGTCGAAGCCAGTCGCCCCCGTAACACTGAATCTAGTCGATTCGCGCCCGGAATCAACAGCGATCTTCGTGAAGCAGCCTCGTCAGCGAGCCTTGTAAAGCGCTGGAGTGACTTGCTTTGGCTGAATTACCTTCACGCAGTTTCTCCCGCTCGCCTTCGCCTCGTACAACGCCTTGTCGGCGGCCAACACCAGCCAGTCCCCATACGGCACCGGCGCCGGATACGTCGCCACGCCGAACGAGGCCGTCACCGGAATTCCTTGCCCCGCATGCGAACTCGGCCGCGCCTCCAGCGTCTGCCGCAGCCGCTCAGCCAGCTCGTAGGCACCCTGCTCCGACGTCTGCGGCAGCAGAATGGCGATCTCCTCGCCGCCATAGCGCGCGCACACGTCCACTTCGCGCACGCCGTCGCACAACACCTGCGCGACGTGCTTGAGCACCGTATCGCCCGCCTCATGGCCGAACTGATCGTTCACCTGCTTGAAGTGATCGAGATCCACCAGAATCAGCGAACACGTTCCACCAAACCGATCCGTCTCCGCCACGACGCGCCGCAGCTGCTCGTCGAAGTGCCGGCGATTCGACAGGCCCGTGAGCGGGTCCGTTCGCGCTCGACGACTGACCTCCTCGATCTCCCAGATGATCTCGAGCGGACCGCGCGCTACCGCCGCGAGAAGCCCCAGATTGCGCGCCTCGAGCTGGCCCACGTCGCTCGGCTCCTTTCCCTCGACGATCAACGCGCCGATCACCTGATTGCCGCTCTGCACCGGGACGATGGCCAGCGATCCAACCGGCCGAGCCATGCCGCCGTACGGGCAGGTCTCCTTCACGGCGGACGCCGCGTCTTCGAGCACCAAGGGCAGCTGCGCAACGCACGCCTGCCCGATGATCGAATCCACCGTCACGTGAAAGCCCGGCTCGACGTCGATCGACGGCGACGTAGCCTGAACAACGCCGTGCTTCTCGGCGTCGTTCCATCGCACGAGGCCCGCGACCGGAGCCGAGGTGACGTCGCGCGCCGTCTCGCACAGTGCCTGCCCCAACGCCTCCGCACTCCGATGCCCATGCATGCGCTGCACTGCATCGAGGAGCGCCTGGCCCTGGCGCATGTGGCGTCCGTAATCGCGCCGCAGATCGAAGAGCTGGATCAGCGCGCTGACCTGCGCGGCGAATCGCGGCAGCCATTCGCGTGCTCCGGCGTCGTCGAATCGCAACCCGGTCGCCGCGGTGAGCGAGAGGACGCCATACACCCCGGGTCCGCCGAGGACCGGCGCCGCCGCGAATTCAGGTGCGCCGTCGTCGCGCGCGACGAGCTGCAGCTCGCGATACTCGGCGCTCGATCGCACGAGCGGTCCCCACGAGCGCATGTCGAACGACGTCGGACGTGACGTCCCTTCGGTCGACCACGCGCCCGGCATCAGCGTCTGCCGCGCTTCCACCCATCGCCAGAAGATCGCTTCGTCGGCGCCGCTCAAGTCGCGCAGATCTCGAAGCAACCGATCGAGGATCTCGAGATCGCGCGTCGCCTCTCGCGTCTCGAATCGCTCCTGTGCCTCGCGCCCGAGCGCCGTGGACTTGGCCGGCGTCAGGCGGGAACCCGACGTCGCGGACGAGCGATGCGCATCGACGCGCGTGAGCGCGGCGCGGGAACGCCCGTCGTCGTCAGAGCGCCGACGTCTGAACAGCAGCGCGACGAACGCCGCACCGCCGACGAACGCGATTGCCGCCGTGATGAGAAGACTCATAACCCTGTTGTCATCCTGAGCGTAGCGAAGGACCCCTTTCACCAAGGCGAGCTCTCGTCAGTGAAAGGGGTCCTTCGTCGCTCCGCTCTTCAGGATGACAAACAGCGCGACTTCTCATGATGACACACCGCCTGCGCTCCTCAGGATGACACGCCGTGCGTGATACGCGACGCGGCGACCGCCGCGCCGAATCCATTGTCGATGTTGACCACCGTGATACCCGCGGCGCAGCTGTTGAGCATCGTCAACAGCGGCGCGATTCCCTGGAACGCCGCGCCGTAGCCGACGCTCGTCGGCACCGCGATCACCGGCGCGCGCACGAGACCACCCACGACCGACGGCAACGCCCCGTCCATCCCCGCGATGACGATCACCACGGCGGACGCGGAAAGCTCGTCGCGCTTGGCGAGCACACGATGAATCCCCGCGACGCCCACGTCTGTGATGCGCGCCACGCAGTCGCCCAGCGCCCGCAATGTCACGGCCGCTTCCTCGGCGACAGGCAGATCGCTCGTGCCGGCGGTGACGATCGTGACCGTTCCCTTGCCGCTCGGCGCCGGCTCGCGGCCCGGGAGAAATGCCGTCCGCCCGAGCGCATTCAACTCGATATCCGGCAGCGACGCGCGCAACATCTCCGCGGCGTCGGCCGAGAGCCGAGTAGCGAGCATGGCGTCGCCGCGCGCGATGATGTGCCGCGCGATCTCCGTGACCTGCTCCGGCGTCTTGCCCGCCGCGTAAATGACCTCGGGAAATCCCTGGCGAAGCGTGCGGTGATGATCGATCGTCGCGAAGCCGAGCGATTCCAGCGGCTCGAGAACGCCGTTTGCGAGCGCGTCGACCGCGCTCGTCACGTCGAGCGCGCCGTTCGCCACCTGCTGGAGCAGATCGCGAACGTGCTCGCGTCTCATGACACGCTCATGCAGCCGTGTCGACCTCGGCCGCGTACTGATCGCGCATACGCAAATACTCTTCAAAGATCCCTTCGACTTCGCCGAGCGACGTCACCGCGTGCAGCTTCTTGCGGAGCTCCGCCGAGCCCGGGAGACCTTTGCAGTACCAACCCAGGTGCTTGCGGAACTCGATCGCCGCGCCGCGCCGGTCGGGCTCGTAGTCGTTGGCCATCTTCGCGTGGTCGAGCGCGATGGCGAAACGCTCCTCGACGGTTGGATCGGGACGCTTGTCGCGGCCCGCGAGGAGATCGCGCGTTTGATCGAAGATCCACGGCTGCCCGAACGCGCCGCGGCCGATCATGATGCCGGCGCAATTCGTCATGCGCTGCATGCGCACGGCGTCTTCCGGTGTCTTGATGTCGCCGTTGCCGAGCACCGGAATGTCGAGCGCGGCGACGACGGCCGCGATTTCTTCCCAGCGCGCGGTGCCGCTGTACATCTGCGTGCGCGTGCGGGCGTGCAGGGTGAACGCGCGCGCGCCGGCGTCCTGCATGCGCAGAGCGATGCCGACCGGGTCGCGCGTGTCCTCGTTCCATCCGCTGCGCGTCTTGACCGTGACGGGAAGACTCGTGCTCTTCGCCACGGCGCGGATGATCTGCTGCACGAGGTCGAGATCCTTGAGACAGCCCGAGCCGCCGTTCCGCTTGACGACCTTCTTCACCGGACAGCCGAAGTTGATGTCGATGAACTCGGGCTGGAAGACGTCGGTGACGAACGCGGCCGCTTCGCCCATGGCGATCGGATCGGCGCCGAAAATCTGCACGCCGATCGGCCGCTCGTCAGGCCCGAAGCGCAGCTTGCTGATCGTCGCTTCGTTCTCGCGCCGAATCCCCTCGGCGGACAGGAATTCGGTGACGACGACGTCGGCGCCAAAGCGGCGGCAGAGGCGCCGGAACGGCGACTCGGACACGCCGGCCATGGGCGCCAGATACATCGGCACGTCGACCGAACTGCCTGTCAGGGGGAACGGAAAGCGTTTCGTCACTGAGGGTTTCTCGCTCCGGCGCTGCGCACCTTCGCCCGGAATGCTGGACGGTGCCATTTCACTGGGTGTTCCTCGCTCCGGCGCTGCGCACCTTCGCTCGGAATGCCGCATGTGCCACTCGATCAAGTTAAGAGCGTGCCGAAGTCGAAGCAACACGAAGCAACTGCAAGCAACATCAGCATTTGACACACGTCTAGGGGCTCAATAGGTTGCGCCAAATGGAACTGCGAGAGTTCTTCAGCGAAGACGCAATCAAGCTCGACCTTGCGGGGACGTCGAAGGATGACATCCTCCGCGAGCTGATCGGCTTGCTCAAGTTGGACGAAAAGTCCGAAGGCATGTTGTTCAAGATGCTCAAGCGCCGTGAGAATCTTGGGTCGACGGGCATCGGGCGCGGCATCGCGATTCCCCACTGCCGCTCGCTGGTCGTCAACAAGCTGCGCGTGGCGTTTGGCCGCAAGAAGGAAGGCGTCGACTTCAAGGCGATCGACGAGAAGCCGGTGCACTTCTTCTTTCTGATCGTCGCGCCGCCATTAGAAGTCTCGAATCAGTACTTGCCCGTCCTCGGCAAAATTGCGCAGTTCAGCAAGGAGCCGGACGTGCCGGGCCGGCTGCTCGAGCTGACGGAGCCCAAGCAGTTTCTGGCGCTGCTCGAGGAAAAGGGCGTCTAGTCTAAATTAGACTAGCTGGCGCGGCGTTCGACGATCGTGTTCGACGATGGTCAGCGCGCGAGCGACGCGTAGTAGACGAGCCCGTACAACGCCACCGTCGACGCGCAGAGGCACATCGTCACGATGCCAAGCCCCTTGGCGATGGTTGCCGCGATCGATCCGCCGTACATCCCACGCAGCGCGATCACGCCGTAGATGGGAATCGCCAGCGTGCAAATCCCGCCGACGAGCCCGGCGACCACGGACGAGTACGTGAATTTCGCCAGCACGCCGATCGCGAGCAGCATGAAGACGAGCGTGTTGAAGTGAATCGAGAAGTAGAGATGCGCGGGATAGCGGTGCGGCCGATAGAAGGCGTTCAGAACCAGCGCGAAGACCGGCAGCATCATGAAGAGCACGCGCGGCAGGCTGTCCAGCAGGTTGCGCTTGAGGCCCTGCGGATCCTCGATTTCACGCCTCGCGATTGGACGAAGCCACACGGGTGCCTTGCCGACCTTCGCGAGCGCAGAGTCACGCTGTGCCGTCGAGAGATTGCCGCCGGCGACGGCGGTCGCCAGTGCTTTGCCCACTACCTCCGGCGCGGATCCTTTCTTCGCGGCATTCGGCCCGACGGTGAGGCCAACCTGGATGCCCGCCGCGTCCACCCGACGTGTCACCGGCACCAGCGTCGGTGCGGCGGACGCGAGCAGGAAGTAGATGAAGCTCATCGTGAGATACAGCCGCACCGGCGAGATGAAGCGAACGCGTTTGCCCTCGATGAACTGCCGCGTGACGGCGCCGGGCCTCGTGAGCAGCAGCTTGAACGTCTCGACGAACTTGCCGTCCCATCCCGTGAACTCGGAGAAGGCTTCGCCGGCGATCTCGTGCACGCTCGGGTGCGGGGGCACCGCGCGCTGTCCACACTGTGCGCAGAACGGACCGCTCATCGTCGCGTGGCAGTTCAAACAGGCAATGGTCCACGGCGCGGGCGGCTCGACGCTGGATGCCGGCGGGGCAAATTCGGCGGAACGCGACGTCACGTTAAGCGGTATGCTCATGGGTCCAAGCTGAGTGAGACGATGATGCGGATCGCCCGTGACGCGTCAGTTCACTCCCACTCGATCGTGGCTGGTGGTTTTGAGCTGATGTCATACGCGACACGATTGACCCCGCGCACTTCGTTGATGATGCGGCTTGAAATACGCGCCAGCACATCATGTGGGAAGGGGTACCAGTCGGCGGTCATACCGTCCGTGCTCGTGACGGCGCGTAGTGCCACGACGTTTTCATACGTCCGGTAGTCCCCCATGACACCGACGGTACGGACGGGCAGCAGCACGGCAAACGCCTGCCAGATCTCGTCATAGAGATTCGCTTGCCGAATCTCGTCCAGATAGATCGCGTCGGCGCGGCGCAGCACGTCGAGCGCGTCGGGCGTCACGGCACCGAGGACCCGAATGCCGAGTCCCGGTCCCGGGAACGGATGCCGGCCGACCATCTCCTCGGGCAGTCCGAGCTCGCGGCCGACGTTGCGCACCTCGTCCTTGAACAGCTCGCGCAGCGGTTCGATGAGTTTGAACTTCATGTCGGGCTTGAGGCCGCCGACGTTGTGATGCGTCTTGATCGTGACCGACGGGCCGCCGCGCGGGGAGAACGATTCGATCACGTCGGGATACAACGTGCCCTGCACGAGGAAACTGGCATCCTTCCCGGCGCCGGATGTTGCTTCCTCGAACACGTCGATGAACGTGTGGCCGATGATCCGGCGCTTCTCTTCGGGATCTTCGACTCCCGCCAGCGCGTCGAGAAAGCGTGTCGACGCGTCCACCGTCACGAGCTTGATCCCGAGGTTGGCGTGCATCGTTTGCTCGACCTGCTGGCGTTCGTGCAGGCGCAGCAAGCCGGTGTCGACGAAGACGCAGGTCAGCTGATGGCCGATCGCGCGATGGACGAGCGCCGCGGCGACGGACGAGTCGACGCCGCCCGAAAGCCCGCAGATGACGCGTGCCGAGCCGACACGGGCGCGAATCTTCTCGATCTCCCCGTCCACGAACGCGCCGGGCGTCCAGGTCGGCTCCGCTTTACATATGTTGAATAAGAAATTTGATATCACCTCGCGGCCGCGCGGCGTGTGCGCGACCTCGGGGTGGAACTGGACGCAGTGAACCGGCTTGGTCTCGTGGCGCATGCCCGCGATGGGGACGCTGCCGCTCGACGCGGTGACGACGAAGCCCGGCGGCGGCGCGTCGACGTGATCGCCGTGGCTCATCCACACCGTCATCTCGTCGCCGGGCTGGAAGCCCGCGAACAATCCCGACGGCTCGTCGACGCGAAGCTGTGCGCGTCCGTATTCGCGCCGCCCCCCGGCGATCACCGCCCCGTTCGAGATGTGCGCGACGAGCTGCATCCCGTAACACACGCCCAGCACCGGTGCGATGTCGAGGAGCGCCGGCTCGGCGAGCGGAGCGCCGTCCTCGTACACGGAGCTCGGACCGCCGCTCAGGATGATGCCGGTCGGCTTCCAGTCGCGAATCCACTCGAGTGAGCGGGTCGCCGGATGGATCTCGGAATACACTCTCGCCTCGCGCACGCGGCGCGCGATGAGTTGAGTGAATTGGGAGCCGTAGTCGAGGATGAGGATTCTGGAAGTCACGTCGGATCAGGAATATGGACCACGGACGAACGTCGGACGTTCACCGATCGGCACGGAGACGGCGTTGGAACGGCGTTGGAACGGCGTTTTGAGTTTAATGGTTTTTGTCAGACACCCTCGGGACGCTCCGCGAAACCGAGTTTCCCGAGGGTGTTCTTAAGAGCTTTTGAACAGCAGTTGACTGCAGTTGACGCCGTCTCCGTGCCGATCCGCGGTTGTCCGCTGTTCGTCCGTGGTCAGCCGTCAGTACTTCCATTCCGCTCCCGACAGCGTGAGAAACTCGACGCGCATCGCATCCATGTCGAGCACCGCGGCCGACGGCGTTCCGTGAAGCCAGCCGCACCCTTCCCCGGGATTCACGATGAGCGTGTTCCCCCGCGTCTTCATTTCCTGCTGGTGCGTGCTTCCATGGATCACGATCTCGTGCGAGTCGATCGAGCGCTGATGCATGTCGCCGATGTCGTGTACGAGAAGAATGCGCTTGCCCCCGATCTCGAAGCTGTGCGGCGACTCGAACAGCTCGGCGCCGAACGCCGATTGCGCGCGCGAGACCAAGCCCTCGCGATCGCCGTCGTTGCGGCCGAACACGCCGGCCAGCGTCACGTGCGACTCCTCGAATGCGCGGAGCGCGAACGGCGAGCAGTAGTCGCCGGCGTGCAGCACCATGCCGGCGCCCGCCGCCTGAATCTGTTTCACCAATTCCGCGACCGCCGGCAGGCGATCGTGCGTGTCCCCGATCAGGCCAATGCGCATCAGCTTTGGTCTCCGGCGTGTGCTGCGGTGGCTTTCCATTCCGGCTTCGCGATCTCGAGGCGCATGAGATCCTCGTAGCGCTCGCGCGCGGTGATCACCGCATACCGGTCGCCGTCGACCAGCACTTCGGCCGGCCGCATACGGCTGTTGTAGTTCGACGCCATGACGTAGCCATACGCGCCGACGTCGCACACCACGAGGTATTCGCCCGGCGCCAGGTCGTCGAGCTCGCGGTCGAGCGCCAGAAAATCACCGCTCTCGCACACCGGACCGACGACGTCCACGGTGGCCGTCGTCGCATGCTCCCGCATGGCGAGTATGCGATGAAAGGCGCCGTAATGCGAGGGGCGCAAGAGCTCCGTCATGCCAACGTCCGCGACGACGTAGTGCTTCCCTCCGCTCCGCTTGCGATAGAGCACTTGCCCAACGAGCACCGCGGCGTTGCCGACGATGAAACGCCCCGGTTCCATCACCAGCTCGAGGCCTGTGTCAGCGACCGTCGGCAGCACGAGCTCCGCGAAGCGTTGCAGGTTCGGCGGCTGCTCCGTGTCGTATCGCACGCCGAGTCCGCCGCCGATGTCGAGGTACCGGAGCGTGTCGATTCCCCGCCGCCGAATTTCGGCGAAGATCGACGCCAGGCGCTCCGTGCCTTCGCGATACGGATCGATGCGCGAGAGCTGCGATCCGATGTGCATGTCCAGACCGACCAGCGTGACGTGGGCGAGTGACGCCGTCACTTCCGCCACATGCACGACGTCGTCATGCGGAATGCCGAACTTGTGCCCCTTGCCGCCCGTCTTGATGTAGTCATGCGGCGTCTCGAGCGTGATCTCGGGATTCACGCGCAGCGACACGCGCGCCGTCACGCCGCGTTCGCCCGCCAGCCGATCGATGATCCGGACTTCGGCTTCGCTCTCCGCGTTGATGAACAGGATGTCCGCATCGAGCGCCTGCGCCAGTTCTTCCTCGGTCTTCCCGACGCCGCCGAAGATGATGTCCTTCGGCTTGAATCCGGCCGCGAGCGCGCGATGCAACTCGCCGCCCGAGACGACGTCGACGCCCGCGCCGAGCTCGCGAAGGACGTCGAGCACGCCGCGGCTGGCGTTCGCCTTGAGCGTGTAGTGAATGCGATGCGCGACCGGCGCGAGCATGCGATCCAATCGCTCGAACCGGTCGCGAATCGTCGCCGCGCTATAGACGTACACCGGCGAGCCGACGTCGCGGACGATGTGCTCGAGGGACACGCCCTCGCAGCACATCACTCCGTCGACGCGGCTGAAGCCGGTGGTCAGTACGCTTTGGCCCATAGCGCTTCGACGATCGTCGTGCTGCCGCCGGTCTTTTTGCCGCACTTGAGGCAAGTGCCCGGCGTTTCGGCCGACTGAAACTCTTCGTCGGGCAGAACGCGGATCGTCGCTTTCGTTTCCTCCTTGATCTCCCGCTCGCAATCTTCGCTGCCGCACCAGCCGGCATAGACGAATGCGCCCTTGTCGTCCATCAGCGACTTGAAATCGTCATAGCTGATCTTGTGGCGAATGCTGTTCTGCTCGCGCCGCTCGCGCGCCGCGATGAGCATGTCGTCCTGAATGCGCATCAGGAGCTCGCTCACGTCCTCGCCGAGCGAATCGAGCGAGATGGGCCGCTTCTCGCGAGTGTCACGCCGCACGAGCACGCCCTGATTCTTCTCGAGATCGCGGGGTCCGAGCTCCATGCGCACCGGGATACCGCGCAGCTCCCACTCGTAATATTTCGCGCCCGGCTTCACACCTTCGCGATCGTCGACATGGACGCGCAGGCGGCCGGGATCACGACGCTCCCAATCCTGCAGCATGTCGCTCACGCGATCGGCCGCCTCGAGCATCCTGCTCCGCTCTTCATCGCTCTTGTAGATCGGCACGATCACGAGCTCGATGGGCGCGAGCAGCGGCGGAATCCGCAGGCCATTATCGTCGCTGTGCGTCATCACGAGGCCGCCGACGAGCCGGGTCGACACGCCCCAACTGGTGTTCCACGCGAACTCCTGTCCACCGTGCTCCGCCTGGAACTTGAGCTCGAACGCCTTGGCGAAGTTCTGGCCGAGGTTGTGCGACGTGCCGGCCTGCAGCGCCTTGTTGTCCTGCATCATCGCTTCGCACGAATACGTGCGCAGCGCACCGGCGAACTTCTCAGCTTTGGTCTTTTGGCCGGTGACGACGGGCATCGCCATGTGGCCTTCCATGAAGTCCGAATACACGCCGAGCATGCGCCGCGCTTCCTCCTCGGCCTCGTCGTGCGTAGCGTGCGCGGTGTGGCCTTCCTGCCACAGGAACTCGAGCGTGCGCAGGAACAGGCGCGTGCGCATTTCCCAGCGCACGACGTTCGCCCACTGATTGATGAGCAGCGGCAGGTCGCGGTAGCTTTGCACCCACTTGGCGAACATCGAGTAGATGATCGTTTCCGACGTGGGCCGAACGATCAGCGGTTCCTCGAGCTTTTTGCCGCCCCCATGCGTGACGACGGCCGTCTCGGGCGCGAAACCCTCGACGTGCTCCGCCTCCTTGTGCAGAAAGCTTTCGGGAATGAACAACGGGAAGTACGCGTTCTGGTGGCCCGTGGCCTTGAACATGTCGTCGAGCGCGCGCTGCATGCGCTCCCAGATGCCGTAGCCGTTGGGACGAATGACCATGCAGCCGCGTACGGGCGAGTAATCCGCCAGCTCCGCGCGCAACACGACTTCGTTGTACCAGGCGCTGAAGTCGGCTTCGCGCGTCGTGAGTTTTTTGTCGTCAGCCATTGTAGTTTTAGAGTATGCTAAAGTCCGAGGTCGGCAAGCAGGTCGTTCCATTCGGGCGGCGGTTCCGGACTCCAGGCATGGCGTTCGCCTTCCGGCTGCGCGGAGTCGCGCAGCGTGAGCACGAATGCCGCCCCGGCGGATTTCGCCGCCTTGACCTGCTTCATGAGCGGTTGGTCGCGGAGCGCGTATTCGACGCTCACGCCGTGATGGCGCAGCGCGGTCGCGGCCCGCCGAACATCGGACTGCAACGCCGCCGATTCCGCGGCGACCCACACCTGCGGGCCCTCGCTCTTGGACGGAAGCAACCCCCGGTCGCGCAGCAGCTCCGCGAGCACCACGTCGCCCATGCCGAAACCCAGCGCCGGCAGGTCCACGCCGCCCAACGACTGCAGGAGATTATCGTACCGTCCCCCGCCGCAGATCGCGCGCAACTCGCCCTTCGCGTCGAACAGCTCGAACACGATCCCCGTGTAGTACGCCAGACCGCGCACGATCTTGAGATCGATCGTCACCCAGTCCAGCACGCCGAGACCTTCGAGGTACGCGAAATAGCGGCGGAAATCGGAGAGGAGCGTCGCGATCTCGGGCGCCGAGCCGAACTCGCGCTCGATGTGATCGAGCGTGACGTCGCCCATCAATCCGAACAGCCGCTCGATGGACTCGTTCGAAAGACCTACGCCCACCAGCTTCTCGCGCGACACGTCCCGCGGCTGTCGATCGATCTTGTCGACGATGCCGAACACGTCGGCGATGCGCTCGTCACCAACACCGAGTGACGCGAGCAACGCGCGGAGCAGGCGGCGGTCCGATACGCGCGCGCGCACGTCGCCCGCCGTCAGTCCGCAGCCGCGCATGATCTCGATCGCGACCGCCAGTAGCTCGGCATCCGCCGTGACGTCCGTCTCGCCGATGATGTCGACGTTCAGCTGAAAGTGTTCGCGCAAACGTCCGCGCTGTTGGCGCTCGTAGCGAAACAGCTGCGGAATCGAGAACCAACGGATCGGTTTCCGCAATGCGTTCGCTTTCGCCGCGGCCATGCGCGCGAGTGTCGGCGTCATCTCGGGGCGCAGCGAGATCTCGCGACCGCCCTTGTCGGTGAAGTTGTACAACTGTCCCACGATCTCGTCGCCGCTCTTCTTCGTGTAGAGCTCGAGTGGCTCGAGCGGAGGTCCGTCGTACTCGACGAACGCGAACCGGCGCGCGACGTCGCGCCACACATTCGTGATGTGTGCGCGTTCAGCGAACTGTTCGGGATAGAAGTCGCGAAATCCGGGTAAGGCGCCGGGTGCCCCTTGAGCCATCCAGGAAAATTAGACTGGCTGGGCTAGCGGCGACACCTGCAGGCGCTCCATCGCGTCGCCCACCGTGTGAAACGACCCGGTGACGACGATGCTTCCCTCGCCCTCCTGCGCGGTCGCGAGCGCCGCGTCGAAATCGGCGATCGCGTCGGCATCGAACCCCTGGTCGCGGGCGAAGCGCAACGCGTCGCCGAGATCCCACGCTCGGCTCGCCGGAGCGGTCGGCGCCATTGTGAGGATGAATCGCGCGGCGACTGCCGAGAGCACGCGCATCATCGCTCGCCAATCCTTGTCGCCGAGCACACACAACAGCACGGTAATCGGCCGTATCGGCGCGACCGCGGCAATCGTCTGCGCGAGCACCTCGGAGCCTGCGGGATTGTGCGCGACGTCGAAGATGAATCGTCCGGTGTGCTGAAAGCGTCCGGGAATCCGCACGGCGCGCAAGTTCGCGGCTGCGTCGTCCACGCTCACGCGATACGGCCCGCCGCTGGCGTCGAGCATGACGAGCGAAAAGGCGAGATTCGCCGCCTGATGCTTGCCCGCCAGCGGCGTCGTCAGCGTCGCCCTTCGGCCATTCCATTCGAGACTGCACGTGGTGCCGGCGTCGCTCACGCCGATGCGATCGAACCGGATTTCCTCCGACGCGATGCGCACTTCCGACGCGCCCGCCCGGCGCGCGCGCTCGGCGAGCAGATCGCGAATGCGCGGCTCGCACTCGCCGATCACGGCGGCACGGCCCGCCTTGAAGATGCCCGCCTTCTCGCCGGCGATCTCCTCGAGTGTCTCGCCCAGATACTCGGTGTGATCGAGGCCGATCGACGTCACGCCCGCGACCATCGGCAGAAGAACGTTCGTCGAATCCAGGCGGCCGCCGAGCCCGGCCTCGATCAGCGCGACGTCCGCGCCGGCGCGCGCGAAATAGTCGAACGCCATGGCCGTCGTCGCCTCGAAGAACGACGCGCCGATCTCCTCCACGCACGGCATGAGCCGCGTGATGAAATTGACGACGTCGTCCGCCGGAATGGGCGCGCCGTCCACGATCATCCGCTCGCGAAAATCGACCAGATGCGGCGACGTGTAGGTCGCGACCTTGAGCCCTTTGGCGGCGAGGAGCGCGGCCATCGTCGCCACGCTGCTTCCCTTGCCGTTCGTGCCCGCGATGTGCAGCGACGGATAGCGGCGCTCAGGATGGCCCAGTCGTTCGAGCAGTGCTTCGGTGCGCTCCAGGCCGAACTTGAAGCCGCCGGTCGTGCGCGCGAAGAGGAAGTCGAGCGCGTCGCGAAAAGCTGCCCTGCCGGCGACGGGAGACGCTACGCCGTCCATCCCGTCGCCGCCGGCCGGCCGGTCATGTGACGCAGCAGCTGGCTCACCGTCCGCTTGAGATTTCGGCGATGCGTGACCTGATCGAGCATCCCGTGATCGAGCAGGAATTCAGAGGTCTGGAATCCTTCGGGCAAGTCCTGGCCAAGCGTCTGCTTGATGACTCGCGGACCGGCGAAGCCGATCACCGCGCCCGGCTCGGCGAGGATGGCGTCGCCGAGCATCGCGTAGCTCGCGCTAACGCCACCTGTCGTGGGATTCGTCAGTATCGAGATGTACGGAATCCGCCGTTCGGCGAGCTGCGCGAGCATTGCCGCGACTTTCGCCATCTGCATGAGCGAGAGCACACCTTCCTGCATGCGCGCGCCGCCGGACGCGGAGACGACCATGAGCGGATACTTGCGCTCGAGCGAGCGCTGGCCGAGCCGCGCGATCTTTTCGCCGACTACCGAGCCCATCGACCCGCCCATGAACGCGAAGTCCATGATGCCGAGGTTCACGGGCAGCGAGTCGAGCGTTCCGGTGCACGCCAGCAGCGCGTCGGTGTCGCCGGCGTTCGTGATCGCTTTCTTGAGCCGGTTCGGATATTCCGGGAAGCCGAGGGGGTCGGTGGACCGTAGATCGACTTCGACTTCTTCGACCGAGCCCTCGTCGAGCAGCAGGTTGCAGTAGTCGGCCGCGCGAATGCGACGGTGATAGTCGCAGTTCGGGCAGACGTTGAGATTGCGCTCGAACTTCTCCCGAATGTCGGTGAGGCCGCAGGCTTCACACTTTTCCCAGACATCCGCGGGGATTTCGAGGCGATCGCGCCGAGGGGCGCGCGGTTTTTTGTCCTTTTTGGTCCACCAGGCCATACGTGAAATGTGATCGGCTTGGCGGCTGGAGGCTAGAGTTGGTTTCAAGCGGCAGAACCTGGCCCCGGGCCGAGCTCTCCTCGGGTCTGACCGCCGTTATCCGATTTTTTCAGCGGTTGTCGCAATTCCGCAGTTGAACCACGACAGTTTTAAATCAGGATCGACCACGCCACCACCACGAGGCACAGGCCGAGAACGATCGCCAGTTCTCGCACGAGGAGGCGGCGCTCTACGCGATCGTCATGTGCGAGCTCCGTCTCGAAGACTCGCATCCAGTCGGGATCCAGCGCGGCCGGTTCTTCGTTTGGGGATGACGTCATCTCGCCGCCGCGTCCGGCACGACTACGGCGCCGGTCTTGATCGTCTTGTCCCACACTGCCTGCTTGTTCATGAGCTCTTGCACATACGCGGCGAACGTCACCGCGCACAGGAATGGACCGTACCCGGCGATGTAGACGCAAAATGGCGTCAGCCATTTCGTCGTCCGATGTTCCGCGCAAAGCTTGCCAACGTACGCCGCCGGAATGCAGAGAAAACACCAGGCATACATGGCCAGCGACAACGTGACCGCCAGGTTGGAACGAGGCTCCAAGCCCAGCGCGAGCAGCCAGCGCGCCAATGTCGCGTCGACGATCGGCGGGCAGGCGCTGTGCGCCATGATGGCGAGCGACACGATTCCCGGAAACGTCAGCGCTTGAAACCACGATCGCTTGGCGGCGCCGGGATCGACGGCGAACGCCATTGCCGTCTGAAACACGTACACCAACAAGCTCCAGATCCACAGCGCGCGAAATACGCTCCACGCCGTGCCGGCATTGATGAAATACAAGCCGATCAGGCCGACGGCGGATCCAAACATGACGATCGGCATGAGCAACACGCTGAACCAGAGCATCTTGATCGGTAGGCCGGCAAGGCGGCCGAATCCGTTCGACTGCGTCCACAGGTGCGCGAACTGGATCGTGATCTCGACGTTGCCGCGTCCCCAGCGCATGCGCTGCTTCCACAGTGCCGCGAGATCCTTCGGCTCCTCGGCCCAGACGACGGCGTTGGGCTCGAAGACCGCGCGGTTGCCGGCGTGCTGCGTCTTGAACGTGGTCACCGTGTCTTCGGCCAGCGTCGACGTGTCGATGCGGCCGCCGATGTCGATCATGTTTTGTCGCGAATGCAGTTGCGCGCCGCCGGCCAAACAGGCGAGCGCGCCGAAGACGTTTTGCGCGCGGCGCGCCGCGGCCTGCGCGGTGATGTATTCGTACGTAATGAATCGGTTGAGATAATTCGCGTTCGGCGTGCCTTCCTTGATGTACGCCGTCACGGCGCCGACCGTGCGATCCGACAAGTGCCGCGTCATCTTGCGCAACGCGTCTTTCTCGAACAGCACGTCGGCATCGATGATCAGAATGGCTTGCGCCCAATCATCCGCGAGCGCGCGATCGATGCCGGCGTTGAGCGTATGCGCTTTGCCCTGCCCGCCCTCGACTCGCCGAATGTGAACCACGCGCTCGGGATCATCGAGCGCTTTGGCGCGTACGATGTCCGGCGTGGCGTCGGTCGATGCATCGTCGACGACGTAGACCCGCAACCGCTCGGCGGGATACGACATGTGCAGCAGCTGGTCGATGGTCGTGCCAATCACGGCCGCTTCGTTCCACGCCGGGACGACGATCGCCGTGCGCGGATAAAATGGCGTGAGCCGGCGATAGCCGGTATGAAAGCGATGCAGTCCGATGACGAGGTATTGAAGCGCCGACGCGAGCACCGGCGTGGCGCCCGCGAACACGAGCGCGATGCAAAACAGCGTGAGGTCCACGCGGCGCGGCGCTCGCGGCAGCAGCGCGAACACCGCGATCTGTGCCGCGAGCACGTTGAGCAGCGCGTATGCGAGCACGTGCAATCGCACGTTCGTGGTCCGCCGCGTCGTCGCATCTCGGCGCATCGCGCGCGAGAGGGCCCAGCGGCTTGGTCGTCGGTCGCCTGGCGGCCGCGCCGTGCGAACCTTTCGCACCTTACGCATCGCCGGAGCATGCGGCCGCGAGCCAGCGAACGTAGTCGTAGCAACCGATGGTTTCGGCGCGATGGCTGTCGGTGCTCGCGACGATCGTGACGCCGTGCCGGTGAAACACGCGCACCGTGTCGATCGAAGGACAGCGCCAGCGTTCGCTGACTTCGATCAGCGCACCGACGTCCGCGGCCGCGGTCGCGAGCCGAGCTATCGCTGCGCTCGGGACGGCTGCCTCTTCGACCCCGATCTTTGGCAGAATGCTGAACAGATGCGCGATCACCAGCGGCGTGCCGGCGTATCGTCGCAGCGCCCGCTCCGTGGCGACGACGATCAGCTCGATCGCGTCGGCGGCGAGCAGGCGGCCCGCGGACAGCTCGTCCCGGATGGCGCGCGGGGACCGCGGACCGTCGCGCGTCGGCATCTGGTGGTCCGCGATGTAGACGGCGTCGGCGAGTGAGAACGTGTCCGGCATATCGAGCGCACCGTCGGCGTCGAGTATTTTCGCCTCGAGGCCCGCGGTAAGCACCACGCCGTCCGACGACAGCGCGCGAACCGCTTGCACGTACCGGCCGACGTAGTCGCTGTCCCGCCGCACATGATCGACACAGCCCAGGCGGTGGAGGCCAGCGAGGCGCGCGGCCGCAAGATTGCACTCCAAGGTATCGGCGCCGTCCGAGAAGGTCGAATGGACGTGACGATCCTCCGCCAGATCGATCAGAGCGATCAGATCGCTCATCGCGCGTCCATCCATGGAGCATTGTGAAACGCTATCGGAGTCATCGAGGAGCCCAGCTGCTGATGGCTGCGGTCCTGTGTGCGCTCGCGCCCAAGCATCTCTCCGCTCAGACTCCGGCCAGCGATCCGCGTGTGCATCCGGAGCTCGTCGACTCGACGTGGGGTCCGCGCACGCTCGCGGTGTGGGAGATTGCGTGGGCGGGCGACTGGGAGCGCGCGGACGAGGGCTTTGCGGCTCTCCAACGCGAAGAGCCCGACGCCATCGAGCCGTTGCTGGGCCGCGGCTTCGTTGCGCGCGGCGTTGGACGTCTCAGCGAGGCGCGAGCATGGTATCGCGCGGCCTTGGCCCACGAACCATCGCTCGCCGAGGCGCGCTCGGCGCTGGCGCTGCTTGCGTGGGAGCGACCGTGGTCGCTCGACGTCAGTGGCGGTGGCGCGAGGATCGATGCGCCAGGCCGGCCCGGCGGTGCCGTGACGGGCGTCGAAGGAAACATCGAATTCACCGGCGAGCTCACGTCCGTCGTCACGGTCCTGGCGCGCGTCGGCGCCCTGGCGGCCGGCGATCCCACCGAAGGAGTCGTCTTGCGCGCGGACCCGCTCGCTTCGACGCGGGCTAGTGTAGTCGGAGCCGGAGTCGTGGTTCATCCGACCACCGCGCTCTGGATGACCGCGCGCATGGAAGAGTGGTCCACCCCGCAGGAACGCGCGACTTTTCTCTGGACCGATGCGGCGTATCGCCTCGCCTCGCGCGTGACGCTGCTCGCGGGCATCCGGCCGATCAGCGGCGCGAACGGCGCGACGCAGTTCAGCCTCGGGGCGGCGACGGCGATCGCGGACCGTCAAACGCTCACGCTGGTCGCGACGCGCGGTGTGGAACCATCGCCGCTCGAAGCGCGCGGGCAGCTGCGCGCGTTCTGGGAACGCGCGCCCGCGCGGCCGTTTGCCATTCGATTGGGTGTCGTCCGCGATCTCGATGACCGACTGTCGGCAACGACCGCCGTCGCCGGTGCGACGGCGATGATCACTCCGTGGGAGGGCCTCCGCGTGGAGCTTGCGTCGCGTACCGGTGCGTACAGCCGGCGGTCGATGGCGGTGGGGCTCATCGTGCGCTGGTAGCCGCGCCCGGCGTGGAACTGGCGACCGTCGCCGCCGACGCCACGAGCTCGTCGAATTCCGACGTCGGCACGAAGTGCTCGCGCCACACCCGCACCATTCCCACATCGTGAAACGTTCCGGCATCTCGCGGCACGGCGCGCTTCGCGACGAGATCGAGCGCGAGGCGCGGCATGTTGACACCGGCGGCGATCGTGAGCGGCATCGTTCCCGGAAAGCGCACATTCACATCGAGCAGCTTGGCGACGCCCGCGGCATCGCGACGGAACTGAATGTTCGCGATGTACGCCAAGCCAATGCGCCGCGCGACCGACCGCGCCTGACGATCGAGTATTTCGTCATGCAGGGTTCGGCCGCATACGGCGATGCCCGAGTTGATTCGCAGGCGCACTCGCGGGACCACGGCGATCACGTTCATGGCGCAATCCGAGAGCACGTCGACCGAGAACTCCTCGCCGGTCAGAAACTCCTGCACGATGAGCGATCCGTCGCGCGGCAGCCCGCCGAGCATCGCCGGATTCACGACGAGCTGCGCGCCGTTGCCGCCCGCGCCGCGACGCGGCTTCACGAAAAATGGATAACCCCACCCAACGTCGTCGAAGGAGGAGTCGTATGGCGCCGAATGCGGCGTGGGGCACACGCTGCGGCAGACACGAACGAGGTCCCACTTGTCGAGACAACAATCGAGTGTCGCCGAGCTCGCGACGAGCACCGCCGTGCCGGCCGCCTGGAACGCGTCCCGGGCCGCCGCCACTTTGCCCAGCTCGAGATCGACCGTCGGAACCAGAACCTCGATGCGATGCACCGCGCACGCCGCGAGGAGATGCTCGATGAAGCGTGAATCGTCCCCTCGATGCACGATCACGCGGTTGCCGCGCGGCACCAGGTAGAGTCCCGACGCGTACGGGTCGCAGTCCGCGGCGAACAGCTCGACGTCGTTGCCCGAGACGGCTTGCATGAAACTGATCGCCGACGGTCCGCCGCCTCCGGTCACGAGCACGCGCAGCGCGCGCTCCGTGTCGCCCATGCGCTCGTTCATTGTGACAACTGCCGAATCACTTCGAGCGGTTCGACGACGCTGTGTCCGGCGAAGCGTCCCCAGTAGCGCGCGGTCGCGCGAATGAGATCGTCGGCGAGGTACGCCCGGATCGGCGCTTGCGAGCGAAAGAGTCTCAGGACGTCGATCTTTCGGTCGAGTTGCCGCGCGATGTCGATGAAGCGCGCCGGCCGAAAGTCGACGGTGGAGCTTGGCGCCTGATACGCGTAGACGAACGGCACGTTGCGAGCGGCGACCATCGCCACATGATGCGCCGTTCGATGATCCTGATGCGTGTCGTGCTCGGAATGGATGTACATGAGCGACGGTGAGTATTCTCGAATGATCTCCTCCACAGCGGCGACGGTTTCCATCGTGTCCGCGAGACACCCGTCCGGAAGACTCGCGCGGCGAAGCACCACGCCCATCGATGCCGCCGCCGCTTCCACCTCGGCGATTCGATCTTCCCGAGCGCCGCCGCCCTCGCCATCGGTCAGCACGAGATGAATGACGCGGTCGCCCGTGGCGATGTGGCCCATGAGCGTGCCGCCGACACCGATCTCCGCATCATCGGGGTGCGCGCTGATCGCGAGAACCGTTCGCGGTCCGGCTCGGCGTGCCGCGCGACCCGTGACGATCATATCCTGGAGCCGTCGGAGAAGGACGTCGTGATCGAAGGGTTTGAGGAGCATCTCGTCCGCGTGGTTGCGCACGGCCTCCGACGCGATCTGGTTGGAGCGATCGGAGGTGATGATCATGACCGGCACGAGTGGCCGAACGGACTTGCTCGTGCGAAGCATTTCGACTCCCTTCGCGTCGGACACGTCGGCGTCGCAGATCACCCCGTCGAACTGCAGCAGCGCGAGCTGAGCGATCGCTGCTCCTCCGCTCGGGAATAGCGTCGTCCGATACCGGCCCTGCTCGAGCCAATCGACGAGCGTGCGCGCGAGCTCGGGATCGTCTTCGACGACGATCAGATGCGGGCGTCCTTCATGCGACTCCGCCGATGCCCGCCGAGCGGCGTTCACCGTCGCGGTGTCGCCGTCGGTTTGGCGCCGCGTCGCGCCGTTCGTATCGTTCTTTTCGTTCGCGTCGTTCGCGTCGTTCGCGTCGTTCGCGTCGTTCGCGTCGTTCGTGTCGTTGGACTCGTTCGGCATCCGATACCGGCACGGGTGGCAGCACGATCGGACGGCGCGCCGGCGTCCCGACCGTGCACTCGCGGCAGAGTGACTACGAAGGCTACAGATCCGCTCCGGTCGGCCGCAATGACACAAACGGAGTACGCCATTACCTTTCCGCCGCCGAGGCAACTCGGTTACGCGACTCGGCCGGGCGACACACCGCCGCGAATCCGGGGGCGCAACCTCTTCAACGACGGACAATCATCGACCAATGCCAGCGGCGCCGACGTCGGCCCCGACGATCAGGATTGCGATCGTCGATGACAATCGCCTCGTGCGCGATGCGTTGGCCGCGCTGCTCGAGCGCGTGTCCGACTTCCGGCCGGTGGCGACGAGTACCGCGGATGCGGCGTTCGTGGAGCGCGTGAAACCCGACGTGCTGCTCCTCGACGTCGGGCTCGGCGATGATGATAGTTTGAACATTGCCACCGCGTTGACCGCGCAGTATCCCGCGACGAAGATCATCGTGATGGACCTCGTCCCGGTGAACGAGGACATCGCGCAGTTCGTCCAGGCGGGCGTGTCCGGGTTCATGATGAAGGACGCGACCTTCGACGAATTCGTGGCCACCATCAGGACGGTGGCGGCGGGCGACAAGGTGTTGCCGCCGCGCATGACCGAATCGCTCTTTTCACAGATCGTCAAGCTCGCCGCGATCGCGGAACCGGCGCGCGTGCTCGACGACGTCCGCATGACGCCGCGCGAACGCCAGGTGATCGAGCTGATCGGCGAAGGCCTGAGCAACAAGGAGATCGCTCAACGCTTGAACATCGCGTCGCACACGGTCAAGAGCCACGTGAGAAACGTCATGGAAAAGTTGGCGTTGCACACGCGCTTGCAAATCGCCGCTTACGCCCGCCGGGATGGGACCGCCTAGGCCGGCCGCGAACGCGGCGCACCTCCCAACTTACACCTTCAGCTGTCCCGAGACGCCGCCCCGCCCTTCGCTCGAGATCCGCGCGAGAACTCCGACGGCGAGCCAACAGGCTAGCATAAAGCTCCCGCCGTAACTGAAAAACGGCAGCGGAATGCCCGTGATCGGCATGAGGTTGAGCGTCATGCCGACATTCTCGAGCACATGTGTGAACCAACTCGCCAGCAACCCGAACGCCACCAAACTGCTGAACGAATCGTTCGCGCGCTCGGCGATGCGAATCACGCGCAGGAAGAGAAACAGAAACAGCGCGAGCGCCACGAGCACGCCGATGAACCCCAGTTCTTCGCCGACCACCGCGAAGATGAAGTCGGTGTATTGCTCGGGCAAAAACGCCAGACGCTTCTGCGGACCGTGGAGATATCCGCGGCCCAACCATCCACCAGAGCCGATCGCCGTGATCGACTGGATGACGTGGTAGCCGCTGCCGCGCGGATCGACGCTCGGATCGAGAAACACCAGCAAGCGATTCTGCCGATAGCGCGGCATGTGCTCCCACAGAAGCGGCCCGACGATTCCGGTGAGGACGCACGCTGAAATCACGAACAGCGCTTCGCCGAGATACGGCTTGTACCAAATGACGAGCGCGATGAGCAAGCACAGGAACGCGCCCCAGATGCGCGCGTCGAATCCGAGGATCAGACTGATCACCGGGCTCGCGAGCAGAATCAGCAGCTGCCACGGAACGCCCGCCCAGAAGAGCATCGCGAAGAAAATTCCCACGAACACGATCGACGTGCCGAGGTCGCCCTGCGCCATGATGAGCAGGAGCGGAGCTCCCGCGACCAGCAACGGCTTCCAGAGCTCGATCATCGACTTGGGCGCAATGCGATGCTGCCCCAGCACGCGCGCCAGCATCAACACCACGGTGAGCTTCGCCAGCTCGGCGGGTTGTCCGAGGCGGTGTCCGCCGATCGTGAGCCAGCCCGACGTGCTCGTTGCCGTGCCCGCGCCCGAGCCCAGTCCGACGAGGAGCGCGGCGAGCAGCAGCAACGTGAAGACGTACGCGGGCACCGTCATCCATTCGATCATGCGCACCGACGCGCGCGACACGCCCCACGCGCCGATGATGCCGACCACCGTCCACATGATCTGCGCGCGCCACGCGTGATCGGCGGGCGTGTGCACGTCGGTCTGCCCGGCGGAAAACACGACCGCGATTCCGTACAGCGTCAACGCGATCGCGGCGAGGACGAGCGGCAGATCGATGTTGATGCGACGTGCCGTCGCCATCAGCCCGTGTTCTCGATGCTGTTGTCGTCGACCTTCACGTGGAGATAGTGCGCGATGATCTTCGTCGCGAAGCGCGCCGAGGTCGAGCCCTCGAACGTGACGTCGGGCGCCATCACGATGACGACGATCTTCGGATCCTCGGCGGGCGCCATGCCGGCGAACCACGCCCAATAGAGCGGCTTGTTGTTCTTGTCCTTGCGCAGCGTCTGCGCCGTACCGGTCTTGCCGGCGACTTTCACGCCGGCGATCGCGGCTCCGGCGGCCGTACCGCCGGCAGAGACCACGCCCATCATCGCTTTGCGCAGCATCGCGAGTTGATCGGGCGGCAGATTGATGATCTTGCTCCGCTTGGGTGCGCCGCGGCGAATCTGCGGCACGGGCGCGTAGCCGTCGGTCGCGAGCGCGCTGTAGAAGCGCGCCATGTTCAGCACCGACTGGGCATTCTCACCCTGCCCGATCGCGAGATTCAACTCCTTCTCACCAGGCGTCCAGCCGCGCGGATACTTCTTGTTGAAGTAGCCCGGCAGCGAGTTCGGGAATTCCGGCCGCACTTCCCCCGGCAGGTCGATGCCCGTGCGCTTGTCGAAGCCCAGGCCGACGCCGCCCGCGACGATGCGGCTCAGCGTGAGCTTCAATCCAAGTTGGTAATAATAGACGTCACATGACTGCGCGATGGCGCCCGAGAGGTCGAGACTGCCATGTCCCTGCTTCTGCCAGCAGTGCCACGTGCGATTGCCGAAATAGAACACGCCGTTGCACGCCTCCGGCATGTGCGAACTGAACGTGATCAGACTGTCCTCGAGCGCCATGACGGACGTCGCGAGCTTGAACGTCGAGCCGGGCGGCTGCGTCGCCTGAAGCACCTTGTTGTACATCGGCAGGCGCGGATCGGCGCGCAGCGAATCGTAGTAGCTGCTCGAGACGCCGCCGACGAACCGATTCGGGTCGATCGCCGGCGCGCTGTACAGCGCGAGCACCTCGCCTGTCTGCGGCACCATCGCCACCACGCCCGCCGGCAACGTGTCCGCAAAGAGCGAGTGGATGTACTCCTGCAAATCGAGATCGATGTTCGTGTAGAGCGTCGGTCCTTCGGCCGGCGTCACGTCTTCACGCGCCTGACCGTTCGGCACCACGCGGTTGCGCGCATCGACTTCGACGAACTGAATCCCTTCCCGCCCCCGCAGCTCTTTTTCGTACTGCTTCTCCAGCCCTTGCTTGCCGACGAGTTGCCCCGGCTTGTAACCGAACTTCGCGAGATCGGCCAACTCTCCTTCGTTGATCTCGCTGATGAAACCCGCGAACGCGCCGACCGCCTCGCCATCCGGATAAATGCGTTTCGGCGAGGACTGCATGATCAGGCTCGGGAAATCCATGTGATGTTCCTCGAGCGTCGAGATCACGTCGAACGACGCGTCCTGAATGATCACCGTCGGCCGCGTACGGTCCTTTCGAAAACGCTTGATGGCGTCCTGAAACTGCTTGTCCGTGAGCTGCACGGTGTTGCGGAGACGTGTCAGCGTGGCGCGCAGCGTGTCTTCGTTCAGCGCCAGCAGGGCCACCGAGTAGCCGACGACATTCTCCGCGATCGGCTTGTTGTTGCGGTCGAGAATGCGGCCGCGCGGCGCGGGCGTCGGAATCTCGCGCAAGCGGTTCTCTTCGGACTTGAGCTTGAAGTCCTCGTTCTTCAGCACCTGCGCGCGAAAGAACGCGCTGAGCATGAAGATCAGCACGCCGCAAACGATCAGACTCGCCGCGCGGCCGCGCCGTACGACGTCGTTCGGATGAAAACTCATAGGCGGCTACGCGGGTTCAGGCCGTTCGCGCTTCCATCAGCGGTTTCAAGAGCGACAACGCGATCACGCCGGCCACCGCTGTCACCGCTGCCGAGAGCGGCGACCAGACGAAGATCTGCATCACGAGCTCGGTACCTTGAGCCCGGTGCCCCACGAGCAGGTAGATCAAGTCGAACACCCACTTGGCGAGGAACAGAAAGAATCCGTTGAGCGCCAGGTTGTCAGCGAAGAACACCGCCTTGAGCCACGACGCCGAGAATCCGACGACGGCCATCGCCAGCGCGGCGGCGCCGAAGCCCGACACCGCCAGCGAATCGGCGAGCAGGCCCAGAATGAATCCGTACACTGCTGCCGCGCCGGGGCGCAAGCGAACCGAGCCAATCAGCAGTGCGACGATCATGAAATCGACCGACGCCCGCCAGGCGAGCAGCGGACGCAACGTGTAGTGCAGAACGATCAGAATGAGGCAGACGAGAATCGTCCGGACGGCGCCGGTCCAGTTCATTGCGGGGGGCGTCGTGGTCGAGTGGAATCAGAACGGAGCGAGTCGCGGCGAAGTGAATCGCGACGGAGCGAATCGCGGCGCGCGCGCGATGTATCACGCACGACCGGTGCCGTTTGCGAGGCGGTCGGTTGCGCGGGGGCAGCGCCTCCGCCCGACGCCTGTGGACGCGGCGCGGCGCCCGTTGCAGCGCCCGTTGCAGCGCCCGTTGCGGCGCCCGCTCCAGCCAACAGCCCGCGCGCTGCCGCAGCCGCGCTGTCTGCCGCATTGAGAGGCACCCCGAGCGCACGCTTCACGGAATCGATCGCGTAGTGCTTCACCGAGTCGAGGGTCGCCTGACGCGCGCGCGCCTCGAGCACCGCGGCCTGCTTCGCCACGGAATCACCGGCGACCGCAATACGCTTGGCGGCCGAGTCGAGATTGACCGCCGCGCCCCACACGTTGCCGATCCCCTGCGTGACGCGCTGCGGCACGAGCACCAGCACCGTCGTCACACGCGACGGACTGACGGCCGGGCGAATGAGATAAGTTTTTGTCCACACCTGAGAAGTTTTTATCTCTTCGACGATCGTGCCGATCGTAATCCCCCGCGGGAACGTGCCGCCAAGGCCCGAGGTGTAGATCGGTGTGCCGGGTTTGAGGACCGACCGATTGGACACGCCCTGCAATTCCAGCATGTAGGCGTCGGCGCCGCCGGCGCGCGCGCGATGCGGATACACGATCCCGAATGTCGTTCCGTCCGGCGCCATCGCGCTCGCGCGAAAGTCGGGATGCGTGTACAGGATCGCGATGCTCATTGTCGGATCGGCCGTCTGAATGGTGCCAACCAATCCTTCAGGCGCGACGACCGGGCTGTACCGCTGAATGCCCGCCGTGCTACCTGCGGTGAGCGTGAGGGTCGTGACCGTCTCTTCGCTCTGCGCGGTCGAGTGGAGCGCCTCGGCGGGCACGAAACCCGACTCGAGTCGCGTTCCCAACCCGAGAATCTTGCGCAGCTGGTCGTTCTCGACCTGGAGCGCCTGCGCCTTCACGGCGCGCAGCGCGACGGAGTCGGCGACGAGCTGCCGCTGCTCGCTCGAGACCCACGCGGTGCGCCAGCGTTCCGCGCCGCGCTGCAAGCTGACGAGCGGCGCCACGGCGGTCCGGCGCAGTGCGCTCGCGATCGGTTCCTTGTCCTCGTTGCGAAGAACGAGCAAGACGAGTGATATGACGACGCAGCCGATCAACAGGCCGGCATCGACTTTGTTGCCTAAACGTGCCGCACTTGCCACGAGCTATCCCCTCAGAGATCGTTTCAACAGGCTGTCATTCCGAGCCAAAGCGCAGCGCAGGCGAGGAATCTTTCGTCTCGAAAGAGTGGCGTCCCTCTACCGGGCAGGCTAGATCCCTCGCTTCGCTCGGGATGACGACAGGTTTGAACGCACTCTTAGGCGCTGAGGACGGACCAGTACTTCTCCTCATCGTCAAGAATCCGGCCCGTTCCGCGGACGACGCAGGTGAGCGGATCCTCGTCCACGTGGATCGGCAAGCTGGTCTCCTGGCTGAGTAGCAAGTCGAGGCCGCGAATGAGCGCGCCGCCGCCGGTCATGACGATGCCGCGATCGACGATGTCGCTGGCGAGTTCCGGCGGCGTGATCTCGAGCGCGCGGCGCACGGCGTCGACGATCTGCTGGATCGGCTCCTGAATGGCCTCGCGGATCTCGCTCGAGTGGACGCGCACCGTTTTCGGAATGCCGGACACCAGGTCTCGGCCCTTCACTTCCATCTCGCGCTCGTCGCCGACCGGCGCGGCCGACCCGATGTTGATCTTGATCTGCTCCGCGGTCGGCTCGCCGATGAGCAAATTGTAATTCTTGCGCATGAACTGCACGATCGACGTATCGAGCTCGTCGCCGCCCGTGCGAATCGACGTGTCGCTCACGATGCCCGACAGCGCGATGACGGCGATCTCCGTCGTGCCGCCGCCGATGTCGATCACCATGTTGCCGGTCGGCGTCTCGACCGGCAGCCCGACGCCGATCGCCGCGGCCATCGGCTCCGCCACCATGAACACTTCCTTCGCGCCCGCGCCCAGGGCCGAGTCGCGCACCGCGCGCTTTTCTACTTCTGTAATACCAGAAGGCACACAGACGATGACGCGCGGCTTCACCTTGAAGACGTGATTCTCGATGATGAGCGTCAGGAAGTAACGCAGCATCTTCTCGGTCACGTCGAAGTCGGCGATGACGCCGTCCTTCATCGGGCGCACGGCGATGACACCATCCGGCGTGCGGCCCAGCATGCGCTTGGCCTCGAGTCCCACGCCCTTGATCTTCTTGGTTTCGCGGTCGATGGCGACCACCGACGGCTCGTTGAGCACGATGCCCTCACCCTTGACGTAAATCAGGGTGTTGGCCGTGCCCAGGTCGACGCCGATGGCGTTTGCCGGGAAAAGCGATCCGGATTTTGAGAGGAACGAAGGCCAGCGCATTCAGTACAAGATATTGGGGCTTCAGCAGTTAGGCAATGAACTGTCGCGGATCTTCATAAGTCAGGCCAAAGGCCTCGGCAACCCCCGGATACGTCACACGACCTTCGGTCATGTTCAGTCCCTTGAGCAGCGCCGGATTGTCGCGAAGCGCCTGCTTCCAGCCCTTGTTGGCCAGTTGGAGCGCATACGGGAGCGTCGCGTTGGTCAGCGCCAGCGTCGACGTCCGGGGCACCCCGCCCGGCATGTTGGCTACGCCGTAATGGATGATCCCATCGACGACGTAGGTCGGATTCTCATGCGTCGTCGCATGAATGGTCTCAACGCATCCACCCTGGTCGATCGCCACGTCCACGATCACCGCCCCGGGCTGCATGAGCTTGAGATCTTCCTTGCGGACGAGTTTCGGCGCCTTGGCGCCCGGAATTAACACCGCGCCCACGACGAGGTCCGCCGTCTCGATCTGCTCGAGCACGTTGTGGCGGTTCGAGTGGATCATCACGCAGTTGGCCGGCATGACGTCCGAGAGGTAGCGCAGGCGCTCGAGGGAGAGATCGAGAATCGTGACCTTGGCACCGAGGCCGGCCGCCATCTTCGCCGCGTTGATGCCCACGATGCCGCCGCCCAGGATGACGACCTTGGCGGGGGCGACACCCGGCACACCACCCAGCAGCACGCCGCGCCCCCCGTACAGCTTCTCGAGATACTTGGCGCCTTCCTGCACGGCCATGCGGCCGGCCACCTCGGACATCGGCGTCAAGAGCGGCAATTCGCGCGTCGGCAGCTCGACGGTCTCGTAGGCCACGCAGGTCGCGCCGCTCTTCATGTGCGCGCGCGTCAGCTTCTCGTCGGCCGCGAAATGGAAATAGGTGAACACGAGCTGACCGTGCCGCATGTGCGGCCATTCCTTCTCGATCGGCTCCTTCACCTTCATGATCATGTCGCTGTCCTTCCACACGGTCGCGGCATCGGGAGCGATCTTGGCGCCCACGCCCGTGTACGCTTCGTCGGGAAAGCCGCTGCCGACGCCCGCGCCGGTCTCGACGAGCACCGCGTGTCCCGCCGCCACGAGCGCTTCAGCGCCGGCCGGCACGAGCGCGATGCGGTTCTCGTTCGTCTTGATTTCCTTGGGTACGCCGATCTTCATATTAGTATCTTTGAATTGTTGTCATTCAAATCAACGTGTCATCCCGAGCGGAGGCGCGGAGCGCCGGAGTCGAGGGATCCCCCTCTCAGCGGAGCGCTGTCTATGGCTCCTCCGTCGGGACCGGGGTCCCTCGACTCGCTCCGCTCGCTCGGGATGACGTGCTCCACACCCCGTTCCGCGTCGGAAACTAATTAGCCCCTGCTCAATCCGCGCCTTTCGGACCCAGGCTCAACACCGTCATCCGATCGGGCTCGAAAAACTCGGCGGCCGATCGCGCGACGTCCTCGTCCGAAATGCCGTCGATCAGCGCCAGCAACTCGTCCAGCGTGCGATACGGTTCGCCGTACAACTCCACCGACGCCGCGCGATACATGCGCGACGAGACGCTCTCGAGCGACAGCGTGATCTGTCCCTTGAGCTGCTGGCGGCCCATCGCAATCTCATCCGCCGGCAACCCCTGCTCGGTCACGGAGCGCAGCTCGTGGCGAATGGCGTCGAGTGCCGCGCTCGCCGTATCCGGCGCCGTCGCCACGTACACGCCGTGCATGCCGGTATCGGCGTGAAACGACTGATACGTGTACACCGAGTAGGCCAGCCCGAGCTCTTCGCGCACACGTTGAAACAGCCGCGAGCTCATGCCGCCGCCCAACAGCATGCTCAGAAGCAGCATCGGAAACCGGCGAGGATCGCCGTGCGCGATCGCCTGCGACCCCGCTACGATGTGCGTCTGCGCTCCCTCGCGCGTCACGTGTCGCACGCTCGGCGGCTGGGCCGTCGCCACAGGTGATACGAGCCGAGTCGCGTCGCCTGACGCGACGTCGGCCCAGCCGGCTCTCGCGAGAACGTCGATCAAACGCTCGTGCTCCACGTTCCCGGACGCCGCGACGATCAGCTGGCCGGGATGATAGGCGCGCCGGTGCAGCGCGCGCAGATCGCGCACGCCGAGCGCACTCACCGTCTCGCGTGTGCCGAGGATGGAGTAGCCGTACGGGTGATCGCCCCAGAGGAGCTCGTTGTGCAGCTCGAAAACGAGATCGTCCGGTGTATCCTCGACCATGCCGATCTCTTCGAGGATTACCTTGCGTTCGAGCGCCAGGTCCGTGTCGCGTAGTGTCGGCCGGAAGACGATGTCGCCGATCACGTCCGCCGCGTCGAACAGGTGCTCATCGAGGACGCGGCCCTGATAGACGGTGTGCTCGCGCGAGGTATACGCGTCGAGCGAACCGCCGAGCGCCTCGAGCGAGAGCGCGATCTGGTGCGCGGTGCGGCGCTCGGTGCCCTTGAACACCATGTGCTCGAGCAGATGCGACACACCCATCTTCGCGCGCGTCTCGTGCAGCGACGCGGCGCGTACCCATGCACCAAACGAAACCGACCGTACTCCCGGCATGTGCTCGGAGAGAACGGTCAGTCCGTTGGGCAGAACAGTGCGTTGAAGATCCGTACGGGAGAAGATTGTCATTCCGAGCGCAGCGAGGAATCTGGCATCATGGTCGAGTGGCCGGCCACTCCGAAGGGAAGGCAGATTCCTCGCCTGCGGCTCGGAATGACGAGCGGTATCGCACGGCGCGAGCTAGTCGCGGCGCGAACGCTCCCCGCCGCCGCGACCGCCACGGCCACCGCGCGAACCGCCGCGACCGCCGCCTTCGCTTCGCTCGCGACGCGGACGGTCACCGCCTTCACCACCTTCGCCGCCCTCACCGCCGCTCCGCTCACGCGGCTCGGGCTCGGGCATGCCCTCGGGCCTCGGCACGAGGGCTTTCATAGAAAGGCGCAGACGGCCGCGCTCGTCCCTGTCGATCAGCTTGACCTTCACGCGATCGCCCTTCTTCACGACGTCTTCGGTCTTCTCGGTGCGCTCGTGGCGCATCTCGGAGATGTGGACCAACCCTTCGGTGCCCGGCATGATCTCGACGAACGCGCCGAACGGCGTCGTCGTCTTCACCATGCCTTCGTACGTCTCGCCAACGACCGGCTCGGCGGTGAGTGCGGCGACCATCTGCCGCGCGCGCTCCATCGACTCGCCGCCAACCGCGGCGATCGTGACCAGGCCCGTATCGTCGACGGTGAGCTCCGCGCCCGTTTCGTCTTGAATGCCGCGAATCGTCTTGCCCTTGGGACCGATGAGATCGCCGATCTTCTCGGGACTGATGTTCATCGTCACGATGCGCGGCGCCCACGGCGACAGATCGCCGCGCTTCTCGGGCAGCGCCTTGTCCATCTCGCCGAGGATGTGCAGGCGGCCTTCCTTCGCCTGCGCGAGCGCTTCCTTCATGATCTTGAGGTCGAGCCCCTCGATCTTGATGTCCATCTGAATGGAGGTGATGCCCGTGCGCGTGCCGGCGACCTTGAAGTCCATGTCGCCCAAGTGATCCTCGGTTCCGAGAATGTCGGTGAGGATCGCGTACTTGCTGCCTTCCTTGATCAAGCCCATCGCCACGCCGGCGACCGCCGCGTGAATCGGCACGCCCGCATCGAAGCACGCGAGCGACGCGCCGCAGACCGACGCCATGGACGACGATCCGTTCGACTCGAGAATGTCGGACACGATGCGAATCGTGTACGGGAATTCCTCGAACGCCGGCAACACGCCCTGAATTGCGCGCTCGGCGAGATTGCCGTGGCCGATCTCGCGGCGCGAGGTGCCGCGCATCGGCCGCACTTCGCCGGTGGAGAACGGCGGGAAGTTGTAGTGCAGCATGAACGACTTCGTCGATTCCTTCGGCTCGTTCACACTTTCATAACGCTGCACGTCGTTGGCAGTGCCGAGTGTGGCAGTGACCAGCGCCTGCGTCTGTCCGCGCGTGAACAACGCGGAACCGTGCGCGCGGGGAATCAGGCCGGTGTCGATCGTGATCGGACGCACTTCGTTCGACTTGCGGCCGTCGACGCGGAAGCCGGTGTCGAGCACCTGCGAGCGAAGCTGCGTGTACTCGACGTCGCCGAGCAGCGTCTTGATGTCCTTGCTGTTGTCGGGGAAGTCGGTCATCAGCCCTTCGGCGATTTCCTTCTTCACCTTCTCGACCGCTTCGATGCGCGTGTGCTTGTCCTTCTGATTGAGCGCATCCTTGATCTTGCCGTTCGCGAGGTCGTTGACCTTGGCGCTGAGCGTCTTGTCGATCTCGGCCTTTTTCCACTCCATCTTCTTCGGGCGATCGCTGCCCATCTGCTTGAGCAGTTCTTCCTGCGCGGCGATGAGCTCGCGAATGCCCTTCTGTCCGACGGTGAGCGCCTCGACCACGTCTTCTTCCGAGACTTCGAGCGCACCGCCTTCGACCATGTTGATGAAGTCCGTGCCGCCGGCGACGACGATTTCCATGTCGCTGTACGCGAGCTGCTGGAACGTCGGGTTCAGGACCCACTTGTCCTGAATGCGGCCGACGCGCGTGGCGGCGACGGGCGTGGTGAACGGAATCTTCGACGCGTTCAGCGCGAACGACGCGGCGACGAGGGCGAGCACGTCGGCGGCGTTTTCCTGATCGGCGGAGATGACGTAGATGAAGACCTGGACTTCGTTCTTGAAGCCTTCAGGGAAGAGCGGCCGGATGGACCGATCGATAATGCGCGCCGAGAGAATTTCGGCATCGCTGGGGCGTCCTTCGCGCTTGATGTAGCCGCCGGGAATCTTTCCCGCGGCGTAGGTCTTCTCGCGATACTCGACGAGAAGCGGGAAGAAGTCGAGGGGGCTCTGGGTGTCGCTGACGGTAACGGCGGCGAGCACCATGGTATCGCCAAACTGGACGAGCGCGGAGCCGGCGGCCTGCTTGGCCATGCGGCCGGTCTCGATGACGAGCTTACGTCCGGCAAAGGTCTTTTCGACGCGTTGCATCATTGCTCAAAAGCCTGGAAAAAGGCGTGGGACAGCGCGTGACTGCCTGGAAATGTTGTTCGGGGAGATACAAAACGCGCGGGCCGCAATAGGTGCGCCCGCGCGATCGTTCATGCCGTCGATTTAGTACCGGAGGCCCAGTTCCTGGACGATCTTGCGGTAACCGTCGACATCGGTCCGCTTGAGGTAGTTCAGGAGGCGACGGCGTCTTCCGACCATTTTGAGGAGACCACGACGGCTGTGGTGGTCCTTCTGGTGGGCGCGGAAATGGTCGTTCAGATAATTGATGCGGTCGGTGAGAATCGCGACCTGGACGCGGGTCGAGCCGGCGTCGGTTTCGTGCGTGCGGTACTTCGTGACGGTGGGTGCTTTGTCGAAAGCCATGGATCGATGACTGAATGAACGCCGCCACGTTGGCGGCCTGCTGTAGTTAGCGGGTAGCTATGAATGGTAAACAGGGCCTAAGCCGAAGTAAAGCGGGAGCTTGCGGCTCGGCCACAAGCCGAGCCGGTCAGGCTCCGAAGAGGTGTCCGATCCACCCGAACATCTTCGCGAACCCGGCGCGGGTGTCGTTGTACATCACGATCACGAACAACAAGGCAATGGCGAACAGTCCAAACCGCAGGATGTACTCCCGCGTGCGCATGCTGAACGGACTGCCCTTCGCCGATTCCAACACGTTGATCAGAATCTGGCCGCCGTCGAGAATCGGAATCGGAAGGAGATTGAGCACGGCGACGTTGATGCTGAGCAGCGCGATCAGCCGGAACAACACGTCGAAGCCGCTCTGCGCCGCGCTGACCGCCGCGCGCGTGATCGCGATCGGCCCGCCGAGCTGTTTCACGGACTGCTGACCCGTCCCGATCTGGTGGAGCACGCGGAACACCGCGCCCGCATCGGCAAGCGTCACGCGCCAGCCGTAGCCGATCGAAGCAAAAAACGAGACGTCCTCGTGCACGACAGGGTTCCGCGCCGCCGCGCCGATCTTGCCGACCGTGTGCACCGCGCCCGTCTCCGGATCGGGCTCCTCGACCGCTTTCGGCGTGATCGTGAGCGAATCGCGCGCACCGCCGCGCATGAACACGAAGCTCAGCGGCTTGCCCGCCGACGGGCTGACCTCATCCACCATGTCGGTCCACACGCGTACCGAATGGCCGTTGACGCTCACGATCGAATCGCCACGCTGCAATCCCGCGTGCGACGCGGGATCGCCCGGCACGATCGAATCGATCACCGGCGCGAGGAAGTACAATACCGCGTCGGCGATGGTTTCCGGCGTGGCCCCGCGCGCCGCATCGAGCCCGATGCGCATGCTGCTGCGCTGCGTCGTGAATTCCACGACGTCGCCGCTCTCCAGGATGTGCCGCTCGACGTCGTTCCAGCTCGCGACGGGCGAGCCGTTCACGGACTTGATCGTGTCGCCGGTCTGGAGCTGCGCAAGGAGCGGCGCGCCCGGAACGGCTTTGACGCTCCCCACAACTGTTGAGGGGACCACGTCCCGGCCCTGGCGCGCGACCAGCGCCGTGGCGACGACGATCGCGAGCAGCGCGTTCATCACGACGCCCGCGAGCATGATGATGATCCGCCCCCACAGCGGTTTGCTCTCGAACCAGCGATTCTCGGGAACGGGCTTGGGACCGAACGGCACCATCGCGTTCGGATCGAAGTCGGGATCGGTCTCCTTCTTGGCGCCCTGCTCTTCGTTGCCGCCCTCGAGGAACGCCGTCTCCGCGTCGTGGCGCGACGCCATGCGCACGTAGCCGCCGAGGGGCAGCCACGCGAGGATGTATTCCGTCTCGCCGCGCCGAAACTTGAAAATCGACGGCCCGAAGCCGATCGAGAATCGCGGCGCGTAGACGCCCAGCGCCTTGGCGGCGAGGAAATGGCCGAACTCGTGAACGAAGATCACGAGCCCGAAGACGAGAATCGGAGCGAGCCACGCTAGCATGCGATTTGAGCGGTTTTAGCTGGCGAATCGTTCATGAACGTTCCGGCGCGCCGCGGCGTCCGCCGCGAGAACGGCCTCACGGCTGTCGGCGGGCAAACCTGCCAATGCATCGAGCGCGCCCGCGATGGCCGTGCCAATCTCTCCAAAGCGAATGCGCCCGTCGAGAAACAGCGCCACCGCGGCTTCGTTGGCCGCATTGAACACAGCCGGCGCCGCACCGCCACGCCGGCCGGCGGCCACGCCCAGCGCGAACGCGGGAAACTGCTCGGCTCGCACGGACTCGAAGGTCAGCGGCGAACACTTCACCGGGTCGAATACCGGTACACCGGCGTCGGCGACGCGATCCGGATGCGTCAGCGCATACAGCACGGGCAGCTCCATACTTGGCACGCCCAGCTGGGCGAGCACGCTGCCATCCACAAATTCGACGAACGAATGCACGATACTCTGCGGGTGCACCACCACCTCGATGCGATCGTACGGCAGCCCGAAGAGATAGTGCGCCTCGATGACCTCGAGTGCCTTGTTCGCGAGCGTCGCACTGTCCACCGTAATCTTTCGGCCCATCTGCCACGTCGGGTGCCGCAGCGCGTCCTCGAGCGTCGCACGCTCGAGCTGCTCCGGCGTCCACTGCCGAAAGGGACCGCCGGACGCGGTGATGATCACGCGCCGCACATCGACGTCTGGGCGGCCCGTGATGCACTGCAGAATTGCGCTATGCTCGCTGTCGACGGGAATGAGCTCGCCCCTGCCCTGCGCGCAGGCGGCGGTCACGAGCGAACCGGCCATCACGAGTGTTTCCTTGTTCGCGAGCGCGACGCGCTTGCCGCACGCGAGTGCCGCGAGCGTCGCATCGAGACCCGCCGCGCCGACGACGGCGTTCAGGACGATGTCGACGTCGTCGCGTTGCGCGGCTTCGACGAGGCACTCCGGGCCGACGCGCCAACCCGCGTGCGGAGTGACGCCGTTCTTGACGATGCCCACGTATTGCGGATCGAAGCGCGCCGCCTGGTCGCCCAGCAATTCCGCGTTGTTGTACGCGGTCAACGCGGCGACGCGAAACCGGTCGCTTTGCCGCTCGAGCACGCGCAGCGCGGTCGTGCCGATCGACCCCGTCGACCCGAGAATCGCGACTCCGCGCATCACAGAATTCTTATCGCCGCTCACGACGGCGCCCACGTGAGCAGCCACCCGAGCACGACGTACGACACGGGAAGCACGAAAAGCAGACTGTCGACGCGATCGAGCACGCCGCCGTGGCCCGGAATGATGTTCGACGCGTCCTTCACGCCCGCTTCACGCTTGATGAGAGATTCAGCAAGATCGCCGATCTGCGCCGCGATGCTCACGAGCGCACCGAACGCGATGATCCCCACCGGCGGCCACTTGAATCCGAGGTGCGCCGCCGGCCGGAGCGGCCAGGCGGTCCATGCCCACGCGACGATCACGCTCGCCACGAGCCCGCCGAGCGCCCCTTCGACCGTCTTGCCGGGACTCACCGCCGGGATGAGCTTGTGCCGTCCGAACGTGCGCCCGAACGCATATGCGCCGATGTCCGACGCCCACGTGACGAGTAGCGGCAGCAACAGCAGCAAGCCACCGGACGGCACGTCGAACGAGCGAGCGCCGATGCGCATCGCCGCGGGCGCGAACGCGTAGTCCTGATACCGGATGGCGTACGCGTAGCTCAGCGCGCCGCCGGTGTACGCAATGCCGAACGCGGTCACGGCAACGCCGCCGAGCGGTTTGCCTTGCACGCCGCGCATCCAGATCGCGAGGCCGAGCAGCATGAGCATCGCAAGCATGGCGACCGAGGCAACGCCGATCGTCGCGTCCGGGTTGTAGAGATGCAAATAGCGAGCATGCACGACGAGCGGCACGATGCCGGCGACGGCGACGCCGACGTCGTCGAGTGGCGCGAGTCCGCCCGCGCGCGCGATGCGGAAGAACTCCCACGCCGCAAGCGCCGACGCCACCGCGAGCAGCGCGGCAAGCGGCCACCCGCCGAAGAGCACGATGGCGATGGCGACCGGAGCGGCGACGATGCCGAAGAGAATGCGCTTGGTTAGCTCACCGCTCGCCAATTTATCGTTCCTCGCTTCGGCGCCGCGCGCCTACGCTCGGACTGCGCATGGTAAACTTCGTTGAATGCGCATATTAAACTTCCATAATCTCGGCTTCTTTCGCCTTGATCAGCTCGTCGATTTTGTGAATGAAGTCGTCGTGGACTTTCTGCAGCTCCTTCTCGGCGTGCTTGACGTCGTCTTCGGAGACGCCGCTCAGTTTCTTGAGGCCTTCGCGTCCCTGCGTGCGCGCGTGACGGATCGCGACTCGGCCGTCTTCGGCGTACTTGTGCACGACTTTCACCAGGTCCTTGCGGCGCTGCTCGTTCATCTGCGGCAGCGGCACGCGAATGATCGCGCCCTGCGCCGACGGCTCGAGACCGAGCCCCGCCTCGCGAATGGCCTTCTCGATCACCTTGATCTGGCCTTTGTCGAAGGGCGTCACGATGAGCACGCGCGGTTCGGGCGCGTTGACGGTCGCCACCTGATTGAGCTGCATGAGCTGGCCGTACGCCTCGACACGCACGGTGTCGAGCATGTTGGGCGACGCCTTGCCCGAGCGCACGGACGAGAACTCGTGCTTGACGTGGGCGATGTCCTTGTCCATCGCCGTGCGGGCATCCTTGAGAATTTGTTGAATTGAGCTCATCGAACGAGGGTGCCGACGCGCTCGCCGCGAATCGCCGCGACGATGGCGCCAGGACGGTGGATGTTGAGAACGATCAGCGGCAGCGCGTTCTCGCGGCAGAGCGTGATCGCGGTCTGATCGATCACCTTGAGCTCCTCCATGATCACGTCGCGAAAGCTGATCTCGTCGTACAACTTGGCGTTCGGTTCGCGCTTGGGATCGGCCGAGTAGACGCCCTCGACGCTGGTCGCCTTGATGATCACGTTCGCCTTGATCTGAATGGCGCGCAATACCGCGGCGGTGTCCGTCGAGAAGTACGGATTGCCGGTGCCGGCGGCAAAGATGGTCACGCGCCCCTTCTCGAGATGACGGATCGCTCGGCGACGGATGTATGGCTCCGCAATCTCTTCCATGCGAATGGCCGTCATCACGCGCGTGTCGATGCCTTTTCGCTCGAGCACGTCCTGAACGGCCATCGCATTGATGACCGTGCCGAGCATGCCCATGTAGTCGGCGGCGACGCGGTCCATGCCGGTCTTGGAGAGGAGCGACCCGCGCACGATGTTGCCGCCGCCGATCACCATGCCGAGCAGCGCGCCGGTCTCCTTAACAGAAACGACTTCGTCGGCGAGTCGATTCACCGTGTCGAAGTCGTATCCGAAGCCTTTGTCGCCGGCAAGTGCTTCGCCGGACAGCTTCAGCAGAACGCGCGGGTATTTGAGAGAGGTCATGCGGGTTGTCATTCCGAGGAGCGAAGCGACGAGGAATCTAACATCCCGGTCGAGTGGCTTGCCCCTCTAACATGACGCAAGATCCCTCGCTTCGCTCGGGATGACGACTAGGCCTCGCCCAACTGATACCGCACAAACCGCCGAACCTGCACGTTCTCGCCGGTCTTCGCGGACGTCTCCTTCACGAGATCGCCGATCGTCTTCTTGGGCTCGCGCACCCACGCCTGATGCATGAGCGCGACGTCCTTGTAGAACGCCTGCACCTTGCCCTCGACGATCTTGTCGATCATGTGCTCCGGCTTGCCTTCGGCCTTCACCTGCTCGATGAAGATGCGGCGCTCCGACTCGACCTTCTCGGCCGGCACCTGATCCTTGTCGACGGCGAGCGGCGCCGCCGCGGCCACGTGCTCCGCGATCCACTTGCCGAGCTGTTGGAAATCGTCCGTGCGCGCGACGAAATCGGTCTCGCAATTCAGCTCGACGAGTACGGCGATCTTGCCGTTGTGGTGGATGTAGTTGGCGATCATGCCTTCTTTGACCTGCCGACCGGCGCGCTTTTCGGCCTTCGCCGCTCCAGAGGTGCGGAGTAGCTCGACGGCCTTGTCGACGTTTCCGCCCGTCTCTTCCAGCGCCTTCTTGCAATCCATCATGCCGGCGCCCGTGCGCTCACGCAGGGCGGCGACGTCCTTTGCCGTGATAGCCATTTTGATTTCCTTGAGTTGTCATTCCGAGCGAGCGCAGCGAGCGAGGAATCTTCTTTCCCGTCGGATTGGCTGGTCACTCTACCGTGACGCCAGATCCCTCGCTGCGCTCGGGATGACGGTTGTTACTCGGCAGCGCCTTCGTCCGCCGGTGCCTCACCGCCCTCAGCCCCACCCTCTTCACCTGGTCCCTTGAGGCGCGCGGCAATCGCTTCGGGCTTGGCGCGACGGCGGCGCGGGCGACGGCGGCGCTTCTTGTCTTCTTCACCGGCCGGTTCAGCGCCGCGGTCGGAGCTGTAGGTGTAGCTCTCGCCCTCTTCCTCTTCGACGCGCGCCGGCGCTTCGCGGCGCGCTTCGACGACGGCATCGGCGATCGACTTGGTGATCAGCTCGACCGAGCGGATGGCGTCGTCGTTGCCGGCGATCGGCACCGTGATGAGATCCGGATCCGCGTTCGTGTCGACGATCGCGACGATCGGAATGCCGAGCTTGTTCGCCTCGCTGACGCCGATGCGCTCCTTCTTGGAGTCGACGACGAACATCAAGCCGGGCAGACGGCCCATGTTGCGGATGCCGTTCAGATACTTCGAGAGCTTCTCGCGCTCGCGCCGGAGCATGAGCTGCTCCTTCTTCGTGTAGTTCTCGAAGTCGCCGCCCTCTTCACCGCCCGCCTCGAGCTCCTTCATGCGGCGGACCTGCTTCTTCACCGTCTGATAGTTGGTGAGCAGGCCGCCCAGCCAACGTTCGGTGATGAACAGCGCGCCCGCCCGCTCGGCCTCGGCGCGGACGATGCCCGCGAGCTGCGGCTTCGTGCAGACGAAGAGCACGTTCTCGCCGCGCAGGACGACGTCGCGCGCCAGCTTCTGCGCGAGCTCGATCTGCCGCAGCGTCTTCTGCAGATCGATGATGTGGATGCCGTTCCGCTCCGCGAAAATGAAGCGGCGCATCTTGGGATTCCAGCGACGGGTCTGATGCCCGAAGTGGACGCCGGCGGCGAGAAGCGCCTCGAGCGTCGGCGTGTTGGTCTGCTGCTGATCAGCCATGGATGGTACGAACCTCGGTTTGGTTGTGACGTCGGAGTCTCGTCATCGCATTGCTCCACCGTCGAAACGGCACCGAAGCAACACTCGGAGATCCTGTGAGATGACCTGCGGAACGACCGTCATTCCGAGCCGACGGCGAGGAATCTGGCATCTCGATAGAGGGATGTCCCTCTGACCCCGACGGCAGATCCCTCGCTTCGCTCGGGATGACGCACTAACGCTTGCTGAACTGGAACCGCTTGCGGGCCTTCGGACGGCCCGGCTTCTTGCGCTCGACCGCGCGCGCATCGCGCGTCAGGAGCCCGAGCGAACGCAGCTTGGGCCGGTGACCCTCATCGATCTTCACGAGCGCGCGCGCGACCGCCAAACGCAGCGCACCGGCCTGGCCGGTGTTGCCGCCGCCGTCGACGTTCGCCTTGACGTCATAGCGGCCGAGTGTATCGGTCGCCACGAACGCCTGCTGGATGGACGTGACGTGCGAGGGACGCGGGAAATAGTCGCCCAGCGTGCGGCCGTTCACGTCCCACTTGCCCGATCCCGGCTTGAGGAAAACCCGGCACACCGCTTCCTTGCGGCGGCCGATCGCGTGGATGTTCTGCTCGGCCATGGATTACTTCTCGCTCTTGTTGAAGGTCAACGTGGTCGGCTGCTGCGCGACGTGCGGATGATCGGCATTCGCGTACACGCGAAGCTTGCGGCGCAGGACCTGGCGCCCGAGCGCCGTCTTCGGCAACATGCCGTAGACGGCCTTTTCGATCACCCGTTCGGGGTGCTTCGCGATCATCGTCGAGAGCGGCGTGAACCGCTCGTGACCCATGTAACCGGTGTGGCGGAAGTATTCCTTCTGCTCGCCCTTGCGGCCGGTGACCTTGACCTTCGACGCATTGATGACGATGACGTTGTCACCGGTATCCATGTGCGGCGTGAAGATCGGCTTGTGCTTGCCGCGAATGATGCGCGCGACTTCGGTCGCCAAGCGACCGAGGATCATGTCCTCGGCGTCGACGATGTACCAACGCTGCTCGATGTCCGAGGGCGTGGCGGAGAACGTTTTCATCGGGAGAAACGAACGAAAGTGGGTCCCACGCCTCACCGGTGCGGCACGCAACCCGGGTCTCGGCAGCCATTGAAGGCATTTTTTGACAGACTCTCAAAATAGATAAAGACTTATGCGGTGTCAACTTACGGGTTTCATCCTCCTCGCCGCATCCGCCCTTCCTGCACAAACAAAGGCGGACTCGGCGCTCGTCGCACGGCTCCTTACGGCGGAGGATCGGCGCGATTCGGCCGCGGCCGCCTTCCGGGAGGGCTTGGCGAGCCCGAATCCGCAGGTCCGGCTCATCGCCGCGCGTGGTTGGGCTCGCGTCAAGGATTCAGCATTCGCGAAGCGCGATTCGCTTCCCGCTCCGAGCGCTGCGCCGGCCTACTTGGATCCGGACTGGCGCCTCCGTTTCCGCGCCCTGGCAAGAAAGCCTCTCGATTGTTCGCTGCTGCGCGCCGGTCCGGGCGACGACGACCCGCATGTCGTGCTCCGAGCGATCGATCTCATGTCAGCGGAGTGCAGCAACGCGACGGTGCTCACCGAGTTGACGCGTTTGGTCAGCGCGCCAAGCCGGACGTCCGCACGCAAGCGCGGCCACGCGTCCTGGCAGTTGCCCGCGCATTCGCTGGTCACGCTCGCGCGACTATCGCCCGGAACGAGCCGAACGCCCCTATCACGCCTTGCGAAGTCGAGCATTCCGTGGGTGCGGGTGTACGCGGCCCGCGCCGCGCGGGAGTTGGACGACACGACGACACTTCGCGCGCTCGCCGCCGACCCGGACGACAATGTCAAGGAGGCCGCCGTCGACGGATTGGCGAAAGTCGCGGGTCATTCCGCCGACGACACGTATCTTCGCGCGCTCGACGCGAGGGGATATCAGGCCATCCGCGCCGCCGCGGTAGCGCTCGAGGGAACGCCGCGCAGTGAGGACGTGATCAGAGCGGGACAACGCGTCCTCGCGCGGTTGCGCGCTGATTCGAGCGAAACCTCCCGCGACGCCCGTGTCGCGGTCGCCGACCGGCTACGAGAAGCCGGCGTCGCGAATGTGTCCGCCGAGTTGCTGAAGGCTCCGGCGCCTGTGCCGCTCGCCCCCGAGGCGGCAGCGCTCGCGTTCGGAAAGCAGGTCGTGCTTCGCGTCACGCTCGCCGACTCGAGCGGCGGTGGACACTTCGACGTTCGCCTGCGTGGCGACGTGGCGCCTATTACCACGGCGCGCGTCCTTCAGCTCGTCCGATCAGGATTCTATAACAATCGCGCCTGGTTTCGTGTCGAGCCGGATTTCGTGATCGAAGGCGGTGGCCCGGGCAACAACGAGTATGTCGGCTACCCGCGGTTCTTCCGCGACGAGCTGTCCGCGCTCCCACAAGTACGTGGCACCGTCGGCATGAGCACGCGCGGCCACGATACCGGCGACGCACAATGGTTCGTCAACTTGCGCGACAACCTGCGCCTGACGCGCGACTACACGAGCTTCGGCGAAGTGATCGACGGCATCGACGTCGTCGACGGCATTCTCGAGGGCGACGTGATCGCGCGGATCGAGGTCGTCAGTTCTTCGGCACCGCGACGATAGCCAGCCACCTATGATCGGGACTCACGGCGAGCCGCGTGATCGCCGTCAGTCCCGGCGCGGCAAGATCCGCGATCTCGCGCCAGTCGCCGCCGCCAGCGCGACGCGTCAGGAGCTTCGTCCCATCGCCGGCGATGACTGCGTCGCGCGCGACCCACGCGATGTCCTGCGACTTCCCGGGCAGCGTCATCAAGTCTCTGGACGCGCGGCTCGGCCAGCTCATCGCGCGGAGCGTCGAACCCGAATCGCCAGTTTGCACGAACGAGAATTCGCCGTGGCCCATCGGCGCCAGCGATCGGCCAATGTCGCGAGCGAGCGTGTCCGCGTGGCCGTCATGCACGGTCGACATCACGAGCGCGTTGGGCGACTGCCGCGAGCCGAGGACGAACGAGACGACGTGGTCCGCATCGATCCACGCGTGATAGCCGACGGGCTTGAGTGTTTTCAAAACAAGGCGCGGGTCGCTGCCGTTCATCGCGAAGCTCCACAGCCGCTGCGTCGAATCGTGCTCGACGCGAATGACGGAGAATCGTTTGCCGCCGGGCATCACGGTAGGCGAGTATTCGCTCTCCGGTGTCGTGGTGATGCGTGAAATCGCTTTCGACTTCAGGTCGTAGCGATAGATGTCGGCCTGTCCGTCGTCGTGAATCGACGTGAACAGGATGGCGCGTCCGTCCGGCGTGAACGACGGCTGATTGTCATAGCCGGCGCGATGCGTGATGTTGACGGGCGCGCCGACGGTGATCGTTCCACTCGTGATGGTGAGCGGCGCAAGAAAAATGTCAGTGGCGGGCGGCGCGGCTTGCGCGCGTGCGGAGCGAGATGTGACTCCGACGCACAGGGCGACGGCAACCAACGTGGCTCGACGCATCGATTCTCCAGGTGAGTTCCGCTATTCGAGCTCGATGAGCAGCGCGCCTTTCTCCACCGCCGCCCCCGGCGTCGCCAACACCGACTTCACGCGGCCCGCCGCCGTCGCGCGCAGCTCGTTCTCCATCTTCATCGCTTCCATCACGACCATACCTTGTCCCGCCTGCACCTGATCGCCGACCGTGACGTTCACGCGCACGATCAATCCCGGCATCGGCGCTTTCAGCGGCGCCGGACCAACCGGACCCGCGCTCGCGCCCGACAACTCGCGGATGGCACGCGTGCGTTCGTCGATCGCCTCGACCTCGAACCGATAGCCGTCGAGCCACAGCGTATACTCCCCGCGCGACCCGCCCGGGCGTACGACGACGCGATGCACGTCGTTGCCGATCGTCACCATGCGCACCGGGGTGCCGTCGCCATCGGCGACCGTCGCGGCGACGTCTTCACCGTTCGTGTGAACACCTTCGCTGTCGATGACGACTTCGTGTTCTTCCCCATTCACCCGAACGAAATACTTCATGCGGCCGCCGTTGCGGGAACGAGCTCGCACACCGTTTCGACGTGCGCGGTTTGTGGAAACATGTCGAACGCGCGGAGCGATTCGATGCGGTAGCGCGGCATGCGGGTGAGATCTCGCGCCAGCGTCGCGGGATCGCAACTCACGTAGATCAGCGCGCGCGGCGGCGTGTCGAGCGATTCCATGACGTGCGCTACCGTTTCGTGCACGCCGGTCCGCGGTGGATTGATCAACACGACGTCGGCGGGGAGCACCCGTGCGATGACGTCTTCGACCCGTGCCGCGATCGCCTCCGAGCCTTCGGGCAAGAGCGCCGCGCACCGCGCGACTGCGTCCCGATCGAGCTCGATCGCCGTGACGTGCGCGCCGTCGGCGGCGAGTGGAATCGCCGTCGCGCCAGCGCCGGCATACGCGTCGACCACGCGGGATGGCCGATGATGGCGCGCGCGTTCGAGCACGTACTCGTGCAGGCGTGCGCCGACGGCCGCGTTCACCTGCGCAAAGGACGCCTCGCCGAACGTTCGGCCACGTTCGGCGACCAGCATCCGTGCCCGATGCGCCGGCCGCCACCACACCGACGTCGCCAGCGGCACGGCATCAAAGAACTCTGATCGCGCGGGCCACGCGTTGGCGCCTTCCATGACGACGGACGCGCCATCCTCGAGCAACTGCACGGCGGCGCGCAGCTCGTCGCCCGGCGGAAAGTGCTGGCGCGCTTCCATGATCTGTCGCCACACGCGCAACACGCGCTCGTCGGTGATCGGGCAGTCGGCCAGCTGAAAGATGCCCACCGGATCGTCGTATCGATGCAAACCGATCACCCAGTCGCCGGCGCGGCGGGCGCGGCGAATGGCCAGCGTGAGCTTTCGGCGGTAGCGCCATTGAATGGGGCTGCCTTCGACGCTCGGGAGATCGACCGAGCGCTTTCCGATCCGCGTCAGCGAATCACGGATGATCACCTGCTTCGCGCGAACCTGCGCGTCGTAATTCAAGTGCTGTAACTGACACCCACCGCACTTGTCCATGCGATAGTGGTAGCACAGCGGATCCACACGATCGGGCGACGGGGTGAGGATCGTCTCGATCGTTCCACGCGCGAATCGCTTCCGCTCGTCTATGGCAACGCGCACGACGTCGCCCGGTGCGCCGCGCGGCACGAACACCACGACGCCGTTCGCGCGCGCGATGCCGTCGCCGCCCGCCGCAATGCTCTCGATCGACACGTCGGCGGAATTCACCGCAGCGATTCCAGGCGGGCGATGCGCGTCCATGCATCCGCCGTCGCACCCGGCGTCGCGCTTGCATTCGGCGCCGCCGCGCCATGGACCGGGCGCCGCGCCACATGACGATCGCGATCGGCGATCAGCGCCGCGACGAGCGCCGCGGTCTTCGCGGTGTCCGCCGGCGGCTTCGCATTGACGAGCGACTCGAGCCGCCGCTCCAACCACTGAATCTCGATCGCACCCGCGCGAAACTCCGCGTCTTCCATCACGCGCAAATGGAAATCGCGCGACGATTCCACGCCTTCGATCGTGAGCTCCAGGAGCGCGCGATGCATTCGGTCGATCGCCGCCTCGCGCGTCGGCGCGTGCACGATCAGCTTGGCGAGCATCGGATCGTAGTAGAGACCGACGTCGCTGCCGACTTCGATACCGCCGTCCCAGCGCACCCCGGGTCCCGCCGGCAGGTGCAGATACGAGATGCGCCCCGTCGACGGCACGAATCCGTTCGCGGGATCCTCGCTCGTGATGCGGCACTCGATGGCCCAGCCGCGCGGCACGATCTCGTCCTGCGAGAACGGCAGCCGCTCGCCGGCGGCGATGCGAATTTGCCACTGCACCAGATCGAGGCCGGTCACCAGTTCCGTGACCGGATGTTCGACCTGGAGCCGCGTGTTCATCTCCAGGAAATAGAAATTGCCGTCGCGATCGAGCAGGAACTCGCACGTGCCGGCGTTGACGTAGCCCGCGGACTTCGCGGCGCGCACCGCGGTCTCTCCCATGCGCCGCCGCAGTTCGGGACTCACCGCCACACTCGGCGCCTCTTCGATCATCTTCTGATGCCGCCGTTGCACGGAGCATTCACGCTCGTTGAGCGAGAGCATGGTGCCGTGCTGATCGCCCAACACCTGGATCTCGACATGCCGCGGGCCGACGATGTACTTCTCGACGTAGACCGCGTCATCGCCGAAGGCATTCTTCGCTTCGCGCCGAGCGGTGTCGAGCGCATTCGCCATTTCTGATGGCTCGCGCACGACGCGCATGCCCTTGCCGCCACCGCCCGCGGCCGCTTTTAGTAACACTGGGTAACTAACTCGCTCGGCGATCTGCTTTGCTTCGTCGGCGTCGCGAAGCGCTTCCGTCGTGCCGGGAACCACGGGCACGTTGGCGGCGATGGCGAGCTGCCGCGCGGCGGTCTTGCTGCCCATGGCGGCAATCGCTTCCGGCGGCGGCCCGATGAACACCAGCCCCGCGTCGCGCACCGCGCGCGAGAACCACTCGCGCTCCGACAGAAAGCCGTATCCGGGATGAATCGCCTCGGCGCCGACGCGCTGCGCCGCCTCGATGATGCGGTCGCCCTTGAGATAACTCTCGCCCGGCGGCGAGGCGCCGATGTGCACCGCCTCGTCGGCCTCGCGCACGTGAGGCGCGCGCGCGTCGGCGTCGCTGTACACGGCGACGGACGTGATGCCCATCTCGCGGCACGCGCGAATGACGCGCAGCGCGATCTCGCCGCGGTTGGCGATGAGGATTTTCTTAAACATGCGATGGGCGGTGGGCGATGGGCGCCGGGCGGCCGTGGGGTTTGAGCGCCCATCGCTCAACCGCCATCGCCCATCGCTCAGAGCGGAATATTCCCATGCTTTTTCGGCGGGTTGCGATCGCGCTTCGCCTTGAGCGTGTCGAGCGCGTCGATCAACCGCGGGCGCGTGTCGCGCGGATCGATGATGTCGTCCAGGTAGCCGCGTCCCGCCGCGATGTACGGATTCGCAAACTTCGACGTGTACTCGGCCACCCGCTCGTCCGTCGCCTTTTGCGGATCGTCGCTGTCGTTGATCTCCTTGCGGAACAGAATCTCGACCGCGCCCTTCGGCCCCATGACCGCGATCTCCGCCGTCGGCCACGCGACGTTGTAGTCGCCGCGAATGTGCTTCGACGACATGACGTCGTACGCGCCGCCGTACGCCTTGCGCGTGATCACCGTGAGCTTGGGCACCGTGGCTTCGCAGTACGCGAACAGCAGCTTGGCGCCGTGCTTGATGATGCCGCCGTGCTCCTGCGTCACGCCCGGAAGAAATCCCGGCACGTCCTCGAACGTCACGATCGGAATGTTGAACGCATCGCAGAAGCGAATGAATCGCGCCGCCTTGAGCGATGCATTGATGTCCAACACGCCCGCCAGCACCGCCGGCTGATTCGCGACGATCCCCACACTATGCCCGCCGAGGTGCGCGAAACCGCAGATGATGTTCTGTGCGTACTCCCGCTGTACTTCATAAAACTCACCGTCGTCCACGACACGCCGGATGACCTCGTGCATGTCGTACGGCTTGTTCGGATTCTCGGGGACCGCGGTGAGCAGCGATTCATCGCGCCGGTCGCGCGGATCCGTACCGCGGCCGCGCGGCGGATCGTCGACGTTGTTTTGCGGGATGTACCGGAACAGCTCGCGAATCGCCGCGATCGTCGCCGGCTCGGAATCATGAATGAAGTGCGCGACACCCGACGTGCCCGCGTGCGTCTCGGCGCCGCCGAGCGCTTCCATCGTCACGTCTTCGTGCGTCACCGTCTTCACGACGTTCGGACCCGTAACGAACATGTACGACGTGCCGCGCGCCATGTAAATGAAGTCCGTGATCGCCGGCGAATAGACGGCGCCGCCCGCGCATGGACCGAGAATCGCGGAGATCTGCGGCACCACACCAGACGCGAGCGTGTTGCGCAGAAAGATGTCCGCGTACCCGCCGAGGGACACCACGCCTTCCTGAATGCGCGCGCCGCCCGAGTCGTTGAGCCCGATCACCGGAGCGCCGTTGCGCACCGCCAGGTCCATCACCTTGCAGATCTTCTCGGCAAAGGATTCCGATAGCGATCCGCCGAACACCGTGAAATCCTGCGAAAAAACGTACACGAGCCGCCCGTCGATGCGGCCGTAGCCCGTGACGACGCCGTCGCCGTAGTACTTCTCGTTCTCGAGACCGAAATCCGAGGAGCGATGCACCACGAATCGGTCGAACTCCACGAAGCTGCCGTCGTCCAGCAACAGGTCCAGGCGTTCACGCGCCGAGAGTTTTCCTTTCGCATGCTGCGCCTTGACGCGCTTCTCGCCGCCGCCCTGCTCCGACTCGGCGATCCGGCGCTCGAGCAGCTCGAGCTGTTCTCGCATGGTCATGATCGTGGAAGCTATCGGACACGGTGCGCCGCGCAAAGAGAACGAACGAGAAACGGGCGAGCCATTTCGGCTCGCCCGCTCTCTTCGTTCGTCCATCGTCACGCAACGATCAGCTCTTGAAGTTCGGATTGTTGAACGTTTCCACGTCCGGCAACGGGACACAGGTGAGGTTGCTGTAGGTCTGCCCCTTGCGATTCACCCCTGATGTGAACGGCAGGTTGTAGCGCAGCATGTCGCCGTAGCGCTGGCCTTCACTGAAGAGCTGGCGCCGCCGTTCCTCGAGCACGAGATCGGTGTACGCCTGGCCCGTCGGCACCGCACCAGCCAGCGCGGGCACCTTGTTCGCGGCACGCACGCGATTGATCGCGTCGAAGCCCGCCTGCCCGCCGACTGCTTCGGCGTAAATGAGCTGTGCTTCGTTCCACGACGCGATTGGGATCGGTGAGCCGCCCGCGGTGAATTTCTGCTGCTGGAATTGCGGCGTCACACCGTCGTTGCCGAGACCCGCACTCTTCGTGACCACGCGCGGGTCGGCGACGTTGCCGCTGACGCCGTTCACCGTCATGTTGCGATACGCATCGGCCACTGAGAGGAACGCATTCCGAATCGTCAGGTTGAAGATACGATTCGTGCGCGCCGGCGCGCCGCCTTCGGTGAATTCGGCATTGCGAACGAAGCCGGTCGGCACCGCGTTCGCATCAGCCGCCGCCTCGGGCAAGTGCTTCAGGTCGAGACGCGCGCGCGCTCTGCCAACGAGCGCCATGTTCAGCACGCTCGCGGCCGTCGTCGTACTGTCCGTGACCTTCGCCGCGAGCGCGATCGCATCGGTAAATCGACTTTCCGCGAGCGCGAAGACCTGCTCGCGGGTCATCGCCGGGCCGTCGTCGATCGTCATCTGGCACATGCCTTCGCCGAGCAGCAAGTCGGCGTAGCCGGCATACGCGCGCATTTCTTCCATCAGCAGTGTGCGCGACACGACGTCCGCATCGGTCAGTTTCTCCAGGCGGTTGAACGCGTCGTCCAACTGGAAGCGCGCTTGCTGCAACGGCGTATAGAAGCCCATCGCCGTAGTGTTCAGACCAAAGTTGCATGACCCGGGTGCGGCCTTGATCTCGACGATGCCACGCCACTCCCACGGATGGTTGTCGACAAACCCGTTCGAGGACAGGTATTCGCCGGCCAGCATCGCCGTGCTGGCGTCGTATTGCTCGACGCCGCATTGCAATGTTTGAATGGCGGCATTGGTGAGCGGACGAATGAGCGTCGGATCGGACAGCGCTTCGACGGGCACACTGGCCGGATTGTCCACGGAGAGCAAACTGTTACAGGCGCCGAGGCCGGCGAACGCCAGCCCGGCAATGACGCGAGTGACCGCACGAGCGGAATTTCGCGTCCGAGTGAAAAGCGTCGATCGACGCATGATTCGCGATGACATGTCTCTCGATCTCCTCACTCAGTAGGTAAGACGGAAAGTGGCGACGAAGCTGGCGGTCGGCGGCAGAACCGTCTGGAACCCGTTCGACAAGGCGCCCACGGCGCGCGTTTCCGGGTCCCACACGTGCTGGTTCGCGATGTCGACGTAGATCTCGTTGTCGCGCGACGTGTTCCAGCCTTGCTGCGCGGTCCACAGCATCGAGACGTTGCGCGCGGCGAGCGTGACCGTGCCGGCCGACGCGCCGAACCGCTGCAACAGCTGCGGGCGCAGCGTGTACGACGCCGAGAGTTCGCGGAGCTTGAGGAAGCCCGCGCGGTAGGTGCTCGGACCGTCCGCTTCGATGGCGCGGTAGGTCTGGAGCAACGGATCGTTGTGAAGAATCACGGCCTTCTGCGAACCCTGGTTCGCCAGCGCGCGAATCTCGGTGTCTTCCTGCCAGTTGCCGCCGTTGCCGTCGGCGCGCGCGTAGAAGCGCAGGTTCTGCCACAGTGTGACCGACGTATTCAATCCCGCCTGCCACGTCGGCTGCGAGTGACCCCAGAAGACGCGCGGCGCGGGCGTGCCGGTGAAGCTGCCGATCGGGCACGGCTTGTCCGGTCCACCCTGCTCCAGGCCGGACGCGCCAGTGCCCCCGTCGCAGATCGCCGACAACACGTTGCCCTTCGCATCGAGCACGGCCGAGCGCACCTTGTACATGAACAGATCCGCGATGCCGTAGCCGACGCGATTCTGCCCCTGCCCACCACCGCCGACGGTCAGGAACTGCTGCCCGCCCATGTCCTGAATGAGGTTGCCGTTGTTGGCGAGCTGCGTGCCGATGTCCCAACCGACGCGGCGTCCCCTGAGGATCTGATACGAAGCGGCGAGCTCGTTGCCCCACGCCTTCACTCGGCCGATGTTCACGACCTGATTGCCGGGGAAACCAGTCGACGGCGGCAACGGCACGTTGACGATCGCGTCGGTCACCTGACGCGAGAAGTGCGTGTACGACACGTTCGCACGCCCGCTAAGGCCCGTCGCCTCGAAGCCCGTCTCGAGCTCCATGCTGCGTTCCGGTTTGAGCTGCGGATTACCGAACGACTGCGGAACGAGACCCGGCTGGTTCGTGAAGCCCGTGCTCGACGTGTAGAGCTGTTGCGCGTCGAAGGTTCCGGGCTGCGTGCCCGCGGCGCCGTACGCGGTGCGGAATCGCAGATCGCTGACGATGTTGCTCAAGCGCGAGAGCTTCTCTTTCCAGAACGGCTCTTCGCTGATGACCCACGAGCCGCTGACCTTCGGATAGTACGCCGCCTTATATGACTTTCCGAAGGCGCTGTTGTCGTCGCCACGGAGCGCCGCGGTCAGGAACAGGCGATTCTGCCACCCGAGCTCCTGCTGCGCATACAGGCCAACGGTCGCGTTCGCGGTGTACGCTTCCGCCGCGTTCTTCGTCGTCGTACCGGAGACCGTGGTGATCGGCGACGCCGGGAACGTCGTTCCACTCGCCGTGATGTCGTTGACCTCCGAGCGATAGTGCTGGAAGCCGAACGACGTCGTGAAGTCGAACATGCGGAGCGCGTACTTCAGATTGCCCGTATAGTCGAGCGTGAGCACGTTGCGCGCCTGGCGATCCACGCTTTTTTCGCCGAGCCCATTCGAGCCGTAGAAATTGACGTTCTCCGGCGTCTCGCGCGGATACAGCGTCCAGTTGTTCTCCGAGTTCACGTCGTAGCCGGCCACGAACCGCTGGGTGAACCAGCTCACCGGCTCGTAGTTCGCGGTGATGCTGGTGGTCGTGCGATCCGCGTCGGCGTGATCCTCAACGTCGTCCCACAGCGAGCGCGGCGCGAAGCCAAACCCGCCCGTCGAAGGAATGAGACTCGGACGCCCCCATACGAGATTGCTGAACGGGTCCGGATTGATCTCGCCCGGCTGCGCCAGACGAATGCGATCGCGAATGTAGCCCAGGCTTCCCTGCAGCCGCAGCTTGCTGTTCGGCTCGACGTCGATGTTCGCGCGCGTCGAGATCTTCCGGTCCCAGTTCCACGAGACGACGCCGACGTCGTTGTCGTAGTTGGACGACAGGTAGTATCGCGTGGCGTCCGTGCCGCCGTGCAGGTTCAGCGCGTACCCTTGATTCCGGCCATTGTTGAAGATGGGACCCTTGCCGGAATCCAGCTGCATCTTGTACAGGTTGATGCTGATGAGATTCCCGCTCTTGTCGGTTCCGTAAAGCAGTCCGGCGCGGCCTTCGGGATTCGCCAACCAGTTCGTGCCTTGGCGCATGTTGAAATCCCAGTGCGATTCACCGGTCTTGCCGCGCTTCGTGATGATCTGGACGACGCCGTTCGACGCTTCGGTACCGTAGAGCGTCGCCGCCGCGGGACCCTTGATGATCTCGATGGACTCGATGTCGTCCGGGTTGATGTCGTTCAAACGACTTGCGCCGGCGCCGCCGCGCTGCGACGGCCCCTGTGCTGGATTGGCATCCATGCGCACGCCATCGATGTACACGATCGGGTCGGTGCCGAGGGAGAGGCTGCCCACCGCGCGGATGCGAATCTGCGCGCCGGTACCAACCTGGCCCGTGGACGGCAGCATGATGACGCCCGGCGTGCGCGCGCCGATCAGCTGATCGACCGTTCGCGGGGCCGCCGTCGCCAGGACGGAATCCGCGTTGATGCTCTCGATCACGTTGCCCACCGCTCGGCGTTCGACCGCGCCGCCCGTGCCCGTGACGACGACTTCATCGAGTTGCGTGGTCCGCGTCGAGAGCGCGAAGTCGAACGTCGCGGTCTGCGATGCGGTGAGCGTGACGCCGCGCTCCTTCGGCGCGTAGCCGAGTGCGCGCACGCGCAACGTCACGGTGCCCGCGGGGGCGCCGGTGATGGTGTATCGTCCATTCGCGGCCGTCCGTGCGCCGCGTCCACCACCGCCAGGCGCCGCGATGAACACTTCGGCGCCCGAGAGCGGAGTTTGTGTGAGGGAGTCGGTGATTTGGCCGGTAACGGTGGCCGTGGGTGCTTGCGCGGCGAGGACGCCGGCAGCGAATAGCGGAACGATCGACAGCAACAAACTTCGCCTGGCGTCTCGCATCGTCGTGCCTCAAGGTGGGGAGGGTCCGAACGCGACGGCTTCGTCGACGGCCGCATATTGTATCCAGGAACAGGAAGCGGCAAGATGGCCGGAACCATCCAGACAAGACGCTTTCGGCCCCATCGGACCGATGCGAACGGTTCATCAGACGATGTAGCGCCGCTTGATGCGCGGATCCTGGCCGGACATCGGGCTGGCGCCCGGACGGAATAGCCGGACCGTCGGCCGACATTCCGCCGGCACCATCTTGATGGATTCCCGGAAATCCTGATTCACCGCCGCAAGCTCGCGCCACACCGTTCGGCCAACGGCGTCGGCGCAAATGCCATCGAGATCCCGCGTCAGCTCGACGTATAACTCGAGTCGCTTGTTCGCCCTGGCATCCTCGTACGGATGCAGCGCGAACGCCCCGAGCGACGCCGCCAGTTCCGGCACGCACAGCAGCGCGTGCTGCACGTGTTCGGGAGTCACCTTGCAGCCGTAGAAGGCGACGGAGCTGTCCTGCCGTCCCCAGTGGAACAGCAACGGAAGATCGACCGTCGGCGCCGCCGCCAACCTCACGCCGTGCGCGCGAAGCACCGCTTGCACCTGCGACATCGGCCGCACGACGCCGCGATCGTGGATGTTGTAGCGAATGCGCGGCGAGACGTTCTCGAGCCGGTTGATGGTCACGAGCAGGCTACGGTCATCGGTGCTCTCGAACAGACTGTTCAGCGGATCGTATTGAAAGATCATCGGCAGCGACTCGCTGCCGTACAGATCGCGGCCCAGGCTTTCGTCCTCCGCGATCGCCTGCCGCAGCGCGATGCTGAACTCCGTTTCGACCGCGAGATTGATCTCGAGGTCCGACGCGCCGAAGCTCGAGATCGTTTTGCGAAAGCAGCGATTGAGCGCGGCACGCAACGGCTCCGACATGCCTTCGCCGCCGACGACCGCGCACACGTCGTACCGCGACCAGTCGATCGTCGCGGTGTCGATGAGATTCTTGAGAAACGGAGGATACCCGGCAATGACGTATCGGTAGGAAGGCCCGAGCAGCTCGAGCGACGCGATGACCTTGCCGACGTCCGGCCCGATCGACTTGAGGAGGCAGCGGTCGACGAGCGACATGGACACGTTCATCCCGGTCGCCCACGGCCCGAGCGCGAAGCAGTTGAGCAGCACGAAGCTTTCGTTGCCGAACGTCGAGCGCGCGGAATACTGAATGAGGCGGCGCGCCGTGCGGCGCTCGCGCCGGCCGCGCACCCAGTTCGTTGCCGCGCCCGTCGAGCCCGACGATTCATCGATGACCGCGCCGCGCGCCGGCAAGCGTCCGCCCTGGCAGAGCTGCTCGATCGGCCAGCGCGCGATGTAGTTCGCCTTGTCCATCGGCGGAATGTCCTCGAAGCCGCGGACGTGCTCCGCTCCCTGCTCGCGCAGGAAGTGGCGATACGCCGGCACGCGTCGCCGCGCATTGTAGAACGCAGCGGCCGCGCGGCGCCGCGCGAGGCGTTCGCGACGGTCGCCCATCAGCGCCGGAATGAACAGCAGGCGGTACGCGCTCCAACACGAGAGAGCGGCGTCGCCGGCGACGCGCATCGCGCGGCCCAGCAACGGGTCGATGAGTCTATTCATATAGTTATTCTGATATGACAATATTGTGAATGCGCGGCGCGCGCGGTGGTTCCGCGCCTCGGCCGAACCGGAACACCAGCCAGCAGTCCCCCACCCCGAAGCGCGCCGCGATCTCGCGGGCGTAGCGCGGATTGGTGAGCATCGAGCCCATGGGATGCATGTACACGCCACGCGCCGCCATCGTGAGCCAGAGCTCGAGCAGCATCTCGCCGGCCGAAACCAACTCGCGCCACCGGCCGAACCGGCCACACAGGAGGCCGACGTGCCGGGTACCGCGCTGCGTGCGCACATAGCTCCACCGCGCGAGCTGACGAATACCGGGTGCGCCCACGACGCGCGGCGCGTCGAACGCGGCGCGCATCGTCCACGCGGTCTGATTCATCGGCGTCTCCCACAACCCGTCCCCGTGCGCCGGCGTCTCGCCCGCGCGATACCACGGACGAATCTCCTCGCGCTCGGCGTCCAGCCGCAGGTTGTCGATGATCGCGTCGGCGTTGAGCCGCAACACCGATCGCACGGTGATGTCGTCCGAGTACGAGACGAAGCGATGGTCCCGCCGCGACGCGACGTCGGTGAATGCCAGGATAGACTCAGCCTCGACGACCTGGCCGTCGTACGGTATCCGTGACGTGCGCCGTGCATCGAGCAGGCGCGCCTGCTCGACGGCCTGCACTGCGCCGCGAATCGTCGCTTCGCCGACACGCACCTCGGGACCCGCGTACTCGAGGCGCGACGGATCGATCAGCGGATCCGCCGTCACGCACACCTCGACCCCGAAGTGCAGACCGGCGCGCACGAGCGTCGCGGCAAAGATACCGAACGCGCTCGCGACGTAGAGGTTGCCATGGTCTTCGCGCGGCAGCAGACGGTCGGTCAGCAGCACGATGTCCGCGCGATGGTCGTTACGCGGCCGGATGCGATACGGCTGCGCGTTGTGCGGCGACGGCGCGAGTCGCGCCAGCGAACCGAGCTCGGCCCACGTCACGGACCGACGCATATCGGTTTCGAGTATAGAAATAGTCATCTCGTGCCCCGCGTTCAGCGTTGCCCGACTCTATCCCTCCTGGGCGGATCGTCCGATACGTCACGTGACGTAGCTTTCCTATCTTGTGTCTCATGCAGTCTTCGAAGTCATTGTTGCTGCTCGGCTTGGCCGTAGCGCTCGTCAGTTGCGCCGACGCGTCCTCGGGGCCGCGGGTCGATACAGCCGCCCCGGCGGTTGGCGGTCCGCCCGATCATCTCGTTCTCGTCGTCACCGGTACGGCGCGCGCGATGGCTGCCGAGACCGTGAAGTACGCCGGGACCGAGCATGATTTCGCGCTCTTGCCCGGGGACACGCTGTACATCCATCAGCAAATGCTCGATGTGAACGGCAGGCCCGCCGACTCGACCGGGCATCACACGAGTTGGGGATCGTTCGCCGTTGCCGGCGGCGTCACGTTCGATTCGGCCTCAGGCCGGCTCGTCGTGACGGGGCGTGGCGGCGCGGGCTTCGAGGGCATGGTAGACAAGGGATGGCTCTATTCGCCGATCTACTACATGTCCTCGCTGCCGCCCTACACGTTCGCGCTCGGCCGGTTGGACACGGCGTACGACATTCGAGCCGACGACGATCCTGCGCTCGAGAAGGGGCCGCATCACTACTACGTCGCCCATTTGGAAGCGAGAGACACCGCCGGTCCGGTAACGACCGTCTCGGTCAACGACGGAAGGGCCTACCGGCCGATCACGATCGATGGCTTGCTCCAATTCTGCGAAGTTGGTCGCGTTCCGGAATGCTATCCACTGCAGCAGTTCAGCGGCGGTATCGCCGAGCACACGACGATCGATACGAGTGGCCACTTCTCCTTCACGGCGTCATTTCACAACATCTGCACCGGAAGAAACGGCGGAACGCCGGACTGCAGCGAAGTCAGGTTCACCGCGACGGCGATGAATCTTGACACGATACGTGGTACGATCTCGGACGGGATGATCAACCTTGGCGACTTCGATCGCGGGCCGACAGGCACGTTCACCGCGATCGGCCGCCGGTAGCTCATCAACCGGGTCTCAATCCGCGCGCCAACACGCCGGCGAGGGTATCGATCTCCCGCTCGTCATCCCACACCGCGTCCGGTGCGAGGAACACTCGGCTCACGACATAACCGACGATCACCGAGCCCATGATCCGCGCCACCGTGAGCGGCGGCATCGCCCGAATCTGCTTCCGTGCCTGAAACCGTTCGATGGCCGAGAGCGCGAGCGGAAATACCTGCGCGAAAACGATGCGCTCGAAGTGTTCTCGCAGCTCCGGATGAAACGGAATCTCCTGCACCAACAGCTTGAGCAATGCCGGATGTGCCTGCGCGAAGTCGAGCCGGTCGCGCGCGAAGGCGATTACGAAATCCTCGAACGTGGCGTAGTCGGCGCTCAGCACCCGCTCCACGCTGCGGCGGAGCATGGGCGTCAGCGCGCGCATCATGAGCGGCGCCACGGCGCCGATCAGCAACTTCTTCTTCGTCGGGTAATACTTGAAGATCGTCCCTTCGGCGACGCCGGCTCGCTTGGCGATGTCGCTCGTGGCGGTGCCGTTGAATCCCTGCATCGCGAAGGCCTCGATCGCCGCGGCCGCAATCCGCCGCTGCGAGGGCGACATCGTGTCGTCATCGGCGAACCACTCCGGATCCGCCGTGAACGTGGGCGCGGGTTTCACTCGTTTGCGGGGCATGCCGGTTATTATGAAACTAGAAAGCGGCGAGCGAGGTCGGTCCGAAGATCGGACCAATCTTCGAGGCTGCCGCGAAAGCCGATGTAGCCGTCGGGGCGCACGAGGTACAAGGCGCCGTTCGCCGCGCCGTATCGGTCGTGTGCGGCGCCGTCCGAGTCGAGCCGTGCACCGTCGCGCGAGCCGGTCGTCGCTCGCGTGAGGCGAATCATCTTCACGAGCTGTTTCATATTCTCGGGCAATGCGCCATCGCCCGGCGCGGCGTTGGCCGTCGTTGAATTCCCCTCGAACACGACCAGCACGTGTCGTGGCTCGCGAAACTCGTCGAACAGTCGAACCGGTTGTCCGTTCGCGGACGAGAGGTGAACGTCGGGCGCGCGGTCGCCGGCATGCGGTGCGTGAGCCCCGAGGCTCGCCGCGTGCGACCCTTCAACCGACAAGCGGCTCTCTCGATATTTGATCTGGAGCTGCGAGACGAAGCGCGCCAGCGTCTTGCCGATGACCGGCGCGCTGAGCGCGCGCGCCGCCAACGTCGGCGCGATGCGGCGCACCGTCCGCGCGAACCATCCTCGCCCGGCAACGAAGCCAAACGCCTTGTCCGTTCCATTCAACAGCAGCTCGCCGATGTGTCGGCGTTCTTCGTCGTATGTCTCGAGCAGCCACGCCGGCGCCTCGCCGCGCGCGACGAGCGCCAACTTCCACGCGAGATTGTAGGCGTCCTGAATACCCGTGTTCATTCCCTGCGCACCGACCGGACTGTGAATGTGCGCGGCGTCGCCGCCAACGAACACGCGACCGCGGCTGTACGACGTGACGCCGCGACGATGCAGGCGATACCGCGTGAGCCAGTGCGAGCGGAGAATTTTCGGCGGCGCGCTCCCCGAGCCCGAGCCGCAACCGTGCGGCGTCATGTACTCGAGCCGCGAACGGAATTCTTCCATGCTCAGCGTTCTGTCTTCAGTTGGCCGCACGCTCGGAACGATCATGATCGTTCGAAAGTGTCGATCGCCCGGCAGCGGAAAGGCGAGTAGAAATCCTTCCGGCCGGGGACAGAGACTGACGCTGTCGTGCGAGAGTTTCCACTCGATGTCGACGTCCCCGATCAATCCGTCGTCGGCGTACGTCAAGCCGGGAAACGTCAGTCCGCTCAGCTCGCGCACCGTGCTGTGCGCGCCATCGGCGCCAACGACCCACTCGGCATCGACCGTTTCGTTTGCACCGTCCGCATGGCGAAGTGTCGCGCGGACGGCGTCAGCGCTCTGACTCAGCCCTACGAGCTGAACGCCGCGTTCGATCGTGATCCCGAGGCGCGTACACAATTCGGTGAGAATGCGCTCGGTCTGATCCTGCGGCAGCGAAAGCAGCTTGTCGTACGGTGAATCGAGCCAACCGGGCTCCGCGAATGTCAGCGTGGCGTGTGTGCCCGACGGTTTGTAGAGCTCGACCGAGTCCACCGGCGTGCCGGCGCCGATCGCTTCCTGCGCGATGCCGAGGTTGTCGAATGCCTCGAGCGTGCGGGGCTGAACGACTGCGGCGCGCGAGCGATCGGCCGGCGGTTCGCTGGCGCGATCGATGAGCCGAACGGCGACGCCGAAACGGGCGATGGATGCGGCGGCCATCAAGCCCGTGGGTCCGGCTCCAACGATGAGAATCGTCATGGTGCCTGGTAGTGAGTGAGTACTCACTCACGCTAGCCGGAACGGCTCGTCTCGACAACCCCCAACCCGTAACGCAAAACGCCCTCGACATGGTGTCGAGGGCGTCTCACATCCTGCGGCGCAGTGCCCCGGCCTACTCTTCCGGAATCGCCGAGAGATCGACCGGCGGATAGCCCATGTCGTGTTCGGACTCCATCGGGATGATCTTCGACGGCGTCTCGGGACGCGGCGGCTGCTCCTCGGGAATGTTCGTCACCGACAGCACGATCCGGCGATGAATCGGATCGACTTCCATGACGCGCATGTCGAGGCGCATCGTCTCGTACACGATGTCCGCCGGACTGTTCACCGGCTTGCCGGTGAGATTGAGCTGCGACAGCGGAACGAAGCCTTCGATGTCGTTGCCGATGTCGACGACCACGCCCTTGTCCATCAGGCGCACGACCGCGCCCGTGAGCTCGGTGCCGACCGGGTACGTCTCGCCGATACGGAGCCACGGATCTTCCTCGGCCTGCTTGAGCCCGAGCGAGATGCGCTTGTTTTCAGAATCGATATTCAAGATCACGACATCGACCGCATCGCCCTTCTTCACCACTTCCGACGGATGCTGGACGCGCTTGGTCCAGCTCATGTCGGAGATGTGAATCAGACCGTCGATGCCCGGCTCGATCTCGACGAACGCGCCGAACGACGTGAGGTTCCGAACCTTGCCGTTGATGCGCGTGCCCACCGGGTACTTGAGCGGCAGCACCATCCATGGATCCTGCTCCGTCTGCTTCATGCCGAGCGAGATCTTCTCTTCGTTCGGATCGACCTTGAGCACCACGGCCTCGATCGTCTCGCCGATGCTCACCAGCTTGGACGGATGACGCACGTTGCGCGTCCAGCTCATCTCGCTGATGTGCACCAGGCCTTCGATGCCCGGCTCGAGCTCGATAAAGGCGCCGTAGTTCGTGATCGACACCACCTTGCCCGTGACGCGCGTGCCGACAGGGTACTTGTCGGCGACGTCCTTCCACGGGTAGCTCTGGAGCTGCTTGAGACCGAGCGAGATGCGCTCGCGCGTCCAATCGATGTCGAGCACCTTGACCTCGAGCTCCGCGCCGATCGACACGAGCTCCGACGGGTGCGAGATGCGGCCCCACGACATGTCGGTGATGTGGAGCAGGCCGTCGACGCCGCCGAGATCGATGAAG